>SDBV01001057.1_pt1 | contig 40780 bp, 38 predicted proteins | sample 2277081 | NCBI WGS metagenome assembly SDBV01 (sample SAMN10402039, study PRJNA504765) | marine sediment metagenome | isolation source: marine sediment core GS10_PC15, 223 cmbsf | place: Arctic Ocean: Southern Knipovich Ridge | collected 2010
TCTTTCGGTTTCAGGATTTACGATCAAGAAAGCCCGACTCGTCTCGAACTGGACAGCAACATCAGAATCCAAATTGACACCGGTAGAAGTGATCAGAACATTCAAACGATAATTATCTCGCGGGATCGCCTCTCTCAAATCATTTATTGCCTCATCAAATCTGTCGTTAAATTTATATATTGCCAGAAGAGTTATTAATACAAGGCAGAATATTGCCAAGTACTTGTACCATGGATTTATACATTTTTTAGATTTATCTTCTTTTGATTTTTTCATCGGCATAATTTCGCCAATTTATTACCATTGAAATTCAAATATCCAAATCACTGGGTTTTGTTTTCGCTACTTTTTCGTTGATAATAATTAGACCCGATAAATAGGAGACCAAAAAACAACAATGCGATCGGAACGAATCCACGCATCACCAAACCAAAATCACCCCACCAGCTCCAAATCCCCCAGATTCCAAGTGCCAATGCTATTATTCCAATAATCACTTTTGCCATCTTCTCAACTCCTCATTAGAATAATGTTTCTGGATAATTTCAAAGCTTTGTAACTTCAAAACCACTTGATCGCGAAACAGCTTTGCAGAGAATCTGTCAGGGATTTCTCAATTTGTCTAGAAAATGTTGAACCTGAAGCTACTGTTGCTACTATTCGATCAGGAATGATTTTGGAGGTAACAATTGAAATCTTTTTATCGATACTTGATATTTTTCTCAGAATAGATTGTATCAACTTGAGGATTGATTTTAACCAGTTTACTTCGCTCATCTCCTCCTCATCTGAATATTCAGCTATTTGTTTCTGATAGGAAAGAATCTCGGCTTCGAGATGTTGCTCTGATACATAATCCATTGATGATTGCAGAGCCCGTTCAATCTCGTCAGCGTTTAGCGGTTTTTTCGCCAAATAGAATATCCCCAACTCACGTATTTTTGTCTCTTCGGAAAAGTCTAGTTCCCCAGCCACTAAGATCACCGGCAATCCTTCGCTGAATTCATTCAGTCTCAACAGAACATTCGGTGTCTCCAATCTGCATATCTCATAGTCAAGTACTAGTGTATCTATCTCTTCTTCTATTATCCTCTTGATAATCTGTGAGCAGCTCCCGATCATAATTGCTTTGTATTTCTTTTTATTACATAAGGATAATAGAAGATCATTGGAATTATTATCTTGTGTGGCAATCAGAATATTAGCCATTGCACCCTACTTTCATTTGGTAGATACTTTCCAGCAACTTTCTTTTCCAACACTAACATGATATTTCTTTTCCTATGTTTGTAAACTTACACAAACTCTATACCAAAATATCCTACAACAATAAGTGATTGTTTTGTAATAATTTGCTTACTGCGGAAGTCACTTGAATGGAAAATTTCTCCAATACCTGGGGAATTAATACTCAGATATTTCAAGACCACCCGATTGGAATATCCAATCGTACGTAATATCATAATTATCAACAATTTGCTTGAAGTTTTATCTGTGAGGAAGCTATTTTGATATGCGATAGATATGTCATTTGTCTTATGACGAGGATCAGTCGGGGGAAACTGTTTGGTGAGAATCCTGGAAAGATATGATATTTATTGACTTGAACTCGAGTGAGGTAATACTCCCCATGATTGTGGAGATCTCCCCCACTATTTTTTTGTCAGCGATATTCCATATTTCTTGGCTTTATGATAGAGAGTTTTTCGGTCAATGCCCAAAATTTTGGAAGCTTTTGATTTATTGTTTCGTGTAACATTCAATATCATGATAATGTGATTTTTCTCTAAGTTTTTAAGTGTTGAGTCATTTCCATTTAATGAATGCGAATTACTTCTGAGTGCTTTTCTTACTAGATTTTTCTGTAATATTTGCTCTCTCGAGAGGATAACTGCTCTTTCCGTGATATTTTCCAGTTCTCTCACATTTCCAGGATAATCATACATCATAAGGAGTGCCATCGCTTCCTTTGTAACGCCCGTAATATTCCTGGAGAATTTGCTGTTATAGCGATTAATGAAATTGTCCAATAACGGAGGTATGTCCTGTCGCCTCTCCCGGAGTGGAGGCAATGATATTTTAACTACATCAAGTCTGTAAAAAAGATCTTCGCGAAAGTTCTTTTTTTGAACTTCGTCCTGCAGAATCTTGTTGGTTGCCGAAATTAATCTTACATCCAGTTTGATATCATGTGTTGAACCGAGCCGTCTTGAACAACCATCCTCAATTATCCGGAGGAGTTTAGCCTGCATTGCCGGGCTGGTTTCACTGATCTCATCCAGAAAGATCGTGCCGCCATTTGTCGCTTCAAATAATCCTCTTTTGCTTGTTACGGCACCCGTAAATGAACCTTTTTCATATCCGAAGAGTTCACTCTCAAGCAGAGTGTCCGGCAATGCACTGCAGTTGATGGCCATGAAGGGTTTGTTGGATCTGGTACTTTGAGCATGAATTGCACTCGCCAAAATCTCTTTGCCGGTCCCGCTTTCTCCCTCTATCAAGATAGTACAGTCAATGTTCTCGAGGCTTTCGATGAGTCTAAATATTTTCAACATTTTCGGGCTGGAGCCGATCAAACCACTGGATTCATGTCGGTGATTCAGTTCTTGTTTCAGTTCAAGATTTTGGGCTAAAGTCTGTTTATGATCAAGCGCCCTGTTGACAGCTATTCGAATTTCATCTAATAAAAAAGGCTTTGGTATATAATCATATGCACCTTGTTTGATAGCTTTGACAGCCATATCAATTTGTGGATATCCAGTTATCATTATGACCATCAAATCGGGTTGTACTTCCTTAATCATACTTAATGCTTCCAGACCGTCTATTCCTGGAAGGACTATATCAAGAAGAACAAGGTCAAATCGCCCTGATTTAATCTCATTCAAGCCGTCTAGAGCATTATCAACAACAGTAACCTCATAATCCTCTGCCTGAAAAGCCAGAAGACAGAGCTTTCTGATCTTTGAATCGTCATCTACCGCCAGTATCCTCTCGCTCATATCTCTATCACTGATTTCTGGATATTGATGGGAAAGGTAAGAGTAAAGGTAGTACCTCGCCCAACTTCACTCTCGACATCAATTGTTCCGTTTTTTTTCATAATTGAATAGACGTTTGATAAGCCTAAACCCGTTCCCTTCCCAACCTTCTTGGTTGTAAAAAAGGGGTTGAAAATATTACTGATGTTCTCCTCTGCAATTCCACATCCATTATCAGTTACGCTTACTACCATACGCATTTCATCCAATTTACGTGCTTTAATCAATAATTCACCTTCATCCGGCATTGCATCGATCGCATTGGTCATTATGTTCAAGAAGGTTTGTAATGTATCCTGATAATCAACGTAAACCATCGGTATACCGCTCTGATATTCCCTTTTAACCTTAATATTATTGTACTTAATCGAAAACATTAACATCGATAATGCTTTTTCGATAATACTCACGACACAATGGAAATCCGATTCAGTCGGTGCGCTCCGCGCATATTCCAGGAGACCGGAAACCGTGGCCTTGGACTGTTGTGCACAATCAATAATATCACCTACTAATTCAAGCCCTGCGTCATCATATCTATTTGACTCCTTTAATAGCTGAGCAAAGCCTATAATTGAACAGAGCGGATTGTTGAGTTCATGTATCAGGCCGGCGGCAAGTTGACCAATTCCAATAAGCTTATCGAATCGAAGAAGCTCCTGTTCCGACTTTTTCTGATCGGTAATGATCCTGCTGCATGAAACGATCACTTCAATGTTATTTTTGTCGTTATAAATCGGATATGTCCAATATCTCAGTATCTCATTGTTAACAATCTTTTCTACAGTAACCCCCTCTCCAGTCTCCAGAGTCATCTTAGCAGGACAGTCATCACAGATTTTGTCAACGTGGTAAATTCCTTGAAAACAGGATGAGTTGATTAGATTTTCCGGATCTTCAATTTCAAAAAACTCAATTAATTTCCTGTTTACTAAAACAGTCTTAAAGTTACAGTCCAGAATGAGAATATGATCGGCAATTCCATCTAATGCTGCGGCTATTTGATCGTATGAAAGCATTATTCACCAATAATTTTATGGTGATCAGTAATTAACTAAAGAATATCAACCAGCAAATATATATGGACTTAATATTCGTAGATCAGTACTTATGCCTTCAGAATCAATAGTTGCTTAATTACTTTTGTACTGCTCCTCTCTTACATATCAGCTCTGTAGCCAGATATTTATAATAATAGATTAACGAAAATTTTGCACATACCGCAAAATTGATTGACCTAAAGTCGGTGCTGCGGCAAATTTGACATCAACCTTACAAAAGTGGTAGGAAAGCTGAGGTGTTTCTTGCAGACAGTCAGATTATTCACATTGCAGAGGAGCCGGGATAAGGGGAATGATCACATAAGACAAGTCATATTTAACGGCCCCCACCATACACTCAGTACTTCCCACAAAACCTGCTCCCTTCCGACGACATTGAATAATTCAAGTTCAGTATTAAACAACTTCATTGAAGCAAGAGCTGAGTCCAGGTTCATCATTGCAGCTTTGTGGATAATTTCATCAAAACTAATGTTATCCTCGATAAAAGTTCATGGCGGTTTTTTTCTAGATCAACCTAATAATATCTTCCTTCAAACCGAATCAACAAATTCCCTAACGGATCTTGTTACAGTCTTGTCATAGCTTTTAATGTTAGATGAGATTTTTTTGTCTCTCAGATCGTCACTGAACTGCACTACTTTTTTCATCGATTTCGTAATTTTCTCATCAATGGCTGAAACAGCTTTGACCAGCTTTTTGAGGCTTGAGTCCATATTGGTGTTTAAGTTCTTTACCGTTTTACCAATAGCGCCTTTTGCTTTCCCGGCAGTTTTCATTAATGATGTAAAACCTTGGGCTGTTTTTAATTTTATTTTTTTGTCTATGCCAATCTTTTGATCCTGTTTTTTTGCTCTCTCAGTCAGTACTTCCTTTTCAGCTGTCTCTTCAGATGTTCCCTCGACCCCTTTCTCACCTTTGACGCTGGAATGAGAAGAAGTAGAATATTTGGCAATCGGATCCTCACCTATCTCAGAATCTATCAATTCTTCAACTTTCACTGCCGATATCTCTTGCGGTTCTGGAATGGATTCAGTGTCTTTCTCACTTATATCCAGAGGTGCATTTTCTTCATCAACAATTTGTTCCTTAACCGCCTCGGCTTTCACTGCTGATATCTCTTCCGGCTCTGGAATGGGTCCAGCATCTTTCTCATCTTCTGCAATCGCTGCTGGCGATTCTTCAGGAGAGAGTTTCTCATCACTTGTAGTTTGAGTTTTAAGTATCTTATCCTTCGATTGAGCGTCTAAATTTGCTTTCTTTACAATAGTTACAGAAGAATCCGGAATACCCGGGATAGAGACTCCCTCATCCTCGTGTCTTTTTGTCTCTGAGGCTTCTGATTGAAATTCCTCAGCAGCACTTAGTACATTTGAGTGGGGAAGGTCTATCACTGAAGTTGTTTTTTTTCTTTGACTTGAATCTTGTTTAAGAACATACCTTTGTAATGATTCTTTCTTTTTCTTGGTCCTCTTAGTGAAATTGATTTTTCCGTCACTCGTATCATTGATCGATCCTGAGGCATTTTTGCCTCTTTTTCTTGCTTTTCGCATGACAACATCCCTTGAAATCTAATATTATTTAGCCAATACTATGATTCCACTCACTAAAAGTAATATTCTGAGCTAACTTCAAACCTCCGAGTGATCCCTGATAGAATGGATCATCGGCAGTTGAAACTTTTGCCGAACCCAATTCAGACAGATTAGCTTCTGTTACCTTATCTAATCCCTTTAGCTTGTTTCCTCCTCCGGTGAGAACAATATTTCGAACAAGAGCAGACATGAATTCAGGATCGAAACTGACAATTAAATCTCTGACATTATTGCAAATCTCAGGAAAAATAATAGAACAGGCTTCTTTAAGTTCATTTGAGATATAAATTGTAGTTAATTTTCCGTTGACATAGAAATCGACATCTATTTTCCCTGGACCCTCACTTACGAAACCATATTCCTCCTTGATCTTTCTTGCCAGATTCATAGTGAGTTGTATGCCGGGTACTCTATTTTTCAGCAATTCATAGAGCTTTTTATCAATATCGTTTCCGGCTACATGAACTGTTATCTGATCCTCTTCTCCTGGGATCGTTCCTGACATTCTGCAAATATCAAGGGTTCCTGCACCGATATCAACTATTATGGAAAATCCGTATAATCCAAGGTTGTATGAAACCAAAAACGGCTCAGAAACCACTAGGATGGAATCAATTAACCCTTCCGCAGCATCGATGATAGACTGCTTATCGTCGATTTCTGCCTTTGCGGGGGAACCAACAACAGCAAAAATCTTCTGAGCTGGATCCTTTTCCACAAACCCCAGGAGATATTCCAGAAGTCCAACAGCTGCAATCGCCTCTCGATCCTCTGCTGGCATTTTGTCAGAACCATCGTTCTGGTATTTGATTATTCCACGCTCTAAAGGATAAATGATATCCAAAGATGTTCTATTTTTAATGCATTCATCCCCAAAGATCATCTGTTTTTTCACACGATTATAAGCGATAAAATCTTTAGGCCATCCTACAGCGCTTGCAACACTTAATTTCAAGCCAGAACTAGTTGATAAAGCGCAATGTGATGTTCCCAAATCGAGACCTAACTAGATAATCTTCGAATTACCATCACTCTTTGTGGGAGTGGTGCCTACCTGCTCAACATTCCGTTCTTTATCCATTATCCACTTCCTCACTTTCATGAAATGTCATCCTTTAATTCTAATTGAACTTTCATCACAGGAAAATTCCTTTGGTTCGAAACAAAGTGATTTTTCTCAAAGATTTACCAGGAGGAACTGATATCTTGATTGAGATGTTTTTATTTGTCACATACTGCCTCATTCCACCAGCATAATGTTAGTGAGCTCACCATTCAAAACCCTGCACTCCTGATGTTATCCTTGTATCTCGTTCCTCGAACAACTTTAATAATCTTTAAAACCACGCTTTTTGAAGAGCTTATACCACCGATCCGAAAAGATCTTTTCGGATAATCCAATTACTCCTGTAATATCACTATGAGTCACAGTCTTGTAATTAATTTCACAAATAAAAATTACCAATAATTTCCTAATGATAGCAAGCGGGAGACAATAGGCAGTTCATGAAGGAATGACGAGTTCTGAGCTAAATATAAGTACTTAGCAGTTATCCCACAGCTAAGATAGAAACAAATAATATCACATTAATTATTAGAATATTTGTTTCATTCATCATTACTCTTAGGAGCCATTCCTTAGCGTATTGAAGTTTAACTTGAGAATAAAAGAATAAAAGTAGTAAGTCAAGTATATTTACAACATATTAATGATAATAGCAAAACATTCTCCAAGAGCACTTATAAACACGAGTCCCGGTTTATATGAGCAATTTTCTTGTTTGTCCGTTTTGTTCTTTGAAAGCCGTGCCACCCGTAGCCCGGGTTGCGCCGAACACTACCGACTTGTAATAAAGTAATTGAGAAACTGCAATAAACGAGGGTCAAACCGAGACCAGGGGAGACTGGCGGAGACAGATTTCCGGGGCTGATCTCACCAAATGAGCGGAGTGCTCACCAGGCGAGAAGGTCTCAGGGGGGTATTTTACCGCGATCGGGGGGGTGACGTGCAACGGTGGGCCGATCGGTGCAGGTAGGAGGGCCAACCGGGGCGAGATCGGGCGCGACAAGGTCCGGATCGGGGGGACGGGGACGGGGACGGGGCGAGACAACGAGTACTTCGATCGGGGGCGTGGCGATCGGGGGGAGACGTGGACGGCAGGCCGATCGGTTCAGTTATGTCACTCCTCCGGGATGATGATTGTGCGGGCGGCATGGGGGCGTTCGGTTTCGTGTATTTCGAGCTCGCCGGGTTCGCGTTTCGGCGGTTCACCTGGCTCGATAAGGGTAATTTTCAGCTTGCTTCCGGGCGGCCGTCACGCTGGTAGTTCCAATTCTTGGGTGCGTAGCGGTCATCCCAGGGGATTCGTTTGTACTCCTTGAATCCGAACCGGTTATAATATATATATGGCAAATGCCCCTCGAAGCAGTCAAGAGTCCGGCCTCCATTTTTTATCGCGTGGAGGAGCGCGAGCTTCCCGGAGCCGGGTGGGGCTCCGAGCTGCTGGACGCTGAAGAGCATCTGGATATCACCCTCGGGCGAGAGGGCATAGCCGACATTCCCCTCGCTGTTGAGGAAAAGCTTGTGATTCACCAGCTTTTCTGGCGGGGTGGCGGAGAGGAAGCCGCCGTATTTTTCGGCGCGCTCGCGGGCGGTTACGAACTGGTGGGGATCGACGTTCTGGCGTAGACGGAGGCGGGGGATGTACCCGAGGGCCTTCGGGGCATCGACGGTCCAGGAGCCGTCCTCCATCTGCATGACGATCTTATCGACAGGCCGCGGGGCGACACGCGACTCGAGGGCGGTCTCGGGCGTAGGGAGCTGCGGCTGTGTGATCTTTTGGACAGTGTAGCGGGCGCCGCGGAATTGGAGGCTCTGATCCTCTCGCAGACTTGAGACCGGGATTTTCTCGGAGAGGACGCCTTTTCCCGGAGATACGGCGATCGCCCCCTCCTCTACAGGGAGGAACAGGTCACGTCCCTTTGCGGGGTGCCGCAGCTGGACCTTTTCGGCACCGGCGGTGCCCTCGGCGTGTCCCTCATATATATAGTCGATTCCGCGGTGGCGAACTTTAGAGACGCCAGGTTTCAGTCCGGCGAGGCCGACCAGTTCGGGTCTGGGATCACGCTGGAGCCGGATGTACTGGTCGCCGTATTCGGGGTCGATTTTCGCGGTGATCAGGGAGCGCTTGCGCGGGCGAGCGAGCTTTGCGCGGCGCCGACCCTTGGCATCCCTGTATTCGACACGCGGCGGGTTTTCCTCGACGAGGGTGACGACAGCCCCGCGCGGCCGTGGGAGAAGGACCTTCGACGAGCGGTCACCAACGACGAGGGTTTCGCCGTTATGCCGGAAGGTATCGCCTGGGCAGAGGATCGGACTGTTCCACAGTACGGATCACTTCCATCTTCTCTGAGGTGCTGTATCTCATGTATCGTCCGTCCCGATGCCCCGTTCCTTCAAGCTTTTTTTAGAACAAGGTTCTTCAGCGACAGCTCCGCAACCAGCTGCTTCAACTGGTCGTTCTCGGACCGAAGATCCTTCACTTCATGACTGTTGACCTCACGGACGGTGTCACCCAGAAGACGCTTATTACCGGCTTCAAGAAACTCTTTCGACCAGCTGTAGTAAAGGTTCGGATGAATGCCCTCGCGTCGGCAAAACTCGGCTATTGCCATTACTCAACCGGCTAATAACAACGTCAACGGAGACTCCGGTTCTGAGAGTTGAATGGTTCAGAGATTATTCAACTATTAACCAGGTCGTATTGTATTGTTTTTCATTAATAGGTACATTTAAGGGTGCTTTCTGTAAATTGCGATGTAAGCGGGTTTTATTATTTATAGAAACAGTCCGGGGACCTGCTGACCTACCTGCCCACTGGTGAATAACAGCACTCAATCAAGCCTCATCTAATCAACAGGTTCGACTCAGCTCGTCTTTCCTTGTACTATCTTGTATTGCGGGATAGAGAGGGAGAAGGGATGATCACGAAGCATCAAGGTATCCATTCGGTAAATCCCCGCAAACGAATCCCGATCATTTGGATAATCTTCCTATTGGTCCTCCTTGTCGGAACCATCCCCCTGCACGGACAGTGGGAAAGCGATGGCATTTCGCTCGATCCCATCGGCTCACCTTACTGCTTCAAGATAGTTCCCGATGCGGAGGGCGGGTTCTGGGTCGCCTGGTCGAGGTGGTGGATGCCTTGGCCGCCGACGTAATCGTACAGCGCTTCGACTCGGACGGCTATCGAATCTTTCCGGATGAAGGAATCCACGCGCTGACCGATACTCCTTATCCCACCGGCTGGCTGATAGGCGCGGTTTTAGGCGAGGACGGCAGCCTGATGCTCGCCTTTGGCAACAGGACGATTTCGGGCGACTATCGCATCTACGGCCAGAAAATGTCGCCTACCGGGGAATTACTTTGGGGGGCGACGGGGAAATTGGCTTCCGATTATTCGTCAACTGACCAGTATGAAATTATAATATACCCTCTATGGGTTGTTTCCGATGGTTCAGGAGGATTCTGGACACTTTGGCGTATTCCTTACACAACTGATATCTGGATTTGCGGCATAAACGGTGACGGTACGGTCAAGTATCCGGGCGGTCGTGACATTTTCCTTGGTGAATATCAAGGCTACTATTGGATGCCGAAACTGTTCTCCGACGGCGAGGGCGGGGTATATGTCTTCTGGGGGGAAGACATGGGAGAAAGCCGTGTCCGGCGCATTTTTGGGCAGCATGTACTCGCGAACGGGGAGCGTGCCTATCCGGAACCACGTGTGGTGATGGAGATAGTCGATTCTTATTTTTCACCTTCTCTGCATGTCGTCCCTGACCTGACCGGCGGTTTCTACCTTTGTACCAGCAGGGCCTGGCAGCGGGTTGACTCCGCGCTCAGCCCACTCTGGGCGCTCGAGGGTGTAGTGCCCAACTATCCCCCCAATAGCGATTTGTTTTCACGGCCTGCGGTTCTCTCTGACAACAGCGTCGCCCGGATCGGCAAGCTCAATGGAGAGACATACCTCGTCCTCATGGATTCCTCCGGGAACCATCTTCTGCCGGATGGATGGGTATCCTTCGGGACAAATTATGGATTCTATCATATAAGCAGCTATGGTCTGCTTACGGATCCTGATGGCGAGTACCTGTACAACATGCAGTTGATTGCCCCGGAATTGCACAAATCGAACGTGCGTATCCAGCTTGTGGACCCGAATGGGCAGGATGTCTGGCCGCAAGGGAGTGTCCTGCTGTGGCCTTTTGACAATGTCGAACAGCCGAACCAGGGCCAGCCGGTTCTGAACAGCAACGGAGAACTGCTCTTTGGGGTGGAAAACACCTACCAACACAAGATACTGTTCTATAAGATATATTCCGACGGGACGATCGCCGGAAGAGAAAACGATGTCGCCGGTCGCCTTCCGCTTGAAGCTATCCCCAGTCGATTCAAGCTGTTGTCCGCATACCCCAACCCCTTCAATGCCGTGGTAACGATGCGAGTTGAGGTTGGCCGCACGGGACGGTACAAGATGGCGATTTTCAACATGGATGGACGCCTTGTTGATTCACGGGAACACACGTTCGCACCCGGCGAACAGATTCTGACCTGGCGGCCGCCGAATTCGATTAGTTCCGGTATTTATTTTGTTCAATGGCTGCACCACGGCCGACCGATGATCTTTCATAAAGTTGTCTATCTTAAGTGATTCTTTGCTAATAATACCAATTCAGTATGGTTAGTCGTCATTATTGTCCGGCGAGCATATCTTGCCGTAAATGCCTGGTACAATAACCGCGTCGAGCCGTATCTCTTCTTGTAACCAGGGTTTTACACGCGGCGCTGAAAAACGCCCGGGTCACATGACCCGGGCGTAGACTCTTCGGGGTGCCGGAATTATCCAACCATCTCCCTCAGGACTTCACCGATTTTTTCGAGTCCGAAGTTGAGCTCCTTCCGTTCGATGTTCAGGCTCGGGCGAAATCGGATCGAATCCGGTCCAGCGCCGAGGATAAGCACCCCCTTCTCGCGTAGTTTCTCGATCAGACTGTCACGTAACTCACCACCTGGCACAGTAAACGAGCAGAGCAGGCCACGCCCGCGCGCGTTCGAGACATGGTTCGGGAACTCATTCTGCAGTTCATGCAGTCTGGTGAGCAGATATTCGCCCTGCTCGCGCACGTTGTCCAGCATCTTCTCCTCGTCGATGATCCTGATGTAGTGCTTGGAGCGCACCATGTCGACGAGGTTACCGCCCCAGGTGGAGTTTATCCGGCTCGGGACCTTGAAGACGTTCTTTTCCACCTCGTCAATCCTCGGCCCGGCGTAGAAGCCGCAGACCTGCGTCTTCTTGCCGAAGGCGACCATGTCGGGGACCACGCCCGTCTGTTCGTGCAGCCACCAGGTGCCGGTCATTCCGAAGCCGGTCTGGATTTCGTCGAAGATCAGCATCGCCTCGTTTTCGTCGGCGAGGGTTCGCAGTTCCCTGAAGAACTCGGTCCGGAAGTGGTTGTCGCCGCCTTCGCACTGGATCGGCTCGATGATGATTGCCGCGATGTCGTCCTTGTTCGTCCTGAAGGCGTCCCTGATTTCCTCGACCGCCTGATTTTCGAGGGCTATCACCTCCTTGAGGTGCTCACCGAGCGGGAAGGTGATTTTCGGGTTTGTGATCCTCGGCCAGGAGAATTTCGGGAAGTGGCGAATCTTGTCCTCGAGCGTGTTCGTCATGCTCAGCGTGTATCCGCTGCGTCCGTGGAAAGCCTGGCGGAAGTGGATCACCTGGTGTCCGGTCTCCCTCCTGATCCCCTTCGCAAAGTTCTTCTGGACCTTCCAGTCGAAGGCGGCCTTCAGCGCGTTTTCGACCGCCAGCGTGCCTCCGGCGATTAAGAAGATGTATTTGAATGGTTCCGGGACGGTGACGTTCATGAAGGTGTCTACGAATTCGGCCATCTCGCGCGTATATACGTCCGAGTTGGAGGGGTTCTGCAGGGCGATGTTGCTGATTTCGTCGCGAACCGGCCCGGAGACGATCTTCGGGTGGTTGTGGCCGATTGGGTTCGTCGCGAAAAAGCTGAAGAGATCGAGATATCTCTTTCCACTCACCCCGTCGACCAGCCAGCTCCCGGTGCTCTCGTCGATGTTCCAGACGATGGGCATGCCGGCGGCGAGCATGTGTTTATTGAGTGCTGAATGCACCTTGTCGTAGTTGATTGCAGACATCTGGCAGCTCCTTGGGAAGCGAAATATGTTATCTATGAAACTTCCGTATGGACGAATAATGGTGCTGAAAATAAAAGGTTTTGGGCCGGATCGAACTGTCGGTCGGCCCTGCGGGGAGGTTATCAGGTTTCGCCCTTGAGCCAGGCGGATAGAAGCAGTTTACGGACGCTTTTTTCCATTTCAAGTTCCTCTCCCCGCAAAGATATCGAAGATTGCCTGCGGTTACAAGGCGTCTGAGTTGATGCAACTCCATCAGCGCCGTTTCAGATTCAGTGGACTCCCGTTGTCAAGTTCCGGCGGGTCTTGAATCCCGATCCTTCGGGATGGAGACCTGCCGGTGAAATCCTAACAAGTCGCTGGTTCACGCGTTTTCCCGAGGTTAGCTCTTTGCGCCGATTCGGCGGATGAGTACCCGCTTGACACGGCGTTCATCGGCGGAGGCGACCGTCAATCTCCATTTCGGGAGCTCGATTCGTTCCCCTATGCCGGGAATTCGGCCGAAGTGCGCGAGGAATAGTCCGCCGACCGTATCGTATTCCCCCTCGGGTAATTGCACCTTCCAGAAGCGCACCAGCGCCTCGAGGCTCATGCGTCCACTGATGAGGATGGCGTTCTGCGCGATTCTCCTGCCCCGGGGTTCACGGGAATCGTGCTCGTCCTCGATTGCGCCGACTATCTCCTCGAGGATATCCTCGAGGGTGGCAATCCCGGCGGTGCCGCCGTGTTCGTCAATGACCACCACCATGCCCGAGCGGCTGCGGTTGAGTATCTCGAGCAGGCTGTCGGCGGGGCTCTGTTCCGGGAGGAAGCGCACGGGGCGCATGATCTCCTCGATGGACTCCGGGTGACGCAGCAGGTCCTTAGCCAGCACCAGTCCGACGATATGGTCGAGGTCGTTTTCGAATACGGGAAGACGGCTGTAGCCCCGTGTCTGCACGAGCGCTTCGGCCTCCTGGACGCTCGCGTTGCGGAGCAGTCCGGCGATGTCCGTTCGGGGGGTCATCACCTCCCGCAGCTTGAGCTGCCTCAGGCTGATCGCCTTGTCCAGCAGCTCTGCGCCGAAGTGGTCGATCGTCCCGGTTTCGCGTAAGTCGACCCAGATCGATCGTATTTCGGCGAGGGTTATCCGGCCGGGATCTGCCCTCCCGCGGGGGAGTCCAAGCAGGCTCAGCAGCAGGTCGCTGGCGATACGCGCCGCGAGGATCATCGGGTAGAGAATCACGAAAGACAGCCAGAGGGGAAATGAGACTGTCAACGCCCATCGTTCGGGATGTTCGCGGGCGATGGTCTTCGGCATGATTTCGCCGAAGAAGAGAATCAGCAGCGGGCTGATGACGACAATTCCCTCGAGCGGTACGCCGGCCCGTCTGAGCACGAGTGCGGCCATCGTGCTGTAGAGTACGCCGGCGAGGTTGTTGCCGACCAGGGTTGTTGAGAACAGCAGGTTTGGATGGTCATGGAAACGGCGTGCGTGACGTGATCCCCTGCGGCCGTGACGGTGGTATACCTCCATCGCGAGGCGGCCCGCTGCGGTATATGCCGTTTCGCTGCCGGAGAAGAAGAAGCTCAAGATCACGGCGACGATCACCAGGATAAGGTCGAGGCTCATTTGATAATCTCGATCCGGGCCTTTCCCGAAGTTACGCCGTGAAGTTTCTCGATGAACTCCTCCGTCCGCGATACGGGACATTCCAGCATGAGCACAAGGTTTTCTTTCCTCGCTCCCGGCTTGCCGACATGCACCCCCTCCGTTTCGGCCAATGCGTACAGCATCCCGATGTGTGACGCCGGCAGTTCGACCGACAGTTTTGTCGCAAGCTGTACGGTGTGAAACTGAGCGTTCAAAATTGCCTGTTGCGCGGCGTTTCCGTAGGTGCGTGCCAGTCCGCCGACGCCGAGCTTCGTCCCTCCGAACCACCGTACAACTCCGACAAGAACGTCCCAGAGACCGGCGCATTGGATTGCCTGGAGGATCGGGGGGCCGGTGGAGCCGTGGGGCTCGCCGTCGTCGCTCCAGCGCTCCTCGCCGTTGGGTGGTGGTGCGAGACGGCGGGCCCAGCCGATGTGGGAGGCATCGTGGTACTCCTTGCGCCAGATATCGAGCTGCTCATCGGAGTGCTTGGCGTCGGCGACATGAACGGCGAAAGCGCGGAAAATGCTCCCCTTCTCCTTGATCTTCGCCTCCCCCTTGCGCGTTATGGTCAGGAAGATATCATCCGGCGGGACGTTAATCATTGAAATCCCGTGATTATTCTAGTGGACGAGATCACATGAATCGAGTAGTTCTGCTTGTCGCAAAGTGTTTGGATTCAAGGCGGTTTTGCGTCGCTGTGGTGGTTCCACAGCAAGCAAAAGCAACGCAGAAGCCGGCCGCTTGGCATCAAGCCCTTCGGGAGCGCGCCACACAGCACACTGCTTCGTTGCTCCTTCTTGAAATAGCTCCGCTATTCCTGCGGCGTTGCGTCTTGCATTGAACTGTGTGGCGCAGCTCAGAACCCATCGATTCATGTGATCTCGTCCACTGTGGACGCGATCACATGAATCGAGTAGTTCTGCTTGTCGCAAAGTGTTTGGATTCAAGGCGGTTTTGCGTCGGTGTGGTGGTTCCACAGCAAGCAAAAGCAACGCAGAAGCCAGCCGCTTGGCGTCAAGCCCTTCGGGAGCGCGCCACACAGCACACTGCTTCGTTGCTCCTTCTTGAAATAGCTCCGCTATTCCTGCGTCGTCACGCCTTGCATTGAACTGTTTGGCGCAGCTCAGAACAGGTCGATTCATGTGATCTCGTCCACTAGTTCCGGTGTTCAGGGGAGCGCGGCGAAACCTGGAGCTTGATTCGGTTTCATCAGTCATTGGCCGGCAGATAGCCGTCGTCGGCAACGATTTTTTCCAACCTTTGATTCAAGAGGATGTCGATTGAATCGAGATCGCCTTCGACCATCTCCCATCCGCTGCCTTCAACGGTTTCTTCGATCTGGCTTGTGCGACGCGCTCCGACAATCGCGCTGGTCACCTCCTCGCGACGCAGGACCCAGGCGATGGCGAGCTGTGCGGTTGTCTTTCCGTATTTCTCCGCTATCTGGTGCAGCAAGTCGGCGAATTCGAGGTTGATCGAGAGGTTCGGCTCTTGGAACTCGTTGTTTTTTATCCGCCAGTCGTTGTCGGCGATACGGTCGATGTCGAATTTGCCGGTCAGCAGCCCCGACTGCATCGGACTGTAGGTGATCAGGCCGATGTCGTGTTCGCGGCAGAAGGTGAACTCATTCTCTTCCACTTGTCTGCGGAGCATGCTGTATGGCGGTTGCAGGCTGGCGATCGGATGTATCATATGTGCGCGCGCCATGTGCGAGGCGTTGAAGTTCGAGACCCCGCCGTAACGGACCTTGCCCTCCTCGATCAGCCGCCCGATCTCCGCCCACCCCTCCTCGATATATTCGTTGTCGTCGGGCCAGTGGATCTGGTAGAGGTCGATCACGTCGGTATTCAGCCGTTTCAGGCTCGCCTCGCATTCGCGCCGTACGCTCTCCGCGCGCAGAACGGACTTGATCTTACCGCGGTCGTCCCAGACCAGTGAGCATTTCGTCGCGATGATCACTGACTGGCGAAACCCTGCGATCGCCTTTGCAATCAGCTCCTCGCTGTGGCCGAGACCGTAGATGGCCGCCGTGTCGATCCAGTTTATTCCCAGTTCGATGCCATAGCTGATGGCGGCGATGGCTTCGTCGTCATTCTGAGGTCCCCAGCCGAAAGCCCAGTCCGCTCCCCCGATAGCCCAAGCGCCGAACCCGATCTCCGAAAGCTCCAGGTCGGTTACGCCTAGTTTGCGGGTACGCATCTTGCGACCTCCTCTCGGTTGGAATCTGTTCTGATAGTTTATAACTATGCCAGAAATTGACTTCCCAGGTTGTTGCGATCGGTGGCCGTGGTTGCTTGCAACCGCGGTCTCTTCTATGGGAAGTTATTTTCGAGCATCAATACAACGTACACTGGAGTGCACGATGAAACAACCTGCAACCTGTTCCGTCGCATATTTAGGAAAGTGAGAAGATCGTTGCAAAGCCGGCTTGATTGCGTTCTGTGGATGGGCGGTAAATGCTGTTGGAGCGTTAGGTCGGATTCGCATCCTCAGCCCGTTTCCGGTGGCGCCGGTCGTGAGGCTGAGCGCATTACCTCAATGGCAATTGTCGCAAAGGCCGTGGAAAATCAGCTCGTGGGATTCGAGAACGAATCCCTCCGGCAGAAGATCCTCCAGCTTTCCATTTCCCGGACATTCACATATCTCAAAGACCATCCCGCAGGATCTGCAACGGAAATGGTGATGATGATTGGGGTTTGTAATTTCATAACGTGGGGCTTCTCCCGGTATGACCACCGGCGTCAGCCATGATTGCTCCACCAGAGAATTGATTGTTCGGTAAACCGTTGCAATCCCGAGATTTGGAACGTGTTTGCGTGCGATCTTCAGCAGTTCCTGCGGGCCGAGCGGATGTCCGGAGTCGATAAATGCTTTTCGTATGGCGTCGCGTTGGCGCGTGGCGCGTATCATCGGGGAAAGCCTCTCGCAATATCTTGGCCGATTGCTTGAAGGCGGATAATAGATCATAGTAATAAAGACGCCAGGATTATACAAGTGGTGCTTCGAGGCTGTATGCTTGGAAAGTTGCCCGATTGCCGGTTGCGGACCGGGCTCTCGAAAATGTTTTGAGCCGCCTGAAATGCTCGCGGTAGGCGGGGGTAATGATGTACATTCGCCCGATAATTATCACTTAAGGCGTCGATCAACGGGATTGATGCCAGGCTCAAGGAGTACTCTGATGGCGGCAAATCGCGAGAAGATACGTTTAGTTTCGACAGCGGGCACCGGACATTTCTATACGACGACGAAGAACAGGCACAAGACGACGGGCAAGCTCGAGGTCAGAAAATACGATCCGAAGGCACGCAAGCACGTCATTTACAAAGAGTCGAAGATATGAGACCGTCTTCGGCCCGTTTGCGCTCTCGCTTCAAGGGCTTGAAATGGGCGGCGGGAGGAGGCACGATGAGATTTGAGGCGTGCAGACCGGCTCCAGAGGGCTGGGCGGAATTGAGATCGGATACACTGAAGAGGTTGACCGCGTTGAGGCAGCAATCATAGAGGGCCTCTCGACGGCACCCTCGGACGGGGGTGTCGGGAAGTTCTCTCACGTTCGCGGCGGTAGTATTGGAATGGAGAATGAAAAATGACGGTTGCGGAGCTTCGTGACATCCTTAAAGGGTACGATGACGAAGTCGAAGTTCAGTTAATGGTTCAGGAGAGCGTACCTGTTGTATATGCGATTCAGGGCGTTTCTGACACCGAAGAGATTGCCAATGAATCCGAGAACGGTTTCCATCCTGATGCGGATGATGAAGGCGGAAAACTTAAGGAAGAGGAAACCGATAACGAATTGTTCGTCTTCATAGTCCAGGGAGCGGCGGTCGGACCCGGTTCGCCGATCCCCTGGACGGTCTGTTGATCATCAACGGCCCGGCGAGAAGTCCAGCCTGCGGCTGGACACACCGGGCTCCTTCCCTTTTTCACCCTCCCGATTGTGGTAACCATGATCAATCGGTAGCCCGGGATCAGCGTATCCCGGGGAAGAGCCAATTGTCATTCCCGCTCAACTTGTCCTTGACCTTGATCGGGGGACGGGAATCCAGGTGCGGTTCTTATGTTCGCTGGGTGGCCCGGCTGCCCCGCTGGGTGGCCCGACCCCGACACTTCGGGATCGGGCTTCATGCGGATGGTCGGGTCTCATCTCGTATTCCGGTAACAATTCATCGTTTGCCGGATCTCTTGCTGTATCCTTTCCCGTTTGAGCACATCTAACCTGAAACGCGCAGTCCCGATTGTGGTGTGAAAACGCTAAAAAACGCCTCAAATTCGGGCGAAAAACGGGAGAAAACACATGGAAAATCGGCTGGGTGGCTGGGTGGCCCGACTTGACTTGCAAGTCGGGTTTCATGCCGTCGCGTCAAGAGCTGATCGAACAAGTGAAGCCGCCCGATATGGGGAATTCTTATTGAGAAACAGTACATCAGGATAAAGAGAGGGAAAGAAGATGGAAAAAGTCGGTGGATATGCAAATAAAACAAGCACTTCGCTTGGGTTCGAGCAGGCAATCGAGCGGGTGACCGAACTGCTCAAGGAGGAGGGGTTCGGTATCCTGACCGAAATTGATGTAAAAAAGATACTTAAGGAGAAAATCAACGTCGATCACAAGCCCTATATGATCCTCGGCGCCTGCAACCCGCCCTTCGCGCACCAAGCTCTTGTTGTTGAAGAACCTATCGGTGTTCTGCTGCCCTGCAACGTGGTTGTCTGGGATGACGGCGACCAGCGTGTGGTAGCCGCGATGGAGCCCATGCTGATGACACAGATCATTGATAATCCGGAAGTTACGAAGGTAGCCGAGGAGGTTTCGGCGAGGCTGCGCCGTGTGCTCGAGCGAATCGAGCCTTGACCACGCCGCCCAGCCGGAGTTTGTGAAAAATTCGGGAGAAGACCATCAATTTGATATAAACTAATTTCATTATTGTCAGTTATTTATCGCTACTCCGGCGATATAAATCCCAATCGAATTGATGTCGTCAATGGTCCTCCGAAAAGGTCAGAGTATGTAGCGCGAAAGGTCCTCGTCCTCGGCGAGGTCGGCGAGACGCTCACGGACCATTTTCCTCGTGACCTTGACCTCGCTGATCGTCTTTGAGGGCACCTTGAAGAGGATCTCCTCGAGCAGGGTTGTCATCACCGTGTGCAGTCGGCGCGCGCCGATGTTCTCGGTGCGCTCGTTGATTTTCGCGGCGAACTGCGCGACCTCCCGGATGGCCGACTTGTCGAATTGGAGTTCCACTCCCTCGGCGGCGAGCAGGGCGGTGTATTGCTTGATCAGGGCGTTCTTCGGTTCGGTCAGGATGCGGATGAAGTCATTCGTCTCGAGTGCATCGAGTTCGACCCGGATTGGGAAACGACCCTGCAACTCCGGTATCATGTCGGACGGCTTTGCGACATGGAAGGCTCCGGCGGCGATGAAGAGGATGTGGTCTGTTCTGACCGGGCCGTACTTGGTGGCGATGCGGGTTCCCTCGATCACCGGGAGAATGTCGCGCTGCACCCCCTCGCGGCTGACATCGGGCCCATGCCCGGGTTCGGATGCGGCGATTTTGTCGATCTCGTCGAGAAAGATGATCCCCAGTTGTTCGGTCCGGCGGAGCGCTTCGGTGACCACCGCATCCATGTCGAGCAGCTTGTCCACCTCCTCGGCCGTTATCAACCGGCGGGCGTCCGAGACGGTGACCGTCCTTGGCTTGTTGCGCTTTGGCAGCATCCCTCCGAACAGCTCCTGGATGTTGATTCCCATCTCCTCCATCCCGGCCGGTCCGAAGACCTGCATCATGCCGGTTCCGCGTTCGGGGAGTTTGATATCGACCTTATGGTTGTCGAGTTTCCCGTCGCGCAGTCTTTCGCGCAGTTTTTCTCGTGTCCGGTTGCGCCGTTCGAGATACTCGGACGACTCCTCCCCCACTTTGGATTCGTCCGCGTTCGTCCTGTTTTTCAGTTCGGGCGGGAGAAGGTCTTCGAGGGCGAAAGAGCGTTTCGCCCTCGGTTTCGGCGGGAGCGGCAGCAGGAAGTCGAGCAACCGTTCCTCGGTCTGCCGAGCCGCATCATCCTCCACCTCCTCGATCCACTCGGCTCGAACCTGGGCGACCGCCATTTCGGCGAGATCGCGGACCATGCTCTCGACATCGCGGCCGACATATCCGACCTCGGTGAATTTACTCGCTTCGACCTTTACAAAAGGCGCGCCGGCAAGCTGGGCAAGGCGCCGCGCGATCTCGCTCTTGCCGACACCGGTGGGGCCGATCATCAGGATGTTGTTCGGGATGATCTCTTCGCGGATTTCATCCTCTATCCTGTACCGTCGCCAGCGGTTACGCAGGGCGATGCCGACGGCCTTCTTGGCATTGTCCTGGCCGATGATGTAACTGTTGAGCGCTCTGACTATCTGGCGCGGAGTCAGCTCGAAAATCGGTTTCACAGTGTGACCACCTGGGTTTCTCGATTCGTGTAAATACAGATTTCAGCAGTAATTGCAAGCGATTCCTTGACGATCTGCTCGGCGTCCATCTGCTTGGCGAAGCGTAACAGCGCACGTGCCGCCGCGGTGGCATGGGCAGCGCCGCTGCCGATGGCGATCACACCGTCGTCGGGCTCGATAACATCGCCATCACCGCTGATAAGGAACAGCTCCTTCTTTGTCGCGGCGATGAGCAGCGCCTCGAGGCGGCGAAGGGCGCGGTCGGTGCGCCACTCCTTGGCGAGCTCAACCGCGGCGCGCCGGGCATCTTTCGGATGCGCCTTAAGTTTCTCCTCGAAGCGGTCGAAGAGGGTGAGCGCATCGGCGACGCCTCCGGCGAAACCGACGACCACCCGCCGATCGGCGAGGGAACGCAGCTTGTCGGCGCGCGATTTGAGGATGGTGTCCTCGATGGTCACCTGCCCATCGGCGCCGATTGCGCACTTTCCACGGTGCCGCACGGCGAGTACCGTGGTACTCCTCACGGCGTGATGTGTCGAACCTGTTCGGCTGTCGGTCATTGTATTGCTCCGCGGATAGTTCGGTTGCAAACCAACGGTCATCGACGGACAAACGTCGCGACCTGAGGACTTGGACCCGGGATAAACCCTGCTGGATGAGCCAACATGGCCATATGACCGGTCCAGATACCGTCGATGAGAAACGCAGCGATAAAGTAGGGCAGGGCCGGCTATATCACAAGTGAGAAGCGCCGGGGGCGGCTCAAGGCGGCGAACGCATATTGTCAAATACGGTTCAAATGCCGAAAACCACGCGGGCGATCATGAAGAAGACAATCGCGAGGAACGCAGCGACAGGAATGGTCAACAGCCAGGAGGCGATGATTGAGCGCACCACCTTGAGGTTGATCGCATCGATCCCCTGGGCGAGTCCGACACCGAGCACGCCGCCGACCAGGGTGTGGGTGGTCGAGATGGGCAGACCGAGTTTTGAGCAGGTGAGCACGACGGTCGCCGCGGCGAACTCCGCAGCAAACCCGCGAGTAGGAGTGAGCTCGGTGATTTTGCCGCCGACGGTGCGGATCACCCGCCAGCCATAGGTGCCGAGCCCGATGATGATGCCCAGGCCGCCCATCGCGAGAATCCAAATGGGCACTTCGACCTTGAGTGCGACGAGCCCCTGCTTGATCGTGCCGATAACCGCCGCGACCGGACCGATGGCGTTGGCGACATCATTCGCGCCGTGGGCGAATGCGACATAGGCTGCGGTAATCGCCTGGAGGATCATGAACACCCGTTCGATGTTCCTGACCTCACTGAAAGATTGACGTCCACGGGCCTTGACAATGATGAAAACCACCAGGGCGACGACGAGTCCGACTATCGCTGCGAGGGTGAATGCCTGACCCGCATCGAGGTGCAATTTAAGGTTTTTCAATCCCTTGTATATCGAAGCGAGCACGATCATGCTGAAGGTTAGCCCGGCGAAGAGCGGAGCATAGAACGAGATCGCCCGTCCCGGGTCGCGTGCATTGAGGATATGGCGCCTGATCAGCTTGAAGAGGAGAAAGGCGACCCCACCCCCAGCCACCGGCGAGACTACCCAGGAAAGGATAATCTGGAACACCTTGGTCCAGCTGATGGCATTGACACCGTAGGAGATCAGCCCGAAACCGATAACCGCCCCGACTATCGAGTGGGTGGTTGAGACGGGTAAACCGAGGATGGTCGCGATGTGCAGCCATATCGCCGCCGCGAGCAGAGCCGAAAGCATCCCAAGAATGAGCACGTTCGGATCGCTGCTGAAGAGATCGATATTGATGATGCCCTTGCGGATCGTGTCGGTAACATGGCTGCCGGCGAGCACGGCACCGGCGAATTCCATGATACCGGCGATAACGATAGCCTGTCGATAGGATAGCGTGCCCGATCCGACGGAGGTAGCCATCGCATTGGCGACGTCGTTCGCGCCGATACTCCAGGCCATGTAGAATCCGAAACCGATAGCCATCAGACCGAGAATCAGCATCCGCACGTCAGTGGTGTTGAGGAACTCGAAGAGGATGTCCATATTCAGATTTTTTTCCCCATTCTGCGGTCAAATAGATCACTATGAAATTATTCAGCCCCGGTCCTTCCCGATGTTTCACCCACCGGTACGGGAAGATATGTGCGGTCTGCGAAGCGAGTCAATCGAACCGAAAACAGTCTTCTCAAGCGGCCAACATCTGCCGGAGGTAGTCGCTCATGCCCTCGGCGTGATTGGCGAGTTTTCCCAGGGCCTGAACCACCTGCATCGCCGCATAGCTGTCAGCGAACGGCCATTCATGACCTTCCTGGGTCAACAGAGAACGTACCAGCCGGAACTGGTGTTTGTCCGATTTGTATTCGAGCATGCTGACGGCGTTTGCCTGTTCGCGCATTTCCTCGATCAACGGTCCCTTGAATCCGGCGGCCTTCACTTCATCGAGCCTTCGGGTCATCGCAGCGACTTTTTCAGCCGCCTCAACTGCGTGTTCGGCGAGGTGCCTCAGCTCGTGCGCGCAAGGTCCACGTTCACAAGAATCCGGCAAACGCAACTGACGGATGCTGAGCATCATGGCCATGTCCTCCGCCTTGTCGGCGAGGCTGTCCTGCTCGCGAAGGAAAGCGAGGAAATCTATGCGTGAGACGGGCATCAGGAGTTCACGCGGCATGCTGTCGCGTATGCCGTTCTTGATTTCATCGGCTTCATGCTCGAGCCGAAAGATCTCGTGCGCCAGTTCCGAAACCCTTTTCTCGTTTCCCTCGAGTGCGGCTTCGATTGTCGGTTCAATGAGCCTGACACACTCCATGACTTTTTCAAGATGATCCTGCAACTTGGTAAAAGGGGATACACGGCCGATCAGCTTGTTGAGGATATTCATTAAGACCTCCCAACGATATTCAGAGCAATATATGGTTGGAACGAAGTTCGGGCAACGGTCGCCCGGGCGGTCCATGTTTCGGGATTAGCACCGTTGATCCGCTTCGGCAAGATCAGCCCCATTGACGCCATCGCGAAGCGAACCCGGTCGCAATGCCCAGCCCGAGGAGGGTGGTCAGCAGACTGGAGCCGCCATAGCTTATCAGGGGTAACGGAAGCCCGGTGACCGGCATCATCCCGATTGTCATGCCGATGTTGACAACCATCTGGAACGAAATTACGCCGGCGATACCGACCAGAAACAGGCTGGAGAACGGATTTGCCACCTTTCGCGTGAGGACGAGCAGACGTACGATCAACAACCAGAACAATAGTAATATGATAATGGCGCCAAAGAATCCGAATTCCTCTCCGAAAACGGAAAAGATGAAGTCATTGTGCTGGGCGGGAAGAAAACCGCCCTGCGCCTGGGTTCCCTGCATGAACCCCTTTCCCCAGAAATGCCCGGAACCGATCGCGACCTTGGACTGGATCAACTGGTATCCCGACCCGAGGGGGTCGTCCTCCGGACGGATGAAGGCGGCGAGGCGCTGGCGCTGATATGGTTTCAACTGCTGCATCAGCATCGGAGTGAAAGCGCCGATGATTCCGACGGCGCTGCCCCAGATCAGACCGAGCGGCAACCCGACCCCGGAGATGTAAGCGAACAGGATCAATCCTCCGATCACCATGATCAGGGTGAAGGGATTCAGGCTGGCGAGCATCACGGCGAAGGGCGAGATGATCAAACCTATCGCCAGCCGTGGAATTCCGCCCCAGTAGGCGATTACCCCGGCGATTACCGCGATGACGAAGGATGTTCCAAGATCCGGTTCGACCGCGATCAGGAGGAAGGGCAGACCGGCGATCAAGGCGAGATAGAGGAGGTTTTTTAACTGAACAAGGTCGTTGCGATGGTCGGAGAGGAACCTTGAGAGGGCGAGGATAGTCGCCAGCTTCGCGAGCTCCGAGGGCTGCACATGCAGGTTCAACATCTTTATGCTGAGCCAGCGGCCCGTCGGACCCGAGCCCACCAGAAGCACGAGCGCCAGCATCAGCAGGACGGCGATGTAAAAGAGATACGAAAAGGCGAATATGTAGCGGTGCGAGAGAAACGCGGCCGCGACGAAAATCGGAATCCCGATGCCGAGGAAGAGAAGCTGCCGGTTGAAATAGTCGACATCGAGCGTGCTGGACGCGCTGTAGAGCACGAGCAGCCCCATGCCGATGAGACATGCCGTCAACAACGGCAAGATCCACTCGATTTCGCGCTTTCCGAGCCTCATTCCACATCCCCCGTCGTATCGGGCTCGACCGTCACCGCGAGCGTATCCGGCTGCTCGACAACGCTCTGCTCAGCCTCGAGTTCCATTTGAATCTTGAGCGCCGCCTCCTGCCGGGCGATAACCCGCGCTCGCCAGCGCAGCCATGTTGCATCGTCGAGTTCGAGATGCTGGCGGATAAGGCTGTGCGCGATGGGACCGGCCGTCGAGGTGCCATGCTTGCCGTGCTCGATGATGACAACAACCGCGATTTGCGGGTCATCGAAAGGGGCGAAGGCGCAATACAAGGCATGATCATCTCCATGAGGATTCTGCGAAGTGCCTGTCTTCGCCGCGACGTGAAGGCGGGGATCATAGAGCCAGGTTGCTGTTCCCGCCCGGCCCTCGGTGACGAGCAGCATGTCCTCGCGTACGAGGCGCACGGTCTCCTCGCTGAAACCGGTTTCACGGCGGACAGCGTATTCCGGGTCACGCTCGGTGCCGTCGGCGGTGCGAATCGACTTGACCAGATGAGGGGTGATCCACCAGCCGCCGTTTGCAATTGTCGCCGTGTAGACGGCCGATTGCAACGGCGTGACGAGCACATCTCCCTGACCGATGGACATGTTGAACATCTGTCCGACACCCCAGCGCTCCTTGCCATAATACCTGTCCATGAACTCGCGGTCAGGCAGCAGTCCTGACGCATCGCCGGGCAGATCGACGCCCGTCGGTTGCCCGAACCCGAATTTCCGGCAGGATGAATAAAAACGGTCGAGCCCCATTCTCCAGCCGAGCATGTAATAAAAAACGTCGCACGAAGCCTCGATTGAGCGCCGATGGCCGACTTCGCCATGCCCGCCCCGATTCCAGCAGTTAAACCAACGTCGCCCGAGCTGGTAGCCGCCGCCGCATTCTATCTCCCAGCCGGTGGTGATGGCGCCGGTCTCGATCCCGCCGATGAGAACGGCCATTTTGAAGATCGACCCGGGCGGATAAAGGCCCTGGACCGCACGATTCAACATCGGAGTAGCGGGATCCTCCTGCAGACGCTTCCACCTCTCTGGAGTGAGCACATCCGCGAAAGTCTCGGATGGAAAGTCGGGCTTGGAGGCCATCGCCAGGATCTCGCCGGTCAGGGGCTCGATGCAGACAACCGCCCCGGCCCAGTCGCCAAGCAGCTCCTCGGCTTTTTCCTGCAACTCAAGGTCGATTGTCAGGATGATGTCGCTGCCGGGTTTTGGGGGGATCGACTCGACGCCGGATAACGGTCCGACAATGCGTCCAAGTGCGTCAACCTCGAGATAATCATACCCCTTTTTCCCGGTCAGTTCCCCGTTCCACTGCAACTCCAACCCGGCCATCCCGATCATGTCGCCCGGTTTGAGGTCGGGGTAGCGGTCGGCCTGGTCCTCGGTCAGCTCCCCGATGTGTCCGAGAGCATGCGGGGCGATCGAGTGGAGGTAAGCGCGCTTCGTCTCCACGCGAAACACGATACCGGGTATGTGAACCCGTCGTTCCTCGAGAGCGGCAAGCAACTCGAAGGAAAGGTCCCGCATAATTCGGACCGGCGTGTAACGGTTGCCCTCAATGCGATGCAACCGACGGTCAAACTCTTCGCCTGTAAGACCGGTCAAGGTAAGCAGGGTGTCGCGGGAATGGCTGCTCTCGATCAATTCCGGCACGGCGAAAAGCGAATAGGAGGGGTAATTGTCGACCAGCAGCCGGTTCCGGCGGTCGAACATCAACCCCCTTAGCGGCGGTTTCTCGACAATACGCACCCGATTGGTTTCGGACTGGCGGAGGAAAATCTCGCTCTGGACGAGCTGCAGACGAACGAGACGAACAACTAGGATGACGAACATGAGAGAGACCAGCGTCCCGAAGGTTACCAACCTCGCGCTGTCGAATCGCCGTCGTGGGTCCATCTGAATCCCATCCCTTGAGTCGATTAATTCAAGCGAATGCCCTTGCGCCGCTCGTAGAGGGGACTGATCGCCCAGATCATTCCGATTATCCAGGTGTATGCAGTGGTGGGGAGCGCCTGCCTGACGAACATGGTGCCGAAGGGAACCGGGTCACCGAGTGTGTAGAAATACGAGAACAACGTCGTGTAACTTATTGCGGATATAGCGCTTACCAAAGCCCATCGGTCCAGCGACAAGGGTGTGTCCGAATAGAACAGCTTACCGGAGAGGAACGCTGCGGTGCTGTAAGCGAGACTGGCGAGACCGAAAAAGCTGGTGCTGAGAGTGTCGGAGACGAGTCCGACGAGGAAGCCCGCGACGGCACCCTCGAGAGGTCCGCGGCGAACCGCGAGAAATGTCAGCACAATCAGCGGCAGATCCGGACGGAACCAGCCAAGCGACAGGTAAGGCACCAGGGACGACTGGAGGATGATCGCCCCGACCAGGGCGATTGCGAAATTGCGCCGCTTCACTTTCGGTCTCCCCGCTGATCGCTCTCGGACACGGGGATGAGCACAAAGACCTCCTCGAGTCGAGGTATCGGTACGAATGGCTCGACGTCGATCTGGAGGAAGAGGTTGTCCTGACGCCGCTTGACATCAGCGACGATGCCCACCGGAATGCCGGCCGGGATCACGCCTCCGAGACCGCTGGAGACTACCCGGTCGCCGAGCTTGACATCGAGGTTCTTCGGGACATGGTCGAGCCTGAGCAGACCGCCGGCCTGCCAGTGCAGAATTCCATTGACGCGGCTGCGCTCGATCCTGACGCTGGCGGCGAAATTCCGGTCGGTGGCGAGCTGAGTGATCGAGGTGGCGCTCCCGGCGCTGAAAATCACCCCGGCGAGTCCATCGGCGGTGACCACCGCATGGCCGACCCTTACCCCATCGCGTTTTCCCTTGTCCAAGAGAAGGCTGGCGAGGTTGATGGCTGGATCGCGGGCGATTACCTGCGAGGCGAGATAGGCGAACTCCGGACGGTCGCGGAAGCCGAGCAGCTTTCGCAGCCTGACGTTTTCGAGCATGGCGTCGCGCCAGGTGTTGCGCTCGCCGGTGAGCAGGACCACCTCCCCTCTGAGACGGGCATTTTCTCCGAACACGCCGACAACCTTCGGGATCTCAGCCAGTGGCCTGGTGAGCAGAGAGACCACCTGGCCGAAGCTCCGCCGTATCGTCTCGGCCCCAGGATGGCTGGAGGTGTTCATTAAGATCAGCGAGATGAGCAGGCAGAGGATCCAGGCGATCCAGTCCCTCAGTGCGGAAATCCAGGCGAGAATATTCATGCAGTCCGCCGGATGGAGATCAATTCTTCAAGAGCACCGATTCATAACGCTCGAAGTTGTCGAGGACGACGCCGGTGCCGCGTACGACGCAGGTTAACGGGTCCTCGGCGAGGTTGATCGGCAAGCTCGTTTCGTCGCGAAGCCGCTGGTCGAGACCGCTGAGCAGCGCTCCGCCGCCGGTAAGAATGATTCCCCGGTCGCGAATGTCGGCCGAGAGCATCGGCGGCGTCCGCTCGAGCGTGAGCTTGACCGCATCGACGATCGCTCCGACCGGCTCGCTGATCGCCTCACGGATCTCGGCGGAACTGATCTCGATGGCCTTCGGGATACCGGCGACGAGATCGCGTCCCTTGGCGATCATGCTCGGTTCATGATCGGAGGAGACAGCCGAACCGACCTTCTGCTTGATCTCCTCGGCCATGCGTTCTCCGATCAAGAGGTTGTAGTTGCGCCTCATGAACTGGACGATCGTATCGTCCATCTCATCGCCTCCGACCCGGATCGAAGTGTCGTTGACGATTCCCGAGAGGCTGATGATCGCGATCTCGGTGGTTCCTCCGCCGATGTCGATTACCATGCTGCCAACAGCCTCGTCCACAGGAAGTCCCACCCCGAGCGCGGCGGCCATCGGTTCGGCGATCAGGTGCACCTCACGGCAACCGGCATGCTCGGCGGCGTCGCGGATGATTCGCTTCTCCGACTTGGTGACGCCGGAAGGCACGCAGACGGTCGCGCGCGGACGCATCAGGCGGTTTTTGGTCACCCGTCGCAGCAGGCTGCGGATCATGATCTCCGCGACCTCGTCATCGTCGATCACACCGTGACGCATCGGGCGAATAACATCAATGTTGCCGTGGGTCTTGCCCATCATAACGCGGGCTTCACGGCCTATCGCGACCACCTTGCTGTCTTCCTTTTGGATCGCGACAACCGAGGGCTCGCGAACCACGATGCCCCGCCCCTTGACATATACGAGCGTATTCGCCGTGCCAAGGTCCATGGCGATATCGCTCGCAAGAAAGCTGCTGAAGAAGTTGAACGCCATCCCGATATCTCCGCCTAACGCCGTCGAAACTGGTGGGGAGTGGTTATCCGCAAGAGCGTAACGTAGAGCAAGAAGTCCCTCCAAATCAACTGTTTTTTCAACGATGAAGCTCGATTTCTCTCGCTGTTTGCAGTGCTGCGACGCTGAACGCCGGCGCGAACTCCATCACCTGTCCCAGGGACCGGCCATTCAGGCTCAATAACGGTTTGCGAAAGCGCCATGACAACCGGTTCCCTGCAGGCTGAGCGCGATCAGGCGTGGCGGAAGTGGCGGCGGCCGGTGAAGAGCATCGCGACGCCGAGCCGGTCCGCAGCGTCGATCACCTCCTGGTCCCGAACGCTGCCGCCGGGCTGAATCACGGCAACCGCACCGGCTTCGACAGCCTTCTCGAGTCCGTCCGGGAAGGGGAAGAAGGCATCCGACGCGAGCACCGAACCCTTCAGATCGAGCCCGGCCTCGGCGGCCTTCCAGGCTGCGACATGGACGGCATCGACCCGGCTCATCTGGCCCGCGCCGAGTCCGAGTGTGCGTCCCTCACTGGCGAAGAGCACAGCGTTCGACTTGACGTACTTGCATACGACCCACGCGAAGCGCAGCGCAGCGAGTTCCTCCTCCGTGGGTTTGCGCTTGGTGACCACGCGGAGTTCATCGAGTTCCGGGAAATGCGTATCGCGGGTCTGGACCAACAGCCCTCCGGAGACCCGGCGCAGGTCGTAGCCGACCGGCCGTGAAGCATCCCCGGTCGTCTCGAGCAGGCGCAGGTTCTTTTTCTTCTTGAGGATTTCGAGCGCTTCTTCGGTGTATCCCGGCGCAATGACGACCTCGGTGAAGGCCTTCGATATCCTGCTCGCGGTCTCGCCGTCGCAGGTCCGGTTCATTCCGATGATTCCGCCGAACGCGCTTAACGGATCGCAGGCTCGGGCGGCTGCCTCCGCCTCGGCGACGGTTTCGGCGACCGCCACGCCGCATGGCGTGGTGTGCTTTAGGATCGCGACGCAGGGACGGTCGAACTCGCAGGGGAGGGATAAGGCGATGTCGGCGTCGATCATGTTGTTGAAGGAGAGTTTCTTGCCGTGCAGTTGTCGGCAGGCGGCGAGCCCGGCTCCCTGCTCATCGGCGAGCAGGTAAAAAGCGGCGGACTGATGCGGGTTTTCGCCGTAGCGCATCGACTGCTGACGGGTCAGATGCAGGTCGATCGATTCCGGGAATGTCTCGCTCCGCCGAGCCTCGCCTGTACCTTCAACCTGTGCGTCGAACCAGCCGGCGATTGCCCGGTCATATCGTGCGGTTAACGCGAAGGCATCGGCGGCGAGACGCCTGCGGGTGGTTTCGCCGACACCGCCGCTTGTCTCGATCTCCTCGAGCACCCCTGCATACTGGTCCGGCGAGGTGACCACGGCGACATGTGCATGGTTCTTCGCCGCGGCCCGAATAAGGGATGGACCGCCGATGTCGATGGCTTCGACCGCCTGCATGGGGTCAATATCCCCTCGCGCCACTGTCTCCTCGAAAGCGTAGAGGTTGACGACCACGAGGTCCAGCGGCCGGATGCCATGGGCTTCGACCTCCTGCTCGTCTCGTCGATGACCGCGACGGTAAAGGATGCCGCCCAGGATCAGCGGATGCAGAGTCTTCAGCCGTCCGCCGAGCAGCTCGGGGAACCCTACATACTCTGCGATTTCGGTGAACGGAACGTCGGCTTCGGCGAGCACCTTCCCGGTGCCCCCGGAGGAGAGTATCTCGACCCCCCCGCTTGCAAGTCCATCAGCGAAACGGGCGATTTCGCGCTTGTCGGTAACGCTGATCAACGCACGCCGTACTTTCATTACTTAACTCCGGGTCTTCAGTTTTCGGGCAAGGGTTGCTTAATGTCACCCAACCTTTAAGCTCTTAATATTGTGACGGTCAGGTCACAACGCGACTTCGTCGCGTCAAGACCTGACCGAACAAGTAGATCACAAGCTATGTTGTTGATAATTACATGATTTCATTGAACCGGAAATCTAAGTCTTTTTATGCGTTTCGATCCAGATTTCCACCGCCCTCGGATAGCTCTGGTGTTCAACCTTGAGTACGCGTGCCGCAAGCGTTTCGGGACTGTCAGCCGGAAGAATACGGATGCCGCCGACCTGAAGCAAGATCGGACCATGATCATACTCCTCGTCCACGAAATGCACGGTGACCCCGGTGTACTCATCGCCGCAGGCGAGCACGGACTTGTGAACATTCAGACCGTACATCCCTTTACCTCCATGCCGCGGGAACAACGCTGGATGGATGTTGAGCATCGCCCTTGGGAATGCCCTGATCAGCGCCGGGGGCACCTTGCGCATATACCCGGCGAGCAGGATCAGCTTGACATCGTGCCTGTGAAAGATATCGATCAGCGCCTTTGCGAAGGATTTGCCGTCCTCGAACCGGCTGCGCTCGATTGTAACGCTGGGAATCCGGTAGCGTATCGCCACCTGGTGGACCATCGCATCCGGGTTGTTCGAGACGATGACCGCTCCGACCGCATCGAGTTCTCCGTCGGCGCATTTGCGAAGGACGGAGTCGGCGTTCGATCCTCTTCCCGATGCCATGATTCCGAGGCGAATCTTTTTCATCGAGGTTTCTCTACTGTAAGGCTTCCGCTTTCTCCATCGATCACCGCGTCTGCGCCGATAGGCAGGGTCCAGCAATCACCGAGATGACCATACGGCACGCCGGTGAGCACCGGCGCATCGGATACCGCCGCGGTCAGCAGTTCGGCGGCGAGGGTATCCCATCGCCTTTGTTCGCCCTTGACGTGCTGCAGGAATCTCCCGAGAACAAAGCCTTGAACTCCCTCAAAAGCGCCCGCGAGGCGGAGCTGGGCGATCATCCGGTCGATACGGTAGGGGGGTTCATCTATTTCCTCGAGGACGACGATCGCTCCCTCCAGCCGAGGAGCGTATGGAGTTCCGACGAGCGAGGCAAGTATCGCGAGATTGCCCCCGAGCAGAGTGCCCCGAGCGTGGCCATCGCGGAAAAAACGCGGGGGTGCGGAACGGTCCGGCACCGGCAGCGGCTTTCCCCAGCTCCTTCCGCCGAGCATCTCGAGCCAGCAGCTTTGTGAAAACGCCGAGAGGCCGCCACCCCAACCCTTTGCAAGCTGGGGCCCGGAAAAACTGACCAGCGAACAGCGTTGCCAGAGAGCGAGCTGGAGTGCAGAAACGTCCGAGAAGCCAATCAGTGGTTTAGGGTGGAGAGCGATTCGCGAGTAATCGAGCAGCGGCAGCAGGCGGACCGAACCATACCCGCCGCGTGTGCACAGCACGGCCTCGAAACGATCGTCCTCGAAGGCCAGCATCAGGTCGTGTGCGCGTTGCTCATCCGTTCCGGCGAGGTATTCTCCATGCCGGAGCGTATTCTCAAGCCGCTCGATCTTGAATCCGGCGCCGGCAAGAGCTTCGCATCCACGGCCGAACTCCTCGGGATCAACCGGACCCGCGGGAGAGACGGCCGCGAGGGTCGCGCCCTTGTCGATGGTGGGAGGAATCAACGCCACAGGTTGGTCACCAGCCGGTAGTCGCCGTAACCGAAATCGTCCACGAAGATGAATCTCCGTTGAATTTCGTAGTAATACCAGATCTCATATGGTTTTGTGTCGATATCGTAGGGATGGCGCTCGACCTCGGAGGGCGCGCCGAAACGGATGTAAATCTCGCCGCGGTCGGTTTCCCAGCCGTCACGAAAACTTCCGAACATCCTGTTGGCGTATTCGGCCCGGATGTAATACTCCTGCATCAGCTCATTGACCGGTGTGTCGGGGGTGGGGTCCTTGCTCTTCCAGTATTCTTTGAAGAGTTGCTCCTTGCGAACCGGATCGGCACGCCGCATCTCCTTGACCAGCTTGGATTTCGCGATGTACCTCATTTGACGGATGGCCGTGTCGATATCGACGATGGTGCCGGGCAGTCCAAGAATGTGCACGCGGAAATTGCCCCGCTTGAGCACTTTTCGATCATCGGAGGCGACTTGGAACTCGATCGAAAAATTCCCAACGCCGAATTCCTTCACGTCAATTGTGAAGAAATCGCGGAGGATCGGACGCTCGGCCGACCGCGATTGCCTCTGTTCACGGACGATCTCCCCTCTGCCGTTGAGCACCCTCCAGTAGAGCGAAAGCTGATCGCTGTTGCCGGGATAGATTTCGAAGTATATGTAGACCGGCCGATGTGCATCGAACACCGTGCGGTCGACATTGGGCGTGATCAGGAAGTTCCCGGCGGAATCGATGCCGACCTTTTTCGCGATTATGAGGTCTCCGAGCTGGAGTTCGCCCTGGCGATAACCGGGAACGACGAGCGGCTTGTTCACCTTGGTGACATGCCTGGTCTCGAGGTCTGTGAGTGTGGCGAGCATTGTGTAGGTGCCGGGCCGCAAGTCAAACGACGCTTCGCTGATATGAAACATTTCGCTTGAGTTCGTGGCATCGTAGTCCTGAGTTTCAACTTCCGAGCGCCAGATGCGGTTGGCAACCCGGGGGGCGGAATCGTCCTTGCCGGCGAGGATCGAAAGGTCAATCTCGTACGACGCCTCGAACCCGTCGCCGGAGCGGACGAACTGGAGGTTGGAGAATGAAATCTCCGAATAGACGATCACCCGCGTTCTCGCCGGTTCGCTGGAGAGCAGGGTGATAGCGTCGAGGTGAAACTTCGGCTCCCCGATACTGTCAACGATTTCGTGCCGCATATCCGCCTGCGAGAGCGACAGGCTCGGGAGTAACATCGATGTAGAAACAAGTATCAAGAGGGAAAGCCAATTCATGGCGATTCCTCCGCTCTTTTGCTTACCGGCTGCATTTTATCCTGGCCAGGAAAGGTTCGGCAGATATGACCCGGCCCTCGAGAATATCACCAACCTCCGCCGGTCCATCGGTGACGGCTTCGCCATCAACATCGGGGGCATCCCAGACGGTCCGCCCCCGGGCGGTTCCATGCTCATCGATCTTTTCAACGAGCATCCGGGTTTGACGGCCCGGCAATCGACTGTACCATGATTCCGCCTGTTCCAGGGCGAGCGCCGTAACTTCCTCCTCACGCCTGACCGTCTCATCGAGATCAGGAGCATTCATCGAGTGGGCCCGTGTGCCCTCCTCGGAACTGAAGCGAAAAACACCAAGCCGCTCGAAACTTATATCTTCGAGTCGGCTCAACAATGTAGCAAATTCCTCCGGCCCTTCGCCCGGATGGCCGACTATGACACTTGTCCTTAGAGCGATGCCCGGAACGGCTGCGCGCAACCGTTCGATCCATCGCCTCATCCGTCTCCATGTCGTCCCCCGCCGCATTTTGCGAAGCACCTTGTCATTGGCGTGCTCAATCGGGAAATCCAGATACGGCACGAGGGCGGGCGTCCGCACAAGGGCGTCGATGAAGGACTCGCTATAGAGCGGAGGGTGTGTGTAGAGCAGGCGCAGCCAGCCGCCGCCGGGATTCTTCGCGACAACGCCGCCGAGTTCCGGGAGCAGTTTCTCTATCGAGACATCGCCGGGCAGGTCCGCCCCGTAAGAGTTGACCTCCTCGGCGATGACGACGATCTCGCGTGCGCCGAGCTCGAGCATCCGCTGAGCCTCGCGGAGTACCGAGAGCGGTTCGCGACTCCGGTACGGCCCCCTGATCCGCGGGATCGAGCAGTAGGCGCACTTGCGGTCGCAGCCCTCGGCGATCTTCAGGTAGGCGGTCGCGGGCTGCTCGAGTGCGCGAATCTCGGCGAAACGCTGTTCCAGCTCGACGCTGATCTTTCCGGGATGGTGTGAGCGGTTCGTTTCGGTGGAAAGATGGGCGGAAAAGGGGCCGTTAATTACATCGGCGATCGTCCTGATCGCCTGCTCCCAGTCTCCGGGACCGAACCAGCCATCGACTTCGGGCATCTCGACGGCGAGCTGTTTGCGGAAGAGCACGGGGAGGCAGCCGGAGACGTAGAGCCTGCGTCCGGGGGCCTGGTTCTTCCAGTCGATGCCCGCGAAGATGGCCTCGACCGCCTCTGCGCGTGAATCGGAGATGAAGGCGCAGGTCGCGATCACGAGGACGTCCGCCGTGCCGGTCGAACCGGCAATGTTTACGCCCTGTTCACGCAATCCGGCGAGCAACAGGTCATGATCGACATCGAGCTTGGGGCAACCAAGGCGATGAAGATAGCATGATTTTGAATTCTCCCGAGGTCGCCTCGACATCTTCTAACCGTCTCCATCGCCGGAGCCGAATACCGCGCTGACGAACATCGCGGGGTCGAAGGGGAGCAGGTCTTCGCCGCCCTCGCCCACGCCGATCCAGCGAACCGGGATGCCGAGATCGCGCGCAATCGGGACGATGATCCCACCCTTGGCGGTGCCGTCGAGCTTGGTCACGACGATGCCGGTGACCCCGCTGGTCCCGGCGAAGGCGCGCGCCTGGCTGAGGCCGTTCTGACCGGTGGTTCCATCGATGACGAGCAGAACCTCATGGGGCGCATCCTCGACCAGTTTTCTCGCGACCCTTGCCATCTTCTCCAGCTCGTTCATCAGGTTTACCTTTGTATGCAGACGCCCGGCGGTGTCGATATACACCCGGTCGGCCCCGCGCGAGACCGCGGCCTGAAGACCTTCATAAACCACCGAAGCCGGGTCTGCGCCGGGAGATCCGCGGACGATGTCCACACCCGCGCGCTCGGCCCAGATCGCAACCTGTTCGACCGCCGCGCCGCGGAAAGTGTCGGCGGCGACGATCAATACCTTTTCTCCTGAATCGGCATAGCGCCGGGCGAGCTTGCCGATGGTGGTCGTCTTTCCGCTGCCGTTGACCCCGATGACGAAGCTGACGAGCGGAGGTACCGAAGGCGGTTGAGTGTCGGGGGCCGCCGCTTCGCCGGCAAGGGCGGAGAGCTGCTCCTCGATCACTTCGAGCACGCGATCACCGGCGATCTCCTCGTGTCGCGCACGCTCGCGCAGAACGCCGATCAACTCGAAGGTCACCTCGACGCCGAGATCGGAGGTTATCAGTATCTCCTCGATCCGCTCAAGGGCCTGATCATCGATCCCGCGGCCGCCGATTGCGGCCTGAAGGTTGCCGACAAGGGCTTCGCGCGTCTTGCCCAGCCCCCGCCGTATCTTCTTAAAAAGGTTCATAATTTCCGTCGATCCAAACAGTTAAATGTAAGCGGTAAGCGTCGCCGAAGGATAGAATATAATGCGCCGGGCAAAGATAGGAAAGGCGAACAATTTCCCGGAGAGTAGCTCCAAGGAGGCGGTCAGGACTGCTCCTCGGTTCCGTTTTCAGGGGTGGAATTGCCGAAGGCTCCCCAGCCGAGTTTCTGCCTGAGTACCTGGTAAAAATATCGTCCCTTGAATGTGACCAGCGATGCGCTGAAGCTCGCTCGGCGGACGATGAGGGTCCGGCCGCTGGGTGCGTTTGCCACGGCCTGGCCATCGACAGCGATGACGACATGGGCGAAAGGAGAATGCGCCTCGACGCGAATCTCCTTGTCATCGGAGATTACCAGGGGCCGGTTTGTGAGAGAATGCGGATTAAGGGGGTGGACGATCAATCCCGCCATCTTCGGTTCGACGATCGGTCCCCCGGCGGAAAGGCTGTATCCGGTCGAGCCGGTAGGGGTCGAGATGATCATCCCGTCGGCGCGGTAATCGTTGAGGAACATGCCGTCAATCGTCGTCCGCAGATGTATCATCCGTGGGTAACCGCCCTTCTCGACGACGACTTCGTTGAGAGCATACCAGGGTCCCTCTCCCTTGACATTCTCCAGCCTCGCCTCGAGAACTATGCGTTTTTCAATACTGTAGCGGCCCTCAAGCAGGTCCTCGCTGCGTTCGTAGAGTTCGTCAGAGCTCACCTCGGCGAGGTAGCCGAGGCCTCCGAGGTTGACCCCGAGAACGGGTATTTCGCGGCCCTGGAGCAGGCGGAAGCTGTTCAACAACGTACCATCCCCGCCGAAACTGAGAACCATGTCGGCGAGTTGCGCCACCTCCTGCGGAGGTTTCATCTCGCGTCCGGCGAGGCCCCCGACGTTCATGAACTCGGCGGAAAGGATGTACTTCACCTCCCGCTTGTCGAGCCAATCGACATAGGCGGAGATCACTTCGGAGAGCATTTTCTTCGACGGATTACCCAACAGGCCGAGGATCATTTCCGCCTCCTTCAACGCCCAGGCGATTCGGGGTCTATCTGTTCCGTGCCGCCGTTCTCGAGCAGCTTGTGTACGCGCACATGGGCCTTTTCGAGTTTCTCCCGGCAGCGTCCGAGGACCGCCTGCCCCTCTTCGAACAGCGCGAGGCTGTCATCCAGCGTCAGTTCGCCATCCTCCAGCTTCGTGACGATTTCCTCGAGGCGGGCGAGATCCTGCTCGAATGTGGTCTGCTTGCCGCCCTCGCTCATCCTGATGTCCCCCTATCGAGTATCAAGTTACTGATTTTTAAACCGTAATGCGCATATCATGAGTGCACATCGGTAACCTCCGCATCGGCGGAACCCTTTGACAGCAGCAACTTGACTTTGTCGCCCCTGGCGAGATCGGAAGCATCGCGAATGACCGTCCGACCGCGCCGGACGACGGCATATCCTCGTCGCAATACGCCTTTCGGCGAGAGGGCGAACAGACGCCGGTCAAAGCTCTCCAAACGTTGACGCTGCCGCTCGAGACCGGCGGCAAGCGCCCGTTCGCAGCGCCCCTGCAGTTCATCGAGCTGCTGGCCGAGCTGAAGCAGACGGTCGGGAACGCGTTTGAGTCCATAGGCGCCGGCGGCGTTCTCGAGGCGCAGCTCCATCGACTCGACCTTCGTCGTCAGACCGCGAACGAGGCGGGCTTTCAGAGAATCGACGGTGCGGACGAGTTCGAGCCTGTCCGGCGTCGCACGCTCCGCCGCACCGGTCGGGGTCGGCGCGCGGAGGTCGGCTGCGAGATCGGTAAGCGTGGTATCGGTTTCATGGCCGACGCCGGAGATCACCGGGACCGGGCAGGCGGCAACCGCGCGGACGGTTGTCTCCTCGTTGAACGCCCAGAGATCCTCTATCGATCCTCCACCGCGGGTGACGATGATCAGGTCCGGCTGTGGTTCGAGTGATGCGAGACGCGCGAGCGCCCCGGCGATCTCCCCGGATGCGCTCTCGCCCTGGACCGCCGCCGGGGCGAGGATTACATCGAGATCGAATCCGCGCCGCGAGAGGGTGACGAGCACGTCGCGGACGGCCGCGCCGCTCGCCGAGGTGACCACGCCGATGCGCTCCGGGTGGAGCGGTATTGGCCGCTTGCGCTCTTCATCGAACAAGCCATCAGCCGCGAGACGCGCTTTCAGTTTCTCGAATTCGAGGGCGAGCGCGCCGCGGCCCGCGGGCTGCATGACCTCGATGTCGAACTGGTAGCGTCCCGCCTTTTCATAGAGCGAAATCCTGCCGAAGGCGAGCACATCAATTCCGTCCTCGGGCCGGAACTCGAGGCCGCTGACACGTGTGCGCCACATCACACCGCTGATCTGCGCGGTCTCATCCTTGAGCGTGAGGTAAAGGTGGCCGCTGCGGTGCAGGTGCACGCCCGTAAGCTCGCCGCGCAGCCAGAGCGGGCTGATACCGGTCTCGAGCAGCCGCTTGATTTCACGGGTCAGGCCGGTGACGCTGTAGATGTGGTCGGCAATGTTCATCGGCGGAAAAGCCAGAGAAGTAAGGTGACCAGCAGGCTGAGCAGAACACAGGTGGCGAGCGGGAAATAGATGCGCAGGGAGCCTTTATGGACGATAAAATCCCCCGGAAGGCTCCCCAAACCCAACTTGCCCGCCAGATACAACAGGCCGCCGGCTATTACCAGAATCAGTCCGAGTACAAGAACAAGCCGGCCGAATTCCTGCACCTCAACCCCCCGCTACCGGTTCTTCTTCTTGTGCCGGTCGCGCTTTCTTCTCTTCTTCTTCTTATGGGTCCTGATCTTTTGCAGCTTACGTTTTCTTCCGCAAGGCACGTAACACCCCTTACAGGTTCGGTTGTTATTTGATTATTCAGTTTTTGCTTCGCCGATTAACGCCGCAATATAACAAATTTGCCGCCCGGCGCTACAGACAGTCAGAACATCAGGCTCCGGGGAGCGGATGTAAACCCGTCCCGAAGTGTCGGGGTCGGGCCACCCATGCCGAAGTAATCATAGCGCCGAAAACAGAAGATAAACACTTATTTCGGCAGTTGGAAATTGCCTGATATTCGCTTAATTTATACCTGGTTCCCAAATTCACGAACTGATCTCCACCACGTTAAGGGAAGCGGACGCCTTGGCCGGAATTGGGATATAACGAAAATGTGGAGTGATGACTGTGAAGAGAATCATGATGGCAGGCTTGGCTCTTATCGGACTGGTCGCCTGTGGAACCGCCCTCGGTGGTGATGGTGCGGTCGATATGCGTCACCACGGTCCGAGTTTTCTCCCGCATGAGCGGGTAGCACCCGGGTTTGAAGCGGTGGGAATGGAGGGTTTTGGGGGCAAGTACAGGGGGGTTGACGGTCCGCACCGTGGCATGGGTGGTGACGTAGTTCGCAGCGCCGCTTCCGATTCGCAAAACGTGTCTCTCGTTGGGAGTTTGTATAATTATTGGGGCGGAGCTGGTGCTGTCGTGGTGGAAGGTGACTACGCCTATGTGGCCGATGGTTTCGGTCTCCGTGTTGTAGACATTTCCGACCCGGCCTCGCCGGCGGAGGTCGGGTACTACGACACGGATGGAAATGCCTGTGGCGTGGCGGTTTCCGGCGGCTACGCCTACATGGCGGTTGGTTGGGCCGGTCTGCATGTGCTCGACGTTTCCGACCCGGCCTCGCCGACGGAGGTGGGATACTTCGAAACGTATGAAGGGGCCTATGACGTGGCGGTTTCCGGCGGTTACGCTTACCTGCTAGGTAGTTTCAGTCTCCTTGTGATCGACGTTTCCGACCCGGCCTCGCCGGTGGAGGTGGGATCGTGCGATACGTATAGAGCAGCCAATGACGTGGCTGTTTCCGGCGGCTACGCCTACCTGGCGGATTGGGACGGCGGGCTGCGTGTGATCGACGTTTCCGACCCGGCCGCGCCGATGGAGGTGGGATACTTCGACAGGGATAGATGGGCCGAGGGCGTGGCGGTTTCCGGCGGCTACGCCTATGTGACCGTTGGCTACGGTCTGCGTGTAATCGACGTTTCCGACCCGGCTTCGCCGACGGAGGTGGGGTACTACTACACGGATGGATATGCCTGGGGCGTGGCGGTTTCCGGCGGCTACGCCTACCTGGCGGATTTGTACGCCGGTCTGCGTGTGATCGACGTTTCCGACCCA
>SDBV01001058.1_pt1 | contig 40773 bp, 38 predicted proteins | sample 2277081 | NCBI WGS metagenome assembly SDBV01 (sample SAMN10402039, study PRJNA504765) | marine sediment metagenome | isolation source: marine sediment core GS10_PC15, 223 cmbsf | place: Arctic Ocean: Southern Knipovich Ridge | collected 2010
CGGGCAGTTCGCGCGGGTCGGAAGCGAGCGCTTCGTCGATGGTCCGGAACCGGATGCCTTCAGCGCGTGGCAGGGCCTGGAGACGAGACGTGTACTCAGGAGAAGCCAACAGATGGCTTGCTTCAGTATTCTCCAGCACGTACTCAATCTCCCGCGCTGGATGCTGCACGCACAGGGGTACCGCGATTCCGCCCGCGCACCAGATCCCCAGCAATGCGGCCGTGTAGTCGAATCCGGGCGTGGCCATGAACGCCACGCGTTGCTCAGCCAGATCGCCGTTTGGGCCTAAGAGATCGGCAGCAACGCGACGGGCCGCGGACAAGAGTTCTTCGTACGAATACGCACCGGCATCGTCTATGAGGGCGGGAGCGTGGGCATGCTCGCGAATGCGCTCTACAATGGGAATGTAACGAGTCATATCCATATGAACTTCTTCGCTCGTACGCCTAAGGACACATGTGCGAGTGCGGGGTACGGCCAGATCCGACCCGCGGTCAAGATGCCTGCCCCTCGCAGATAATAGATCGTGACGTGGTCACGCAGTTTCACGCCATTCGTAGCGACGATGACGGCCAGCTGCGCAAGCCAACTCAACCAGTTTAGCGGATGGAGATTCTCGATGCGAAGTTGGGCTTTCCATCAGGGCCCGTGACCGCAGAATCGACCTTGAAACTGTTAGCGAGTGTCATTACGATAGCTGGAAACTTGCCCGTGATAGTCACGGGCTGACTCATGAAATGTCGGTCAAGATCTACGTCCTAGGACGCTTCATAGACCGCCTAGAAAGCCAGAAATGGGTTTGACAATGCGTAGTGCTCTTTGCCATAATAAGTGCACGTGTAAGTGTGAATCACCAGACGGGAAAGGAGGCAGTATCACGCAAAGCAAGGTTCTACGTTACTTGAGACGGAAACGTCATCATGGGAATGGATAGGTAAGAGTATTACGTCAATTGAATAAGGAGACGCTATCATGAAGATCAGGAGTAAGGGTTTTACTCTAATTGAACTGCTCGTTGTAATTGCCATCATCGGCATCCTGGCGGCCATCTTGCTGCCGGCGTTGGCACGTGCGCGAGAGGCGGCCAGACGGACAAGCTGCGCCAACAACCTGAAACAATGGGGCATCGTCCTGAAGATGTACGCCAATGAGTCCAAAGGCGAGAAGTACCCACCTCAACTGCAATGGTACGGCGAAGTGGTCGAGTGCGAGACCCCCGGCTTTCCGCCCGGGAGCTACAGCCACTACATCGGATATCCGATGGTATCACTGCCGAATACGTTCCCCGAGTATGTCACGGACGTAAAACTCTTGGTCTGTCCGTCAGACGCCGGTTTCAGCGTAGCCGACACTCAGAACTCGAGAGGCGACAGCACCCTCCAATTGCCATGCGAATGGGATTTGTCGCCTGGCCAAGGCCTGTGGATGTCGTCCAGCAGCTACCAGTACCTTGGATATGTCTACGACAAATGCGATCAAGACGACCCCAAGTTCAACTTCGAAACCTGGGATCCCGCCTACTATGAAGGCGTTGTGGGTCCCGCACAGCTTGCCGCTTGGTACACACAGCGTTCTTGGGATTTCACCGATGAAACCGGTCTGAACTGGGATAACATAGTCCTATGGTCTCCTGAAGCAGAGCTGAGAGTTGGATACCAGGACAGGGATTATCAACTCGCTGATGAGATGCAGGGCTACATGGAACTGCCGGACAACACGGTCCTCGGAAATGGCGGCAGTAACACCATTTACAGGATGCGGGAAGGGATTGAGCGGTTCATGATAACGGACATCAACAATCCTGGTGCGAGCGCCATGGCACAGAGTGAGCTTTCCATGGTGTTTGACTCGGTGGCGACAACGGTCTCGGCGTTCAGCCACGTTCCAGGCGGCGCAAATGTCCTGTACATGGATGCCCACGTAGAGTTTATCAAGTATCCCGGTGAGTTCCCCGTATCGGAAGGATACGCCATTCTCTACGGTGCATGGACCTCGTAAATTCTCCGTCAATGAAGGATACGCCAAGCTCATCGGTCGTTGGTACTACGCGAGTTAGGCGCAATGAGGGATTCGGCGGCGTTTCCAGTGGTACGAACGTGCTGAGTTTAGAGAGCTAGATGAAGTTCAAGGAATAATGGGGCGGTGATCCGCTCTTGGTGTATTCGTCGCTGATTCAAACGAAAGGATTAACGAAGGGGTGAAGGTACTCGTCTAGATTGGAGCTGGGGCTGGCATTCCTGTATTGAGTCTCGCATCTCATGGATACGGTTAGGGAATCCGGCGCTTACCCTATAAAGCCAGACTGTCCGCTCGATTGCTTGTTGCGCCACGTCGTCTTGGCTGAGTACGCGGTCAATCTCCGATTAGATCCCTTCACCCCTTCGAGGGCTTCGGTCCACTCTTGCGGGAAGCCTTCGCTGCTTTACTAATCTGTCCGTTTGAATCACCAGTTGGTTTCTGGTTAACTCAGCGAAGATCATCCTCAGAATCATGATTGGATTGCCGCTGATGTATTGCGCATCCCCCCCCCCCTCCCCACATTCCACCCAATACAACTCGATGGCATGCTACTTGCGCGAATCCGCTCGTAACCGGAACCGCGTTCCGCGACACTCTATTGGCGAATGGAGGAAAGCAAGGAGGTGCTCGATATGAAGATGTCCTCGAGAGTGGAAAGAGCGCAAAGAATAGTCGCCATTGCAGTGGTGGCGTTTACGGGTCTAGCATACGCTCAGGAGCAAGACCCTCCCCACAGAGAAGGTGGACCGCGTGGAGGTCCTCAGCGGGGCCAATCCGATCCGGCCCAAATGCAGGAGATGAGGCTGCAACGGTTGCAGCGCGTCCTGGCGATCGAAGACGCTGAATGGGAAGCTGTAGCACCGCTCCTCGCCAAGGTCGTTCAGGCGCAAGGCCGGTCCCGCATGGACCGCATGCCCCCTGGCCGCCGCGGCGACTCTCAGGGTGGAAGAGATGGCATGCGGCAAGGTCGGCCACCTAGAAACGGCGGCGGCGACTTCCAGGGCCGTTCCCCGAGGGGAGGACGAGATCAGGCGCGGCAAGGCCGACCACCTAGAGATAGTGGCGGCGGCGACTTCCAGGGCCGTGCCCCGAGGGATGGAAGAGATGGTATGCGGCAAGGCCCGCCACCTAGACATGGGGGCGGCGGTGACTTCCAGGGCGGGCCCCCGAGGGGTGGACGAGATGAAGCGCGGCAGGGCCGACCACCGAGAGATGGCGGCGGCCGTGAATTCCAGGATCGGCCATCGAGGGAAGCTGGCGGTGCACGTCCCGGTGGTCCGGGACGTGGAGGATTCCGGCGGTCGCCACCGGGCCCCGAGGCCGTTGCGCTGAATGAGGCGCTCGCGGCTGAAGACTCATCGCCGGACCAGATCCGAGCGAAAATGGACGCAGCGCGAGCGGCCAGGGCGCAGCGGGAACTAAAACTGAAGCAGGTCCGTGAAGAATTGCGCGAACTTCTGACCGTTCGGCAAGAGGCCCGGCTCTTTTCGATGGGTCTGCTGGACTGAGGTTTCGATTGCGGATGATGAGAGATCGCGCATCCGCGCGGACGGCATGATTTCGTTGCAGCAGCTGTCCGTGCGGATGCGGGTCTCTTGCGTCGGCAAGTCGACCACGAGGCCCCGCCTGCTACAGGCCGGTGAAGGGCTCGCGCTCGAAGCGGGGTGGGGACTCGACGACGCGCGGATCGTCTTGATTGCGCAGGATTTCCATGAGCTGGGCCGCCAACGCCAGCCGCGTGTCTTCGTAGCCGCGATCGGACGCGACGTTTTCCATATAGTCCGGGTCGACGCGCAGATCGTACAGTTCTTCTCTCGGGCGCAGGCCAAAACCGAGTTCGAAGGACTTCCGCACCGCTTCCTCGCCGCGATGGTGGATCATCCAAGCCTTCGTTGGGCTGGCATCCAGGTCGGCGTAGGCGACGAAGGTGTTGTCGCGGAGTTTCTCGAAGGGTGGCGCCGGGGCGTTGGGATCGTCGAGGCCGCGCGGGTCGCCCATGGGCCAGCGGTCCGGTTCGAAGTTGTGGATGTACAAGAAATCGCGGGTCCGGATCGCCCGTTGAGGATAGGGCAGGTTTCCCTCCCGCGCCGCGCCTACGTGCCGCTCGCGCCCGGTCACGACATAGGTGCGATCCGCCTCGATCTGCCCGCTTCGGTCGCTTTCGAGAATCGGCAGCAGGCTCTTCGCCGTCATGCCGTCCGGGATCGCGACACCGGCCGCGTCGAGGTAGGTGGGCGCCAAGTCCATGAGATTCACGAAGTCGTCCACGGACCGCCCCGGCGCGATGTGTCCGGGCCAACGCGCCAGCAGGGCGACCTCGGTACCGATGTCGTAAAGATTACATTTCGCACGCGGGAAGCCTGGTATGCCGTGATCGCCGCCCACGACTACGAGCGTGTTGTCCAGCTCGCCGATGGCCTCAAGCCGCTCAAGGAGGACGCCCAGGCCGGCATCCACCGCCATGCACTCGCCCAGATAGTCACACACGTCCTCACGCACCTCGGGCACGTCGGGTAAGAACTCGGGCAGACGGCCTTCGAGCGCGTCGGGATCGAGTCCCCACAGAGACTTCCCCGAGCCGCGTTCCCAAGTGCGGTGCGTGTTGGTGGGCCCCCACCAATAGCAGAACGGCGCGCCCTCGGGCCGGGCCTCGAGGAAAGAATTGAAATTCTGGCGGACTTCGTCAAGCAGCGCGTCCTTGGCCGCATCAATCCCGATGTCCTTGGCCATCTCGGTCGCGACCTGCGAAAAACGGTTGAACTTCCAACCGGCCGACACGTACTGAGTGCGTTTTGCGCCATAGGGGGCATCCACGGGCCGTCCGGGCGACCATACTTTATATGTGTGTCCGATGTGGTATCCGGCCTTCTCCAACTCGAGCGGATACGTGGGTATACTCTCGTCCCAAACGGCACCTTGCAGGATCGCGCCCCTTCCGGTCTGCCAGAAGTAGCGCCCCGAGAGAAGCGAACTGCGGCATGGCGTGCAACTCGGGGCAGGCACAAAGGCGTTCTTGAAAATCACGCCTTCGCGCGCGATCCGGTCGATACTTGGGGTCTCGATCAGCGCGTTCAGCGAGTTATCGCCTTCGTATGCCCTGTAGGCGCTGGCATAGCGCCCCCAGTCATCGGCAAAGGCGAAGACGATATTCGGTCGCGTCTTTTCTTCGTCCTTGTCGGCCTCCGCGGCAGCAGGTTGCACCGCAACTGCGCCTGCCGCAGACGCGATCGCGGCCGCCACAAGCGCGACGGGCCCTTTCGGAAGACGTCGCCATGTGAGTGTTCGCTTTATCACGGATTTAGCCTCTCATTCGCTTGGTATCCGGCCAACCAGTCTCCGGGCCCGCAGCCACGGGCGAGTTCCTAGTTCCACTCAGCCGAGATTTCCATATGTGTCTGCCCGCGACCATCGCGGGATGCTCCACTATCACACAGGCACCCCGTTTCCGATCAACCCGGTGACGCCATTCTGCCGGATTTTGCTCATAAGTCGTTTGTTTTCAGGGTCACGAGGGGATTGTGTAGGGGAATAGCGCGCTGATGCATGGGGGCTTAGGGCGATGTGCGCCCCGAAGTCCGGCGGACTGTTAGGCTGAGTTTCTCTGCCCTGCGCGGCCAGGCTAATCGGAATTGTAACTCGTGTAATCGCATGATACAGTTGTCCTTTCTGATGTTGTTTGACTCTGGAGGGTGGCACTGATGCGTACTATTTTCTGTCTTCTATCAGTCTCGTTTCTGGCGATGGCGTTTAATGGGGTCTCGGCCCAGACGATCGATGCTGGCCGTGGAGAGTTGCCGCTGGTTGTGCCGTCCGGCTATGACGCCGATGAGCCAGCGCCGCTGATGGTGCTAATTCATGGTCTTGGGTCTAGTGGCGCCGATCAGGATTCGCTCTGGAAGATAAGTGCCCAGGCGGATACCTATGGCTTCTTGTTTATTGCGCCGAATGGAACGAAGGACACTTCAGACGAAAAGCGTCCGTTCTGGAATGCGACAGCCGCATGCTGCGACTTTTACAAGACTGGGGTGGACGATTCGGCGTATCTTCTCGGAGTGATTGACGAGGTGAAGAAGCAATACTCTGTCGACCCGAATCGCGTGTATGTCATGGGGCATTCGAACGGCGGCTTCATGTCTCATCGCATGGCGCTCGATCACCCGGATATTATCGCGGCGATCGCGGCCCTAAATGGGGCGGCCCCGCTTGAGCTGCCCGGTCCGAAGCCGGAACGACCGGTGAATGTCCTGCATATACACGGAACGAAAGATAGGCTGAATTCGTATCAGGGCGGCGAGATACAGGGCGTCCGGTATCCAGGTCCCGTGGAGACCGTTGAGAAATGGGCTGAGTTTATCGGCGGGTCCACAGAAGCTACTACGTTGACCAAGAAGCTCGATCTGGATAGGCGGCTTGAAGGAGACGAGACTACGATCACGCAGTACTTGGATGCTTCGGTGGAGCTGTGGACCATAGAAGACGGTGGCCATATTCCTGCATTTACGGACAGTTTCGCCAAGCTTGTTGTCGAATGGTTGATGGCGCACCCGAAGCAAGCGAAGGATTAGCGTACTGAGCACATAGGTTTCCGTGGACCAGAATGCAATCGGGAGGACTGACATGAATACCAAACGCTTCTTCGACACGCACCTTCGCAAGAAATTCTCCCTATTGGCGGCGCTGTTGATCGGCTTTTCTGCGCTGGCCTTTCTGCCGAACGCCGACGCCCAGGCGCCGGAGCCCGTTAGCAGGGCGGAATTCGACCGCTGGATCGTCGAAATCTCGAACTGGGGCCGTTGGGGTGACGATGACGAGCTGGGCACGCTCAATCTCATCACCGACGAGAAACGGCTCGCCGCGGCGAAACTGGTACGCGAGGGCGTGTCGGTATCGCTCGCCCTGGACCTCAACAAGGAGAGAGATCCGGTAAACGCCAATCCCTTCGAACACGAACTAAGCACCTCGCGATTCAGCGGGCACGAGGTCGCCGGCGACACCTACAGCGTCCAGTATCACGGTTTCGCCCATTCCCATATGGATGGGCTGTCGCACTTCGCGCATAAAGGAAAAATGTACAACGGATTTTCCGTGGAAGGGCTGAAACCGAGCGGCGCCGAGCGCCTCGGAATCCAAAACTTCCGCAACGGCGTCTTTACGAGAGGAATTCTGATCGACATGCCCTGGTTCAAGGGCGTGGACTTCCTGGAGCCGGGTACGGCGATCACGACCGCCGACCTTGAAGCCTGGGAGAGTAAGACGGGAGTCCGCGTCGGCAGCGGGGACGTCCTGCTCATCCGGACGGGCCGCTGGGAGTGCGTCAGGCAAAAGGGGCAATGGAACTTCCTTGAGAAAGCGGCGGGCTCGCATGCCTCGATTGCGAAGTGGTTGAAGGCCCGAGACGTCGCGGTGATTGGCTGCGATGGTGTCAGCGACGTCATGCCGTCGGGCGTCGAAGGGCTCCTCAACCCTCTGCACGAATTGGTCCTGGTCGGTCTGGGCATGCCTATCTTGGACAATCTCGATCTCGATGCGGTGGCCGCGGCAGCTAAGGAACGAAACCGTTGGGAGTTCCTGTTCGTTGGCGCCCCCCTGCGTGTCCCGGGTGGAACCGGCTCGCCGCTCAACCCGATTGCCGTTTTCTAGCCCGCGCTCGTTCTTGCCACGCAGTGCGCCGTTTAGTATGATGTGCCCGATCGCCGAAGGGAATTGCCTGTGGCTCGGAAGCGTTTCATAATCGAGATGGGGACCGGGGTGGATCAGCACGGCCAGAACGTGACTGAGGCCGCCACCAGGGCCGTTAAGGACGCCGTGGCCCGGGTTTGCCTGATAGGATTGCTGGAACTCTTCGAAGTGCGGGACAGGAACTCGTTGCATGTGGACGTGCTCGTGGCCTGCCCCCGCCAGGATGAGGTCGATGCCGCGACCGTCCTGGAGGCCCTGCCTTTCGGCGAGAAGAAGCTCACGGTGGCCGAAGGCGGGATGATCGTGCGCGGCCATGAGTCCGCCAGTATGGGAGACCGGTCGGACGAGATCATCGTCGCCAATGCCGCCGTCACGGTGTCAGTCGATACAGACAGCATCGCAGTGCGTGCCTAGGACGTCCCGATCGTCGGAGAAGTGGCCAGCAACGATGCCACCATATGCCTATATGCAGCACGAAATCGTATCCATTGAGGACGCAAATACTTAACCAAAGGAAGGACTGCCAATGCCAGAAAGCACAAGCACTCAAAAAAAACCATTGTCCGCCGTCGACTACCTGAAACTCCCGGACGACGGCGATCCCTACTTGGAGGGCAGTACATGCCAGAAATGCGGCGCGATATATACCGGCGCACGGCATGTCTGCGCCAAGTGCGGGGCCAGGGACGCCATGAAGACTATGCGATTGTCCAACAAGGGCAAGCTCTATATCTATTGCGTTGTGCACCGGTCCTTTCCGGGCATTCAGGTCCCCTACATTTCCGCGGTCGTGAACCTGGAAGGCGGCGGTACGGTCAAGGGGATCCTGCTCGACGTCGATCCCGATCCTGAAAAGATCGAATTCGATATGCCCGTGGACGTCGTCTTTGAGGACGCACTGGGACGCAAGGACAGTGAAGGCAATAGTTACATCAGCTACTTTTTCAAACCAGCGAAATAGACGGAGAAAATCATGAGTGACGCGTATGTGTTAGGAGTCGATATGATAAAGTTCGGCCGCTTCCCGGAGAGAAGCGTTCCCGAGATAGGGGCCGAGTCCGCCCTGCTTGCACTGGACGACGCCGGACTGACAATCCAAGACATGCAAGCCCTGTATTGCGGCAACCTGGGCCAGGCCAGCGGGATGGTGGGCCAGCGCATACTCAAGATCATAGGCCAGACCGGCATTCCTGTCGTAAACTGCGCCAATGCTTGTGCCACGGGCGCCACGGCCTTCCGCGAAGGATGGATGGCGATCAAGGCCGGTGTCTATGACGTCGTTCTCGCCGTGGGCGTGGAACAGATGGGCCGGGGACTGCTCGGCGGCGCCGGCGTGGCAAAAGGCATACCTACCGAGGGCCTTTTGGGTTCGGGCACTATGCCGTCCGTATTCGCCGAGGCCGGTATCGAGCACACCCGCAAATACGGCACCACCTTCGAGCAGTTTGCCAAGATCTCGGTGAAGAACCATCATCACTCCACCATGAATCCCAAGGCCATGTACCAGATCGAGACACCGCTGGAAACGGTCATGGAGTCCGAGATGATTTCCTATCCCAATACGAAGCTCATGTGCTCGGTAAATGTGGACGGGTCCGCCGCGGCCGTTATCGTATCTGAGAAAAAGGCCAAGGAACTGGGTATGGATAGGGCCGTTCGCATCCGCGCTTCGGTACTTACCAGCGACCCCTACACCGAAAGAAGCCCGGCCATTCCCGACGTCACCGAATGCACCCGGATGGCGGCCAAGACCGCGTATGAGATGGCCGGAGTGGGACCGGAAGACGTCAATCTGGTCGAACTGCACGATTGTTTCGCCACGGCCGAGATGCTGCACTATGAGTGCCTGGGTCTTTGCGAGGACGGCGAGGGCGGCCGGATGGTCGACGAAGGCGAGGTCGCTCTCGGCGGTCGCGTTCCGGTCAACTGCTCAGGCGGCCTATTATCTAAAGGTCACCCCCTCGGCGCCACGGGCATCGCCAATATTTACGAGGTGAGCACGCACCTCAGGGGCGAGGCCGGTGCGAGACAGGTGGAGGGCGCGAAAATTGGCCTTACCCACGTTATCGGATTGGGAAGCGCCTGCGCCATCCATATTCTGGAAAAAGTAACCTGATTCCATTCCCAAGAGATACGGGCCCGAGCTCGGGCCCGTATCTCTTGGCCCCTCCAAGATCGATTCACCTCTTGCTCGCGCTTTGTCGTCAGGAAACTCAGCCCAGAAGTCCCGCCAGAAAGGCACTTTCTGGCCACGCCCCTAGAGCATCCTAAATAAAGCTGTGTCCACTCCGACGTGGTCGCGGGTGCCACCGCCAAACTTGTTTGGGGGTGTCTCAGAAGCCGCCGCACACCCCCAAGCTGCGCTTGGCGGTGGCACCCGTGACTTCCGCTTCCTCAGCACCCTCATGCTCACGACTGACAGAACGTATCCATCTAATCTTAAGATGCTCTAGCCGACGCGAGCGCTCTGCCCACCGTCGACGGGCAAAATGACGCCAGTGATGAATCTGGCCTCGTCTGAAGCCAGGAATAAGGCGGCGTAGGCCGTGTCCCAGCCGCTGCCCATGCCGCCCTTGAGGGGGACGCGGGCATCTCGCTGTTCGATGAGCGATTGTTTGTCGACGCCTTGCGCCTGGGAGCGGCCTTCGATGGCCATGGGCGTGTTCATGAGGCCGGGCATGATGGCGTTGACACGAATGCCGTATTGAGCGTTGCCCATGGCGATGCCTTGGGTAAGGGCATTCAGGCCCGCCTTGGAAGTCTTGTACGCCAGCATACCCGTCGAAGCCACGGCCGCGGCCGATGAGATGTTGATGATACTCCCGCTTCCCTGTTCCCGCATAACGGGTAGCACGTGTTTGCAGGTAAGGAAGGGGCCTTTCAGATTCGCATTATGAATGGCGTCCCACGTGGCCTCGGTCAGATGGACCGGACCAGTATCGCCTCGCCCGATCCCCACATTGTTGTGAAGGATATCGATGCGGCCGTAGGTATCGACACAGGCCTTCGCGAAGGCCTCACAATCTTCTTCGCGAGTGATGTCAGCCGCGAAGGGCGTTGCTTCGCCTCCCTCGCCGATGATGAGAGCGACCGTTTCCTCGGCGCGCTCGATGTCACGATCCACTGCGAGCACTTTGGCGCCTTCCCGAGCAAAGAGAAGGGCCGTGGCGCGGCCGTTTCCGATGGTGTCGCCCGGCGTCTGTCCCGCGCCTGCGACAATGGCCACCTTGGTCTTGAGCCGCCTATGGGTAGGGGCGTCGGACATGGAATCTCATCTCCTACGACTGAAACGGTCTACGCAGTTCAAACCGTCTTTGACAACGAGTATGCGCGATTGATGATGGCCCGTATCGTAGCACAATAGGCATGATTACTGGCGCGATCTTCCTTTGATGGCGGGCGAAAAGGGTCCTTTGAGGCGAGGGTTCGACAGACTTGGCCAGTTGGTCGTGCGTCCTCAGCGCCAAGGGAATCACAATGCACACGTAAGGCATTGGTATACAATCCCTTATGGCGATTTGCGTCCAGAGATCCACCAGACTGCAAAGCTAAGTCTTCGTTTCCATACGGAGAGAATGCCACGGCCGCACGACGCAAGGTGTCAGCGTTTGGACGCAGAATCTGGGGACTAAGGTTACTCGGGTGCCAATCAATTGGATGACTCGAGTCAACAGACCATAACGTTGTCTATGGTGTCATTTGGCGATATCGCTATCCTGAATATCCAGTAGATCGTGCATACCTTACAGATTCCGAGTGAGGAATATCGTTGATGACGGTCGTGGCGCGTCGATCTGCTACCGCAAAGCAACTGGAATTGCATTGACTTCGCCCTCGGTTTGGCGGCCCTCACAAGACAGGCGAATCGCCGGCGTCAAACATAAGTTACACCTGACCCGTCCTGCCCAGTGCATCCTTTCTTTCGGAAGCGTTAAGCCTCCAGGAGTGCGTCCTACGTAATATGTTTACAAAAGTGTTGAATTCGACGGGGAATTGTTGTACCATACCTCGTCTAGCGATGGGGGCTGGAAACTGGGGGAGGAGTGGAGGCAGGCTTGGGCCCAGCGTCACAGGCGGCGAAGTTGTTGCTCATAGAGCACGGTGATTCTCTTCGCTCCGCGGTAAGTAAGACACTCGTTCTCCAGAAGTTTGGCGTGGATTCGGCGCCGGACGGCGAGTCCGGACTTGAACTGCTGAAAACCAGGCAGTACGGGGTCGCTATCGTCGATCTATACCTCCCGGGGATCAGTGGGCTCGAGACGATCTCACGAGTGGCCGAAATCTCGCCCCACACCGAAATCATCAGCATTAACAGCGATCCTGATTTCAACTCAGCTCCCCTGACAGTTGGCCAAGACGTATTTGACCACTTGGTGAATCCCACTTCGACTGACCGGCTTGTTCGGTCGGTAAGTGAAGCTTTTGATGCGTTTAAGGCGAAGCGTGAACAGGAGAGTTCGCTTGCGCGGCTGCTCGAGCAAAGGGCCCAGCTCGAAAAGCAGATCAAGTTGGCCGAAGAGGCCCTCAGAAGCAAGTTGAACGCCTCTCAGCTCTTGCTGGGGCAGAGCGAGTGTATCCGGGAGGTCCGACGGCAGATCGCCTTGGTCGCACCCACTTCAATGACTGTCCTAATAACGGGTGAAAGCGGTTCCGGTAAGGACGTCGTCGCCAACCTCATTCACAATTACTCCGGGCGGGCACAATCCGGCCGCATGGTGAAGATGAACTGCCCCGCCGTACCCGATACCCTCATCGAATCTGAGTTGTTTGGGCATGAAGATGGCTCCTTCACCGGCGCGACAAAACGAAGGCCCGGCCGCTTCGACTTGGCGGATGGCGGGTCGATATTCCTCGACGAAGTCGGGGCGATGTCGCTAGCGATGCAGGCCAAGTTGTTGCAGGCGATCGAACATAAGAAGTTCACCAGGGTCGGTGGTGACGACGTCGTCGAGGTCGACGCTAGAATATTGGCGGCGACCAATTCGCCATTGGAAAAGATGATAGACGATGGGCTGTTCCGGGCCGACCTCTTCTACAGGCTGAATCAGTTCACGATCGCTCTGCCGCCGCTTAGGCATCGGCGGGAGGACATTCCCTTACTCGCCGACTTCTTCTTGGAGCGGTGTTGTCTTCGGTGCGGCAATCCAGATATCGGGTTGGATGGGAGTCTGCATGACGCCTTGGTGCAGTATGACTGGCCCGGAAACATTCGCGAATTACAGGCGATCATTGAGCGTTTCGCCCTTACAGGTGATGAATCGACCCTCCGTGCCGCCGTCGAAAGCCCACTTGCTTCCGCTCTTGTCGCCGTCTCCAGTAATGTGCTCGAAGACAAGGAAGCAAACACAGTCCTACAAGCCCTGGTTATGACGAACTGGAACCGTAGACGCGCGGCACACCTTCTGGGAATCAGCTATAGCGCCGTTCGCAGACGAATCGAAAAGTACGACCTTCGTAACACCAGCCGGACACTAGAGACCAGTACTCTTGACGTGTAGTGGATCCGCACCGCCCCGGTCGAGAACGCCCCCGTCGCCCCAGTACGCCGATAAGGCGTAGATGAGTATGATGCAGCCCGCCATTTCAAGAAGCTCTTCGATTGCGGATGCCGCGATATAGTACGAAGTAACACGGCCTACCGAAGACCAAAGAAACTCGGTCAGGGCCTCCATCAGTACCGCGCCCGCCGCAAAGGTGATGGCGCCCGCAAAGAGCATTCCGCGGAACTGACCTTCGAGAGATCTCAGAAATCTCCAATAGGGCACTGCGAGCGCGCCGGCAAGTACCGCACTAATCGCCGGAATCGTAACGGGCAGTCCAACCCACCGATCGATCGACCTTAGGAAATCTAGGGCGAAACGGTGGATATAGGCCGCCTTCGTCAAGGACAATCCCATAAAGATGAATGCCAGGAAGATCCAGTGAGGCACGTATGGCTCCATTCTCTTCTTCTTAAGAACAGAGATGCGTACCACCAAGACTGCGCAGATCAGAAGGAGAAGGGCGCCGTAGAGTGCAGTGAGTCTGAACTTCTCGGCGGCGTCGAGCAAGGGCATGACGGATGCCCAGAGCTCAAGATGGTCCGACAGCTCACTAAGTAGCTTCATGCCGACAATGGCGATGGCCATCAGCCCGAGCATGGCGGCGACACTCTTTGGCCTAAGAAGGGATGATGGCTTCATGCGTTCAGTGGCGGCCCGGACGGCTTCCGTAGTTGAGGCGTGTCCTGCTTCCTACGTCTTGCCGGAATCTCATCCTCCGAGGGACCGGTCGTGAGGAAGGGACCGCTTTCGACAAGCTGAGGAGTTTGCATGCGATGGGTCGCGATGGAAATCCATATAGGGTTGAAGCGCGATACCTAGGGGCCGCCATCCACCAAGGAATCGACCAGATCGAAGTATCGCTGTTTGTGTTTGTCCCAACTGAAACCCGCAGCGCAAGCCTCTCCACCTCTGGCGATACTTTCACGTACATCTGGATTGTCAATCAGATGCAACACGCTCCTCGCGAGTTCCTCCTCATTTCCGGATTCAAAGAAGTAGATTTGCGAATCATTGAAATAGTATCTGTCGATCGCCGTGTCGGCCGCCAGTACGGGCACGCCCAAGGACATAAACTCAAGTATCTTTGTACTAAAGGCCTCATTCCCAAATGAGTCCGCCCTTTTGGGAACGACACCGAGGTCGGCCGAGGCCATGACACGTGCGATCTCCTGAATTGGCAACACGTCGCAGAACTTCACGCTGTCGTCAAGGCCCAATTCCGAAGTTAGCCGCATGAGAGAGTCCTTGTTCCCGCCACCGCCATAGATGTGCAACTGCGTGCCGGGGGCCTTGTCCTTGATGATCGCCATAGCCCTAATTGCTATGTCGAGCCCTTGGTGAGCGGCAAGCGTCCCAGGATACATCATCACAAATTCAGAGTTCTTGGGAGGGTCGGTATTCCTATTGAACCGGGCCCGGTCGGGGTAGTTCAGGAAGACGGTACACTTCTCTTCGGGAACAGAGCGGGAGATAAGGCGCTCTGCCCAAATGTCGTTCGCGGCTATCACATGGTCCGCGAAACGCGCCGAGAGTTTTTCAACCGCCAGAAGACCCCGAAAGATGAGGGCGTCCTTGCTGATACCGAACTTGTCCACGTAGAACTCCGGAACAATGTCGTGGATGTCCAATATGCATTTTGCTCCGAGGAGCTTTGGGATAAGCGCCGCGAAGACTTCGAAATCGGGAATGGAATGGACATGTATCACATCGTACTTGCTTCTGAAGTGCCTCAGCGTTGTGTGGAACGCGGAGTTGACCAGAAAGGCCAGGACCTTGAGCAGATAAGACAGCGGCATTTTCTCGTTCGATCTGCGCCGCTGAATACGGTAGACGTTTACTCCGCGAATGACTTCCCTTCGTACCTGCCCTTTGAATCCCACAACCACAACATCCACATGGTCGCCCCGTTGCACGAGCGCTTCCGCGTACCGCATTACACGGTTGTCGAATTCATAGTGCGTATAGGCCAGCATACACACTCTCATAGGGACACTCCCGCTTGCCGATCCAGGACGATCATCGAGTAATACACCTCCTCACTTTGGCAAAGAGTGCCCGAACTCCCATGACACCCAAGACGGCACACCTCTTTATGAAGGGCTTGATATCCTTGAGGTCCAAAATCGCAAAAACGTGGGGCCTGAGATACGGTTTCAAGTACTGAGACCAGGAATACTTCTCCTGCCGCCTGTACCGGACACTCGATAGGACATCCCTTGTCAAATCAATCCAATATACGCCATCTTGATTACCGCCGGCGTCGGGCAACTCGCCTGAGACAAGATGCCTATACGTAATCCAGGGAAAATTTATCCCACATTTCAAAGCATGAAGGACGGAGAAATTCTGTCGTCCGTTGACTTCCATAAATTTGTAAACTCCATCACGCTCGTCCCGCTTGAACTCGGTGCAGGCATACCCGGAGTAGCCTAATGACTCAAGTATCTTGCGTCCAGGCTGGATCACGTCAGGGACTTCCTTGCTAACGATGGCGCGGGGGACGCCGAATTTCGGAGGAGAAAGGCGTACTTTTTCTGACGTAAACTCGATCACCGACTCGCCGGCGTGGCGGTAGGAATTGAAGTTGACGCCGCAGGTGTCGCCGCCGGGGATGAACTCCTGTATCATCATCTCAAGCCCGTATTGCTCTGCCTCCAGATAGTGTTCGATCAGCTCTTCAGGGTTGTGCACCAAGACCATCTTCCTGTCGAAAATCTCAAAATACCGATGGCCTATCGATGGCTTGATGACGCAGGGAAAATCTGTTGAAGAGCTGAACGCCTTGACTTCTTCGAGGGATGAAGGGGTGACCGACTTTGGGGCTGGAACGCCAAGCTCTTCCGCCAACGCGCATGAGTACTTCTTGTCGATTATGCGCTCAGTAATGTCCCAGTCAGCACATGCGACGCGATACCATTGTTCAAGCGCCGCCTTATTCCGCGATACTGTGACCAACGTCGCGTCGTCGGCAGGCATCAATACACTGCCCCTATATTTCTCGGCCCTATCCATAAGAAAGGCAACATAGTCGTCTTCGCATTTCTCCGGATGGGGGGCAAAAAAGCTCTCCCTGACGTATTTAGAGAGATAGCCGCTGTCACTCTTCGAGTTGTAGACAACCGACACCGGAACGCCCATCGTGCCGAGAGCTCGAATCACACCCAGGCCGGTTGTGTGGCTTGAGAGCACAATCGCCGGCGTCATCTTCCATCCCCCTGGAGAAACAAGGCACTTCATCCTTCAGTAGTCAGTTGGCCGCACTTGCGCGGCAGACAAGGCGCTTCGCACGTCTGACGCATGCAGATCATTGCCACTGCTTTCACCTGAAATCGTAAACCTGTCCGTCCTTCGGGTACATCTTCGCACAGTGCTGGCATACAAGTCCCTCCTCGGTTGCTTCCAGGTCTAAACACTGACAACTTGGGCACATAAGTATATCGAGTAACGTTGAGTATGTCTCCGCAGAGACTGACGATTCAACGGTTTCGTCCTGCTTCTCCAATAGCGCATACTGCATCAGGGCGAGCCGCAGGCGCCCAAGACTTAGGTCGGCCGCATACTCCACGATCTTTGCGGCCCCAAATGCGGCAGCACTATTCGCAACAAGATCTTCAAGAGGCTTGACCTCGTGGGTAATCTGGTGAATGAATCCGGTCCCCTGCATGCGCCTAATCTTCAACCCGGCGGCCTCCGCTGTCTGGGCAAAGTGCGCGGGATGCGTTCCGAACAACTGTGGGCTCATCTCCTCATGGGTCCGCTTGAAGGAGGGCAGACCATATCTAATTACACGCAGGAGGCTTCGTTTGTTCAGGTAGGTCAATAGGATGCGAGCACGCTGCTGAAATACGCGCGACACTTCCGCGAGAAACGGCGCCGCTTGGGGCATGTGATGGAAAAGTCGAATGCAGACGCCGGAACTGAACACGCCGTTGCGAAAGGGAAGATTGCCAGCATCGGCCGCAATATAGTGGAGATCCAAGTGCGAATACTCCTTGGCGGCCATTTCAAGATGGTTCTTGGCGTAGTCCACGAGAACTATCTTCCGTTCAGGCGCGGTATAGCTTGGGACCAGTCTTCCGAAGCCCGCGCCAATGTCCACAAACCAGCCTCGGTTGGGCGATAGCATTTCGGCCAGAATCCGGCATTCGGAATGATGCAGCAGCTCCTTGCTCTTTCCAGTCCAATACGCCCGGAAATCGCTCTCGTTATAGTCAGCGATATTGCTCTCATCGTCGAAATCCCAGAGCTTCATCTCGCCCCCGGCGCCCAGTGACTGATCGCGGTCAACTCTGCAATTTGCGGCGTCCTCAACATCTGGATTGTCTCAGAGCAACACCTTACGCGGTTTCTGGCCATGCCACTCGTTCGAGGATTTCGAAAAGCACAGTATCGGCTCGCTCGCCCACCTTGGGGAGCCCAACCGGTATAGGAGCTTCACTATTGTGCGCACACACATGGCCTTAAGCTTTGACTTTGAGTACAGTGCCTTAAAGTGTGTGCTTTCTGCCGGCGTGCAAAGATACACGGAATCCAAGTGGAAGCCGAACGAGGTCGAGAGTTCGCACAGCGTCCGGTACGTAAAGTATCTCACGTGTGCATAGAATTCGTATTTGCTACTTTCTCCCAGGGGATCGTGGAAGGTCTTCCCGGTCCAAAAGAAAGGCAGCAGATACGGAAGCCCAGAGTAGTTTGGCGCTGAAATGTACAGACGGCCGCCGTCTCCCAGAAGACGGAAGAGCTCCGCCAGGAAGTGGTCGACATTTGTGAGGTGTTCAATTGTGGCGAGGGAGATGATTGCATCAAACGACCCATCCGCAAATGGATAGGTCTCCTGCGCATTGTCAAGATCGAACGAAACTGCCTGGAGCCCCCTTTGCTTGAGGATTCTTAGGCAGGTTGGCGACAGGTCGTTGCAGATGACCTCGAATTGGCCATTGCGTACGGCATACTCTTCCTGGATTCTCTTGGCGGCAAATCCGACACCAGCCGATATATCCAATATCCGGCTGTGCTCCCTCGATTCGAAGATGGCGGGAAAGACCCTGTGCCTTTCGTGCATAAGGGGCCAATCCTCCGCGCCCTCTAATCCACGCAGCCGCGTTTCTTCCAGCCGAATCGCGTCCAGTTTCATGCTCGCCCTCTCGAATCCAAATGGCCCCAAGCAACACAATCCGGGCCGGCCGTTCCCTGTAGCGTCTCTCTGCCGGGGCGAAGATTCCTAATCGCTTCGCAATCCCTCAACTTGACGGCGACTGCGCAGCATAGTCCTTCATCCACGTCTGGTAGTCCTCCTCCTTGTGGGAGTAACTCTTCCAGAAGCTCGCAACGTCCCTGGGAAGGGCTTGCCAATACTGACCCTCATACTCAGCCTTTATGTACTCCAGAAGCTCAATATATCGCGCCGCGGGATAGTCCCAGTGCCTCTTTCGCCTGTCACCAAATTGCATGTAGTCCGGATGTGTGATGAGAAGTGCCATGCCGCCGCGCTCTGCCAGCCAGTCGAGTTTGATCTTCCAGGTGTCGATGTTCTTTTGCTTGAGAATACTGAAGAGCTTCCAGTCCTGCGCCAACGTATAGGGCAGTTCGACGTAGCCCCGCGCCTGTCCATTAGGTGGTATCCAGACAGGAAAGATCCTTCTGAGCCCGCCCCCTTGAGGCTGAAAAGGGTCCGTATCATAGGAGGAAGCATCGTATTCGATCTCCAACTCCCCTATCCGGTCCAAATCGCAGTGCACCGATGGAGACCGAAAGCCGCAGGCGTTCCACTCCCGGATATAGCCGTTGATTTCCTTGGCACGTTCCGAAAACACCTCCCGCGAGCTATACAGCAAACCATCATGCTTCAATCCGTGAAGGCCGACCTCGAACCCACGAGAGGTCAGGTCGTCTCGTAACGAAGAAGAAACTGAATAGCGATGGGGAACAAAATAGAACGCCGACCGAAACCCTAGAGATTCCTCGACCTCGCTGAGTTGGCGGCAAGCGTCATGGCCGTCCTCCCACTCCACGTCGTGGGTCAGGACCACGGCGAACTTCTTCTCGTCCGGCCACCCCTGCCAGGCCGGTGGCGCGCCACCGGCCCGCTCATCGATGGGCCAGACGTTTCGGTAGAAAGGCATTAGCATGTGTACGCGTGCCCGTCTCAGACAAAACTCCAGTCTCCAGGGAAGAAATGGCTTAAGCCTATAGAACAACCGCAAGGAACGCGAAATCATCGACTAATCCAACCGGTGATCAATTCACAATCCCCCCATAGAGGGTCGGTTCTGTACCAGCCATCTATCCAATGTGCCTGTAGAGCACTGCACCGGCCATTCGGAGCAGCGGCATAGGCGTCGCTCGAAAGATAGGCTCCAGCCGCTGAGCCAACTCTAGCATAGGTTGCGATTCCTCCACAAAAGTCGATGTCCGCGTATCAAGCTTGAAATAGTTGTCAAGCCTCTCTTCAGCGCCAAAGCCCATCTTAAACCTACGTAGTCCGTCGTGAGACAAGTCGGTCCTCCCAAAATAGAGGTATTGAGCGCCACTGTCCGCAAGCTTCTTAATGGCTTCCCACATAACGAGACTGTTGGCCCGCAAGTGCTGGTGGGCATAGTCCGACGCGCCAAACTTATAGATGGCCCTTTTGCCCAAGCTGAGATACACCGCACCCGCGACAGTGACGCCCGCCTTCGAGGCGAGAACGACAAAGCCCATATCTTCACCGATAACGTGTCTGTGAATGTTCCGGAAGAAGGAATAGGGCTGCGGAGGTTTCCCGTGCCTTTTCCGCGTCACACAATGCAATTGGTAATACTTCTTCACGGCCTCTTCGGAACTGGATATCGTAATTTCGACATCTTCGCGAATTGCCTTTCTGACATTTCTTCGCGTACTTCCAGTCAATCCCGCGAACAGCTCATCCGTGTCTGAAGTCAGACTCAGGACGTGTCCATAGTAAGAGGCCGACGGGGTGGCGTTGTCGCCTTGGACCCCTCTGAATTCTATTGATTTCCAACCACGGCTTCGTGCGTACTCCTTGATCTGTTCTGGCAGGTCGGTTATGTCCCACTCTCCCAGAGTCAGAGATTCACAGAAATCCGTGAAGGGCAAGGACACGCCCCGGGTCCCAGTTATGGCGCTTCTCACCTCCATCATCGGCAACAGCATCTTCCCCTCGTTCTTTCCCCGGAAGATCATGTAGACGGGCCGATAGCGATAAGTTTCCGCGAGGACCTTTGCCCAAGCCGAGGTGTGGAAGACCGTGGCATTGGCGTCGGAGACGGCCATCTCGTCCCAATGCAGAGCGTCTTCCGGCTGCAAAGGGTCAATGATTTGAAATGGCGATTCGGCTATCGCGGTGCGCGCAACCGGTGGCGGTTTCCGCATGTTCGTTGCCCCCAGAAATCCCTAGAAGCCATTTCACAAAAACCTCACTGCAATCGTGAGGCAGGCGATATGGATGAAGTCGATATAGGTGGAAATCGAGCGATCAGAGCTTATAGCGAACGTTCGTTGGCTTCCAGACCAGACGCTGGTGCGCTCGATTCTCCTACGAGGCCCGTAGCGCCGGTTGAAAGTTCCCCGTTTCGTATTGGGCCATCCCCCTCGCGGCCCCAAGAATCATCGACCTCGCACGCTTCAACATATCCGACATACACCATAGCTTCTACGCAAATTACACCACATCCTCACTAGATTTTACAAGTATACACATCCTCGCCAGACTTTTTGAGCGCGGTTGTTTGCTTCCAGCGAATCGGGCTAGAATGTCGCCAGGGCCAGTGATGATCGGGCGTTTTTGGCGTCAGGCGAAGCTTGGACTAAGCGATTCCTGATTAGCTTCGTTCATCGAGGCGCCTGCACGGGGAAGATGTGGAGTCGATACGCACATGTATAGGCTAGCGAAGCGCCTTAAGATGGCCCTTTTTCTGCTCAGGAAAGGGCAGGCCCCAATCTTGATAAGGGAAGTATTTCGGCGGTTGTATTCGACTGAGCATTCGTTCGGCCTGAGGCGCGACCTGGAGGTCCCATTTGAAACACCGGCGGCCAAGATTGATCTGGAAATCCGTCCGTTGGTTAAAGAAGATATTCATGAGCTTCTCGACGATTATGATGATGAGGTCGATGCCGAGGCGATGAAGGAACGTGCGCGCCGCAAGTTGTTCCTTCGGGAAGAGGTCCCTACCTGTTATGTCGCTGTTGCCGAAGGTGGCCATCCGGCATACATGCAGTGGCTCATGGGCCCTGACCAAAACGATGCAATCCAATCCTATTTCTCGGACGGCTTCCCCATCCTGAAGGACGATGAAGCACTTCTGGAATTCGCGTTTTCACATGAAAGATATCGTGGTATGCGCGTGATGCAGCATGCGATGGCGGAAATCGCAATTAAGGGGCGCGGCTTGGGCGCGCGGTTTGTGCTCACCTTCGTCGGGGAAAACAATATCCCGTCTCTAAAGGGATGCAAGCGCGCCGGCTTCTTCCCCTACCTTACCCGGATCGATCGATGGCGGTTCTTCCACCATAGTGCGGAATTTGAGGTCCTTCCCATAGACACGCCCTACTCCTTCGACACTTAGGCCCACTCCCAACGCTGCGCGGACGGAAGGCCGATGCCCCCTGCTAAGGTAGCGCCGGCAGAAATCTCGACTTTGATTCCTTTCAGTTGGCGCCGTGCCCTAGGTAGCGCCGAATCTCGTTGCAGACTGTCTCAATCTGCGCTTCGGTCAATTCGGGGAACATGGGCAGAGACACCGATTCCATCGCCTGTGCTTCGGCGATCGGAAAACTTCCAACTCCATACCCCAGGTCCTCGTAGGCGCCCTGAAGGTGAATGGGTCTTGGATAGTGGACCCCGCAGTGTATGTCCTTTTCTTTGAGCGCCGCAATGAGGTCGTCACGGTTCTTCGCTCGAATAGCGAAAATGTGGTAGACATGGTGCGCGTAATCTGCTTCAGCGGGTAACGTGATTTCATCCAGATCTGACAGGAGTTCGCGGTATGTTCCGGCGTGTCTCCGGCGCGCCTCTGTCCATGCGGGAAGATGCTTCAGTTTAACAGCCAGAATCGCCCCCTGAAATCCGTCCATCCGTGAATTCCAGCCAATGATCGAATGAACGCCCTTACTCTCCTGGCCGTGGTCTCGGAACATTCGCAGCCGCACCGCTAACGGGCCGTCATTTGTGACGATCGCGCCGGCCTCGCCATAGGCCCCGAGGTTCTTTCCTGGGTAGAAACTAAAGCAGCCTGCATCCCCGATCGAACCCGCACGCTTCCCCTTATACTGGCCGCCGTGCGCCTGGCAGGCGTCCTCGACAACAGACAACTCCTTGGATCGGGCGATCTCAGTAATCGGATCCATGTCGCACACCTGCCCGTAGAGATGAACGGGAATGATCGCTTTCGTCCGCGGAGTGATCGCGGCCTCCAGGAGGCGCGGATCCATGTTATACGTCTCGCTGTCAACATCGACGAAGACGGGTTTGGCGCCGCAAAACGAGATGGCTTCGGCCGTGGCGATGAATGTGTTTGGCGTCGTAATGACTTCGTCGCCCGGGCCAACGCCCAAAGCGAGCAAGGCCATCCAGAGCGAGGTGGTCCCGGTCCCAACGCCAACGCCCTCAGCACATTCGCAATACTCGGCAAAATCCTCTTCAAACTTGCCCGCGAAGGGCCCACCGGCAAAGGCGCACGAATCCAAAACGGCCTCCAATGCCGCCTGGGCCTCGTCCTTAATTGAGTCATACTGCAATTTCAAATCTAGAAACGGAACCTTCATCGCCGCCCCCTTCTGTCGCCCTTGAAGACCTTGAACCAACCAGTTGAAGCCGTCCGATTATACATCTTGCGTTCCGCTGGCCGTAGTAATCATTTCGGCTGGGTCCATTTCGCGCAGTATCTTGGCTGGGTTCCCGGCCACGATTACGCCTGCAGGCACGTCCTTCGTTACCACGCTCCCCGCACCCACGATCGCCCTCTCTCCGACGGTGACCCCGCACAACACGGTCGCGCTTGACCCAATCGAAGCGCCCCGCTTGATCAGAGTGGGAATGCACTCCCAGTCATCCTCGGTCTGCAACTGGCCTTCGCCGGCGGTGGCGCGCGGAAAGACATCATTGATAAACGTCACGTTGTGGCCGATAAAGACGTCGTCTTCAAGAGTCACACCTTCGCAGATAAACGTGTGACTGGACACTTTGCAGCTCTTGCCCACCTTGGCGTTCTTCTGAATCTCCACAAACGTGCCGATCTTGCTGTGGTCACCGATTTCGCAACCGTAGAGGTTCACGAAGTCGTAGATCTTGACTCCCTTGCCCAGCTTTACATCGTCGGCTATTTTCTGCATATTGGCTCGCCTCTCCGGTTTAGGCCCATCTCTTCTCTTGGCCCGTCGATATCGTGTTGAGGGCCGTTGCTGTCGGCGAAGAGCATGTCGCCCACGGTGGACAGGCGTAGCCCGCGGCTTCGTGCTTCTTCCAGGATTTCTCTAACTGCGGAAACCACTACAGGGATCTTCGTGTCCTTCTCGGTCCTCGATGAACCGTCGTGCAAGAGGACAACGGTCCCCGGTACAAGGTCCCGCGTAACGCTGGACGCCACATCCTTGCCGAGGTCCTTGCCGTAGTCTTGAGGATCGTTGCTCCAGAACACGACACGTCTTGCCATGACGTAGACATAAATAAGGCCCACTAGATTGAACTTCCCGAACGGAGGCCGGAATAGCCTCTGCCTGTTCCCTGCCTGAAACGCATCCAGGACCTTGCCACAGCGCCACAGGTCGCGTACTGAACGGACCGGCCCCGACTTCCACGGGAAGTGGTGCGCATAGCTGTGTTCGCCCACTTCGTGTCCGGATTCGAGCATCCGCCTGACAATTTCCGGGCAGGCCTCGGCCTTATTGCCAACAAGGAAGAACGTGGCCTTTGTGTCCGTCTCGTCGAGCAGGTCCAACAGTTGCGTGGTCACGCTAGGGTCGGGACCGTCATCGAATGTCAAGCATGCGCACTCAGCGTTTCTAAGGTTGAGCAAGAACTGTCTTCTCAGCAAGATCTTAATGACACTTGGCGCCAAGATGTAGAGTGTCGGGACGGCAGCCATCACGCTGAGGAAGAGTAGAAGAATGTCGAGTCTCATTCGGCCACCTCACACTCAGAATATATGTGGCCCCGGTGCGCGCCATGTCCTGTCTTGACTAGAGTCTGGGAGGACGCACTTCTCATAGGCCCCTCCAGCTACCGCGCAGGAGCATTGGCACTTTCCGCAGTCGCGCCAATTGCTCTCTTCGAACGTAGTGGTACACGTCGTCTGGGACGGCGATTCTGTCGTTCCCGAGTGCGGCCCAGAAGTAGCCGGCCAGTTGAAAATAACTCCCGATGATCATTGGCCTATTCAACGACCGGCGAACGGATTTGCACAATTGGTACAACGGGTGGTTTCCCAGAGCGTAGTCCCTTCGGCCCACCCGGAAGTTGACTGAAATGCTGCCAGACCCAAGCGCGGTGGAAGTGATTCGATGGTGCCGGACCATCAGCTCGGGGAACGACTCTGCCTCCCATCCCAGCATCTGGGCCGTTACGACTGCTACAGTGTCAATTCCCCCCGTCGCGATCGGGGAGTAGCCGCCGACTTCCTGGAAACACTCTCTGCGGAACATCTGGACCGCCCCGGCCACGCTCCTAATCCGGTTCCCAGATCGAGCACGGTATTCTCCGCCAGCGGCCTCAAATATGGCGCCGCCGCCGATACCTAGCTTGGGACGCTCGACGAAGTGCTGGAGCAGTCTTTCAAAATAGTCTGGATCCAGTGAAACATCCGCATCCAGGTTCCCGATAAACGAATAGTCCTCTCCTTCCAGTCGTTCGTACCCAGCATTGAAAGCGAATACTTTTGAACCGAAATCCCGGCCAGTACCCGCCACACGCACGACAAGTTCAATATAGGGGTACTTCTTCGCGTACCGTTCGACAATTGCCTCGGTGCTGTCCGTGGAGGCATCGCTGACTATCACCCATTTCTTTGGCGGTATAGTCTGGGCAGTGACAGACTTTAAGGTGTTTTCTATATAGTCCGCCTCATTTCTTGCAGGCGTAACGAGGACGTACCTCATGTCTCTCATGTCTCCACCTCAAACCCTGAGGGCTTATCGGGCTTCTTGCTCTGTCCCCCGATCTCGGTCGCACCCGGCAAGAACCATGCTACGGCCGCACAGCTCCTTCTTATTTTCAGAGCGTTTTGGCTGCGACGAGACGGCATTGCCACGTATAGGACCGATCTTGCCGCAATTCGAATGCAATGATGCAGGAGCGTTATGGAGGCGAGCCCAATACGCGAAAATGCGCCGTGATGTTTCTTCCAGTACCGAAAACGTGATTCCTGCATGGCCACATACATCGAAACGGGGTAGTTGCTGGAGCTGGCACCCCCATAATGGATCGCCTCGGCATCGGGGTTAAACACGATCTGCCATTGCCCTTCATTGAAGCGCCGGCACCAGTCAAGGTCTTCCCCATACATGAAGAAGTCTTCGTCAAGAAGTCCCACTTGCTCAACCGCTTGGCGCTGCAGAAACATGAAACATCCAGAAATGGCGTCTACCGTCCTGCAGTCGTCATGGTCCCACCAAGTCATGAATGTGCCCCCGAAAAGACTGGACCCCGGATTGAGACTGCTCAGCCCGAGCGCTGAGCACAGGCTCCGAAACAACGATGGGAAGCGCCTGCAACTGGGCTGGAGACTCCCGTCGCCGTTGAGTACCCGGGGACCTGCCATGCCCGCCATCGGGTTGTCCCTCATGAATTGGTGGAGGTGGTCGATGCAACCGGGAAGCAAAACCACGTCCGAGTTGATAAGGCATAGGAAGCGTCCAGTACTCTCCCGAATACCGACGTTGTTTCCCCTTGCGAATCCCAGATTGGCCCCCGTCCTTATCAGGCGCACCTTGGGCCACCCCTCTTCCACCGCTTCGGGACTGCCGTCTGCCGAGTCGTTGTCGACAACGATGATCTCATACGTGCAGTTCTCGACCGTCTCCGGGATCGACACGAGGCATTTGAGGAGGTATTCCCTGGCATTCCAACTTACTACTATGAAGGAGATGTCAATCATTTGAAAAGACCGGGTCTTGCGAGGCAGGATCTCTGTTTATAGATTCATCCCAAGCGACACTGCTTTCGTTTCCACTCATTTTGCCGCCACCGGCTTCTCCGGTTGAGCGGCCTTCTCTACGAGAGGGGCTGTATAACGGGGAAGTATCTCCTCGCTTTTGCCTGCCGCTCTCAAATAGACCTTGCATCGCAGGCACACGGGCTTGACCGGCGGACCATCGTAAGCGCGCCCGCTAAACTGTGCCCGCATGTATTGGTAGTACTCGTTGTTCCAGATTGCCTCAAGGGTGTTCTCATGCAGGTCGCCAAATACATTCTCGTAACCCTCATCGAGGACGGCCTTGGGAACGTGCGGGGCATTGCAGCACGGGTAGACTCTCCCGTCCGGATCGACGTAGGGCTCGTTGTACATGTAGTGGCACGTATTTGACCGGGCCCGGAGGTTCTTATCGTCAAAGGCCGCCAGTTGCGCTTCAGTCAACCATTCCTGCTTTATAGGCTCCTCAAACCTGTACCAAAGGTCCTGATATAGCCCGATGTCGAACGACCTAAACGGGATGCCCCTCGATCTCGCCATTTCGCGGGCAGCCTCGAAGTGGTGGCTGTTCTTCCTGTTGACGATATACTGCCACTCGACACGCCGAGGTCCCTTGAGGGCCTTGTGAATCCGCGTCAGATTCCGAAGCGCCAACTCGAAGGAACCACGGTACCGATACTGCTTGTATGAGTCTTCGTCCGCGCCGTCGATTGAAACGGACAGGAGGTCGACTCTGCACTCCTCAATACCGCGAACGATTGACTCCTTCTTTATGTTCAAGTTCGAATCCAAGGAGACGTATCTCCGCATTTCTTTCAAGTATCGTATGATCGGGAAGATCTCTTTGTTGAGAAATGGTTCGCCCCAGCCAAATAGCGTTACCGTGTGGACGGGGCCGAGTCTGGAGAGAATGAAACGCGTATCATCCAAAGTCAGGTCCTTCTTTGGGATGGGCCCCGTCTGCGAGTTGCCAGGATTCTGTTGACCCGTCGGGCAGTGCGGGCACCGCAGATTGCAGACATAGCCCGTGTTCACCTTCACCAAGGTGGGTGCAGTCATGAGCACATTGCTCTTCAGGTACTTGCGCTCGACCAGCAGATACAGGCGGCGGACAAAGTACCTATACCGGAGTAGGTGCAGAATCTTGTAGGCCGGGGAGCGGACCCAGCCATGTATTGCTCTCGATATCTTCGTTCGATCCATCGTCATGCGCTCCCTAATGCGCTACAGAAGAATCGCGTCTAAGTCGATCCATCTTATGTTCCATATCCAAGAGACCCTAACGGAATGCCTTCCATCGGTCCCTTTCCTTGTTTTCTCTATGCCCATCCTCGTACCGGCCCTGCGCAAATCGATGCCTCAGCCGTCTTGATACAATTGGCCCGAGTTTCCAGGCGCCCCATCATCAGGCCCAAGGACCAGTGAATCCTCACTTGAGACCGGGCTTTCGTCCTGTTCAGTCTCTTCAGCAACTATTCTCGGCATGGATCCGGCCAGCGCAATCAGCGCGAAGAGCAAGGTCCCGAGGACGGACACCGTGCCCACTGTCATCATTGCTACATTCCACCCAATCAGGGCGGCTGAAAGACACCACACCATCCATCGATCTTCCACGGACTTGCATAGGCGCCACGCCCGGTACAGGCTCCGGTAGTACAAAACGTTTATCATCAGGAATGGGACCGTCGCAAACAGGCCGCCTCGGGCCAGACGGGCAATGTAGATGTTTACCAGGTCTTGGTGCCGCCAAAAGAAGTTTGAATTATCATTTCCCGGTCCGAGCCCGACATACCCGTATCCAAAAAGCCAATGCCCGTCCATCCCTCCGCCGAAAGCCTCCTCATAGAGCCCAATTCTGTAAGCGGCAGTCTTGCCGTTCATCGCAAGTCTGGTCATCACCTCATAGAAATGCCGGTCGCTGTAGTACTCCAAGAACACCATGGAGGCAAGCATTATCCCGATCGTGGCGACGGTGTACTTCCGGAAGGGGAAAAACGCGATGACAGCGAGAGTCACCACGCACCCCAAGAGAGGGGCGCTCGACACCGAAGACATGACGCCGAGAACGAGGACCACTAGCACTACGAGTGTTCTCGCGGGGTCCGTGCCCTTCTTGTGCAGCACAAGGGACAGGGCCAATAGGGGCGTAAAGAACATGCCGAAGGCAATGTACTGGCCGAAGGAAATATCTGCGCGATAGAAGCCATACCTGACCAGATACCGCTGCTCCATCGTCGACGATGCGGTGTAACCCTTCATGAATCCCATCGGGTTATGTCCCGTGACCGACTGGTACACACCCAATACGGCAAGCGTCACTCCAACGAAGACCAATACTTGGAGAAGACTCAGAAAGTCCTGTTTCGTGGCAACAATCGCCCGGATCGCGAAATAGGGCATGAGCACGCTGACAAACAATCCGCCCTGGCGCTCAAGCACAAGCGCTATGGGCGCATTCACAGAGTGGGTCACTATCCCCGCAACGAAGAGGACAAGAGCAAGGCGGTCCATATTCGTCCACTGAAACTGCTGCAACAGCCGCGTCTGTAGCGCCATTTTTGCGAAAAGTACAAGGATCAGGATACGGCCTGTATTGAAGTCGAGAGTCCCGATCGGCGCCGACAGGAACTGTGGATGCAGCAATAGCACTGCAAAGTAGATGCCCAAGGCCCTTATGGGCGTGGTTCTCCACATAAGAAACGCGGCGACGGCCGCTATGGCGAGCGTAACAGGTTCCACTTGTCACATTGTCCTTCTGCTATGTCAGCGTCTCTGGTTCGGAGGCCGCAACCACCGACCCTGGTAGATCGGCATCAACACGGTCGAGAGGGCGGCGCCGCCACAGACCGCGCAAGGCGATTCGCTTTAGCGTGCCGAGAATGCTTCGTGCTTTGGTGGTGAATGGCGACTTGAGCCAGCTCCGCAACAGAAAGAAGCCGGCAAATCGCGGCACCGGAACGAACAGCAGCCGCATCGCCAAAAGCCTTCCGAAGAGCAGGCGCCGCCTTGACAGAAGTCCTGGCTGCGCCGCCATAACGGCGTCCGCATCCGTCATCTTGAGACTGACATAGCCTGCTTCCATCGCCCCTAGGAGGATGGCCCGCCCTCTCTCCGTACGCACCAGGACCAATGAGCGTCCATCGTCGGCTCCGCTGCCGTCGTACTTGTGCCATGAATCGCCGCAGGAAATATCTGCCAGCACGCCCAATCCGTCGGGGCACAGATGACAACGGAAGGGCCGGTATTCGTTGAGGCTTCTCCAGGACTCTTCGTAGGACATGGACCGGACATCGCCCGATCCACATGACTCGGCGCGGAAATCGCCAGGCCAGCCCTCTCCGCGGTATCTCAAAGAGACCGTATCCTCTGCGCGCACGCCCATGGAACCCAGCAGTTCAAGGGTCCCCTTTGTGCTTGGCGTACCGGCACAGAAGAAATTCATCGTCAGCCCGAGCTTCGCATCCAAGGATGGCCGTTGCTGGCGCGCTCTGGACACAGCGGCACAATCGCACGGCTTTCCGATGAACACACACTGCCGCTCACTGTCCTCAATCGCCTTAAGGCCGTCACAAGGCGACGAAGGCGAGTATCGGGACCCTGTCGTCGAGAGGATATCTCCGCGGCTCCGGCTCTGTACCGTCTTATTCAGCCATGGCCTATCGTTGTCCGCCCCTGTGTGGAGCACGAGCTCCATATTCTGTCTCTCCAAGCAATAGAGTGCTAAGGCTGAGAGGACGCCGCCGGAAGAGGCGCTATGACGCAGCTCCGGGTCGCTCGCATGCCCCTCCCAGATTTCCAAGGCGCCGCCGAATTCCTCCACGGCCTCACTGCTACAATGTTCACGGCTGGCCGCCGCAGGCGCTTCAATGCGGATTCCCGGACAGACGTCAAGACAATCCGAGCACGATGCACAGCCCCGCGCTGAGACCACCGGTCTAATTCCCCGGTCCACCACGTTGATGAGAGACACCGACCCTTCAGGACACGCGTAGAAACATGCACCGCAGCCGGTACACAATCCCCACTCAGCGACGTCTCCCACATTGTTGAACCTAGTCACTCGAAAACCGCTCCTTCGACTTCTGCGCCGAGCCGCGTTCCCTGGTCACGTTTCGCACCTGGAAGAATCAGGGAGTTGAACATCTCTTCGATATCGGATTTCGCCAGCGGCACGTTCTTGGCCAGAATAGGTCTAAAGCGGTCTCTGCACCGGAACTGCTCGAGGCATTCCGCAACGATCTCCTCTTCGCACATCGCATGCAGGTCGAGCGCTAGATGTTCCACGCCGACGGTCTCAAACACGCCCACAAACTTTCTGCTGTACGCGACGCCCACTGTGGGTATGTCTTGAGAAATAGCGGCGATGCATGCATGCATTCGAGAGCCGATGAAGAAATCACAAGCACCGATGACAGACTTGATCTCACTCTGATCGTAGTCTCCAAGCACCCGATGCACGCGGCCGCGAAGTTGCTCCGGAATCCACTCCCAGATTTCCTCTGTCGCACGTTGGTCGCAGATAGAGCCGCCTCCGAGGAAATGAGGTACAAGAAGGACGCGTGCCTCGGTCTGGGCGGCGATCTCCTCCAAGAGCCGCTTGACGGTGGCTTTGTAATCGCTTCGGAGGTCGAACAGGTTATCGCCCCTGTATCCCCCGTTGTACAGAAGGCCATTGATATTCAGTCCAATGATAGGTGCCCCATCATGCTCGGGGAGCTCTGGCGTGATCGTGGCGTTCACGGGGGCCCTCGATTCCAGCCCGAACGCGACGTCGGGGCAGAAGTGGACTGACCGGGCGCCGCGGCCGCCACCCAGCATCTCACGCACGACTTGAAGGCTCTTGTTGTCCCGTGCATATATGGCCGAAGAGCGCGACAGGGTAAAGTGGGCCAACTTCCTGGCCAGTTTGGACTTGTAAGGCCCATATGTCTGCGGCAGGAGCACAAGGTCTTTCCCGAGGATAAATACGATGGCGTTCTGAATGGTTTGCAGCACGAGGCGCTGGGGGCCGTAGATATCGGTAAAACTGTCGCCCCCATGAATCTGACCGACAAGGTCCGCATCGAGGACTTCACGAATCCAAGGCACAGCGCCCCGTATTCGCTTGCGCAAGGCGGACAAGGCAATGAGCCGGTATACACACGCGAGTAGGACAATCACCACCAGGTGCTCGCCGAAACGCGCTTTCGGGGACAGTCTGTAATTCACAACGCGCACGGGAGTAGCTCGTCCGTTCACTTCCACTTCAACCGTTTCAGGCGTCCTGTTGCCATACAAGAGGCAGAATTCAGCGTCCGGTCGCACTTTTTGTATGCCACCGATCAGCGAAACTGTAAGCGCTCGACAGCCCAGATTACCTACATGCAGGCGGGCGCCGAGAAGACAGATTCTGCATCCGGATTTGTCACTCTCAGTCTTCACGATAGGTACCGTCCGCTTCATAATGGCTATCGGTTCCAATCCGACAAGTCACGCCCCAAAAACTCAGCAAGTTCTTGGTTGAACTTCTCAAAGTACTTCAGGAGCTCCGATCGGGTTTCGGGCTTCATCGGCGGCACTTCGGCCTTCTTGGCAAGATGTCTGCCGATGGGAGAGTTCCGGACCATACGAAACGCGCTCTCTCGGAATTTGGGCGGTAAGGCGTCGGCCAGTGCGCGTGAGCCGGGAAGGCGGCGCAATCTCTGGGTCGTGTGATGGCGTATGTAATGCTCGCCATCTCCCATGTTCGAGTGTACGATGCCGTCGGCCAAGAGGTCTCTTACCTCAACGCCGAGGAAACGCTGGCATGCTTCGAGCGGGGCCTCCGGTGACGCGGCAAAATCGTCATACAAAAGAAAAAGAAAAGAGTCACGCGGGAAGTAATTCAGAAACTGCTTGATCTGCTGGACGTACTTCCCGCATTCGAGATATCCGCGGCCGTCCCAGCCCCTATAGAGGTCCTCCCGCGAAGCGAGCGCTTCCTCGAAAGTCATTCGGACGCCGGTCCGCATATTGTGCTTGTAGTGCGAGAATGCCCGGTCGACAGGATGCCGCATGATGTAAACAAACTTCGCGTCCGGCATAACACGCGATATTCTCTTTGGGACGTTCGGGGTGAGAGGGTAACGGGTGTACGTTGTCGACGCTTCGCCACATACTTGACCGTCATCGCAGGCCTCGAAGAGACCGCCATACCAGTCAAGCCCCCTCGAATACTCGCTGTTACGGCTAAAGAACTCAGGTTCCTTGGGCGTGGACATAAAGATGTCCGGGTGGCGGTGAAGGCACTCATATAGGGTCGACGTGGCGGACTTCGCGGCCCCAATGATCATGAAGTCCGGGAGGCGCAGGCCCTTCTTCTCTTCGCGAATCGCTGTCTTCGAATAGGTACTCATCGTCATTCTTCCAGGCTCGCGACTTTACCTAGGCTTGCGGACTGCGGAGCACTTGGTCCCGCCAGCAAACTTCGGACAAGGTCGCACATGTATCCACGGATACTAGGGAACAGCGCGGTGCTGATTCCCAGCCAGAGGACCGAGAAAGCTACCGCCAAGAGCGCCGCGGCAAGATTACTTTGCGTGCCAATAGTGGCTGAAAGCAGATAAGTCGCGGCGAGGGCCGCGCCCCAGACGGCTTCAGGCCGGCCAAGGGGCGGGGGGGCCATGTCCTTGTGGCGCAACCACAGCGTGGCGCTCGCAGCAAAGAGGGCAATGGCCTCGGCAAGAGCAACGGTCCAGGCCGCCCACACTATCGGCCGGCCGGCGACAACGACGGAAACCGTAAGGACGAGCCCGCCGCACCGGACCAAGTTCGCAATCAACAGGTTCTTGGTGTCACCCAAGGACATCGCGGCCGTGCTACATCCGCCACGAATTACCAGCAGACCCGCGGCGATGGCAAGCGGCGCCATGATTGGTCCGGCACTCGAGTACTTCTCCCCATACACGATCGCAGGCAAGATGCCCGCCAAGATGATAAGAATGCCGGAACTCCATCCAGAAACGACCGTAAGCACTTCCCTGCACGAAGCATAGACCTGCCGGAACTTCGGAGGATCGACCTGAAATTTCGCGAGAAGTGGCAAGATGACGGAAACGTTGATACGCCGCACAATCTGCCCGGGCGTCAACGCGAGCGTAGCGGCTGCGGTGTAGATGGCCAGCATCTCCATGTCGTAGCGGCCTGCGATAAGCACCCGGTCTCCTTGCGAAACCAAGTACAGCAAAAGGGCATTGAGCGCCAGCGGCCATCCAAACTTCAGGATCTCCACCACGTAAGAAGCTTCCCATGTGCATCTATACGGGCGCTTCGCGACCAAATGCGACAATAGAACGGTCATGACCGTCCTCGCGATGAGGAGCCACAAAATGACGGAATAGTCTCGAAGCCACAGGGCCATCGGCCACGCGGCAAGCGTGATAAGCACCTGAGGCAGCACTTCGACGACGAGCCGCGGCCCGAAATTCATCTCACGTTCTTGCCGGTTCATATCAAGATGCACGAAACCGCTGAGCAGGGGAATGAGCGCAAGAAAGTGAAACGCCCACCTGGCTTCGGGAATCCCAAACAGACTCGATAAGGGCCACCCCAGAACAAAGAGAAACACGGCGTTGAACAGTCCCTTGCAGACCGCCACCGACTGGAGCATCCCCTGAAAGTCTGCCCGGCCCCCTTTGTCCGATTGGATGATCAGCCGATTCAGCGAAATATTGCCGACCATCTGAAGCAGCATCACAGTGATCGTAAAGGTCGCGGCGATGCCGAAATCTTCTCTACTGAGCAGACGGGCCAGAATCGCGAGCTTTAGAAAAGAACAGCCATAGGCCAGCGCTTGGCCTACGCTGAGTTTGAGCGTTCCCTTAATGCTTTTGCGGAGTAGAGACATCGTATTCTGCGGTCCAAGCACTTTCCACGTCGCGGGGAATTGTGAATGGACACGACCCTATCGCGAGGCATTCCGCGCTTCACGTATCTGTTCCAATGCACATCCAAGATTACTTGACAAGAGCCGACTCGGGTTCAGTTCTGCGCACCTGCGCTTCGCGCTCGAGGACAATTGGTATGCTGTCGCCGCTGTTTCTCAAGGATTCCGACGATGCCTCCAGAATGCGGACCACCTGGAGACCCTCTTCTCCGCCTGACTCGCAGTGGGTCCCCTCGTTTATGCAATCGAGAAAATGCTGGGTTTCCACTTTCAGCGGCTCGGTTTGCTGCACAAAGGGCGAATACGTGTCCCCGTAGTGATACGAATACTGGAATTCAGCGAAGGTGTCATAGTGCGGCGGCGACTCGACCCGTTTATCGTAGATCTTGATCTTCTCCAGAGGCTCGAGATCGTCATACACCAGCATGCGCTGCGTGCCTACAACAGTCATCTTCCGGACCTTGTTCGGATCGAGCCAACTGCTCTGGATCGTTGCCATCTGCCGGTCGCTGAAGGTCAGCGTCATGTTCGTGACGTCTTCAATTCCCGGACGCACATGAGAATTACCCTGGCAATTCACACTCGTTGGGACCTTTCCAAGGAGGTAGAGGATGATCGAGATGTCGTGAGGCGCGAGGTCCCAGGCCACATTGATGTCCTTCTGGAAGAGCCCCAGGTTGAGCCGCTGCGAACTCACATACAGAATCTCGCCGAGGTCGCCCGCGTCGACGATTTCCTTCATGCGTCTCACAACCGAAGCGTAGATGAACGTATGGCCGACCATCAGCGAAAGCCCAAGCTCGTCCGCGAGCTCGACGAGTTCCAGGCATTCGGCTGAAGACGAAGCCATCGGCTTTTCGACGAAGACGTGTTTGCCGCTGAGCAGAGCGCGTTTCGCCAGCTCATAGTGCAGGAAGACAGGTGTTGCGATGACAATCGCATCGAGCTCTTCGCATTCGAAGAGATCGTCGACCCGTGTGGTCATCTCGACATCCGGATAGAGGCCCGCCATATGATCGAGCCGCGAGCTGTCCAGGTCGCTGACATATCGGACCGTGCAGCCTTGGAGGCCGTAGAAGTTACGGATCAGATTCGGTCCCCAGTAGCCGCAACCGATGACGCCAATTTGAAGATGCTTAGACATTTTTCGACCTCCGCCCTGCCAGATAGTCGCCCATCTGCAGCAATATGGCAGGCATTGTTAATACAAGGATTTTCAGATCCAATGGAAACGCGAGATTCCTGGTGTACCGGATGTCAAGCGCCACCATTTCACGAAAGGACAGACGGTTCTTTCCACTCACTTGCCACAGGCCCGTCATGCCCGGTACGACGTTCATACGCGTTCGATGCCAGAGCAGGTACTCATCGGTTTCGTAGCGCAGGGCTGGTCTTGGTCCGACAAGGCTCATGTCTCCAAGCAACACATTGATGAACTGCGGCAATTCGTCAATGCATGTCTTCCGGATTAGGGCCGCCAGAGGTATGAGCCGCGGATCCCTATCCAGTTTCTCCATCGGCCTCGCTGTCCCGCTTGCGCTGTCTCTCGATTCGCATATCAGGGACTTCACGTGATCGCTATGAATCGTGGGGTCTCCTCCAGCGCGCATGGTCCGGAACTTGAACATGGTGAATTCTTCGCCGCCGTAGCCCACCCGCCTGCTCACGTAGATCAAGGGTCCCCGCGACAATAGCTTTATGTATAGGGCCAACAGCAGAAACAGAGGGAGCGAAAGAAGGAGCCCAACCGTGGCCCCAACTATGTCCATTCCGCGTTTCCACGCGGGCAGTTTCCGAGGGAACGCAGAAGCGTAGTCTATGTGCGCAATTGAGGCCAAAGGTCGTCCTTCCTGTAATTCGCCTTGCTTGTGCCCGCCTCATTCGCCGCATAGAAGATATCGCAGGCTATCTCAGGGAGCCCGCCGTCTCCTCCGTTCCGCGGAGCAATGCGATGCCGCAAGAGCGTCTCGATATCCTCCACAATGTTCTTGACTGACTCCACTGAAGTATTCAGCAAAACGACGCCTACGCCGTCATCGTAGTTCCCAGAAACATCGGTGAAACGCATCCGTTCAGCAACGGCCGCTGCGAGATGTGGAAGCAAACTCTCGTGTCCGTTCTTGTGTCCGTCTTCAGAGAGCAGACTCAGGCGCACGAATATGAATGCGATCTGGGCCCTTTCAGCTCGAGCTCGTTCTCTCTCCAGCGCCCGCTCAAAATCCTTCTGGTCCAATAGAACGGATTGAGTTGGCGCCAGGAGGCTGCCTACACGGAACCGTAGCCGGGTCAACGCCCCGGTCTTCCTATTCCCATTGCGGTTTTTCATGTCGTCTCGTACATCCCAGTTATCTCGGCCGTTTCCGCGTCGTCACTGTACAAACAAATCTCTGATGTGCGACCTACTAGAGCCGCCTATAAATAAAGCCGGGAATGTGATAGCGCTTTCTGTTGAGAATGGCCCCTATCACCTTTCCACCGGCCTTTTCGATGCTGTCCTTCGCCTGCTTGGCGACCTGCCAACGGGTCGATTCCGCCGCTACCACTAGCACGACGCCGTCTGATACCTTGGCGAAGGCCAGCGCCTCCGGCGAATCGCTTACAGCCGGTGCATCGATTAGGGTCAAATCGAATTCTTTACGAATGTCCTTGAAGATGTCGCTAAACTTGGGCCGTGCCGCGATATTTGCGGTAAACGATCCGTTTAGAGAGACGGCGCCCAACTCCAGCTTGTCTTGCACGACCGTGACGAGAGCGTCCGAGAGCTCCTTCCTGCCAGCCGAGACCGCTTCCCAATCCTCCGATAGCGAGACCCCCAGGCTCTCCCCGTGGCGCCCTTGGCCATGGTCGGCATCAAGGAGCAACACTCGAAGTCCGAGTTCCATACTTGCCAGCTTGGCGAATTCCCGAGTCAGCGTGGACACGCCTTCGTGCTCGCACGGGCCCACAAAGGTAAGCACCATCCCTTGAGGAGATTCATTTGCCGCCAATGCTTGGAACGCGGGATAAAGCGTTTCCCGCATCATGGATCTCACACGAGGTTTCGAGTCCGACGCGATGTAGTCATCATGCTCATCGGCTGGGGACTGCTCCAACCGCAGCCTCTCGGCCTTCTGCAATGCATCATATATATTGCTCACGCTCTTCTCCTGAAGGACCTGCGTTCGTCCCAGCTTCCCATGTTCTAAACTTCCTGTGAATGAGTTCGACTCAACTTATGCCCACTAAGAGCCATTAGAGGAAGGCGTCTCCGACATCGGGTGGCTCTCCACTTCGACATTAGAATCGCCTTCAGACAGCATTTTGTTAAGAAACCTTTCGGCCTCTGCCTGTGAGGGTGCTTCCGTGGGAGCGGATGACGATACGCTCCTTCGATACAAGCCTTTGCCCGCGGCCCGGCCATTTCGACGCGGTCTCTTCTTTCCCTGCATGTCCTTGATGACCTCGCCAACAATGCGCGACGTAACCGGTCTCTTCTGGGCAGCGAAGCCAGTGATCAGAGCATTGTCGGCCACAACATTCATCACGCGCGGGATTCCCTTGGCGTGCACCGCGATCCGTTTGAGCGCTCTGTCGTCCAGGGCCGGGACGCGACTGCGTGAAACCCGGGCCAACCTATGTTTGAGATACTCGACACCCTCGGCGCGCGTAAGAGGCTCCAGGTCGACAGAGACGGTGATGCGCTGCTTGAGCTGCCTCAACTCGTGTCTCTCCAGCAGCTCATTTAGCTCCGGCTGCCCACAAAGGACGATCTGAAGAAGCTTGTGTCTCTTCGTCTCCAGATTCGACAGAATTCGTAAGCGCTCCAGCGTGTCCACGGGCATCAGATGGGCTTCATCTACAACGAGGACGACCCGCAAGCCGTCTATGTACTGCTTGACAAGCTCCTTATGCAACAGCCGAATCGCTTCATTCGTGTCCTGAGCATCGTCTTTCAGACCCAATTCCCGATACATTACCCAGACGAGTTCCCGGAAGGTCAGGTCCGGATTGAACAGATACAGCGGTTTGATCCTCTCTCGATCCACTTGCTTGAGATAGGTCTTCAGGACCAAGGTCTTGCCCAGGCCGACCTCGCCGGTCAGCGAGACAAAGCCCTTCATCTTCCCGATCGAGTACGTCAGCGCGGCAATCGCTTCCCGATGCATTGGGCTCAGGTAAAGGAAATCAGGATCCGGCGGCAACCGGAATGGCTTGTCGCTCAGCTGGTAGTAATCTAGATACAAGATCGAAATTCCTCCTCCGAGACGATCGCGAGGACGGGGATCTCCAAATACCTTTCCACGTCCGATTGGCTCTTAAGAGTGTCATCTGCATAATCCAGGAAACAGCCGAGCGCGATCGCACCGAGTAATCCCAGCACCAGGCCCAAGGCCACGTTCCGTGTCTTACGTGGCTTGATCGGGGCAACCGGCAGTGTGGCTTCCTGGATCACGATCACATTCGACACTTGCGCCCGGTCGAGCGCCGCATTGGCCTCAGCGCGCGAAAGACCGCTCTTGTACTGAATATACTCTTGCTCGCGTATTGTGAAATCTCTTCGAAGGCGTGACAATGTCAGTTCATGGCCGGCCAATACGCGTGCATCTTCGCGTAGGTTTGCGAGCTCTCCCTCTTTGGAATTCCGCATTGCCCGGTGTCCGGCCAAACTGACTTGTGCTTCATCGATCCTCATCTGCAGGGCCTTATAGCTCTCGTCAATCGCGATGGTCTTGCTATCGGTCGTCGCCGGTTCATTCTCCAACTCCGCCTGGACACTCGCGATCTTACTTCGCACATCCATGAGAGGCCGATGAGTGTCAGGATAGAGGGCTTGAAGGTCTCTCTCCTCTAGCTCAAGCTGAAGCAACTCCTGCCTCAGAAATTCCGAAACAGGATTGACAGTGCCGGAAACGCTCGATATCTCCACCATCTCCGTCCGGCCGGCTATCGCCTCATTCAGGACAACCAACTGCTTCTCAATCGAGTTTTCCAGGGCGGCTGTATTACCTACGTCGGCGTCGAGCGCTCTGATGGCTAGGATAAGACTCTGCTTTTCGGATTCAAGCGCCACCAATTTGTGCTCATCTCGAAAAGCTGCAAGCGCGGTCTCACTCGCTTGAAGCTCTTCGCTTAGCTCAACCAGGCGGGTCCGCATGAATTCCAGTGAGGACTGGGTCTCGTGTATTTCAATATGCCGGGCAAGGTATTCCGATAGGATGGCATTGAGGATTTGCTGTGCGGAATCGGGGTCCCCGGAGTCAAAAGTGATGGATACTGTGTTTCCCTTCGAAACGGCTTTCAGATTGTTCACGATGCTGCCTATTGCACCATTTCGGATGTCGGTGTCCGGATCTTTGGGGAGTTTCTTGAGCTTGTCCGGCGCTTGGGCTTCGGGACCCGGGGCCGGGGCCGCATGCGGCATGTTAAGGACTGCCTCCGGCCCCAGCGTGGCCACCACGTTCTCCGCCAGCCGCCTTCCCGTGAGGACCGACACCTCTGACATAAGCAGTTGGCCGAAGCTCGGTCCGGGGCTCTTAGCAGAATCGAGCGCGGACATGTCCTTCTGTACATATTGTCGGCCCGGTCGCACTTGCAGCCTGGCTTCGGACTGATAGACCTTCGGCGACATAAATACCCAGGCAATCACCGCACTCGACACTACAGCGAAAAACATGAGCATCTTCCACTTGTACCGAAACGCAGCCTGGAGGACCTCGCGAAACGCAATCTTTGAAATATGGACCTGGCTCATTTCCATTCTCTTGCTCCTGAAAAACCAATCAAACTAGTTCTGGCGCCATTCTTCGCCCTGCCAACTTGGCCAACGAAGCGTTCTGCGCTGAGTCATCCATCTTCCTCGAAACTAGTCAAGGACATTGAATTCGAGATTGAACCAATTCGGAATGGTCAGGTTCATGTACTGGTCAACCCACTGGTCCACACGATCGATCTTGGTGCGCGGGACATACACAATGTCGTTCGGCTCGAGGAAGAATGCCTCGGTCTCCCCATTCTTGAATTCATCCCGCAGGTCAACTGTGCGTGCATATTGCACATTGTCTATACGCCGTATCACGAGCACGTTGGATATCTTCGCGCTTCTGTTCAGGATGCCACCTGCTCTCATGATCGCTTCCCATATGGTCAGCCGCCCGATGATCGGTATAGCGACGAGTCCATCGGAGTTCCGAGTCAGCTCGACCTCACCGCCGACATGTACCAGACGGTTCTCCTCCACTCGCGCTATCACCAAAATCTCTGGATCTTTGAGCTTGTCGGCGTATAGTTCCAGGAGCATTTCCCTGAGCTCGTTAGGGGACTTGTCCGCCGCCTCGATTTCATGCACGAGCGCGAGACTGATCATCCCATCGGGGCGAATAGTCTGGATCTCATTCAGGTCAGGCCAGAACTGGAACTTGACCTCGACCACATCGCCCGGCTTAAAAACAACATCCACTGGACGCGTCGGGAGAGGCGATTTCTTGACAGACGGGACGCTGGGCGCCGTCGCGCATCCAGCGAAGATGCA
>SDBV01001059.1_pt1 | contig 40682 bp, 34 predicted proteins | sample 2277081 | NCBI WGS metagenome assembly SDBV01 (sample SAMN10402039, study PRJNA504765) | marine sediment metagenome | isolation source: marine sediment core GS10_PC15, 223 cmbsf | place: Arctic Ocean: Southern Knipovich Ridge | collected 2010
GGCTTCTTGCCCTTGAACTGCTCAAGCGTGTAGGTCTTGCCATCGCTCCCCTTCAGGCTAAATCCCGGCGCTTCGTCACCCATTGCGGGCACCCCTTCCTCTCCCTCCTGCGCAAAGGCCGGCACGGCCAACAGGAGAACAACCGCCAACACCAGGCCAACGGCACGCGCCACGGCCTCTCTTCCAAGCATTCCTCTTCGATACATTGTCATTCCCTCAATCATCCGAAACCAACGTGGCCTTGAGTTTACGGCTGAGGCTACGCGTATACAATGCTAACGCTCACCGTGTGACCATTATGCCCCGGCCCGCGAAAGAAATGGCGACGGCCCCGCGCCGGGACGCATAAAGAAAACGGTGCGGGCCGAAGCCCGCACCGTCTAAACAAGAAATCAACTCAGAAACAACGTGCACCTACGGTTTGGCCGGATGCAGCTGCACATTGCCGCCGTCCAAGAAGCCACTCGCGAAAAAGACGACCGCGTCGCCGTCCAGGGGATCCGTGACTTCAATCTCGAAGAAGTCCGGATCGTTGGCCTTCTTGCCGCCCGGTTCGCCCGCGTCGATCACCATGCCGGTGAAATCGAAGGTGTACTCACCGTTCAACCGGCCCGTGCCGGCGAACGTCGCGGCGTTCGTCTTGAAACCCTTCTTGCCGCCGGGTTGCTGAGGGCCCGTGCCCGATACTACAAAACACTCGACAATATGGACGTCGTTCGAGTGAAAGTTGTCGCCCGTGTTGTGGTCGACTACTTCAATCGATCCGGAGGGCGGGGGACCCACATTGCCACCGAAGGTGAAGTCCTTGCCGCCCGACTGAATGCCGGCGTTCTGAAAGCCGCCAAATGTGAACCAGCAATCGCCCGGCTGGTCCTCGTTGATGGCGGACCCAACGAACGCGCCTGAGCCGTTGAAATTCACCCGCATCAGATCGACGCCCGAAAGCGCAATGCCGCTAATCGTCTGGACACCGTTGTCGCCGGTCGGCGGAATGCCGATGAGGTTGGTGGGCAGACCTGGTCCGGACAGCTCAACGAACGTGCCGCCTTCACCCTCGTCCGCGTCGACATCCATAAAAGTAAGGGTGTCTATGGTGACCGTCGTCTTCTTGTTTCCCTTGCCAACGTGCGAGAAGTCGAACTCCATAAATGCGCCTTGAAGATCGGCATCGTCCGGAACGTCGATAAGCCCGTCACTGTCACCATCGACCAAATTCTCGGCGATGATGGCCACATTACCCAGGGGGATGAGGTTGGTCGAGAAGCCAGCCGCGCCAAGGCCCGGCCCGCCGTGCGACCAGTGCGGGGTGCCGAGGTCGAAGTCGTCGGCCGCCGGAAGCGGATTGGCAGAATCGAACACGATGAGGGCATTGACCGATAGTCCAAACGCCGGACTAAAACCCATCGCGCCAACCACACCGTCCAGGCCGCCACTTACGCCTGCACCTTCACTCAATTCGAACATGACATAACCCGCAGGCAGTCCTTCAAAATCAAGATCGAAGGCGCCAGCGAGTGGTGCGATGGCCAGAAAACCCACCACACATACTAAAACTATTCTGCTTTTGCACATAATACGTTACCTCCGTTATCGGGCATAATCTGTTGCGCCCACGCGCCCTTACGATACACCCGTCTGCAGCCCAAATTGCGCACTATGCTATCATTTGAGCAAAATTGTGTCAATAGATTTATGATCTGGCGCAGGCCCCACGGCCCCCATCAGCCGCAAAGTCGATGTTGACGATTGTGAGCATCAGGCATATCATTGTGAAAACGGGATCGCGGGGCGTCCCAAAATGCGAAATTTCAGATGCTCAGATCGTTTCGGCTGGAGTCTTAGACCCCTCGCAGAGGAACATTTCAGAAAACAGTTGACAAACTGCGGATCACCATCAATCCATTGGGGACACTAAACAGGTGGGGGCAATGTGCGGTCTCAACTATCGAAATTGACGGGTCGCCTGACATATCTGATACGGAGCCGTGGCTTCTGGGGAACCCTTCAACGCGCCTTCGCACAGTTACTCAGCCCAATCCTCAGAGTCGACAACTTCTACATCTCCATGTCCTACTACAATTCCGGATTCGATGTAGGCGAGGAACGGCCGGACGGCGACGACAAGGGCATACACACGGTCATTGTCGAGAGCGCCGAAGAACTCGAAAAGTTTGGCGATGAAATAGACGACTATTTTGGTTTGGACGCGTCCCGGGACTTCCTGGCAGGTGGCCCGAAACGCTTCATTGTCCTCAGTCAGAAACGGCACAAGGGCGGCAGCAGCCAAGTCGCCGGAATACGCACCTGCGAGATAGGGGTCTTTTCGATCTGGGAGGGCAAACGCCGAATCGAACTGCCAGACAACACTATGATGGTACACAACAACGAAGTGCATCCCAAATACCGCGGCCAGCGAGTCACGGCCATCTCCCGCAAAGCACTCTATGCCTACGCCCTGAAGAAAGGTGTGAACCGAACGGCCGGAACCATCGAAACGCACAATCTCTCCTCCCTCAAAGCCCACGCAAGGCGTACCGACGGGAGACGGTCGGCACTCAAGGGGAAGATACGCCGAGTGAGAATACTCGGGGGCCTAATCGATTGGATGACCCCCGCCGGCAAGATCAAGGCCCTGATCGAGGCGCCACACATCGATTGCGATAATTGACCTGGATTACGCTTAGAAGCAGGAGGTGAGGATAATGGTACCGGGACGCGGGGTCGAACCGCGGACCTCTGGAACCACAATCCAGCGCTCTAACCATCTGAGCTACCCCGGCAGAGCCGAGCAAGATGCGCATCGCATTGCATTCACATGGGTCCAGGAGATAATGCGCATCCGCTAAGCAGGGCGCAAGTATAGGCAATGATTTCACATCGAGTCAAACGATACCAGCCGATTGTGCAGCCCTGGCGCGCAGGCGAACCAACCTGGTCGATAGGGAGCTAGAGTGATGATGATGCGCGAAGGTCCCGCATGGAAAGTCTCGCTCCACGGCGGGCACAGCGGTGCCTACTGCGACCATGCCTCGGGCACGCTTAGAGAGACACTGGAGGCGGCAGTCGCGGCCGGCTACCGCACCATCGGCGTCTCCGAGCACGCGCCTCGCCTCGCCGAGCACTTACTGTACGACGAAGAAACAGCCATGGGCTGGGACGTGCCGCGGCTCGGATCCAACTTCACGGCCTACGCGCGAGACCTACAAGTCCTCAGCGATGAATTCGACGGCCAGATCACCGTCCTGCGAGGCTTCGAGTCCGAAGTCGTCCCCAAAGCCGGCTACCGCGACATCATGCTCGGGCTTCGCGACCGCTTCGACTTCGAATACATGGTTGGATCAGTGCATCACGTTGACGAGGTACTCATTGACGGTCCCCCCGAGCTCTTCACGAAGGCGCTGCAAGAGCAAGGCGGCCTCGAAGCCCTGGCCATCGCATACTATCGCGCAGTCGCGGAAATGATCGAAGCACTAAAACCGGAAGTCGTCGGCCACTTTGACCTCATTCGAAAGAACGCACCTTCCACCGAATCCGTCGAGACACCTGCGATTCTCAAGGCTGCCGAAGAGGCCCTCGAAGCCGCGCGCACACATGCCTGCATTCTCGACCTCAACACGGCCGGCCACCGCAAGGGGCCCGGGTACCACTATCCCTCGCCGCGGCTACTTACACGCGCCAACGAAATGGGCCTCCCCTTCTGCTTCGGAGACGACAGCCACGCCCCGGACCAAGTCGGCGCGGGGATCGAGGAGGCGCGAGACTACCTGCTCAGACACGGCGTGGAGACCATCACGGCCCTCACCCGCGAAGAGGGCGCCATCGCAAAAAAGAAGATATCGCTCGTCGCGTAACCAAGCAACCCAAACGATGAGAAAAAGAGGGCCCCCGGGCAGCTGGGTGGGACCACCCGGGGGCGGCCCCTCGGGTGAAAGGGGCCGTGAAGACTTATGGAATACGGCTGCGCCAAACCTGCGGCATCTTCCGCCTGGACCGGCTAGGCGCCTAGAAGTCCGGCCAGACAGGTAGCTCCGGTCCGCGCCCCTAGTTGATACTGATCGTCCTCGGCTTGAGGTGACTGGCCTTTTGCAGCGTCACGGTCAGAACACCGTCGCGCATCTTGGCGTCGACCTTCTCCGTGTCAATCGCGTCGCCGAGGGCGAATTCACGGTAGAAACCCGCGCTCCTCCGCTCGTGAACACGGTAGCGTCCAGCCTCTCCGTTCGACTTGCGATCACCCTTGAGAATCAGGTGGCCGTCACGAAGCTCGACCTCGGCGTCGCCATTCGCGACCCCCGGGAAATCGGCCTCAATCGTAACGGCTTCAGTGTCCTCAAGGACATTAACACGCGGTGTCACATACTGCTCTCTAGTTGCATTTGTCATCATGCGTACCTTTCCATAGTTTACAGACCGGCCCGCGCTGTCCTACGAGGACGGCACGGCCTACCTAGCTGGCTTTGACCTCGATTCGGCGGGGCTTGGCGTCATCGCGCTTCGGAAGCGTTACGCGAAGGACGCCCTCCTCGAACTTGGCATCAACGGCGTCAGACTTAAAGCCGCCGGGAATCGTGATGCACCGGCGAAAACTGCCCGATTGCCGTTCGACGCAGTGATAATCCTTATGCTTCTCTTCGTGTTCGCTCTTACGCTCACCTCTTATCGTCAGGACGTCCTCATTGACCTCAATGTGCACATCCTCCCTCCCTATGCCAGGCACGTCCGCCTCGACGACATAGGCCTCGTCCGTCTCCTGAACGTCAATCGCGGGCGTGAAGCTCTCCTCGGCGGAGTTCAGACCTCTACCGAAACCTTCGAAGAACCGGTTGAACTCCTCCTCAAAGCCCCAAGGGGCGCGCCACGGCGCCAATCCCGCCCTCGGCCTCAACATCAACGATCCCATGCTCAAACTCCTTTCTTAGCGCGACCGGCTCAGCCCGGTCCGTCTCTAACCATTGCCATTCGCAACGCAACGCACATGCCAAAACGCGCCAAAACAACCAAACAGCTCATACTAAAGGGCTTAGGGCCCTCGCCGGCCCCCCCATGGCCCCAGCCGGCAAGAAGAGCCGCTCCCTTTTGAATACCCCCCGTTGCGTTTCGAAACAAAAGACACCGTGCTGCCAAAGCCGCATGCGTTTATTGAGAAAACTCCTATTCTTGGCCGTTTTTACGTGTCCTTATCTCTTTGACATGATCGGGGCGCTGTGCTATCCTCAGCGCGCAATTGAGATGCGTATTTCGAGTACTGAGACCGGAGGAATTTCGGTGAACGGGACAAGTCGGACTTTCTATAAAGTCGGGGCAATCATAGTTGTAACGGCGGTGTTCCTGTGCGCCAGCCTTGCATATGCGCAGAGCTACGACCCCGAGCAAGACATCCCCAATCCGACGATGCTTCAAAAACGGATGAACAAGCTCGGGCGCGGCCTGTCCAATTTCTTCTTTGGCTGGACCGAAATCCCCGTGACCTGGAACACGAAGATGAAGCAGGGCAAACCCTTGACCTATCTGCTCACGACAGCGCCCGTCCTGGGAACTACAAAGGCGTTCATGCGGATGGGAACCGGCGTGTACGAGGTCTTCACCTTCTACACCAAGTACCCGACTGGCTCTTACGACCCAATTCTCGAACCGGAATACATCTTCTAAATATTCCGACCACGGAGTAGAAGTATCTTTAGGGGGAAAGATGGAAGGGCGTGCGCGGTTCGCTATGCACGTTCTTGTGGCAACAGTGCTGAGGCCCCGGTTATGGGCCCTAAAAACGCGCAAGGGGGCAAGTTAGATGGGTGACTCTTCGAAACTCGATCAGCTGCTGGAAGAGGTAGTGACACTACCGAGCCTTCCAAGCACCGTGGCGCATATCACCCAGCTCCTAGGTGACCCAGAAGCTACCTTACAGGATGTCGGCAAGGCCATCGCCACAGATACCGCGCTTGCGCTCAAGACGCTGCGGCTCGTGAACTCGGCCTATTACGGCGTCCGGGATAAAGTCAACACCGTAGAACACGCCACGGTCCTTCTCGGAATGAAAGTCATCAAGAACCTCGTGTTTACTGCCGCCGTTTTCGATACGCTTCAGTTCGGCGAGGAAGACCTGCTCCGGCACAACGTGGCCTCTGGAATCGCCATGAAACACCTCCTCGCCTCAGGACTGGTCCAAGCCGACGGTATCGAAAGCGCGGATGAGGGATTCATCTTCGGCCTGATGCACGACGTTGGAAAAATCGTGATGCAGCACTTCATGAAGGAAGACGCCCGCGCCGTCATGGCGGCATGCACTGAACGCCAACTCTCCGCCACGGAAGCCGAGTCCGAGGTAATAGGGGTCGACCATGCGGAGATCGGCGCCCGGTTGGCCCAACAGTGGAAACTGCGTGAAGACCTCGTTGACGCCATTGGGGGCCACCATGACCTGGGCATGTGTCTAGACACCGCGAACCGCAAGAATGCGGCGATTCTGTCGGTTGCGGACTATATCACCTACCAGGCCGGCATGCCCGCCCACGAGAACGTACAAGTGAAAATCGACGACGGAATGTGGGAGGAAACGGGGCTGAATGCCGAAGCAGTCGCACCGGTTATCGAGAAAGTCATCGAATCCGCCGCCGATGTAGACGAATTGGTGAATCTTGCCGCATAGGCGGTCCGCAGCAGGCATTCACGATCCTCTACGCAGCCCGAAGCGCCTACGCTGATATACTGAGTGCACGGCACGACCCACGCCAGGTTGGCAAACGCCGCGCCGCCGCCTCACGGACTTTCCAGGGCCCCCATGTATCTTGACAAGCTAGAGTGCCAGGGTTTTCGCTGCCTTACGGACCTGCGTTTCGAACCATGCCGGAACATCAACATCATTCGCGGCAAGAACGCGCAGGGCAAGACTTCCCTCCTCGAGTCAATCCTTTTCGCGGCATCCTCCAAGAGTCACCGGACGACCGTAGAGGCAGACCTGGCCGCCCACGGCAAAGAAGGCTTTCACATCGCACTTCACGTCCTGCGGTCCGACCGCGAGGTGGCCCTCGAAGTAAACTGGTGGCAAGGCGACAAGCGGGTGAAAGTCAACGGCGTGCCCCAGTCCCGAATGAGCGACACGCTGGGCAAGATTCGCGTCGTGCTCTTCTCGCCCGAGGACATCGCCCTCGTCAAAGGAAGCGCCGCCACCCGCCGGAAATTCCTCGACATGGAACTGTCTCAACTCAGCCCCGCATACCTCACGGCGCTGCAGCATTACCGGCAAGTCCTCCGCCAGCGAAACGAACTCCTACGCGCGCAACAACCCGACGCAGCCCAACTCGATGCCTGGGACGAGCAACTCATCAGGCACGGCCAGGTCCTGATCAGAGAACGGGCCTCCTTTACCGAAGAGTTAGGCCGCCTTACAGCGCACGCATACAATGCCATCGCCCATGAGGAGAAATTGACACTGCACTATCGGCCTGACACCCTTGGGGAGAGCCTCCAAGAGGCGCTTCAGAATTCTCGCGCGTCGGACATACGCCGCAAACAAACCTCCCATGGCCCGCACCGGGACGAGATCGAGTTCGTCATCGACGCGAAACCGGCCCGGAGTCACGCCTCTCAAGGCCAGCAGAAGTCCGCCGCACTCGCCGTCAAACTCGCGGAACTCGAACTCGTCAGACAGCGCACGAACGACTACCCGATTCTGATGCTCGACGAAGTCCTGGCCGAACTGGACGCGACCCGCGCGGACCGCCTGTTTGACGCAATCGATGACAAGGTACAATGCCTCCTGACCACCACCGAACTGCGGGATACGAAGAGCGTCCCCATGCGGGGCGCGGAGAACTTCATGATGGAAGACGGAAACCTAAGCCGGCTTTAGCTTGCGGAGAGGCGACTTTGTCCCACGACGAACCCCAAGACCTCAGCGAAATCCTCAAAGAGCTCAAGGCGACCACCGACCTCGGGCAAAGATTAGAGGAAGCCGAGATCTGGGAGCACTGGCAGGACATCGCGGGACCCGAACTCTCGCCCCACGCGACCCCGATCGCCATTCGGGAAGGCACCCTGATCATAGCTGTCGACAGCCCCGTCTGGATGCATAAAATCTCATACATAAAATCTGAGATAATCGACAAAAGCAATAAATTCCTCTCAAGGGAAAAGGTCTCCGAAATCTTCCTCACGCTCAGATCTGACGAGGACGAAAAAGGGCCAGAAGACAACCCCTAAGATCGAGCTTTCAGGCCGTAAAAATAGGGCTTTCCCCTTGTTTTGCCCTACCCGAATTGCTATACTTAGGACGCGTCCAAAGGGGTGGGAATTCGGACCAATTTCAACAAGGATAAGTCCTGTGACACAAAAGAGTTACGACTCCGCGTCGATCCAAGTTCTAGAAGGTCTCCAAGCCGTCCGCAAACGGCCCGCCATGTACATCGGAGACACGGCCGCGCGCGGACTCCATCACCTCGTCTACGAGGCCGTCGATAACAGCATTGACGAGGCCCTGGCCGGCTACTGTTCCAAGATTTCAGTCACGATTCATATCGACAATAGCGTGTCCGTTGTCGATGACGGGCGCGGCATCCCGGTCGACAGATTCACCAACACCAAGGACCCCAAGCTGCGGAAAAAGTCGACCCTTGAGGTCGTTCTCACCATCCTGCACGCCGGCGGAAAATTCGACAAAGGCGCCTACAAAGTCTCCGGCGGACTGCACGGCGTAGGCGTCTCATGCGTCAACGCGCTCTCCGAGTGGCTCGAGGCGGAAATCAAACGCGACGGCTACACACACTTCATGTCCTTCAAGCGAGGTGTGCCAGACGGCCCGATCGAGAAACGTGGCAGGATCAAATCGACGGGTACGCGCATCACCTTCAAGCCGGACCCGGAGATCTTCGAGGAAACGGTATTCAGCGCGGAAACGCTGTTAAGCCGTCTGCGCGAACTGGCTTTCCTGAACAAGGGCATCAGAATTGCCTTCGAGGACGAGCGCACCGACGACGAAATGCTCGTTATGCAGTACAAAGGCGGCATCACCGAATACGTCCAATACCTCAACCGCAACCGCGACCCGTTGCATCGAAAGCCCATCTATTTCGAAGGCAAGAAGGACGACGTCGAGTGCGAGATCGGACTGCAATACACGACATCCTACTCCGACACCATCTCGAGCTTCGTCAATAACATCAACACCCACGAAGGCGGCACGCACCTCAGCGGATTCCGGGCGGCCCTGACAAAAAGCCTGAACGAGCATGCCAGGAAAAACAACCTGCTCAAGAAGGGCATGTCCAGCATTTCGGGCGACGACTCGCGCGAAGGCCTGACCGCAATCGTATCGGTCCGCGTCCCCGAACCGCAGTTCGAGGGCCAAACCAAAATGAAACTGGGCAACAGTGAGGTCCAGGGCATCGTCAACTCACTCGTCTACGAAGGGCTGTCGAACTACTTCGAAGAAAACCCCTCGATGGCCAACCGTATCGTCAACAAGACCCTCGACGCGGCGCGCGCCCGCGAAGCCGCACGCAAAGCCCGCGACCTGACGCGGCGCAAGGGCCTCCTAGACGGCTTCTCAGGCCTGCCAGGCAAACTGGCCGATTGTTCCGAGAAAGACCCCGCGCTATGCGAACTCTTCATCGTCGAGGGAGACAGCGCGGGCGGCTCAGCCAAACAGGGCCGCGACAGACGCTATCAGGCCATCTTGCCCATCCGCGGAAAAATCTTGAATATCGAGAAGGCCCGCGTCGACAAGATGCTCAACAACAACGAGATCAAGAACCTGATCACCGCGCTGGGCTGCGGATTCGGTAAAGACGACTTCAATATCGACAACCTGCGCTACCACAAAGTCATCATCATGACCGATGCCGACGTGGACGGCGCCCATATCCGGACCCTTCTACTGACCTTCTTCTACCGGCAGATGCCGCAACTGATTCAAGATGGCTACCTCTACATTGCCCAACCCCCCCTATACCTCCTCAAGAAGGGAAAGAAGGCGCGTTACGTGAACTCCGAAGAGGACAAAGAGGAGTTTCTACTCGAATTGGCCCTCGAAGCCAACAAGGTCATTCCCAAGGCCACGAACGGGAAAGCGAAAGCCCTCACACTCAAGAACCTGAAGAAAGCCTTCACGGCGGCGCACAACCGTGAACGGCTCATACAAAGGCTGTGCCGCGTGTACGGCACCACACCCGAGATGGTCGAGGCCTGCCTCGCCCTCCCGCGAGCGAAGATTCAAGATCCCGACAAGATTACGGCGAGCCAACGCATCAAAATATTCGGCGCAGACGCAGATCTCGTCGACACCTCCAAGGAACAGGAAGAGCTCTCGCTCGATGATGGAAACGCAAACGGCTCAGGCAACGGAAAGCCCAAACTGGTCCGCCGGGGCGACCAAATCGATCTCGCCCTGTTCAAGAGCCACGAAATTTCCGTACTGCTCGACCACGACGACCCTCTAGAAGCGGTGGGCGGCCCGCCGTTTCACGTCGAGAATGGCCAGGATGGTGTGGATTGGGTAACGAAAGATCTCCTGGAACTCCACGCTTACCTGATGAACCTCGGCCAGAAAGGCATTTCCATCCAGCGCTACAAGGGCCTAGGCGAGATGAATGCCGATCAACTCAAAGAAACGACCATGGATCCCGAAGAGCGTTCGATGCTCCGTGTCACCGCTGAAGACGAGGCCAGCGCCAGCGCCACCTTCGAGCTGCTCATGGGAGACCAGGTCGAACCCAGAAAAGAATTCATCCAGAAGCATGCTGCCGAAGTCCGTAACCTGGACGTCTAGGCAGCGGTACGGGGCGGCGGCTGCACGTTGAGCAGGCGGGGCATGTCGAGGCGAAGTGCGTAATCGCCACAATCTGCGCGAGGAACCATGGCGACTGAACAAGACGAAAATATTATCCCAATAACCATCGAGCAAGAGATGCGCACGTCGTTCATGGACTATTCCATGAGCGTCATCGTCAGCCGCGCACTGCCCGACGTGCGCGACGGCCTCAAACCCGTCCACCGGCGCATCCTCTACTCGATGCAAGAGCTTGGCCTCGCGAGCAATCGGTCCTTCCGCAAGTGCGCACTGATTGTCGGGGACACCATGGGGAAATACCATCCGCATGGCGACTCGGCCATTTACGATTCGCTGGTTCGGATGGCCCAAGATTGGAGCATGCGCTATCCACTCGTCCACGGCCAAGGGAACTTCGGTTCAATTGACGGCGACAGCCCGGCTGCGATGCGCTATACCGAAGCGAAGATGCAGCCAATCGCCGGCTATCTCCTTGCCGACATACAGAAGAACACCGTCAATACACGGCCCAATTACGACGACAGCAGACAAGAGCCGACCGTATTGCCCTCCGCCATTCCCAACCTCCTCGTCAACGGCTCCTACGGCATCGCCGTGGGCATGGCGACCAGCTGCCCGCCGCACAACCTCACCGAAGTGTGCGACGCCATCTTCCACTTCATCGACAACCCCGATGCGACTTCAGCTGACCTCATGCAGTTTATCAAAGGCCCGGACTTCCCCACCGGCGGGATCATCTACGGGGCCGGCGGCCTTCAGAGCGCCTACGAAACCGGCCGCGGCCGCATCCAGGTCCGGGCGAGGGCGGCGATTGAGATAGACAAGAAGACGGGAAGAGAACGGATTATCGTCTCCGAGATTCCCTATCAAGTCAACAAATCCCGCCTGATCGAATCCATCGCGAACCTCGTCCGCGAAAAGACCGTCGAGGGAATCGCAGACCTCCGCGACGAGTCCGACAAGGACGGAATGCGAATCGTCGTCGAGGTGCGCAAGGGCGACGAAGGCGAAGTCATACTCAATCAGCTCTACAAACACACACAGATGCAAGACACCTCCAGCATCATCATGCTCGCCCTCGTCAACAACATGCCCCGCGTGCTCCCACTGCGGGACATGGTCTATCACTACATCGAGCACCGCGTCGAAATCATCGAACGGCGCACGCGTTTCGACCTCGAGGCCGCCGAGGCCCGCGCACACATCCTCGAAGGCCTAAAGATCGCAATAGACAATATCGACGAAGTCATCAGGATTATCCGCGCCGCGAAAGACACTGAGGAAGCCCAGAAAAAGCTCATCAAGCGTTTCAAACTGTCCGAAGCCCAAGCCAACGCCATCCTCGCAATGCGCCTGCGCCGGCTGACCGGACTCGAACGCGACGAGCTCGACAATGAATACAAAGAACTCCTCCAGATAATCGAGACCCTTCGCAACATCCTATCAGGACGCAAGACCCTCCTGGCCGAAGTACGCAAGGGCCTCGAGGAGGTCAAAGACAAGTACGGCGACAAGAGGCGCACACTCATCGTCGCCGAGACCGGCGAATTCAACATCGAAGACCTCATCGTCGAAGAAGACATGGTCGTGACCGTCTCCAACGCCGGCTACATCAAGCGCCTTCCCGTCAGCACCTACCGCCAGCAACGGCGGGGCGGACGCGGCGTTGCAGGCATGGACACAAAAGACGAAGACTTCGTGAAAGACCTCTTCATCGCATCGACGCACGATTACATGCTGTTCTTCACCAACACGGGGCGCCTGTACTGGCGCAAAGTCCACGAATTGCCCAAGGCCGGCCGAACAGCGCGTGGACGTGCGATAGTCAATCTCCTCAGCCTCAAAGGCGAGGAGACCGTCACTGCCTTCCTGCCCCTTCGCGACCTCAAAGAAGAAGACCATTTCGTCTTGATGTTGACCGAACAAGGCATCGTCAAGAAGACCATGCTCAAGCACTTCAGCAACCCCCGCCCGAGCGGAATCATCGCGATTGACCTCGATCCCGGCGACCGCCTCATCGAAGTCATGCTGACCTCCGGCGAAGACGCCCTACTCATCGCCACACACCAGGGCATGGCGATCCGTTTTCCCGAGAAGGACGTACGCGCCATGGGGCGCCAAGCCCGCGGCGTAAAAGGCATCAAGCTCCGCAAGAACGACCGCGTCATCGGCGTCTCCCTCGCACACGACGACATGACCGTCCTGAGCGTCTCCGAGAACGGCTACGGAAAACGCTCAAAGGTCGGCGACTACCGGCTGCAACACCGCGGCGGCCAGGGCATCATCAACATGAAGACTACCGCGCGCAACGGAAAAGTCGTCGGTATGCTGACCGTGGGCGACCGCGACGAAATCGTCCTGGTAGCCACAAACGGAATCGTTATTCGCTCATCCGTCAAAGACATACGCACGATCGGCCGCAACACACAAGGCGTAAAGCTCATGTCCCCCAGCGGCGGAGCGAAAGTTAGCGCGGCCGCCAAGGCCATCGCCGAGGCGCAAGAAGAGCAGGTCACTGAGAGCGGTGGTGACGAAAGACCTCCCGAAGGGAATCAGGGCTGACGGCGGCCACTCAAGCGCCCTGATCGATTTCAACCGTAATGCCCTCCCATTTCCCCCGGGCAAACACGATATAGCTCAACGCGAAGCGGCTCATATGGCTGACCAAGATGGCCGTCCAAATCGCATTCGTCGAGAGCCGCCCCATCGACTCGTAGACGGCGCAAACCCCCAGCAGCACGACGATCTGCGAAACAAAAGCGATGTACATCGGCTTTTTCGTATCGCCCGCGCCCTGCAAGCCTCCGGTAAACGCCAGGGCCACTGCAACAAACAAGCCCGAAAATGTCAGGAAATGCAGCAGATTGGCCCCGATGTCCAGCACCAGCACATCCTCGATAAAAAAAAACCCGAGCAAGGTGTTAGGAAGGGTCCAGAATAGCAACCCGAAAGCCGCAGCCCACAAGAGGCCCAGACCCGCGCCCACATAGACGGCGCGTTTGCCCCGCTCGCTCTTGCCTGCACCCATGTTCTGACCCATAACCGTGGAACAGGCCGCGCGTAACCCGAATCCCGTCCATGTCACAACGGCAAACAACTGCGCGTAGCAAATCGTATAAGCGGCCTGCGCCTCCGCACTCTCCTCCAGCGATCCGATATACCTCAGGAGCGCCACCCCACCGATATTGAGCAGCACGGCCTGAATACCGGACGGCAACCCCAGGCGCACCACCGCCTTCAGAACGCTGAAATCCGGAACGATGGTAAGCCGCTCCGGCGGGCCAATGATGACCTTCCGCTTCTGAATGAGAATGAGGCCTATCAGAATGCTCGGTATCGGGCCCAGGCACGTGCCGATGGCAGCGCCGGCAGTTCCAAGTTCCGGAAACGGCCCAAGGCCAGTGATCAGAACGTAACTGGCGATCACATTCACCACGGTCGTCAAAATACCGAGATAGAGAGGAATCTTAGGGTTGCCACTCGACTGAAACGCACCGTTCATGGCGAACATCAGGAAAAGCGGCAGAGAGGCCGTAAACAGTATCCGTATATACGGTAGGGCGTGCACCTGGACCTCAGGCGCGGCGTTTACCAGATCCAGTAGGGCCGGCGACAGGAAGTAGCCCAAAGGCGCAATGGACAACGGAATAACGTAGCCGGATGTAATGAACACAACGTAGGCGATACGGTTGACAGTCTCCCCATCTTGGCGCCCTGAATACCGCGCGATGAGGATGTTCATGCCATGGAAGAGCGACGAGAGGAATACGAAGATGACGAGAAAAAGCAGCCAAGATACGCCGATAGCGGCCTGTGCGGAAAAGCTAACATAGTTTCCCACGAGGATCTGATCGACGATGCCGTGAATCCCAGCGATGAGCTGCGTGATGGCAATCGGCCATGCAAGCTTCACAACGGAGCGCACGACGCTTCCGGAAACGATATCGCTGTCGAATGACGTCATGAACTTCGCAGAACGTTCCTCAGGCGGCGCCACAGGGCGAAACGAATCCTATGGTAGCCCCTGAGACGAAGCGAAATCTAGGCTCGCGCAAATGCAGCCCTAAGGAACGGAAATCCGAATCGACGTGTGCTATTCGCGCCCTGACTTGTCGCTGAGAAACTCGACCATCCCCTTCACGCCGCCCAGGGTCAAGTCTTCCATGTGAAAGACCTCCCGGATGCGTTTAAGCGTAAAGGCGCCATAATCCCCTCCCCAGCGGTCGCGCGGGATTGGATTGAGCCAACAGCTGTACTTAAAACGCCTCTCAATCTTATGGAGCCAATGGATCGCCGGGCGCGAATCATTCAAATCGAAACCCGTGATCGATCCAAACGGCGACATCAACTCCTCCGGCGCCATCGTCGCGTCGCCCAGAATAACAACTCGCGTGTCGGCCCGGCGCTGCATCAGTTTGTCCGTGTCGTAGCTCCGTATACGGCGCTGGTCTACCCAAATCCTATCGTAGATGCAGTTGTGAAAATAGTACGTGTCGATTTCATCAAAGCGTTCATGCATCTTGCTGAACAGAAGCCTGGTCAAATCCACATAAGGCGTCATCGAATACCCGCCGTTATCGATCAGAAGAACGAGCTTCATCTTGTCCCGAAGTTCCCGTTCGAACACCAATTCGATTTCGCCGCCATTCTTGCAGGTCGTCCGGATGGTCTCAGGCAAGTTGAGGTCCTCATCCGCACCCACATGCTTCAGGTGCTTCATCGTCTCAAGCGCCTGGCGAAGATTGTCGCTTCGCAAGACCGTCTTATCCGAATACGAGATATACCGGCGGTCGCCGATGACCTTCAGGGCCGTCCCGCCTCCCGCCCCGCCACCTATCCGGATACCGCCTTCGGCATTACCCGAATTCCCGAAAGGCGAGTTCCCGTTCGTGCCGATCCACTTCTTGCCGCCATGGTGCTCCTTAGTCTGCTCCTTAAGGCGCTCCCAGAACTTGCGCATAAGCTCCTCAGGCGTCATGTCCCACTTCGCCCGAGCCGGCAATTCCCCATTTTCGATGGCACGGTTGAGCCAATCCCGGAAGGCCTTCGTGCGAAGAAGCGACAAGTCGCCCTCGGCGACAGGGGGGATATCGATGTCATAAAAATAGAATGCAAACGCACGCTCAAAGGCGTCCATATGCTCGACGCGGCGCACGAAGGTGAGACGCATGAAGATAAACAGGTCGTCGATCGTGTTCACGAGACCCTTCTCGATGCCGAGGTTGAGCTCGAGAAGATCTTTCAAGCTCCCCGGGACGTCGTATTCGCGCAACAGATACAAGAAGTCCACGAATAGGGCGTTGTACGTCTTCTTGTCTTCGCTTGCGACAGCCATCACATATATCTCTTCGGGCCGTCCTCGCCGCCCCGGTAAGACTGAATGTCAGTCGCGCGTTTCAGCAAAACGCCGACGAGAGGCGGTTTCTTAGGATCGGGGATTTCACCCAGGCGCTCGAGGGCGCCAATCCAATTGAGCAACTCGCTCGTCGCCGGGGGTTTCTCATAGCCCCGGCCCCGGAGATCGTAAAAGATCTTCACGGCGGCCTCCATCAGCTTCGCGCTCGTATTGGGATAGTGCAGCTTAATGATCTCGCGCATCTGATCCTGCGAAGGAAAGGCAATATGGTGGCAATAGCACCTGCGAAGGAAGGGGTCTGACAACTCGCGCTTGGCATTAGACGTTATGGCAATAAACGGAATGTTGTCAGCTTTGACCGTGTCGTTGACCTCCCGAATCGTGAACTGATAGTCCTCTAGAATATCGAGCAGATTGTCCTGTATGTCCGACTCGGTCTTGTCGATCTCATCGAGCAACAGTACGCGCTTCCTGTCGGCCCGAAACGCCCGGCCGATCGGACCCCAGACAACATAATCGTAAAACTTCTCCACACTCCGGCCCGTATCGGCCGAACCAAACCGCGCATCATTGAGCCGAAGTACCGTGTCTTGCGAATAGCAGGCCTCCTCGCCCTTAATGGTCGATTTACAACGAAGCACCTCGATGTCCATGTCAAGTGAGCGCGCTACCTGGAACGCAAGCTGCGTCTTCCCAGTGCCGGCCTCGCCAGTCAACAACAGCGGCTTCTCCATTTGCAGGGCAATATTTACAATCGCGCCCAACTCCGGATCCAAATAATATTCGTCCGTTCCTGAAAACTGCAGATCTTCCGTCTTCATAATCACTCCCATTAGCCGCTCGGCAATTCGTATAGTGCTCAGTATGCCAAATACGCGGACCGAAACGTCATTTGTCGCGGGCAGCCCACGCTCACACAGAGGCGAGTTTATCAGGAAAGATACGAACTGTTCAATTACGAGCCAACCAACCGCCGGCCCCCGCCCAAGCCCCTCCGCATTGCTGTCATCAACATACTCTGATAGAATCGCCCAAGCGACGGAGATCCTGGCATGAGGCGCATTCTGCTTGTTTTTGGGGTCTTTTGGGCCATAGGGCCCTGCGGCCCCGCCGCGGCCCAGAAGAACGACCAGGGGCTGGGCGACGTAGTTGACCGGACCCAAGCACCCCCAGCGACTCCCGGGAACGCCCCCGCTCAAGCGGCCCCCGCTCTAGTCGAGACGCTGCCCTTGCCCGCCCGAATCGCGCAACTTATGCTCGTTACCCTCCAAGGCATCACACACCCGAGCGACACCGACCGACTCTTGATCAGAGACTTTCCACCCGGCGGCGTGATCGTCCCACGAATCAACCGCCCACAGGACGCTGCCGATTACATCAAAGTCCTTCGCTCCTCGAAAGTCGAGACCCAAGGAGGACTGCCCCTGCTAATCGGCACCAACTTCTTCGCGCTCAACCGCGAAGAAACCAGGCCCCTCCAACTCTATCTGAAGGTGCCCGCCATGCTGACCTGGGCGGCAGGGGGCGCGTCCGACTCCACGCAAGAACTCACGCGCATCATGGCCCAAGACCTTCGAACCATGGGCTTCAACATGCACCTTGGGCCCTCACTCGAGTTGGCCAACGGGTTGCCGAACGCTGCCGGAGACGTCCACAGCTTCGGCGGCGACCCTGATTTCACATCGGCCATGGCAGACCAGTTGGCGGCCGCGATGGCGGACAACGGAATCATCTGGCTTCCGATGGGCTTCCCTGGAGGCGGCAAGAACCGTGGAGAGAAAGGCCCTCCGGTCCTACTCACACCCAAGAGCCAACTACGCAACCGGGATCTCTTACCATACGAGCGCGCGATGAAGGCCGGCGCCGAAATGATCCACGTAGCGAATACCCTCGTCCCCACACTCGATAAGGGTGCCCCGGCAAGTCTCTCCCCGATCGTGATGCGGCAACTCCTGCGAGACATCATGGACTTCGACGGGCTGGTCGTGGCTGGCCCAATCGACGCGCCGGAGATGAGACGGGGACACCAGCCCCATGAAACCGCGATTCTCGCCCTTCAGGCGGGCGCGGACATGCTGTACTGGAGCGACTCAGGAGCGACTGTAAACAAGGCGATCGTCGCCATTGCCCTAGCGGTTGCGACCGGGATCCTGGAAGAGAGCACCGTGAACGACGCCTTTGAGCGTGTCATTGCCTTGAAACAAAAACACGGCCTCCTGGGGCGTGAAAAGCCGAAGGAAAAGGTCGCGGCAAAGCTGATCAAGGAACGCGAAAAAGTCCTGGAACCAGGACGGATTGAACGCCGCGCCGTGACGCTCGTCAAGAACAACAACAGCGTGCTCCCACTGACTGAAGAGCGTTCCATGCCGATCCTCGTGACCGGCTCATACGGCGTGACCGAACTCGCAGACGCCACGGAAGAGTACGTCGAGACAGTCTTCCGTCTGCCCATACGCACCGCGCGTCACATCGGGAGGATCCAAGACTTCGAAATCGAGCGCCTTAAGCGCTTCGCAGGCGCGATGCGCACGATCGTCTGCACCCTCTCGGCCGATATCGCCCCGGAAGGGCAGGTGAGACTGATTAGGTTTCTCAAAAGGACCGGCGCCAGAGTCGTCGCCGTCCATTTGGGATACCCCGCCGAGCTCTCCGTCTACAATGACGCAGACGCGATAGTTCTCACCTACGCCGACCCAAAGAACATCGGACAGACCATGCTGGCCGTCACGGACATCTTAATGGGCAACGCCGATGTCGAAATCCTCCCCGCGCTTAGAGATCTCGAAAGAAAGACCGGGCAACAGGTTTCATTCGATGTCTACGACGTCATTCGAAGCCCCGTGGGCAGGATGCCTTTCACGCTGACAGAGCCCTACGTGACCGGATACTCCATTTCCTATCGCCCGAACCTCAAAGATCGCAAAATCGTATGGGACTTCGGCGACGGCAAGAAGTCCAGAGACCCCGTCGCAACACACGCCTACAAAGATCCCGGCCGATACCGCGTGAGACTGACGATAGGAGACAAAGAACACGGCGAAGTTCTCGGTGAATTCGGCGTGGTGGTGAGGTAGAGCTTGGCGAAAGCAGACCGAAACCGCTCGCACCCTAACCTGCCGTTGCTCGATCGCAAGGCCGCTTTTCGCCGCCGCATGCTCACCTGGTACCGCCGGGAGGCCCGAGAACTCTCCTTTCGAGGCGAGACCGATCCCTACAAAGTCTGGGTGTCTGAAATCATCCTGCAGCAAACCCAAGTAGATCAGGGAACGCCATACATAGACCGGTTCCTGAGCACCTTTCCAACGGTAGACCGCCTCGCCCGGGCCGATCTCGACGATGTCCTGAAGCTGTGGGAGGGTCTCGGCTACTACTCACGGGCCCGGAACCTCCACAAGGCCGCCAAGAGGATCATCAACGAAATGGAGGGCCGTCTCCCCTCCACGGCCGGAGAGTGGGAACGCCTGCCCGGAGTCGGCCCCTACACCGCCGGCGCCATTTCGAGCATCGCCCTCGGCGAAAAGGTACCCGCCCTGGACGGCAACGTAAAGCGCGTCCTCGCGCGCATACTCGACCTCGACTCAAGCATCGACGACGGTCCTACCGAGCGCCGCCTATGGGACGTCATGGGCCGCCTCGTACAAGGGCCCGCCCCGGGCGACTTCAATCAGGCCATGATGGAATTAGGCGCGCGCGTGTGCAAACCCAGGTCGCCGCTCTGCGAAACATGCCCCGTCAAATGCGATTGCCGGGCACACGCGCAGGGAAACGTGCTTGAACGTCCCGTGAGGACCAAAAAGAAGGCCGTCCCGCACCACGAGATTGTCATCGCCGCAGTCAAAAAGAACGGCCGCTACCTCCTCGGCAAACGGCCGCCGAGCGGTTTGCTGGGGGGACTGTGGGAATTTCCAGGGGGGAAACTCGAACGCGGCGAATCCCACGACGCGGCCCTAATCCGCGAACTGAAGAAAGAGCTGGGCATCGCGATTCAGCCAGGCGCCCTAGTGGCCACGGTAAACCACGCCTACACCCACTTTCGAACCACACTCAACGTTTACACATGCCGGCACGTCTCAGGGACCCCCTGCGCAAACGCACACACCGAACTCAAATGGGTGCGGCCAACAGAATTCAAACGACTCGCCTTCCCCAAAGCCAATCACAAATTCCTGCACCTGCTATAGAGACTGGCCACCCAGAAACCCGGCCTGAAAGGCGCCTTCCAGCGCGCCCCCAGCCCCAATTGGCCCTATTCCGCTTCCACGATGCTAAGCAGCTCCATTTCGAAGACCAAGGTCGAAAAGGGGGGGATGCCCTGCCGCCCCCCCGCCCCGTAAGCCAGGTCATACGGAATGTACAGCTCCCACTTGCCGCCCACTTTCATCAACTGCAGGGCCTCTGTCCAGCCTGAAATCACGCCATTGACCGACCTCTTGAATGGCATGTCCCGCTTGTAGGAACTATCAAATTCACGTCCATCCACGAAGGTCCCACGATAGTGGGCTTCGACTGTATCCGTCGGTCCCGGCGAAGCGCCCGTCCCCTCCTGGATAATCCTATATTGGAGCCCACTCGGAAGCACCACCACGCCCTCTTCCTTGGCCTTTGCCTCCAGATACGCCTTGCCCTCAACGGTAAGCGCCTCTTGCGTGTCCTCCAGGGCAAGCTGTGAAAATCTTGCCATGGCTTGGCCGAGTTCCTCCTCACTCATCGCGAGGTCGGCGCCCGACATCGCATCTTCCAGCGCCCTTGTGAAGACTTCCATATCGATACGCTCCCGGCTGTGCTCCAGCGCCCGGCCAAACTGGACCCCGACACCATAGCTGTGCCTCTGACCTTCAGTCTCAATGACGATCTCACCGCGCTCCGTCTGGGCGGCGTTCTTCGAGCAAGAGGTCTGAGGCAGGGCGGCTACCAGCAGTAGCACGAGCAAAGAGATGGAGGATTTGAGCGGCACAGTGCGCTCCTTTCATCGCGCGCGAAGGAACGCGAGATTCAGGTCAAGTTTGAGAATCAATAGGAGCAAACAGCATACAGTTTGCCGCTGTGTCAGGCAACCTCTTGCGGGCCGTCAGCCGTGTCAAGAAAGCCGCGAAATAGCTTCGAGCGCCTTCTCATGGAGCACACCGTTCGATGCGCAGATCCCTCTGTTGCGCGCCAACGTCCGCCCTTGAGCAAAATCCAGCGCGCGTCCTTCCAGATCGCTAACCCGCCCCCCGGCTTCCTCCAAGACGATCGCGCCCGCCGCCTGGTCCCAGATCTTCTCCTTGTAGTCCGGCTTCGACGCCGAAAGAAACCGCACAAGAAGTTCCCCGCCGCCCGAGCTCAAAACAGCGTATTTCGCCTGACTGTCCAGGCACACTGGATCCGCCTCCAACCCAAGCAATTCAGAAAGCTGGCCGACCTGGCCGAGGTTGGTATGCGCCGCCTCCACCGAACTCAGCATCCGTGCTTCCGCGACATCCGTACAGGAGGAAACGCCAATTGGCGTAAAGTCATCGCCTGCGCCCAGACGGGCACGCCAAGCACCCTCACCGGCGACAGCGGCTACGATGACCCCGGTCGCGTCCTTGCCCAGCCTACAGTCCTCGCCCAATTCCGGACAGCCCAGGACGCCCAATCTGACCTTTCCATTCTCAATAAGCGCCAGGGCCACCGCATACTGCTCACCCCGAAGATAACCCTTCGTGCCGTCGATAGGATCCAGGGTCCAAAAGCAGTCTCCCGGCTCGCCGTTTCCCCGGTCAATCCAATCGCAGACCTCGTCCGGACCCGCCGCCTCCTCAAACTCACCCACGAACTTCGTCACCTGGCCCAGCGTCCCGCCATCGCCCTCACCCCGCAGGTCGCCCGCGTCCTCCTCCCCAACAAGCACCGCGTCCGGAAAGGCCCGATGAAGCCTCCTGGCAACAAGCGCCTGGCACGCATAATCGGCCACAGTCACCGGCGAAAGGTCCCGCTTCTCGATACCCTTCACATCCATCCGGCTACGGACCAGTTGGGCCGCCTGAGCGGCTTCCCGGACGGCTTCGAGAGCAAACTTCAATTCAGGCATGCGAGGATCGAGTGACATAAGGGTCCCATCCTTTGACTAAGCCAAGTGGTCGAAATAACCTTTCCAAGTCTGTTCGAAGGTATAAGCAAAAATTGGGGACTTTTGGGCTCTTTCAAAAGTAGTACCAAGCGGAGCTTCGCACACGAGCGCAGACGGGACTGTCCCCTTTTTTTGCGAACTTGGCAGATTGAATTTCGATCAAAGGCCTAAGGGGCGGCATTATAACACGGAATCTTAATGGAAGAGGCAGATTCGCTTCAGACGCCAATGCAGCGCGCCGGGCAAGCGCTCCCCCTGAGCGCCGCCACCGGCTACAGGAAGTACCTTCGAATCGCCTGCCGGATCCTCCGCGCATTCTCCAAGACAGGACCAGGCAGAGAGAGGCGTCCGGCCCGGTCCGCGGCGCGGTAGTCAAAACCATGCAGCGCGATGCCCACAACGCCCGAAAAATCCGGACCCTTCGCACGGCCGGGCAGAATCTCTACCGACGAAGGCACACCGATCCGGCACGGGACCTCAAAGATGGTCTCTGCGAGTTTCACATGGTTCTTCACCTTCGCCGAGCCGCCCGTAAGCACCACGCCCCGAATCAAATGCTTCATAAAGCCTCGCGACTGCAAATGCTGACGCACCTTCATCATAAGTTCACGGGCGCGCTCGTAAACAATCAAGTCCACCTCGCCCTTTTCCACGACGGCCGGCGCCCCGTGGACGGCCGTCTTCAGCTTAATCTGCGCCCTGGTGCCGCCCCGCGCCGGCCGCGGCGAACCAGCGTCGTCGTCGTCGTCCGCGGCCACACGCTCCTCGGATATGCCGTACTCCATGATGAGTTCATCGGCCTCCTCGAACGACACATGAATTCCCGCGGCGAGATCGCGCGTCAGATGGTAGCCGCCCCATTCAAAAGTGTGCGTCCCCAAAATGCGCAGGTCGCGAAACACGGCGAGACCCGTCGTCATACGCCCCATGTCAAGCATGGCCACGCCCAACTCTCGGTCCTCAGGCGTCAGACAGCCCAAAGAAGAGGCCAGCGGAAGAAAAATGATGTCCTCAAGCTCGCGCCGCTGAGATTCCACACAACGCACGATATTGTCCTCGATAACTGCCGGAATTCGCGCGAAATGAAGCCGCGTTTTCAGAACATGCCCAGTGAGCCCCACGGGATCGATTACGCGCAGATCGTCCACGTACCATTCCTGAGCCGCGACAGACGAGACGATCCGCTTACCGGCTTCGAGAACGTCGCGCGATGCAATATCCAGCGCATCGTTCATATGCGACTGCTCGACGATCTCCTGATCGAGCTTAACGTGCCCTTCACGCAAAAAAGTCTCGACGTTACGGCCGTTGATTCCGCAAAACAGCGTCAGCACCTTAATGCGCGCGCTCCGTTCCGCCTCCGTAAGCGCGCGCTTCAGCGCCATCTTCGCCGCCTGGAGATCCTGAATGACCCCCTGCGACACACACCCCCGCCCGGGGGCAATACCATGGCCGACGATCTGGACCGTGCTGTCCTCATCCTTTCGCGCAATAACCACGCGCACTTCACGCGATCCAAAATCGACAGCACCGACGATCTCACTCCTGCCTACCACTACTCCCCCCCCGTCAGCGATCAAGACACGCTCGATCTATTATTCGTTGGCCCGTTGCATCTAGAACAACAATTCCTCAGGCGGCTCATCCTTAGCCACCTTCTCCGGCGCAGGCTCAGCAATGGTCTGGCGAATATCGTTAAGCGACATCTTGTGTTTCGTGAGCGCTTCCCGCGCCTTCTCCATCCGCAATTCAACTTCGGAAGCCGTACGATGCAGATCCTTGACGTCCTGCCGCGACGCCTCAAGCGACTTGCGCGCCTCGACCTCAGCCGAACGCAATCCATCGAGGCGTTCGGCCACACTCGATTCATTGCCCTTGGCCTCGTTCAGCCGCGCATTGTCCTCGGCCACCTTCGCCAGGCCCTCTTCACGCCTGGCCTGCAGTGCGGCGATCTCCCCATCGATTTCCGCAACGCGTTCCTCCTCCTCAAGCAGTTCCTGGGCGACGCCGGCAGTACGTTCCTTCGCTTCACCCAACGAACGCTCTCCGGCAGCCACTTGAGAAGCACCGGACTTGACCATCTTCTCGGCTTCCTTGACCGACCCGCGCGCCTCCACCGTAGAATCCAAGCTGGCCTTCAGACGCTCCTCACACTCCTCAAGCTGCCGTTCCGACGTAGTCACCTCCGCCAAAGCAATCGCCGCGGCCGCCCGGAGCGCAAACGACTTCGCCGCCTCCGCATCGCCGGTGGCGAGCGCCCTTTGGGCCTGCTCAAACAGCGCCTCTGAAGCCGAAGCCGCCACGGCCGCCGTCTCCGGTTCCTTGAGCCCATCGCCGGACCCAACAGGACCCTCAGGCTCCAGAACCGGTTCTTCAGCGATTACCGCATCGGGTAGAGGTTCCTCAACCACCACTTCGTCAAGGACCGGCGCCTCTTCGACCGGCGCAGCCGGCGCGACATCCGTTGTAGCCGACTCCTCAGACGCCACTTCCACCGCCTCTGACACCACCACCTCCGGCGCCACTTCTTCGGGCGCACTCTCAGCGGGCGCCCACTCTTCGATGAGCTCCATGCATTCGACCCGCCAGTCCCGGATATTCTCGCTATCAGACCCGTCCATCGCCTCTACAAAGACGCCGCAGAACGCAAAGCAGAGCTCCGTAAAGCGTTCATCGAGCGAGTCGGTCTGCGCAGTCATCGACGTGCAGGCCTCCGTCATCGAATCGCATAGCGCAGACGATGCCGCATAGCTGTCCTTGTCCGCCTCGCGCTTCAGCGCCGCTATCCCACCCCCGATCATCTCCATCGCAAGAACACGGTTCTCCGGCGACCTATCGTTCAACTCCGCCAACTCATCACAAATGCGGTCGACAATATCCACGATGGCCTTCGACGGTTCGACGCTGTCACCCAATTGGTTCGGAGCGGACTGGGCCACGGTTTCACCGGCTTCCTGCGACTCAGCGCTGGTCTCAAGTGCAGCATCATCCGGCCCCTTGCCGGAGACCTCTGGCGTTGACATGCTGTCGAGCGACGGGAGCTCATCCAACGCAGGCAACTCACTCCCCCGCTCGCCATTCCGGCCGCCCTCATCGTCCAGCCGCGCAAACTCGAAAGCCGCGACCTTGCCTTGGGCCGGTGGCCGGCCTTCAGCCTTCGAAGGGGCTTCGCCATCCCCGTCATCCACAAGGGTCAGCCCGGCGCCCTCAATAGCCTCCAGGGCCTTCGCGTAATGTTCATGCCACTTGTCCAGCACCTGCGGCCGAACAGCGCCCCCCATCACCTCACCCACAATGCCGCACAAAACGTCATACGCGCCGTCCAGAAACGGCAGCGCATCTCGCGCCCGACCGGCGCTCTCATAGGTCTGGAGGACCCGGCCTGCATCCGTAAATGCATCGACCAGATGACTCCAGCGTTCCGCAAGCGAGATCTCAACGCCCAAGATAAGCTGATTCATGCACTCATCAGACCACAGATCGTCAGTCCCCGCCTGCGCGGCCCTCATCGTTCTCTGAAAGTGCCCCAACGCCAAAAGCAATTGCTGCGTCGGATCGTTATCATCCAGCGAAAAATCAGACGCCACCGCATCCGCCTCTTCCACCGGGACGGGCCCCAGCAGTGCCGAGCGTTCGCCTTGACCAAGCCCCACTTCGGCGATTCCATCCTTTGTTTGCGCCATTGTCTCGTCCCCCCTAGGCCGACGCCTATTTCGTTTGCCAAATCGCACGGATACCCTCTTCACATCCTGCTAATGACGTTTGCCGTTTGACCCCACATACCGCACATGGCGTCACCGCCCCCACAGCCAAACCACTACCCCGCATCCAAACTCAATCAGTCTGGGCCACTTTCGTTGGAACGCCCGAACCGTAATACCGCTTCAACGCGTCTACATACGCGATCGCAACCTGTTGCCGCCACCACGGATCCGCGAGCCGCTTCCGGTCAGTGGCATTCTTAAGATTCGCAGTCTCCAAAAGCACCTTCGTAGGCACCTTCGTATTGCGCAGGACCGCCGGCACAAAGACCTGAGTGCGGCTGCGGCGAATCTTCGTGCGTATTGGATCGGCATTATCGTGGCGCTTGATGCGCTTCCTGCCCAGCTCGCCAAGTAGGTCCTCTGCAAAATTCCTCGACAGCGCCTCATCCAGCCGCCGCTCCGAAGTGCTAGACGTAAAACGATTGTAGCTGCGGCCTTCCTGATACTTCGCGTAGAGCGCGCCGCCACGGACTTCCTCGGACCTTCGGTACTTTGCGCCCGGGATATAGATCATCGCCCCTCGAAGCCGCGCGTTATACAAAGAATCCGTATGAACGCTCGTGAAGACGATCTTGCGGCTGTCAATCCCCCGTTTCCGCTCCTTGTCATAAATCGAATTCACCAGCATCCAACGCAGATTGGCCGACACGCTCGCCCCGTCGGCGTTGGCGTGCCGCGGCGTCGTTAGCAATTCCTCATCTCGGTCGTGCGAGAATCGCTTCTTCTTCGTAATGGCGTACCCCGAGCTGCGGTCGATCATCGTAACATAGACCCTGGCCCCGGTGCTCTTGTGGAGCAAGTCCCGAATGCGGCACACGATGTCGTAATTGATCTCATCCTCGTACAACCCCGAGCCAACATGCTTCGCGCCCGTGTCGGCGCCCCCATGGCCCGGATCCAGTATTACCACCACATCCGACAAGTCTCGCGATACGCCCTGCTGGCCCCTTACACGGTCCGCCTCGCGCAGGGTCGCTTCGTAGCGTTCCCGGTCGGGATTCCCCTTAGGAAGATATCGCTCAGACAGAAACTCAAGAGGGATGAGTATCCTCTTTCCAGCATCGATATCCCGGATGTTCGGAATGCCGCTTCGCCCCGCAATGAGATTGCAGGCGTCAAGAATGTCCTCATGATTCTGAAAATCCGTGAACCGCGCCACAACAGAGCTATAGAGAGACTCGCCATTCTTAAGCGTATACAGCGCATATTCGCCCTGGCCGTCTCTACCATAGCGAAGACCATCGCGCGACGGGGCCAATACCGGCTCCAGCGCGCGAATACTCACCGGCTCAAGCTCCGGGATGCGCACCGGCTCGGGCCTCGGAATGCGCTCCGGCGTGTGCCGCGCCATGTCCCCACCCAGCAACGGGCGGGGAATAAGCACCCTCTGCCCTGCCCTGAGCGTGCTCGTGAGGCCCGCGTTCTCCGAGTGCTTGATGACCTCCTTGTAGGCCTTCCCGTCTCCCACGATCCACGTACAGATCGACCACAACGTTTCCTCATCTGCAATCGCCGTGTGCAGCCATCCGCGATCGTCAACGACATCGTCGGTGAAGACACTGAGCAGCACGGTGCGGCGGTGTTCCAATTTCAAACGGGAGAGGGGAACGAAAGCGCTCACGCGGCCCCTATAGGCCACCCACTCACTTTCGATTGCAAGATACTTCGACAGGATCCGCCGCGCCGCATCGCCCCCGAGCGCGCGAACTTCGATCCCGACAGTCCGCCCGGCCCTCGACATCGCAAACACGCCCGGCTCAAGCTCCCTGCGGACCACCTCGGAAGCACCGGACACCCCGGCAATGCCAAGAAGAAACAGCAGGAAGGCACCCCCCGCGAGGGCGGTTCTCCCCCGAATCCCAACTACGTTCCCAACACCCAAAACAGCACACCTATCACCCGGAAGAGCCCATTCCGGGCCGCTATCTCACACAAAAAAATCCCCCTACATAAGGCTGCCACATAGTAGCACAGGCCTCCCCAAAGTACAAGAAACGCAAGCTCCAGCATGTTTTTCCAGACATTGGCCCTTCAAACCATATGAGGGCCGGAATTGCGTACAGGGAATACGGGATTCACACGGCACTGCAAGTGCCCGCAACAAGATACGGGCGTCCTAACGATCATTGCAGATGCAGCCGGATCGGCCGTGTTACGCCATCATTGAAGCGAAAAGCGCCAACGTCCCATCATTGAGCGCCGCCTGGCGCAAATCCAGGTAGGCGTAGTTCCGAATAAAGTAAATACGTCCAAGCAAATTGCCGCCCCGGTAAAAACCACCGGCCCGGAAAACACAGTCCTGGACCCCATCACGATTGCACGAAATCTCAACCACCGATGCGCCAAAACTGAAGCGCCGCTTCAATTCCGCCGTCTGCTCATCCGCACGCCTTACGAGAAGGTACCCGGGCACGCCTGCGCTGAAGGCGAAACTGCGCTCGCGGCGCGGCGATTCAATCGTCAGCACAGTTTCGCCCGTGGGCCCAAGCAGCTCCCACCGCAGCCCCCCATGTTGCCGCACGACGACATACACCGTGCGTCCTCTGTTGTCCGTAATCTCCACCCTGTCACCTTCATGATGCATCGGGTAGCGCAGCAATACATGCCCTTCAAAAGGGTTGGGCAGCTCATCAGAACTCGACTCGACATTAGGCATCGCCTCGGCCTCGACGAGAGCGCTACGTTCATGGACCTGCCCAACAATAGCGCGCGCCATGAAGCCGGCAAGCCCGGCCGCCACCGCCACGCCAAAGGCGATTGGCCCCCACCTCTCCCAGAAGGCGTGCTCCGTATTCAGCCCGTAAGCCATAAGAAGAAAAGTGGCCAGCAGGATGAGCCCGTACACAACGATCAGCCCAAAAGTCAGAGGGTGCGTCAGCCGGGGTATCGTGGAATAACAGACGGCGCGCTCATACTCAGTGAGGCGCTCCTCATGGACATCGGGCTCGGTCATGGATCCGTCCTACGCCGGTTCGTGAAAGACCGCTGGAGTCGACTCCTACTCTACCTGCTCCCGGTACTCACGGACAAGATCCCCGGCCAGCTCAGCCGCGATCAACTCCAGTCCCCGCGAAAGCGCCTCGACGACCGCTGGGGCATTCGGCGCTTCAGCCGTGACCACCGTTTCGTAGATCTTGCTAAAACTCCGCGACACCTCACCATCCTCAGATTCCAGCGTCACGACGAGATCCAGCTTTACACGCGCATCGGCGCCCTCTGGAGTATCCACCTGCTCAAACGCGAGGAGATCGCCCTCGATCCGCACACGCGCCTCCTCACCACCCGATCGGCCGAACTCCGTCTTTAGCTTCTCGCCAAGTTGCTCGCCCAAATCGGCCGCCCAGCGCTGCGTCGCGTAGTACTCGACCTCGGTGGGCGACGTCCGGATCATGATTTCGCGCCGCGCGACGGCTTCCCCGGCGCGTACCCGGACTTCCTCAACGGCAAAAGGCGCATCGACTCGCCCAGACGAGCGCATGTCCACGGTAAAGTAATTCGGCTCCGGCACGGAAAGACAACCGGCCGCAACCGCCATAAGCGCTGCAACCCAAAACAGTCGATACATCGTGTATTCTCCAACGCCGCCGCCTACGGCGGCGCCCCATCTATTGCCGGCCCACCGGTTGTTTCCCTCGAACTATCGCCTGCGGCTGTTCAGCAAGTGTCCGCGTGACCTCCTTCAAGCTGCGCATAGTCTCACTAAGATCGCGCAACGTGTCTTCGAGCGTCCCGCCGTTCCTGTCGATCACTTCCTGTAGCGCCATCGTAAGCGTCTCGATCTCGGAAGCCAGACTGTCTAGACTCTCAAGCGCCTCGCGCGCCCCTTCTATCGTATCGCCAATATTCTCCCGGTTGTCAGTCAGGATCGAATCGAGATGCTCTACCGCCTGCTGCGCCGACTGGCCGACGTCCTTGGCTGTCGTGAGTGCCTCATTGACAGTGTCCCGGTTTTCTTCAAGCACTTCCTCAAGGCCGCCGAGCAAGTCCCCGCCATGCACCACGGCATCGTCCAGATTCAGCATCAACTCAGAAAAGGTCTTGCGCCCTTCAACGGCCAGCGGCCGGCCCTTCTCATCCACGACCCCAAGGAGCACGCGGAAATCCGCCAAAAGGCCCTCCATGCTCCCAAACAACTCTGCCATCGTCCGCCCATCATCCGCGGCGAAGACCTCATTCCCATCTGCATCCGAGACCCCCAGAAGAAAGGTGACGTCATCCAGCAGCTGCGTCACGGCCGAAATAAGCCCCGGGAGATCCCCAAACAAGCCCCCCACCGTCGAAGGAATCTCAGAGCCCGGCGCCAAAAGCGGGGCGTCCTTCGACCCGGTAGTAATCTCCAGATGCTTCTCCGAAGTCATCGTCGTCTGACTCACAAACGCTTTACTATCGGCATTGATCGGCGTGGACGCCGCGACCTGGATGGTGGCGCGAATACGCGACTGGTCCCCTGGATCGGTGCCTACATGCGAAATCCTGCCCGCGATGACCCCCCCGAAACGCACGTCCGCCGAGCGCCCCAGTCCGCCAGTATCGGACGAGTAAACATAATAGGTCTTCATATCCCCCTGAGGTCTGTACTTGACGACCGCCGCGATGAATACGATCAGCACGATCCCGCTCAGCAGCACAAAGAACCCAGCCTTAACTTCCGTCGCACTAAACGATCCAGCCCCATTTGCCATAAAGAAACTCTCTTACGTTCTTACTACTCTCGTTCCACGTCACCCGTCAACGTTCGCAAATACCGATCGTCGTCAGCCCCCTCCTCACTGGGCCGGCGCGCAAAAAACTGCTGCACATACGCGTTCGAAGAGCGCTTCACCTCATCGAGCGTGCCGAGCCCGACCACCCCGCCCCCATCCAGCATGCACACCTGGTCAGCGATGAGTTCAACGCTCGGCAACTCGTGCGTCACGACAACACTCGTCAGATTAAAAGTCTGTTTCAACTTCAAGATCAGCATATCCAGCCCAGCGCCGACAATCGGATCGAGGCCCGCCGAGGGCTCATCATAAAAAATGATCTCCGGATCCATCGCCATCGCCCTGGCGAGACCCGCCCGCTTACGCATCCCGCCACTCAATTCAGAGGGCATATAATTCTCAAAGCCCCCCAGCCCGACCAGCTCAAGCTTGATCTTCACCATGATGTCGATAGTCGAGCGCTCGAGTTTCGTGTGCTCAAGCAGAGGCATCGCCACATTCTCAGCAACAGTCATCGATCCGAAAAGCGCCGACCCCTGAAAGCACATGCCCATCTTCTTGCGCATCTCCAACCGATCATGGTCCCTCATCTGCGTGAAATCCTTACCTTCGAACATAATGCAGCCCGAGTAAGGCCGCATAAGGCCGACCAGATTGCGCAGGAGAGTGCTCTTGCCCGAGCCGCTTCCGCCCAAAATGACAAAGGTCTCGCCGCGAGGAACGTCAAAGCTAATGCCGTCGAGTACGGTGTTCTCACCGTACTTCACGACAAGATCCGTCACCTCGATCAGATTGTCAGCCGCCTGGGCCATTCAGACCCTTCCCCCTCACGATTCCGAAAAGAACAAATACGTGAACAACACATCGACCATGACGATAAGAAAGATCGACGTCACAACCGACGACGTCGTCTTCTTACCCACGCCCTCAGCGCCCCCCTCGACCTCGAAGCCCCTATACACACCGACCACGCAAATCACTATGGCGAAAAAGACGCTCTTGGTAAAGCCGTTCGCGAAATCTTTCATCGTAACCGCATCCGCGCTACTTTCGAGATAGACACGCGGATCTTGGCCCAGGTAAGACGTGGAAATCGCGAAGCCACCCGCGATCATGGTGAACGTCGCAATCATGGTCACCATCGGCACCGCAAGCGTCGTCCCGATGAACTTAGGCACAACAAGATACTTCGTGGGATTCAGCCCCATGACCTCGAGCGCGTCGATCTCCTCCGAGACCTTCATCGTGCCGATCTCCGCAGTGAACGCCGATCCACTGCGCCCGGTGATCAAGATGGCCGTCATCAGCGGGGCCAACTCGCGCACGGCCGCAACGGCCACCAAATTCGGCACGAGATACATCACCCCAAACCGCGAGAGCTGATACGCCGACTGCATCGCCAAAATCGCCCCCAGAAGAAACGTAATCAGCATGACAATCGGGAGCGAGCTGTATCCCACGCGGACGAACTGCTCCACCGCCGCCCTCACCCGAAGCCCTTTTCCCCGAAGCGGAGCCACCACGATCCAAAACAGAGTATCGACCATGAGAGAACAAGCCGCCAGAAAGGCGTGCGTTCCAAGAAAGAACGCGCGGCCCGTGTAACCCAGAATAGCTGTCATTCGACCCCTGGCCCCCCTTAACCAGCCGGAAAACTAATCCGCCTCCAGGCTGTCCCGGATATCGAAGAATGAATCTAAACGCGCAAGCTCCAGCACCCGCATGACGGCATTCGACGGGCGGACCAGCACAAACTTCTGATCGTTCTCCATCGCCGCCTTGAGCCCCTCGACCAACGTCGCGACGCCCGAACTGTCCATATAAGCGGCCCCACTCAGCTCGACGCCCACACGACCCCCACCCTTGACGGCCGCCATTACGGCCTTGCGAAGCTCAGGCGACGAATTGAGATCGACCTCCCCGCGCGTCTCTATTATACGCCAATCGCCCTCATCGCGTACCTCAATGTCCAACCCCATGCAGTCTCCTGTCTATCCCAACGAATCCGGCCCCTATTACTTCACCTTCTTCGGGAGTCTAAGCTTCATCTTCACGCAATTGCCCCGGACTGTCCCAGGGCAAAACTCAACCTCATCGAACACCTCGTGAATCAAGTGCAAACCCAGGCCGCCCGGCCGAAGGTCCGCCGCGTCCACCGGACCCGGGGCCTTGTCCCGCTCGAAGGAACCAGGCGGCGCAGGCTCCCCCGAATCCTCAAGCTGAATCTCCAGCCAACCCTCAGCACTGTGGAACGAGATGCAAAAAGTGTTGTCCGCCTCCCCGCCGCAAGAATGACGAATCGCATTCGTACACGCCTCATCAACCCCAAGCACAACTTCATCGACACGCCCGCTCACGAGCCCCGCCTCCATCAGATACGAGCGCACGAGGTCCCGCACGACCCTGAGAAGCCTCGGGTCGGACGCGATCTCGAGCCTAAGATCCTGCTTCATCCCAATCGCCTCAGAACGAGCAACGTGCAATCATCATGCGGCACGAGCGGTTCGCAAAAACGGCGCACATCCCCCAGCACCTCGCGCACTACGATCTCAGGCGCCTCGCCGAACAGGTCCCGCGCAAGCATCTTAAGCGAATCGATCCCATACTCGTCCGGCTCCTCGCCAGTGTCATGACGCGTACTCTCGCCCCGCGCCTCGACGATACCGTCCGTGTACAAGAGCACCGTGTCGCCATCCTCGAGCGTGAAGACAAGGTCCTCCCAGACAGCATCCGCAACGATGCCGATAGGCGGTCCCGAAGCCCCGCCCGCCTCCTCCACATCGATCCGTGTAGCGTGCAACACCGGGTGGTGGCCCGCATTCGCGCACACCGCCTCCCCCGTCCTCAAGTCCAAACTAAGATAACACAGCGTGCAAAACATGCCCCGCTGACTCCGCTCGCACATCGATTCATTCAACGCCCCCAGCACCGCCGCAGGAGACGATATCTTCGTCGCGTGTACACGAAACTCCGCCAGAATCTGGGCCATCGCCAGCGCGGACGGCACACCCTTACCGCTTACGTCCCCAACAAGGACCCCCACCCGGTCCGAATCGAGACGAACGAAGTCGTAGAAATCGCCACCAACCGTCCTAGCGGGCCTCGCCTCCGCATAAACCTGATACCTGGCGTCCTCCGTGGCCCAGCGGTGCTCAAGAAAACCGTCCTGGATGACCCCCGCGAGTTCAATGTCCCGTTCGATCCGCTCCTTTTGAAGAAGGTCCTGATGCATCTTCGCGTTCTCAAGCGCGAGACCCGCGCTATTGCCCACAGCAGTGGTGAGCAACATGTGGCCGTGCGTGTATGCGTGCTCAGGCCGGTCACTATCGATATACAAAATCCCCATCACGCCATACTTGCCCCGCACCGGCGCGCAAATGATGGACCGCAAATCAAGCGAGATAATACTGGCCGCCCCATCCAGCCCCGCTTCCGACCCTGTGTCCTGCACGAGCACACTCTCGCCATCCTTAAGCACCTTGTGGGCCACCGTCCGGCTGATGTGGATGTCCTCGCTGCCCGCGTGTTTGAGCGTTCCCTCCTCGATGACATGCACATGATTGCAGACCGGACACGGCAGCAGATCATCACCCTTAGGCCCGGCAAAAAAAATCGCACCCCGCTGCGCATCGATCGCCTTCATTGTCGTTTCCAGAATGCGGTCGACCAAGCTGCAAGGCTCATAATTCGACGCGATGTCGTTCATCACCGCGTGGACCGCCTCAAGCAGCACATCCGCCTCGGGCCGTTCGCCGCCCACCTCTGACCGCCCCAAAGTCTCAAGGATCCGCTCCCGGGCCCCATCGGAGTCGTCCGTCGGGAGCAACGTCTTTCCCTCATCCGAATCCACCTCGAACAGCAATACCGTGCTGCCTATCCGAATACGGTCACCCGACTTGAGCTCCCCGCTCGAAAGCTTCTCCTCATTGATAAACACACCGTTCGTGCTGTCCAGATCGCGCCAGAAATAGCCGTCATCACGGCCCGATATCTCCATGTGCTGGCGCGAGGCGGCGGCATCGTCCAAGACAAAATCAGAATCCCCCGTGCGGCCGACAACGATCGAGCTGCCCCTAGGCACCTTCAGCGCACTGTCTCGATTCGAGCTATCAATCAAAAAACCCACAGCCACGAGTATCAGCCCCCTTCAGCCGTCTCCCTCCCCCGCGCACCACTCCAGTTATAGCCCCACCAACAAGAAAAAACAAGCGGGCGAAGTCCGGCAACCGGATGCCTTCAGGCGTCGAGCCGGCCGTACAGCCGCGTACTAACCGCGCCCATGGACCTCCCCGCCTGCATGCGAACCATTGATTTCCGCCCGTCCCAGCGCTATACTCAGCAACAGTTGAGAGGCCAGGCGCCGCACGCGCCGTCAACCGTCTGTAAGTCCTCGACTTACCGGCCCTACAGAGGTAAATGTCCCATGGTTATTGTGATGGCCTCCAGAAAACGTGAGGACATCGACCACGTCGTAAAGAAGGTGGAAGCCCTGGGTTACCAGGCACACCTTATCGAAGGGGTCGAGCGCACCGTCATCGCCGCCATTGGCGACGAGCGCGGCAAGTCCCGTCTTCAATCGCTTGAATCCCTCGAGCACGTCGAGCGCGTCTTTCCCATCCTGAAATCTTACAAGCTCGCCGGGCGGGAATCGCACGAAGAAGACACAATCATAAATGTCGGACCGTGCACCATCGGCGGAAAGCAACTCGTGGTGATGGCGGGCCCCTGCTCAGTCGAATCGCGCGAGCAAATTCTCGAGACCGCCCACGCCGTCAAAGAGGCCGGCGCAACCATCCTGCGCGGCGGCGCCTACAAACCGCGCACTTCCCCCTACAGCTTCCAGGGCCTCCAAGAAGAAGGCCTCAAATTCCTCAAAGAAGCCAGCGAAGCCACCGGCCTTCCATTCATCACCGAAGTCATGACCCCCGAGCAAGTCCCACTCGTCAGCCAATACGCCGACATCCTGCAGCTGGGCGCCCGCAACATGCAAAATTACAGCCTGCTACTGGCTGCAGGAAAGTCAAATAGGCCCGTATTCCTCAAGCGCGGCATGATGTCCACGATCAACGAATGGCTGATGTCCGCCGAGTACGTGATGTCCGAGGGCAATGCCGACGTAATCATGTGCGAGCGCGGCATCCGGACCTTCGAGACCGAAACCCGCAACACCCTCGACATGAGCGCCGTACCCGTCATCAAGAAACTGTCGCACCTGCCGGTAGTGATCGATCCGAGCCACGGCACCGGCGTCTGGAACTACGTAGCGCCCATGGCCAAGGCGGCCGTCGTCGCAGGGGCCGACGGCCTCATGATCGAAGTACACCCTCGGCCCTCAGAAGCCTTCTCCGACGGTGCGCAATCCCTAAAGCCCGAGCGCTTTGCCGAGCTCATGAAAGAAATCCGAGAGCTGGCCAAGTTCTCCGGCAAGACATTGGAAGCGGACACGGGGGCGGCGATAAGCGCCGGCACGAACTAGACTATGGCGACCATGACCAAGAAACGAAAACGCAAGACCGAAGAACCCGAGATTTCCGAAGAAACGAAGGACGAAGAAACGAAGGACGAAGAAACAGAAGACCTCGAACCCGTGGAAATGCTCTCCCGGGAAGAGACCAGCAGCACGATTTACGCCATGCTCTTCGCCAGCGACCGCCCGCTCAGCGCAACGCGGCTTGCCGAGGCCCTCGGCGACATCGATCCGATGATAGTCACCAATCTCCTCGAGGAGCTTCAGGAGAAGATCGCCGAAGAGAAACTGCCATATACCCTTCGCGAAATCGCCGGGGGATACCAATTCACGACAAATCCGGAATACGGGCCCTTCATCCGCCGGCTGTTTCAGCTCAAACGAAAGAGCAAACTGACCAAGGTCGTGCTCGAGACCCTCGCCATCATCGCCTATCGCCAACCCGTCACCCGATCGGACGTCGAGTCCATCCGCGGGGTCAGCGTGTCCCACGCCTTCGGCCAACTGCAAGACCGCCGCCTGATAAAGGCAGTGGGCGTTGCGCCGGTCCCAGGCCGCCCCAGGCTATACCGCACCACCGACGAGTTCCTGCTCCATTTCGGCCTAAACAACCTGGACGAAATGCCGTCCATCGAAGAGCTGCGCGAGATGGCGTGATCTAACCGTTCAAAGTCTCCCTCTTAACCAGAATCCCGCTGTGAGAGCGGCGTTTTGAGGCTGCTAGTGTCCATTAAAGTACAGAAATTCCTCGCATCCTGCAGCGTCGCATCCCGCCGAGAGTGCGAGCGCCTCATCGTCGAAGGCCGCGTCAGCGTCAACGGCACCGTGGCCACCCTCGGAGACCGCATCGAACCCGGCAGCGACACAGTCACCCTAGACGGCAATGAACTTACCCGCGATCCTCACGTCTACGTGGTGCTGAACAAGCCCAAAGGCGTCATCACAAGCGTAAGCGATACGCACAACCGCGAGACCGTCCTCGATCTCATCACAGGCGTGGACGCCCGCATCTTTCCCATCGGGCGACTGGACATGGACGTGACGGGCACCCTCCTACTCACCAACGACGGTGAACTCACGCACAGGCTCTCACATCCAAGCTTTGAAATCGACAAGGTCTATCTGGCGTGGGTATCAGGTCACGTAGCGGCCACAACCATCCAGCAGCTCCAAGAGGGTGTGCTCCTCGAAGACGGGATGACGGCCCCGGCGAAAACGAAAATCATTAAGCGAGGACAAGACTCCACGCTGATACGGCTGACCATCCACGAAGGACGCAAACGCCTGGTCAAAAGAATGTGCGCCGCAGTCGGACATCCCGTGAACGACCTCAGACGCATTCGAATAGGCACGATTCAATCCGACGACCTGATGCCCGGAGAATGGCGTCACCTAAGCGACAAAGAGGTCGAGAGCCTAAAGCGCATCGCCAATCTCCCGACCTAAGCCCCCCGCGAGATCGCCCCAACGCCCACCCCGCTCAGAATTTGATGTAGTACCGCTGACCCGAGCCCTGCACAGCCACCGCAACTCCGTCCAACTCCACCACCAGAAGTCGCAGCTCCGTACGGGGAATGGTCTGCCCCTCATATACCGTCATCTTGTTTATCACCGAATAGCCTTGAGGATTGGTCTCACTCGCGGGCCCGACCATGTTTATCATCAGTGGCCCATCGGCATACTGCAACTGCCCGGCCTTAGTAAGAATCGGCAACTCCTTGAGCGATAGCGCCGGAGACTCAGGTTCGGCCCGCGGCACAACCGCCTCAACCTTGAGCGCAGTGCTCACGTCAGGAACTGACGGCCGCGCGTCCGGTGTCCGTTCCTGCGGCGCCACAATCCCGGGCCCCAAAGCAGCGCCCAGCGCCGACGCCACATCCTTGATAGGCGGCGCGACTTCCGCTCTCGACATCTGCGTCTCCTCCGGCGGCGCCGCCTCGACCAGTGGAAGAGTCATCTCAGGTACGGGGGCCAACTCACGTGCAGAGCCCTCCGTGCTCGCAGCCACCACAGCAGCCGCATCCGGCTGGTCTCCGGTGACCTCAAGTGCGGAGAGTTCCGGCGCCTCAGTCTTGGCCGGGACGGCAGCGGAAGGCGCCTCCTCAGGGAGTGGTTCATCCGATGGCGCGGCAATAGTCACGGTCTCATCTGCGGCCGTGACCTCCTGGAGAGGCACAGCCGTACCTGGCGCCATTTCTCGCGCAGCTACGGCCGTGTCCTGCGCCGCAGCATCGGACACTGCCGCAATCTCGGGTTCCGACGGCCGGACGAACAGTAGCGCCGCCGCGGCAGAGAACGACACAAGAATAAGCGCGCCAGCCAGCCCACCAAGAATCAACGTCAATGGCGAGAAGCGAAGCGTAATGCGATCTCGAAGCACACTGGGTACGATAAGCTCCTGAGCGGCCGATGCAGGATCGACATCCACGCCTTCCGAAGAGCGTTCGGCATGGGCCCTGTCCTGTTCGAGCTTATTGAGCGCATCCAAAATCGAACTCATGGCGGCTAGCGTTCTCCCCGCAGAAGATCGCTCGGAACAATCGGGACGTTAAGCCCGGCGGACGGCGTAACGCCATCCTTCAAAGACGCCGGGCCAGACTCAAGCTGAGGGCGATAGGCGGGCCGGCCAAGCCCCTCCATCGAGACGATACTGCCCGCATCGCGCCGTCGCGGCCCCCGGGTCGTTTCAGGCCCGGATACCTCGCCATCATCATCCGGCACATCAGAAGCGCCGCCCGCCGCCGGAGTCGTGCTCGACTCATCGGCGGGCTCCAGTTCCTGAAGAATAGTCACGCCCTCAGACCGAACCGGACCGCCCTTCGAGGCCACCGGATCTTCGGGCACGGGTAGCGAACTCGCGACCGCCTCAACTGCAGGCACCATCCCGTCGCTCGACAGCACCCGTTCTCGCGCGGCCTCAGAAAAAGCAGGTTTCGCCAGCACACGGACCGGCCGCTCCTCAAGCCAATTACCCAGTACCATCCGCGTCTGCGGGCCAAAAATTCCATCGACCCTAAGCCCTGTGGCGCGCTGAATCTTCGATACCACCTCGATCGTCGGAGCGTCGTAGACACCAGTCGGCCCGCGGTCCATCAGACCCAAAGTTCTCAGGCCGTCCTGCAATTCCCGCACGTCCTTCCCGCCGGACCGCGCCCTAAGCGGCGTGGCTCCAGCCTGGGAATCGAGCCAAATGTAGGCCACCTCGCCCGAGAAGATGCTCTTGAATTCCTCGATCGCCAAATCCTCCGCTTCATCAGCGCCGAATGAAACACGGACAACACCATTCTCGACCGAAACTACGGCCAACCAATCCTCTTCAAGCCCCCTGCGCACGAGCGTCAGGAACGGTAGGTTTATCCCAACGGCCTGATCCAACGAGAGCGGCCGGCCCGCGAAGGACAAATCATTGGCCAACGCATAACCGCGAACATCCTCAATCGAATCCAGCAGCGGCGGGCCACTCGGCGCGCCAAGATCCCACGCACTCAAAATCGCCGAGAGCGGTCCCCTCATCGCATCTTGCACACTACGAGGCGCCTTCTCCTCAATGGCCTCCGGCGGCGGGACCGCAGCTTCTGCAGCAATGTCCCGCGCCCTGGCTTCACGCAAGGCAGGCTTCATGTCCGGGCTTGGGCTGTCGCTTGGCTCCTCCTCGCTTGATTCTTCTTCGCCTGGCCCTTCCACAACGACGGCACGAGACGCGGCCTCAGCAGTCTTCAAAGAAGATGGCTTCACTTCCTTCGGCGTCACCGCAACCTCGCTATCGGCTTCACCCGCCCGCCCTTCAAGTACCTTCTCGATACCGGCTACACCGAAAGAGGGCGCATCACCCTCCAAACCATCAGGCCCTTCAGAATCCGCCGCAGCCAGCGAGGAATTCTCCCGCGAGGTCACGTCATCCACCATTGCCACAACCCGCTCCCACTGAGACCGGGCAAAGCCGCCTGCATCACCCAACGTAGGCAAAGATCCAGAGGTCAAAAGCGCCACAGTCAAGAGGGCCACGCCAATCGCGGCGACGACCGAAGTCCGCACCAGCCGCCTGGGTCGAAATCCCATGTCCCGGTTCCAGCTGTCCCCCCTCACCTCCTGCGCCGCCTGCCGGACGATAGACGGCGTAATCTCCCGGGACTCCTTCGTATAGCCAATCAAGAGGGACCGGTCGCAAATCGCGTTGATAATCCTAGGCGTGCCCTGGGAGATCCTGTAGATCAGCCGCACAGCGCCACGAGTGAAGCGCACCCGTTTGCGCCCTCCGGCCACCTGAAGCCGAAAGGCAATGTAACGCAGAGTCTCCGACCTATTCAGCGTCGTCAAGTGGTAGCGGGCCGTAATCCGCTGGTCCAGCTGACGAAGCTCGGGCAGCTTGAGCTTCTCCGGCAACTCAGGCTGCCCTATAAGAACGATCTGAAGAAGCTTCTCCGTTTCCGTTTCAAGATTAGAGAGAAGACGCACCTGCTCCAGCGTCTCCGGTTCAAGATTCTGGGCCTCATCGATAATCAGTACGCAATTCTTGCCTTC
>SDBV01001060.1_pt1 | contig 40678 bp, 24 predicted proteins | sample 2277081 | NCBI WGS metagenome assembly SDBV01 (sample SAMN10402039, study PRJNA504765) | marine sediment metagenome | isolation source: marine sediment core GS10_PC15, 223 cmbsf | place: Arctic Ocean: Southern Knipovich Ridge | collected 2010
GTGCGGTTCCTATAATGCTGTACATGATCGGTATTCCAAACAATCCTTGCAAAACAACCGCACCGGTATAAAGTGTAAAACCGATATGAATAAATATAGCCGATACGATAGACAGAACCGCCAACCAGTCACGGCTGGCACGGTTGTAACGTCTCTCAAGAAAATCAGGCAGCGTCGCAACCCTCGAACGGATATAGAAGGGCGCAAAGAATAACGCAAGGACAATCAGCAAAAACGGCGCCATCCACTCGAAGTTACCCGCGACAAGACCGTTTTTGTAACCCTCCTGGGCAAAACCGACCAGGTGAATGGTCGAGATGTTTGTTGAAAACAGTGCCAGTCCGATCATTGGCCATCGAAGCGAACCGCCGGCAAGAAAATAGTCCCTGCCCCCTTCGGTTCCTTTACGAGATCGCATGCCTGTCCAGCAACCGATCCCGACGATAACGACAAGGTAAATGACCAGTACCGCCTTATCGATAAAATTGAGTGAGTCAGCGCCTGCAGCAAGTACATTTGTAAACATTTAAACTCCTTTCAGATCAGCTATAGTTTTCCACTTCCTCGGTTGCGATCTGCGACCATTGCCAAAGCCGTTTTGGATCGCGTCGAACCGTCGAAATATCCTTCATGATAAATTCGATATGACATAAACCCTGAGCTTTTTCAAGAACATTACGAATATCAGCACGAGCCCTGTCCGGCTGGAATTCGGTATCCGCAAAAATCGCAGGGCTTGGTTTCTGGCTTATAACATAATCGGTTCCAACTTCAGCAACCATCCTTTCAATATCGCACCATGGGCTGGTTGAGATCTTTCTAAGATTCGGTATCTTACGCAAAACATGCATCTTCTTATCAAGCGGTTCGCAACAGCCGTAATATGTCAAGCCAAAACGTTCAAGCCATCGCGTGTCGTGCTTTACAGCAAACTCCCAGTGCATATCGGGAGAGACTTCCGAAAAAACCTGTGCATTTGAACAGCCCCACATGTTTTTCGCCCATACATGACCGGCATCAAAGTCATCACCAGGCAGATCGCTTGTATATCCGTATCCTCCGGAACCGACACGTGTATTATTGTTGTCAAGCTCAAGAAGATTCATTTCTTCAAACTGGTCGAGTTCTGTCATCCACGCATCGACCATTTTCTCAACCGCGGCATTAATCATATCAGGACGCATTATCATATCCATCATTGCTTCCTGTATGCCCCACCAGCGGATCAGGTAGTCCCATGGAGTGAACCAGATGTGCGTCTGGCCCTGCTTTTTGACAGGCATGATCCCATCGTAAACTTCACACATTGCCTGGTAATTAAACTCGGTTGCCTGTTTGTTGTGTGTAACCTTCGGCATCTTGATCTTTTCGATATCTTCGGGCTCTTTGATCTGAACATTAAAATGCCGCGAAACAACATCGCTTGTCTCGTCGGTCCTGACTATATCAACGTCTTCGATAATCCCGAAATCCGTGCTGTGAATTGCCAAGGGGCAGACAAGAAAATCACTAACTACCATATCGGCTGGTAAATGCTTCCATTGATAGATGGTTTTGCGAAGCTGATCTTCCTGGCCTTTCGCCCATGGATGCTCGGTTTGCAGTGTCAACTCATCATCGACATTCATCTCGTTCCAGCAGATCTCATTGATCCAGACCATCGGCCTCTTAGATCGCAGGTCATTGAGTTTTGTCCATAGCGTTGCCTTTTCATTATGCACCGACAAAGAAGCGATCTCGGCAATCTCACCGGCTAAGCAACGCAGAACTTCGGTGTCCTTTCCAGAAAGCCTGATCTCTTCTGCAACCGGCGGCGGATCATAATGACTTGGATCATGTAACAATTAATGCACCTTTCATAACCCTGTTATATCCCATTCGCAGACCATTCGACAAACTATCAATTTCTGACTACTTAGCTTTTAAAGTTAAGTTTCTTAGGTTTATTGGTTTCCATTTGTTTTTTATTGGCTTGACCTGGATGGATTTTTCACCTGCGCCTTCTATTGTTATTTCGCCAAGCTTAACCGTCTTAAAGTTTTGAAAGCCTCCCGTAGATGTTACAGTGGCTCTTAGTTTTTGATCGCCGCTGATGATACTCAGCCCGGATACATCGTCCTGAACTGCTATTTCTGCGAGAACATCAAACCGGCCGGGCCGATCTATCACAAACTCCCACTGAACAAACGATCTGGGATCGGTCCAGTATCCGATATTCTGTTTGTTATTTTTCTCTTCAAGTTTGGTATCGGTACCATGAGCATTATGAATATAAGCTTCAACAGCCGTGAGTACCAGCATGCCGGAGCTGTCCTGTTTCGGCAGGACCTTTTCGACATTCAACGGGTCGCTAACTTTTAAAACGATCACCGTGTCGACCTTATCATATTGTTTATCGCCGAGCATAACAGTAACACCTGTTTTATCAGAAACAGTTTTCAGCTTTTGCTGCGGATCGGCAAGCGGGTAGGCCACAATGACTTCGTTCTTAAGGCCCGGCAAAAGTATCTTACCATTGGTTGGCCAATCAAAGACATGCAGGTACAGCATGGCACCGTTTACATACGTTTTCTTTGTACAGCGTCCCCACGTAAGTTTTGTAAATGGGGAAGCGGTAGTTCCATAAATACTTTCAGAGTTAACATCCATCCATTGCCCAACCTCTTTTAACCTTTGGATACTTGGTTCGGGTATCTCGCCTAACGACGTGGGGCCGACGTTGAGTAAATAGTTTCCGCCCTTGCTCACGATATCAACTAAGTTTCGGATAAGAACTTCGGTAGACTTCCAGTTATGGTCGTAGCTCTTAAACCCCCACGTGCCGTTCATGGTCATACACGTTTCCCAGTCGTAGTCGAGACCTGTTGCGGGTATGCGCTGTTCGGGAGTTTCGAGGTCGCCCCGATACCCGCCGCCCAAACGGTTATTCGTAATAAGCCCCGGCCGCAAACTTACCAAAGGCTGAAGCATATCCGCACGCTCCTTGTTCATGTCCCGTGGCGTGTCCCACCAGAGAACCGAAATGTCTCCATAGTTAGTCAGAATTTCCTCCACTTGAGGTACAGCGATCTCACGGATATATTTATCCATATCGCCTAACTGAGCCGGATCCCAATGCCCTCCATGTGCCTTAGTATATTTGTCAATTCGCTCGGCATCAGGATTGTCCCATCCCGCCTTAGCGGGCCTTGAAGCCACAGCACCGCCCGGATGGTTCCAGTCCTGGGCCTGCGAATAATAGAAGCCGAGTTTGATGCCGTGTTTTTGACATGCATCAGACAGCGGCTTTAGCAGGTCCTTGCCGTACGGCGTTGCATCAACTACGTCCCAATCGGTAACCTTAGAATCAAACAGGGCAAACCCATCATGGTGTTTGGAAGTTATCACGATATATTTCATGCCGGCTTCCTTGGCCAGGCGCACCCAGCTATCGGGATCATACTTGACCGGGTTGAACTGTTTGGCGTATGCTTTATATTCGCTTACCGGGATCTTAGCCACGTTCATGATCCATTCGCCAATTTCGCCGATCTGCGTTTCCTTGTAGTTCCCTGCCGGCACCGAGTAAACGCCCCAGTGGATAAACATACCGAATCGGGCAGTTCGCCACCATGCCATACGCGCATCACGCTCGGCTACCGTTTCATCTGCATAGGGCCAGGATGATTCTTCTTTTACAACAGGCTCCGAGGATTTCGGTTTTTCTTTTGCAGCAGGCTTCGAAACTTCCTTGACCTGCGATGAATGGCTGCATCCACAAACACAAAAAATAACCAAAGATAGTAATACACACCAAAACTTTACAGTTGACTGATTAGAATGACCATTTGCCTGCATAAATAAATCCTTTCAAAAAAAGTGCTTTTTCCTTCTATCAAGATAGGTTAATTTTGCCTATATGCCAATGATATTCTCATCTGACATTTCCAATTTAAACTTTTACAAAACATTATTCAGCCCTTTTGAGGCTGATATTTCTACCAAATCCAGCCTGGATTATCAAGGCTTCCATATTTCGAGACAGTTTTCCTGTCTAACATTATACACATGTTTAACATGTTGTCCAGATTGTGGTGATCACTTTGGTGTACAATTTCCCAGGGCAACCGGCACTGTCTTTGGGTACTTATAGAAATTTGGCTATGAACGTGGAAATGGAGAGCGAAGACGAATCTGCTGATTCAAAAGAAAAAAGAATTTACAGAAAAAATGTTGCTTGATCTTACAATACGCCTCAGACGCTAACAACAGATAATGGAAAAGTAATAGTAAAAGTAGTCCCCTTATCCAATTCACTTTCAATGTCAACTTTTCCGTGATGAACATCGACTACTTTTTTGACTATCGCCAGCCCTAAGCCAGTCCCTTGTATTTGAGTGCCGGGCCTGCTGACCCTAAAGAACTTATCAAACAACTTTTCAATGTCTTCTTTGGGAATACCCATTCCAGTATCGCTTACCTTGAAAACCAGTTCATCTCCCCGTTGTTCTATTGAAGCGTGTACCTGACCTCCCTGGGGCGTAAACTTGATCGCATTATTGATAAGATTCGTTACAACCGATTGTATCTTGCCAGGATCGCCCTGCATATCTGCGACTCCCTCCGGAACAGAGAAAGTCAGTTCAATGCCATTTTTCTCAGCTAACGGCTTTAAAGCCGGAATTACCTGATCAAATATTGACTTAAAAGAAACATCTTCAAACTCAATATTAACCGTTCCCGCTTCGATCCGAGATATATCGAGGAGGTCTTCTATAAGACTGCCAAGTCTGTTTGATTCTTCATCTATTATATTCAAAAACTCAAGCCTGGTTTCATCCGGCATATTTGGATCTCGTAATATTGTCGCTGTAAATGCTTTTATCGAAGTAAGTGGCGTTCGAAGTTCGTGTGAAACGGAAGAAATAAAATCTGTCTTCATCTGGTCTATCTTACGTTCCTTTGTTACATCCCTGATGACTAAAACTGTTCCCAGGCCAGAACCATCGTCGGCTTTCATTACCGAAGCACTACAGGCAATTGAACACTCTTTGCCATTTTTATTAACAAGAGCATAATTTTCTTTTTTCTCTTCTTCGTCTGATTCAAAGAGTTTTTCATAAATACCTGTTACAGGCTCTTTTGTTTTTTCATTGATCACCTTTAAAACAGCTTCAATATTATCGCCTTCAACTTCCTCAAATTGCAAACCAGTCATCTGTTCGACTACGCTATTGAATAACATAATTTGCATATCGACATCCAATGCGACAACCGCTTCGCTCATACTGGACATTGTAATGTCCAAAAGCTCCTTCTCCTTTGCCAGCTCTTCTGTACGTTCGGCCACTACTTTCTCAAGCCCATCATGATACTCGTCAAGCTCTTTTTCCGCTTGACTATGTTTGATCGCCTTGTCGATCATCATTGGCAGCACTTGAAGGTAACTTCTGCTGTGATCCTTTATTAAGTAATCATAAGCTCCTGCTCGCATGGCTTTTGTAGCTATCTCTTCATTACCGGCACCTGTAGCAAAAATAACAGGGGTATCTTTTATCGAACCCAGGATGTCAAAAGCGGTGCCATCACTTAAATTATAATCGGCGATGACAATATCAAATGAATCGGATTCCAAAAGGGCCTTTGCTTTTGAAATACTCGGTGAAATAGCCGTGTCATAATCAAGCCCTTGTTTTTTTATCATCCTCTCAAAAGCCATCTGGTCAATTTCGTCATCTTCTATAAGCAATATTTTAACTTTTGAAGTTTTCATTGGCCAATCCTTATTTGATTATATTGCAAACTTGTTTATTGTCATTAACGACAGGGAAAAACTTACTGGGGATAGTAAAGAAGAAAGTGCTTCCATGGCCTATCCGAGATTTAACCCATATCTGCCCTTCAAATATTCCTATGATCTTTTTTACTAATGACAGGCCAATTCCCATTTGATCTGTTTCATCACAGGACCGGAGAGTCTCAAATAGTTCGAAAACTTTTACATAGTCTTGTTTTTCAATTCCAGGACCATTATCTGAAATGTGAAATTGCCAGTAATCTTTTTCCTCTGTACACCCAACACTAATCAAACCTTCAGGTTTATCCATGTATTTAACCGCATTGCTTAATAAGTTATGGAAAAGCTGTGACATCCTTGCCTTTCTACACACAATCTGCGGCAACTCATTTTCAATAGTTAAAGTAATGTTATTTGGCAGATCAAGATCACAACTTATTTGATTAACCAGTTCGTTCAAATTGACTTGCTGCTTCTCTTCTCCTATTCTGCTGATGCCGCAATACTGCAATATCCCATCGATCATGCTATCTAAGCGGTTGGCTCGTTGGGCAAGAAACCGTATTCTCTCCTGACTTTCATTGTCCAGCTTATCGGCACAATCTTTTTCGAGCCAATTTGCCAGTGTACCTATCGCTCTGACAGGAGATTTTAGATCATGAGAGACTACGTGTGCAAAATCCTGTAGTTCCAGATTTGAAACCGTTAGCTCATCAATACTATCCCCCAGGCTCACATTTAATGCCCTTAAATCCCTCTCCGCCATTCTTTCAAATGTCACATCTCGTCCATACAGGTTAACGTAACCAGAATCCTGTATAGGAACGAAACTTAATGAAACAATACTTTCTCCACACTCGACATCATAAGCTTCACTTTCACCTGACCCTAAAGCACGTGACACTTTCACTTTAATATCCTCAGGGCATAATTGCCCGGGTTCGGTTTCCCAACTATCCAGTAGCTGTTTACTGGACTTATTTGCATAAAGAATTGTTCCATCTCCGGTGATACGCAAAACAGGAGCGGTGTTTTCATCCGGAAATTTTGCCAGGTTTTCCAATTCTTTCTGTGCCCGCTTACGATCCGTAATATCACTAAGTATACCATGGCTGCCGTTTATCTCACCATGTATGTTTTTAGTTTGAGTTAATAATAAGCTGACACTTATTTCTTTGCCTTTAGTTGTCTTTAGGTTTAATTCACAGTTGATAAGCAGCTCATTCTTAAATTGGTTGACAATACTGTCCCTTTTTTCCGGATCAACCCAAAACTTGTGAGACAAAAAAGGTTCTCCAATAAGCTCTTGTGAATCACATACTTCAAAAAGTTTTAAGAATGCAGAATTAACATATGTTATCCTATCATCCATGTTTAGAGTAAAGATTGATCTCTCAGACTTTTCCAGCAGGCTAAGGTTCTTTCGCTCTTCATACTGAAGCTTCGTTTTTAATACTGCTAAAATATCTGTCTGGGTTATGATTCCGCACAATTTACCTTTATCCATCGTGACAAGTCTGCGAACCTGCTCTTTATCCATGACTTTGCTTGCACTTAGAACAGAAAAATCTGGTGGTATACTTATTACAGGACAAGTCATCACCTCTTGTATTTTGACAGAATCGGGCTCTTTTTGCTGCCGAATAATCTTATTTAAAAGATCTCTTTCCGTAAATACACCAACCACCTCGTCACTTTCCATTACTACAATACATGATGTTCGATGGGATGCCATAATATTGACTGCTTCTATTACCTTTGAGTCTTGCTGTATTGTCGCTACGTTTCTGCTCATTACTTCTGTAACATTGCTTAACATACCATAAAATGCCAGGGCTCTAACTATGTCTGTTTGTGTCATGACCCCAACTAATCGGTCATTCTCTACCACAGGCAGTCGTTTAATATTCCGGGATTCCATAAAAACGCTTGCATCAAGAGTTGATAGATCATGTTGGACGGTATGAACCGGAGAGGACATTATGTCGCAGACTTTTAGTTCCTTAAGAGAGGTTGCTTTAGAAGCAACTTTTTTCAATAAGTCGGTCTCTGTTACAATGCCTTCAATTTTTCCATTGTCTACGACAATAACACATGAAATTTTATTTTTGGACATTTTCTCTACGGCCGCAATTACCGTTTCAGTTGAGGTGACAGTAACAACATCTTTGCTCATAATATCCCTTGCCTCATCCCATGTCCTGGAAGAGGTGATCGGACGATCAGAAGGGACCTCAACCAACTTAGCCCTTATCGAATCGTTACAATTATCATTTGTATTTTTTTCTGTCATCTCTGTTTCAAATCTAACAAAATCCAAAAGCGATTATTCTGTTGATTGTGCTGGAATTTCCTTAGGCCTTCTTGCTTCATCCGGCATTTCACTCGTTGTCCAGTATTCATCTAATGTCCTGACCACCTCAATAAACTCATCATAATCAACCGGCTTTACCATATAACCCGCCACGCTGCACTTAAAGCTCGCCATTTTATCACTCTCTTCCTTCGAAGTAGTGAGAACAACAACTGGGATCGACTTTAGATCGTCGTCCTGTTTAATGATTTCTAAAAACTCCAGACCACTCATTCTCGGCATATTCAAATCCAAAAAGATTAGACACGGCTTTTCATTATCAGCTTCCCTTAAATAGTCTAATGCCTCTTCACCATTGCAGCTCTTCTTCAGTTCATTCGTAATTCCCAGTTCTTTTAATGCTCGTTCTACCGTCATGACATCGACAACATCATCCTCAACTAACAGTATTGGCTTTGACTGTCTCATTATTGCTTATCCTTTCTTTCATTGGTAAGGTGAAAAAAAACGTACATCCTTTTCCGACTTCGGATTCCACCCAGATACTACCTCCATACATCTCCACTATCTTTTTCACCACTGACAGTCCAACTCCCGTGCTTTCATAACTATCGTCCTCAGATACTGTCTGGAATATCTGGAATATCTTTTCAAAATGCTTTTCCTCAATGCCGGGGCCGTTATCAGAAATACTAAAACGCCAGTTGTCACCATCTTCAGCACAGCCTACGTGTATCTGGCCCTGAGGCTTATCCATATATTTAATAGAGTTGCTTAAGATATTCTGGAAAAGCTGGCTTATACGTGTTTTCTCAGATGATATTGTGGGCAGATCCTTATCAACCGTTATAGATATGTTCTCACCGGCAGCAAGCAGATCGATGACTTCGGGTACAACCTCTCCAAGTTCGACGTCTACAACCTCTTCCTTGACCCTGCCGACACGTGAATATTGAAGAACACCATCTATCAAATCCTGCATACGGCCGACTCGGGACTTAAGAAGATCCATTTGCCCCTTCCCGTCTTCCCCTAAAGCATCACGGTAATCATCACTGAGCCAATCTGCAAGAGAACTGATACCGCGCAAAGGAGCCTTCAGATCGTGAGAAATAATATATGCAAAGCTCATAAGCTCTCCATTTATGCTTGCTACCTGCTCTAAAAGCTTAGCCTGGTGTTTCTCGGCTTCCTTAAGCTCCGTTATATCATTGATAACAAAGAGAACACCCAAATGGTTTGAGCCCTTATCTGTAATAGAACTGGACCGAAGATAAGCGGAGAACACTTGTTCCTCGGAAGAAACCATTTCAGTTTCTCCTGTCCAGAAACCCCCGTTTAATGACTCTCGATAAGCATTAGCACCAATAGCAGGATCAACAAAAATAGAATTAAAATCTATCGTTTCAGTTTCTCCAGATGTATATTTAAACAACTTTCCAAATGCTGCGTTTATGTAAGTTATATGTCCTTCTTCATTCGTGATCGCAATAGCATCGGTTGCATCTTCCATAGCTACCTGTATCTGATGAAGTTTCTGTTCTATCTCTTTACGTTCGACAGCTTCGCTAAGAACATGAGCAATATTATCAATAAGATGACGTTCTTCTTTTAGAAATGGCCCTTCGTCGCATTCGGGACGCTCTTCTTTGTAATAAACTTCCAGGCTGCCTCGCACATGGCCATTAACGACAATATCGCTTGACATTTTCCATGGGGATTCTTCAAATACATCTAAAACATAATCATTTTCATCATAAGTTATTCTTGCCTGTGTAATCTCGGGGTGCTGACATCCAGGTGGGACCAGCATAACTGCATCCATAAAAACCTCTCTCAAACTTTCACGTGAGCGGATTGAGTCGGTAACGCCGTACATACATTTGATTTCTTTCATTCGCTTGCCCATGTCATGCACTAACTTCTTTTGTTCCGCCTGGGTCTTGTTGAGGTCCTCCATCATACTTAGCGATATTTCTTTAGATTTCTTTAGCTCTTCCTGCCTGTCAGTCAGCACGGTTATCATCGTATTGAATGACTCTCCAAGATTGCATATTGGATTACTCCGAGCCTGCTGATATACCTCGCACTTAGCGCAATTATTGATCCTTTTTGCGAAAAGTCCCTGCGATTGTTCCTTGCAGAAGGTGCTGGCAATCTCCCAGCACCGCGTCGGCACCGATTCACTATAGGCCGGACAATCGGTTTTACCGCAGTTCTTTGTCTGCTGGCAATTTATCATTTCCGGGTTCTCAAACACCAGCGATTTCTTCATGTCGCCACCTTCAACGATCGAAGTCATAGTAATGCTAATCTTTTCAGCCACCCGAATGAGGTCTTGGTTAGCTTCCTTAAGCTGCTTTTTACTTTCCTCTGTTTGTTGAATGGCACGCGTAAGATTTTGTTCGGTTCTCCCCTGTTCTTCGATCTTGTCTTGCAAATCATTGTTTGCAGCTTTAAGTCTGTGCTCTATTTGTTTAAGAAAACGGTTGAATAAAATTGTCAGTAAACTTCCGACAACAAGAAAAACCCCCACGATCATTGATAACAATTTGATATAATTTGCCTTTGCTTCGGTTATGTTACTTATGATCACAATATCACCGACATCGCAGTCTCCGGCATCGATCAGGGGCAGGAATTTTCCCAGATAATTTTTCCCCTCCAACTTCATTTTCACTAGCCTATCGGCATGTTGGGAGTGAGAGGAAGTAAGATATTCCTGGATAGTTTCCGGGATGGTTGTTATGGTGCTATCGATGGCGACGAAATCGACAAACTGGTCCCAGTTGCCGTTTTTTCCAAGCATCTCATTTCCCTCCTGCCACTTGTCACGGTTCAGATATTGCTTGTTGATTACAAATATGAGATCCGAACCCGTTGCTTGTTTCAGTTTCGGCGTGATATGCTTGATCTCTTCGCCCAGTTCGATATAGCCGATTAATTCACCATCAACCTTCCATGGTCGGACCACCCGTAGTGTAAATGTGCCCAGCGGACCCAGTTCGATTCCATGGTACTGTTTTTGTGTCCGTTCCGCGCCCAAAGCGGTAAAGCGGTTAATGAGATCCCCATACATGGACGGATTATGGACCCGCAGGAAATTGACCCGGTCAATATCGTGGAAATAAAAATGAGTGATCCGATACTTTGCCCGGTTTTCTTCAAATAACATCCTGACATTATCAAGCAACCCCTGGCGGTCCCGGACGAGAAAAGCATGCTGCAAGGACTCATCGGCGACAATAGGGTCTATCAGGGCACTGATGGTATCGGTGTCGCTGCTTACTTCGGATGTAAAGCTATTCTGAACATGTTGCATCTGAGCTTCAATATTCTTGGCAAGTATATGGTTTATATTTAAATAGCTGGATACACTAACTACAGACAGCAAAATTAACATTGAACAGCCAAACCAGAAACTCACCTGTTTTCTGATCTTTATCTTGTCAGATGTATTTGTCATAATAATATGTTTAAGCCGTAATCTTTGCATTTTTCTATTTTTCTATTTTTCTATTTTTCTCATAAATTCCGCTTTCATCCTGCCTTATCAGACGAAATGCCTACTTCTTCACCTTTAAGAACGCTTTTATATTCCGGCTCTCTGTCTAATTCAGCTAATAGGGCATTGACCTCTTTTTTCATCTCAATGACCCACTCTTCCCTCCCGGTCATCAGCCGGTTCATTCGCTCCATTTCCTTACTGGCATGCTCGCGCTCGGTGATTTCATCGTTAAGGCTATCTATTGAAGTGGTGCTCTTTTTCAGATCGGCCACCATTTCCTTGAAAGAAGCAGATAATTGCCCAACCTCGTCATTTGACTTGATATCAATGTCAATATCAATATCAAAATTGCCCCTGCCGATTTCAGCGGTTACGTCGCAAAGCTTTGAGATAGGTTCACAGAAGCTTCGGGTAATAAGTATACCCATTACAAGAGTCAGCAGTAAAATCACCGTTGAGATAATCAGTATCCGCTTTCTTAATTCAGCAACGGGCGCGAATATTTTATCTGTTTCATGTTCTTCTATTAATATCCAACCCAACCCCTTAAATTCTTCATGTCCCTCCGCGTGAACATGGGTAAATAATTCTTCACTTTCACCTGCTTTATCACCTTTTGCTATAAAATAATGTTTGCCGCTTTCGTGTCCTTCTTCTATGAGTGCCAAAAGTTCTGCCGGAAATTCCTCAAAAATCTCAAATTCCTCCGTCGCGTAAATAATCCTCCCATCCTTCGTAAGCAATTTAAATTCCCTGACATGTTCCCCAACATTCTCTGCTGCTTTTATGGTATCAACAATTCCTTCAATATTTAGAACGGCCTTGATAACACCAAGAAAATTTTCAGCCTCATCGTCTACTCTTATCCCGATATCAAGCGAATAAATGCCTGCGCTTTCATCGTATTCGACATCGCCTATAGCCAGACCGCTGTTCTTTGCATTCTGCCACCATTGTTCATCGGCCTGATAGTAATCCGAAGTCTTTCCCGACTGTGAAACATTCGCTCCGTATTTATTTGTTACAAAAACTTCACCAAAAAGTTTGTACCCATATCTTTTTTCATAGAATTCTAATTTTTCTCTTAATTCCCTTGATAATTCGTTATTTATCAACCCATCCATGAAAGGCGTTATCGTTTCGGTCGTTGCAGAGGTCCACTGACGGTCTTTGTCAGCAATAAACGCTTGTATGTCATCTAATTTTTCAAACTCCTGATTTGACTTTGAAATGGCTTCATGGAGTATCAAGTCGTTGGAATATTCCTGGAAGATTTCAGCCCTGTGATAAATATCTCCGTCAATATTGTCCTGTATCCTGTCAGCTACAACCAAAGAGCCATCTGTGATACTTTGTGTCAGTATTTCCTGACTCGTATGAATAGAGAGATACCCCACCACCCCCACCAACAGGGCCACACACATGAATCCCAGGATCAATTTATGACTTATCCGCATTTCTTTACTCAGCTTTTTTCAACGATATTGCCCATAATTTCTTTTTAATGGTATTACCCAAACGTGACACCACAAAAGGCTTTGTTATATAGTCATCCGCCCCCAGAACAATCGCCTGGTTCATATCGTCTATGGTGTCCCTGGCGGTCAGCATAAATACCGGGATGTCTCTTGTTGCCTGATGGCCTTTCAGCATACGCAACGTTTCCATCCCATCCATTTCCGGCATCATCCAGTCCAGAAGGATCAGATCGGGGCTTTCCTCCAATGCGATCCAGTAACCTTTTTCGCCATTTTTTGCCTGATAGACTTCAAACCCTTCCATCTTCAGATCGTATTCCAACGCCAACCTGATCTTGGCATCATCATCAATAACTAAAATTGAAATTGCTTCACTCATAAATATGCACCAAATTAACTGACCAGGTTTTCAGGATCACGAGTTATACATCTTTCTGTTGAAAGTTTTCGTGTTTGCTTGTTCCAAAACTGTTGTCGGCGGGGTACGCACGCGTTTAGCTTCTCCGTGATCAAAAATCCCAGCTTTTCCGGATCAAAAGGTTTGGTTATATACCCGTTAGCTTTTGCCATATAAGCCTGCTCTACGTCACCTAATGTTCCTTTTGCTGTCAGCATGACCACTGGGATCTTCTTGGTTTTACGGTCCTTTCGGATGGCGGTTAGGGTTTCCAGTCCGTCCTTCTCCGGCATATTCCAGTCCAGCAGTATAACTGTAGGATGTTTCATACTATGAAGCATCTCAAGTCCAATCTTTCCATTTTCAGCAGTATCTACCTTGAAACCTTCCAGTTCCAGATTATATTTGATAATCCGACGAATATGATCTTCGTCTTCTATAACCAAAACAGATATACAGGATTTCATTGGAAAATATCCCTATTGCCTATAACATAAATATTATTTATTTAACCTTTTGTGCGCATACGAATCTTGCTCTTTAAGCACAGTTTGAATATGCGTTTCGTCCTCTGCTATTAATATGATAGGTTTCTTATCCATTCTATCCCTGCCATTCGAAATCAGATTATCGGTTAAACTTCGACCTTCCCCTTGAGTTTTTCACGAAGCATTTCACCAAGCTTCAACGGATCAAAAGGTTTTGTAATATAATCATCGGCACCTTTTTCAAGTGCCTGTTCCATATCACCTGACATGCCCTTAGCGGTAAGCATAAAAACAGGGATATCTTTAAGCTCTTCATTTTTTTTAAGCTCGTCCAATACTTCTAACCCATTCATTTCCGGCATCATCCAGTCACAAAGAATTAGCTGCGGTTTCATCTCTTTTGCCTTTTCAAGACCAAGCTTCCCATTCTCGGCCAAAGTTACATCAAAGTTGTCCATCTTTAAATTGTATTCTAAAGCTACTCTGATATGAGCTTCGTCTTCTATAACAAGAACTGATATTTGTGTCGACATCGGTTAATCTCCCTTTTGGACTACTTCAGGCAAAAGTTTCTTTATCTCGCTTATAAGATTTTCAGCTTCGTATGGCTTGGCTAACACGAGGTTGCCGTCTGATGATCGCTTTGTTTTTTCTTCATTTTTTGACAATAATGCCGTAAGAAATATAATGGGTATATCTTTGGTTTCCGAGCTTCCACTAAGTTCCTCAGCCACTTGTGGTCCATCCATATTCGGCAGCATAACATCAAGCACAATAAGATCGGGCCGCTTCGACTTTGCCAGGACAACAGCTTCACTTCCTTTATCTGCTGTGACAACCGAATACCCTTCAGTAGTCAGCAAGTTTTCAAGAGCCCGCAAAAGATTCTTTTCGTCATCAACAATAAGTATTGTTTGACCATTCATTTTTCACACCATATCTCTTAATTGGTTCACAATTTGTTCTATCACCTGCCCCATAATAAAAATCTCAACTTCACCCTTTATTTATATTTACCTATACTTGCTTTGGCTAGAAGCAGATTGATCATTTCAATAAGCTCATCTATTTCATAAGGTTTTGACATAAAAACATTACCACCCACAAGATTTCCTTTTTTTGTTTCCTGATCTTTTGAATATAGAGCGGTTAAAAATATAATAGGGATATCTTTTGTTCTGGGGTTCTCTTTTAATGCAGCAGATGCTTCGGCGCCATCCATTCCAGGCATGGATATATCAAGCACGATAAGGTCAGGTGATGTTTCTTCGGCAACAGAAAGTGCATCCAGGCCATTGTCGGCCGTAAAAACCCGAAAACCTTCCATCTCTAAATTCCTTTTCAGAGCTACTAAAAGATTCTTTTCGTCATCAACAATAAGTATTGTTTGACCATTCATTTTTCACACTATATCTCGTAATTGGTTCACAATTTATTCTATCACCTACCCCAAAATAAAGCCGAAGCAATGTTACCTTTAAAATGCTATACTATCTCCTGCTATACTTTGGGGGTATCGGCTTAAATGGTGATAAAAAGAAGCAAAAACCCTAATTTCTTCAAGAAAAATTTCTGCTCATTGCAATTTTATATAAACCCTTGTAATTACACAGGTTGCGGTTAGTTTTTGCAGCAATCAAATCTTTAAAATGTTTACAAAAACTGGTTTTATGTCCGATAACTTTTAGCCGTTGTGACCTGCATCCCGAGAAGTTGCAACAGGCAACGCAGAGTTGCCAAGTGACTGGCTTTACTTGAGTTATAGTAATAGCGGGGGCTGGATTCGAACCTACGGCCTCCGGGTTACGAGACGAAACTAGCCCGAATGTAAGCCCTTTACCTGAAACACCTTACGCCTCTTAACTTTTTATCACATAACTCTTTACGAGTCCGTTTTGTATCATCGCATACTAATCTGTCTCACCTTAAATGTCAAAAGTTATACGGCAAGTTATACGAAATATGCTGAATTAATTCTCGACTGAACAAAAATGCACCAGCATACTCAAAACGACCTGCAAACATAACAAACTGCATGCTAAAAAGACAGCCGGAAAGACGATCAAATATTGGGCTGACTTTTTATACAGTACGGGATGAGTTTACGGTAACGATTTGCGTTTTCTTTTAAAAATCGATTGGAGCATTCATTTTTTCACCTTTTTATACATTTTAATGTAATTTAACGTCCCCAAACGCCCTTTTTGTATCCTGAAGGTATATTTCAGAGCTCGACAAGGCCTGTAAATATAATTATTGACAAATCTTAATGATTTGTCAATCAAAAACTTGACATCCTCTTTTTTTTTGTTAGAATCATTATTGTTAGATACCAGTTCAACCATAGAAAGGCAACGCTAATATATTGTCACTAATGGACTTACAGAGAAAGAAGGCCTAAATGCTAGAGAAGCTGAGCAAAAAACAAGAGATACTGTACGAAAAGCTATTCAGTGATATTGCATCCGGAGTTTATGCACCGGGACAAAGAATACCCAACGACACCGAACTGGCCAAGACATTTGGCGTGTCACGCCCCACTGTCGCCGAGGCCGTTAAAATGCTCGAACAAAAAGGTATCGTATCACGAAAAGTCGGCGTCGGAACCTTCGTCCGCGAACAGACTCCTGCTGCCCAGCAAAAAATAGGACTGTTAATGCCTAGATTGTTCATTGCTCCGCAAGATTATGGACACTTCGTCACCCTTACCAGTATGATAATTTCAGAGATATCGCGTCGAGCACATGAAGAAGACCACATCTTATTGCTAAATGATCTTCCTTACGGAGACGAAAAGCAGATCATTGGGCAAGCAAAACAAATTTGCCAACAACTGATCGATATGCAAGTAAAGGGCGTATTTTTTATGCCTTTTGAACTTTCACCGGAAAATCAGAGTGTCAATGCCGAGATCGCACAGCGTTTCCGGCTGGCGGGTATCGCTGTGACATTAATAGACAGAGATGTTTACAACGATGGCAGGCGGAGCGTTTTTGATATTGTATGTGTTGACAACGAGCAGGCAGCGTTTGACATTACAAACCACCTGGCAGGGCTTGAATGCAAAAACATTCATTTCGTAAGCGCCTGGATCGATGTAACCTCAATCACAAAACGTGTGCGAGGTTACCGAAGTGCCCTTAAAAGCAAAAACTTGCCATCAAGCCGCGATCATATCCATCGGCTGAACTATTTGCCGTTTGTCGAGCAAGACAAAAACATTGAAGAAAAAATAGTTCACGATTTCCTGGAAAATCTAGAAGCAGACGCTCTTGTGTGCGTTAATGACCGGATCGCTTCGATCATTATGAAATACGCTCTTGAAATGGGGTTGCGAATTCCTGAAGATCTCCGTGTTGTCGGATTTGACGATGAGCCGTTCGGTGCTTATCTTCCAGTGCCGCTGACGACGATGCGTCAGCCTGCTACGGCTTTAGGAGCAGAAGCAATTCGCACCCTGCTAAGCCGGGCTAAAAGACCGGACATGCCGCCACGCGAAGTAATGCTGACAGCCGAACTTGTGGTGCGGAAATCGTGCGGGTCAACCAAGGGGACACGTAATGAAACACAGGGACTGAACGGTAACGAAAGAAAAATATAACCATGGAGAAGCAATTGAATAACAAAGAAAGACTTACAACTTTGCTCAAAGGTGGAATACCTGACGTTCCGCCTCATTTCGAGCTTGTGTTCCAGCTTGAAGAAGAATACTTCAATATGTCATGGGATGATGCTTTTGAAAAAGACTACAGTAGTGAAAGTCAAAAAGCAGACGCCATTACTAAATTTCATGCCGACGTTTATTTGCAGGTTATGGAAAAGTTTGGATGGGCCGCTTTGCCTGCGCCCGGCGGCGGAGAGGTTGACTTTGGCAAGGGCATTGAATACATGAGAAAAGTCGTCGGCGATAAGGCCCTTGTTTTCTCATTTAGCACTTATGGCGTTTACTGGATGCCTTCGGGCTCTGACATGATGGATTTTGTTGTAATGCTATTTGAACGGCCCAAGGAAATGCACGAGAAGGCTCGCAAAAAATGCGAGGAAGCCAAAGAACTTGCCAAAATCCAGAAAGAGTCCGGTGCGGACTTCATCGTACAGAATACTGACTTTGGTTTTAACGACGCGCCTTTTATATCGCCTGAGCATTTTGCAGAGTTCGTAACGCCTTATATGAAAGAAATAGTCGAATATATGCAGGACATTGGCTTGAAAGTTATTCTCCACTCAGATGGCTGCTTGAGTCCGATCCTTGACCAGCTTTATTCTACTGGAGTTGATGGTTACCAATCAATAGATCCGCAAGGACATATGGATATCAAGAAAGTGAGGGAAGATTACCCTGATTGGCTTTTGATGGGCAATGTTGCGTGCAATATGCTGCAAGATACTAACGAAGAATTGATCCGCGAATCGGTTCGGTATTGTATGGAGCACGGCGGGATCGGGAAACGATACATCTTCTCGACGTCGAATTGTATTTTCAAAAGTATGCCTCCTCAAAGCTATGAGGTTATGCTGGACGAATATGTCAAGCTTTGCAAAAAGGCTCTTAAATAAAACAAGAATATAGATTTACGGAAAACCATGATGAAAAAAACAAAATATGCAATAATGCTTGCGGCAATGATATTTTTCTGTGGGTCTTTGTTTGCAGCCAAACCTAAGGTGGCGGTTCTTCATGAGCCTGGAATGCTTAACTATGGAGGGCAGCCAACGCTGGTCCCGCAAAAAATAGCGAGTTTGCTGGAGGACTATGGCATAGACGCTGTTGAAATAACCGCTGACCAGATGGACGACGCGAGCTATTTTAACACAGATCGCTTTAGCATGATCGTGATGCTGTATGGCAATGCCTTTCCGCTGGTGGGGTATGAGAACTTGAAAAAATTTCACGCTGCCGGTGGTGCTTTGGTGGTTAACGGCATACCTTTTAGCCACCCTGCCGAGAGAGTTGGGGATGAGTGGAAAGATCAGGGACACATCAATTATCTGCTCCATGATGACAAGGGGATCGGGACGGGCAATTTCGCTGACAGCCCTGCTGGTATCGCAGAGCAGCGAGTTGCAAAGGGCAACCCGTTAAAACTCCCGCAAAACATTTTGCCGAGAACCAATGATTTTTTACAGTTCCTGAACCCAAAAAGCTTCCCGGCTGAGGATGTTGTGATACCTTTGATCGAAACGATGAGCCCCAAAGGTTCATGGGAACCTGCCAGTGCTATTATCAAACACAAGTGTGATAAGTTCAATGGCGGAACGACGCTGTGGCTAGGTCAGGTCGGCAGGGAACTGTACGAAACAGACTACTACTGCCTTAAGCAGAGTATGATCAGAGGCATTGCTTATATTCTGAAAGAACAAGGGAATATTCCCTGGTGGCGGTGCGGTTCTATAGCTAGAAAGCTTAATAAGGAAAAGAAGCCTGAATCTTTGATGGCGAAAAAGATCGTGCCTGCGAAAGCTCCGCGGCCTTGGGGGGATACATTCCTTCCTAAGTCAAAGGCACCTGCAGAACATCTGCTGGCTGTCGATGTCGATGGGCTAAGTGACGATGTGAAAATTGCACTTGGAACATTGCAGGGGCTTACTTCGCGAGAGCTACCTGAGATATGGTTAAACTACAAAAAGGAAAGCGGTCCGTTCTGGCTTGAAGTGCATAAGGCTAAGGGGTATATAAAATCTTATGAAACAGTGAAGGACTGGAAGAGTCTGTTCACAAAATTTGCAGGTTCGTACAAAGGCGCGGTGATCCCGGATAAGGAACTGTATCGGGGTAATGTTCTGGCGGTTAATGTAGCTTCGTGTGAGGACCTGATCATCTTAACTCCGGAGTTGGCAAAAGAATTGAACATCCCGATCAAAGTCGACCTTCGTGGTAAATTTAAAACTTACGCAGAGGGCATGAAGTGGGTTTGGGATAATTATAAAGACGAACTTAACCTTCACCTCTGTGATATTATTCATCCAGACTGGATGCAGTCGGCAGCGTTTGCTTACGATGTTCAATGGAAAGGGATCGTTTTCTGGATATCTTCGGTGGTAGACGGCGTGCTGCCTGGTGCGGATCCGCTTGCGGAGATGAAAGTCATGACCGAGGTGTTCTCTGCAATGCCTCCTAATACAGCAATGCTCGGATTTCCATGGTGCGGTGACGGCGTCGGGCTGGGCGAAGTTGGCGGGACGAGCTTCTGTGGCGGCTATGGCAAGAGCCTTGTCTGCACGGACCATCTTCCTAATCTGCCTATAATGAGCGGCGTTAGAACAGGAAACCTGAAACAGAAGAAGCAGTCTGAGACTCCAAAACTTGAAAAAGACAAAATCTATATAGCACTGGTCTACTCTGACGGTGATAACGAAAACCTTTGGATGACGTACTTTAGAGAGTATTTTGACAGCAAAGAATACGGGCAGTTCCCGGTGTCGTTCGGTATGGGGCCTGCAATGCACGATCTTCAGCCGGCGGTTGCTCAGTGGTATTATGAGAACGCGTCGCCTGACACGGAGTTTATATCCGATGTTTCGGGTATCGGATATATGCGGCCTGACGATTATGCTGCTAAGTTCGTTAACCGTGACGAGGTGTACGCAGGGTTTGTGGAATGGACGGCGAAGTACCTTGAGAAGATGGATATGAAAACGGTCCGGACAGTAGCGGGTAACGATGAGTCATTAAAGCCCTACATCAAGGGAATCCCCAACATGCATTCGTTCTTTGCAGACATGGGACGCTATTCAGGCAAAGAGACTTATGACGAGCTGACGTATAAGATGGACGGGATGACTATTTTTCGTGCACAAACTACCTGGGGACGAGGGGCAGCAGGCGTTATAGATGAGGTCCGTGAAAAAGTCGGCGACAGGCGTCCTGCGTTTGTCAACGGGCTTGTTCACTGCTGGACACTGTCATCGTTAAAATCGCTAAAGGAAAACTTTGTCGATAGGATGGATAACGACATGATACTGGTTACGCCAAAGCAGCTTGCAGAGCTTTATGAGCAAGCTGAAGGGAAATAGTATTAAAATCAACATAAGGTATGCAAGATAGATGTTTCGGCGTGAGGCTTAATGTATTACGATGTTTCGCTTTTAAAAGCCGATTAAAAACATAAAAGAACAACATTTTTTTAGGCCAAGGAAATTGAGTAATGAGTAAGAAAAACATAATGCATGTTATCAGCGGGACACACTGGGATCGTGAGTGGCGACATACAGCAGAGCAGTCCAAGCCGCGGTTGTGCGAACTTATCGATATTATTTTAAATACGCTTGAGAAGAAAGATTCCTATGAAACATTCTGCCTTGACGGCGGACAGGTAGTCCTGGAAGATTATCTAGAGATCCATCCTGAAAACAGAGAACGTGTTAAAAAACTGGTGCAAGACGGGCGGATCACGCTTGTTAACTGGTACACGCTTCCTGATACGTTTACTGTTGCCGCTGAGGCGATGCTGCGAAACCTTAAGCTTGGTCAGAAGATGGCTGAGGAGTTTGGCGGCGCCATGAAAAGCGGTTATACGGCGACCTCTTACGGTCAGACGTCACAGCTGCCTCAGATATATCAAGGTTTCAATATCACAAACGCAATCTTCTATCGCGGGACGAATAAATATCTGCTGGACCCACTGTTCTTATGGAAAGGTGCTGACGGATCGGACATCCACGTGCTTCGGACATTCGATGAAGTGACGCGGACTAACTGGTTCTTCTACATGCATCAGCCTTTGGTTCTCGACAAAGAGCCGGCTGACCTGGCATATTATTATGACAAGGATCATATCCCAACGCACATGTGCGATACGACACTCTATGAACGTGGGTTTAGCGTGATGAAAGAAACGCCGTCGTTTAACACAGACCCCGAAGCGATCAAAAAAGCTTTCAAGGTCCTCGTCGACCAGGCTAAACCTTACGCGGTTGGTAAGCATATTCTTGCTTTGAACATGGAAGATAACGACGCACCTTTTGAGCTGCTTCCTGAAATGATCGAGGCGGTTAACAAGGTTTCCGGCGACATTGAGCTGCGTCAAAGCTCTATGGATCAGTACATGAAAGCTATCACCGATGACACCGATAAAGATAAGCTTCCTGTCCATCAAGGTGAGCTGCGGATCCCGGCTGTGGAACATGGATTTAACGGGTTGCTTGGCGCTACACATTCTTCACGTATCAAGCTGAAGGTTCTTAACGAACGTGCTGAAAACGGCTTGATCTATCACGCTGAGCCGTTGGCTGCGATGGCTTCTGTTTTGGGCGATGCTTATCCTAAGACTTATCTCGATCGCGCGTGGAAGCATCTGCTTCTTAACCAGGCACATGACAGCATCTGCGGGGCTGCGGTTGATCACGCTCATGAAGACATGCTTTATAACTTCTCGGTATCGACAAAAGCAGGTGAAGAAATAACGGCAAGAAGCGCGTTTAAGATACTTAAGAATCTCAATACATCTAAAGATTTTGAGCCTTCCGATCATACGTTTACCTTTTTTAACACATTGGCGCACGCTCGTAAAGAGGTTGTCGAGGTGGTTATCGATCTACCTAAACAGGCAACGGTTGAGGGCGTGATCGATCCTTGTACGGGTCAGGGCGCCAGTTCCGGGGCAGTGGAGTATTTTGATATTATCGATACTGACGGCAATGATATATCCTACGAGATACTTGACAAGCAGGACATCCAGATCGGTGTCGAGCGTGAGCTGGACACTAAGGGTATTAAGATGCCTGCTGTTCGTCGGCGTATTCTGCTGACTGTTGAAGTCCCTAGCATGGGATACAGGACTTATGCGATGCGTCCGCGGGGTCCGAAATATATCGCGCATCCTGAAAAAGTGTCTGACCGCAAGCTGATGGCTCGTGAGGATGGCGTGCTTGAAAACGAACACATTAAGGTTAAGATCAACTCTAACGGTACATTCGACATGCTGCATAAGGCTAGCAGCCACGAAATGAAGGGTCTGCATTACTATACGGATAACGGTGAAATCGGGAGTGCTCACCTAAGCGCTTATCCTAAGCGTAACTTCGTTCGCACGACGCTTGGCAAGACTGCTGAGATAACACTCATGGAAAGTAACGAGCATCGCGGCGTCTATCGGATCGATCTTGAGATCACGGTTCCAGCGGCTGCTACGCCGGACGGCAGGGACAGGTTTAGAGAGAATAAGACCATCCCGATCACAACATGGCTTACGCTAAAAAAAGATGCGAAACATTTACAGGTTAAGACCAAGCTGCATAACGAAGCTCGTGACCATCGTTTGCGTGTTAACTTCCCGAGTAACATCAAGACCGATACAGTCGATGTTGAAAGCGCTTTTGCCGTTGAGACCAGAAATATTCTTTGGACTGAGACCGGTGATAACTTTGAGAAATGCTACGAGTATCAGCCAATGCAGAACTTCCTTGACCTAAGCGATGGCAAGATCGGGCTTGCAGTGCTAAACCGCGGACTGCGTGAGTATGAAATAAAAGACGACGCTGCAAGGACGATCGCTATAACGCTGCTGCGAACGCAACGGGCTTATATGACGGCCAACTCTGTTATGACGCCGGACGAACTGGATCAGTATATAGGCCAGCACAGCTTTGGTACGCTGGAATATGAATATGCACTTTATCCGCATACGGGCAACTGGACCGAAGCTGAAGTTACCAAGGCTTCTTATGATTTCAAGGTCGATATTAATGCGATACTGGCTGTTCCGCATAGCGAAGGTAAGCTGCCGGCGACGGGATCGTTTATCAGTGTTGACAGCGATAAGCTGATGCTGGCATGCTTTAAGCAGGCAGACGATGGTGAAGGCTTTATTCTGCGGTTCTGGAATATCTCGGACGATTCAGTTGATGCAACGATTGACATCAACCTGCCTGTTACCAAGGCTTATGAATGTAAATTGAATGAAGAGATTGTTTCGGAGTTTAAACTGGACAGCGGCAAGATAAAGTTGACTTCAGGAGCACATAAGATACATACTATTTTATTAAAATCCTAACAACCATATGCAAAGTGAGGACTTGAATCCAAATAGAAAGAACTGAAAACTATCGTAGACAACGAGGATGTTGTTTCCAGCAAAGCAGTCATACCGATCAACGGCGTGATAAACGGCAACTTCAGTTCTTAATCCCTGTTCGCACTTAAATTTCGTTCCGTGAATGTCAATATGATTGAATTCCAGAGCGAAATCTGGTATAATGAAACGGCTGCATATCAGGCATGTTTTGCACTTTAGGAGGAGAGTTTAGGGAAGATGAAATCATGAAACAGTTAGTAATTAGTTTTCTATTAATGTTATTTTCTGCAACAGTCGCGTCCGCATACCCGGTTGGCGATCTCAATGAGGACTGGAGCGTCAACTTTGGTGACCTTAAACTCTTTACAGAGTACTGGCTTGAAGAACCGGACTGTTTCAATACGCCGGGTTGCGCTGATCTTATAGGCGATGACAGGGTTGACCTGCAAGATCTGGCATTGTTGGCAGAAAACTGGTTTTTGACTGTGACGCCAACCCTTGTTATTAACGAGTTCATGGCTTCAAACGACACCGCTCTGGAAGACCCGGACGATGCCGGAGATTTCCCTGACTGGATCGAGATATACAACTACGGCACAGAGACCATCAGTATGGCGGGGATGATGCTTAATGACGCAGCGAACGAGTTTACGATTGGGGCCGGAGTGACCATAGATGCAGGCGGGCATCTTATTTTTTATGCAGACAAAGACGACGACGCTATTCCTTATCAGGGACCGACGCATACGAACTTCAAACTAGATGCTTCCGGCGACGAAATATACCTGTTCAACACCAACGGGATACTGATCGACAGTAAGGTCTACAATGAAACGCAGCTTACGGACTATTCATACGGGCGATATCCGGATTCCGATACAAGCTGGTATACGATGGAAACGACGACGCCTGGATTTGCAAACCATGCAGGCATCTCGGATAAAGTCTGGTTCTCAAGGCTTAGCGGAACATTCATTAACACCTTCTCGCTTGACTTGTCAAAGGAATCGAACACCGGCGAGATAAGGTATACGACCGACGGGTCGCTGCCTACGCAATCTTCGAATCTATACAGCGGCGCGATCACCATTAACAATTCGGCTGCGAGAAGGATTCGTGCACGCGTGTATGATTTACCATTGGCGCCGGGACCGATACAAAGCCACTACTATATTCCGCTAGCTTCTGACCTGCAAAACTTCAGCTCAAATCTGCCGATAGTCTTCGTCGATTCTTATGGCGAGAACATCGACAACAATGGCTCAGCCGGTTGTGGTGACAAAAATTATCTGCTTCATCCAGTCGCTTCTGTATTTATCGACACTGACAAAGACAGCGGGCTTGCATCGACGACAGACGTGCCGGATTTTGCGGGAAGAGCTGGTACGAAAATCCGGGGCGAAACCTCAAGATGCTGGCCAAAGAGACAGTATTCATTAGAGCTATGGGATGAATTTGACAGCGACGCAGATTTCTCTCTGCTGGGCCTTCCGTCTGAATCCGACTGGATACTGCATGCTCCGTATTCGGACAAGACACAGCTTCGAAATCTACTGTCCTATAAATGGTTCAATGATATAGGCCAATATGCACCGCGAACCAGGCTTGTCGAGGTGTTCTTCAATCAGAGCGTTGGAAATACCTCATATGCGGATTATCGCGGCGTATATGTATTGATGGAAAAGATCAAGGTCTCGGAAAACCGCGTCGATATCGCAAAACTCGACACAACCGACACCATGGAACCGGATATCACCGGCGGATATATTTTGAGGATCGACAAAGACAATGGGCAGGAAAAATTCACAACCTCCAGGAATATGATCGGCACCTTCCAGTACTACGATCCAGATGAGTTCGATCTCACATCCGACCAGAAATCCTATATCAAGGGCTGGCTTGACGAATTTGAAACCGTTCTTAACAGCAGTTCTTTTAATGATCCGGTTAACGGCTATGCAAAGTATGTTAATGTCGATGATTTCATTAAATATGATCTTCTTCTCGAAATACAGAAAAATGCCGACGGGCTTAGACTTAGCACCTATATGAATAAGGATAGGAACGGAAAACTTGCAATGGGCCCAATATGGGACTGCAATCTCACTTATGGCAATGCTTATTACCTTCCGGGCTTTGGAATAGAATGGTACCACCGGGCAGACTCGGTTTATGAAGACTGGTTCAATGATAATTCTATGTCTGGAATCAAATACACATGGTACGATCGTATGTTGCAGGACTCCGATTACAAAATGCGTTATGCAGATATGTGGTTCTCGCTAAGAGAGACGGTTATTAGCGACGAAGGCATGCTGGCTGACATTGATTATTACTACGACTTGCTGGACCCCGATGGACCTTCGGTTAATACAGCAAGCACACCTGTCGATAGAAACTATGTAAAATGGCCCGTATTGGGCACAACGCTTTGGCCAAATTATTATGTTGGATCTATCTATGATGATGAAATTTCATGGTTTAAAAATTGGATCGCAGGCGACGGAGTAACTGACAACAAAGACGTTTATAGCAACCGGCTGCAGTGGGTTGATGAGCTTTGGGAATTAGATAGGAATGTTTCGGCTCCGCCTACACTATCGATTAACGGCTCTGCGATGAATACAGGCGGAAACGTAGAGGTTGGTGCAACGCTTACAATGACCGGGTCATCGGGAACGATCTATTATACAACAGACGGAACTGACCCAAGGGAATGGACACACTGGGAAAGCGGAGAAGGCACAGACCCATTTACTGCAACCCTTGTAACAGAAAGTGCATCTAAGAAAGTCCTTGTTCCGACAGGTCCCGTCTCCGACAACTGGAAAGGCAGCGGCTCATTTGACGATTCCGGATGGGCATCTACAACCGGCGGCATTGGATACGCAACCGCCGACGGTGATTGGTACGAGCCATATATAAACTATGACGTAGAGAGCCTTATGCGCGGCGACGGCAAGAACGAAACCTGTTATATCAGAACTCCATTTAGCGCCGTTGCTCCCGAAGATTACTCGAACATGGAATACCTTAAACTCAGGATAAGATATGACGATGCCTTCGTGGCATATATCAACGGAGTTGAAGTTGCGCGAAGCAGCCTGGTGCCTACACCCCTGGAATGGAACTCAGGCTCTACCGGCCCTGTTGCTGAAAGCACCGCTCTCATTGAGTTTGACATTACCGCCTATAAAGACGTGCTAAATCTGGGAAGCGGAAACATTCTTGCGATCCACGGGCTTAACCGCTTTCTTACAAGTTCAGATTTCCTTATGTCTTTTGAGCTTAAAGCGGGGTCAAACGACTCTGGGATCGGCGGCGAACTCTCTCAAAATGCTATAGCTTACGCAGGCGATATTACGCTTGACAGTTCCAAGAAGATAAAAGCACGCATCAAGAACGGTTCCAACTGGTCCGCTCTCAATGAAGCTATCTTCTCCATGAACAACGTCGCTTCCAGCCTGCGTATCACAGAGCTTATGTATCACCCTGCTGACCCTAACGACGAATACATCGAGTTTAAAAATATAGGCGTCAGCTCGATCGACGTTGCACATTGCCAACTGACAAAGGGCGTCGACTTTACTTTCCCAGATATGACACTCGCTTCGGGCGGGTACACGATCGCAGTGCGAAGCATCGCAGATTTTAATTTGCGATATCCCGGTTACAGCGGAACCATCGCAGGCGAATACACCAATGATAAGCTTGATAATGGCGGAGAGAACATCAGGCTAAAAGACGCAGCGGGTATTATCATACAGGAATTCGATTACGAGGACGGGTGGTTCCCGATCACTGACGGCAAGGGCTTTTCGCTTAATATAATCAATGCCGGCGACGCAACGCTTGACAACTGGAACAAGCGTTTAAGCTGGCAGGCGAGTAATGTCTTAGGCGGAACCCCCGGTCAGGGGCATACAGCTAACGCCATTGCAAACGATGCAATTGTTATCAACGAGGTTCTAACTCACACTGACGGTCTTGCATATGGCGACTGGATCGAACTGCGTAACACAACAGGAGCACCTATAAATATAGGCGGTTGGTATCTGTCTGACGATATTGACAACCTTAAAAAGTATAAGATCTATCAGACGACGACGATAGCTGCTAACGGATACAGGGTCTACACCTCTGTGACAAATTTCCGCAACAAGGGCGGCGATATCGGCTGTATTACAGAGTTCGGGCTCAGCGAACTCGGCGAAGATGTATTCCTTACGAGCGGTGACGGCTCAGACATCTCCGGCGGATACAGCGCAAGCGTAAACTTTGGCGCAGCAGAGAACGATGCTACATTCGGAAGACATACAAAGAGCGATGGCAACGTCGACTTCGTGCGGATGACTTCACAGACAATGGGCTATGCAAATTCAACACCTCCGTATGTGCCAGATGTCGTGATCTCTGAGATCATGTACAATGCGAAGGACATTAAGGATCTGCTTGGCGAATACATCGAGCTTTACAACCCCTCGGGCCCGACGGTATATCTTTATGATGTATCAAATCCGTCGAACACATGGAAGTTCACCAAGGGTATCGAGTTTGAATTCCCAACCGGTGTAAGCATAGCGGCTGGTGAAAGAATACTTATCTCGCGAGCACTGCCGGCTGCGTTTAAAACAGCAAACAGTATTTCAGGCGTTACTGTATACGGGCCGTTCGAAAACCATACAGAGTTGGCCAACGATGGTGAAAAGATAGAACTTTCAATGCCAGGTGCTCCGGAACCGGGTACTGGCTATGTGCCTTACATACGTGTTGAGCAGGTCAACTACTCCGACGGCGTACATCCGTTGGGTAACGATCCATGGCCGACGGGCGCAGATGCAAGAGGCGACTCACTGCACAGAGACTCTGTATCGAGCTACAGTAATGATGCAAGCAACTGGTCAGATGCTCAACCTACACCGGGCAGTTAATAAATATGAGATGTGAGACTTAATAAAAATATAATTGCCAACTTTTTAAACATACACACCGCACAAAGAATCAAGCTGAATTTTAAAAGAAATAATAGTCTGGGCCTGTATGACCCCATAGCGTATTATCCTGACTCGTTACATGGTGAGCATCGAGGTTGTTCAGCCTTGAGCTTTCCACTGAACCATCAAGTCTGCCGACGTTAACCTTGAATTTCGAATACTTCTCCTGCACTTCAAGCACAGATGTTGCGTTCCCGATATCACCGTTACCCCAACCACCATCGCCATGGGTATACAAAAGGGTAGTCATAAGTGTTGGACAATACCTGTACCTGTCAGCTATCAAGACCAAATTACCGCTGTCAGTAGTCTTATCAGGCGACTTCCACTTTTTGCCTTCTGTGGCAGTATTCTTTATAGACATCCAGTCCCAACGATCCGTCTCAAACCCTCCTAAATACACATAACCGATCCTGGCTGTCCATCCTGCGCTACCATATTGATGAATAAAAGGCATTGAGGTGTTCTCAGTAAATAAAAGCCCAGAAGGATTCATTTCAGTCTGAAAACTTTCCAGGCTGGGGCAGACAAAATTCAACCTTGCATCGCTGTTAACCACTTCGTCAGCGGCATCTTTCAACTCGTCTACCGAAAGGGATTTAGATGTATCCACTCCACCTCCTTCACCGACGATATAACTGCAAAGATTGAGATACTCTTCGGCTCTAAAAGATATGGCATCATCAAAATTTAAGTTTTCGAAATTGAAACCACCCTTTGGAATATTGCCATTGTTATCATTGGCTGCCAATGTCGCGCCAAAGATATTCTGCCGTTGCCTTGTAGCACAGATAACCACCCTGGCCTGGTCCTTTACCTTGCTAAGTGCAGGCATCAGTATAGACAACAGCAACGCTATGATGGCTATTACCACCAACAGTTCAATTAATGTAAATCCTTTTTTTCGCATAACAACTCCATATAATACATTGCAGATTATCGAACAATTTAAATAAACACTGCTACTGTCGAATACTGAAGCATTGTATTTGGAAGTAACTAGTCCGTTATGTGGAATAGCTCAACATTGTCAACATAAAACACGCCGTTAAAGTCGCCCGGGTCCGCAAAGAAGATAACATCTACTGTGGAACTGCCTGTTGGAACCACAATGTCAGAATTTGACCCGGCGAGTATCCATTGTCCCGGTTTAGATTTTAATTCCAGAGGCAATATTAATTCATCACTTATATGATTACCGGACTGATCCCAAAATCGCACTTGAGCCCGAACCGCCCTGCTTTGTGAGTTGCCAGACAATGCTTTATATTGAAAAGAGAACTTAAGGCTTTGCCCCTCAGTGACCGCATATTTCTTCGACCTTAAGTCAAATCGGCTACTATCTGGTGTATTGTCAATCTTTGCACATCTCCGGCCTGAACCTGTTGCATCGTCAGTATTAATAGCTGAAACGTAGGCTGGATGATAATTCCAATTATCTAAATTCCTTTCAAATCCACTATTAAACAACATACTTTTAACTGGACGAGTGAAATCTGATCCACCTGGCGCATATGGAAAAATAGTCAATCGTAAATCAGTGCAGCCCAAGGGTACTAGAGTGATGTATTCCGGCTCTCCGTAAACATGAATATCCGTCGCCAGTGGCAAATGCGGGGTGTATACGCAATCCATATCGAATTTTTTATCGTGCACCTTTTGTAATTTCCAATTAGCGACTCGCCTGGCGGGAATTCTGATTTCAAGCGGTGGCTGATCTTGCGCCCACGGCTTTGATGTAACCCGGTGACGTTTTACCTTAGCAGCAACAGCAATTGCCGTATCCAATCGGGATATGGCATAGTTCCATGGACCAGCAGGGGTCATATCCCAGGCAGGCCATTGACTGAGCGAGGAAATATCTGGCTTATTACCGGCACCGACAAAACGAACTTCTTTCTTCTCAGCAGGAATAGGATAAGCCATGACTAGAGGCCCATATTCAAAGCCAATACCTGTGTCAGGCCAGTGGCTGGGGCGCAACTTCATCGGCAGATGGAGCGTCACTACATCCCCATTATTAAAAGCTCTTTCAAGCGTTGAAAAATGGCCTGGGATTAATGAGATTTCACTCTCTTTGCCGTTAACTTTTAAAGAAGCACCAGTTGCCCATTCTGGGATACGCAAAGAGAGTGGAAATAAAACAGTTTTTCTGGTTTGGATTTTGAAAGTAATGGTTTCACTGAAAGGATAATCGGTGATCTCCTGGATCGTGACTTGTTGCTTGTTTCTACCAACTTTACTTGTGACAGAGCACGGACCGAATAATGCTGCCACCAAGCCATTATTGTCATCAGCTAGCCACATTCGCGAAATATAGTTAGGCATAAAACGATGAATATTGCCAGTGCAACATTTCACTGGGTGAGCAGGTCGATAAGCCATGCGGTTTTTATGATGCTCTTCATGGTTAGAATAGGTCGTAGCCAGAAACTGGTTGGGACTGGAAAGATACTGGTGCGTTTTGAAATCTTTACCAACGGCACCAATGCCGGCATTGAAACAAACTTGCTCAATCTTATCAGCCCATTTCGTCTGCTGAGTCGCCATCAGCATATAGCCTGCTGACCATGAATAATCTGAAACTACACAGCTTTCATGGCTGACACGACTGCGATTGCCGCTGAGCCCTTCAGTACTGCTTACGATACCGTCAATGAGTAAATGCTCCTGTCCTTTGGTAAATGCTCCTAAGGATGCTCTCAAATAGAGCGGATCGCCTGTTTGCATGTATAAAATCACCGGGAGCTTGGACTTTTCAGAATAACTGACTCCATGGTGGGTAGCAACTTTTTCTGGGCCTGTCTGCCAGCGTATTTCGTTTGATGCTTCATAAATCTTTTGCGCGTAATCCAGAATTAACTTATTACCGGTATGTTCATAAACCCAGCACATGCCTTCGACATGGCAATCGTTTCGACCAAAAACATTTCCTTCAAAAACGGCCTCGTTATTCGAACGCAGTGCCTGGATGTCATTGAGATAATGACGTTCCATCGCCTTGACTATGCGATGATCGCCTGTTGCTGAATGCCATGCCATTAGAGCTCGGAAGAAAACAGCCTGAGGCCACCTGGTATTGCCAACGTGCTCAGGTCCTAAAAAACCGTTTTTAGTCGCATGACTCAATACGTAGTCTATTTGTTCGCGAGCCTTTTCAATCAACTGGGGGTCATTAAGCTCAAAGCCGCACTTGACTAATGCGTCAATATAATATGCTGTCTGTTCATAGGCGGCCCATTCATTTTCATCGTTTGGGTTAGCACTGATATGATCGCCAGCCCACATATTAGTATTAAAGGGATAGCCAGAAATTTCTGCGTGTCCCGTTAAACCATCACGCTGCAATTGTAAAAAATCTTTCAGCCATGCATCAGGCTTGATAGACTTTAACGGCAATTCGTAATAACGTTGCGGTTTGATCAGGTCATTGGCACTTAGTAGAGAAGTGAAAGTTATAAATACAATAAATAATACTAGTGTTTTAATTTTCATGACTGCACATATCCTCTGCGTCAAGCCAGGCTTGTATTTTTATGACAACCAATTCGCTCTTAAAACGCAGACCTAGTTTGGACCTAAGTCGTGTAAATATATCTGCTCGATAAGTTCGTTCGGTGTAACGACCCTGACATTAGAATCCAGGTTATCGATACAGGTTGCGACCTCATCCCACCCATAGCTCCATGCGTGAACAATGACAAAGGTATAACCGTCTTCGCTATACGGATCTGCTGGTAAAGCGTTGATGCTTGCAGCGAGATTGACGCCGTTATCGCAAACGCCCTGCCGGCGATCACCCCAGAGTGCATATCTTCCGGTCACCAAGGGTTTACCATTGAACCATGCGATGGCTCCGTTTCCATGATCATAGCCAAGGAACATGCCTCGTAAACTATCAAGTTGCCCATAAAGTTGGCCGGTTTTATAGGCTTCGCTGGTCAGCGGGCCGCTGTAATTATCCAGAATACACATCGTGCTTAGATCGGCATCTCGAAGGTATTTGTCCAGATGACTCATATGCAACTCAAGCTCGGGAAATTGGGAGGGATGGAAATAATCCAGCCCAGAACAGTAGCCGATAAAGCAATCGGATTCATAGGCCTGATCATACCACCATTTCATGACTGTTGGACCGATCTTCATCATTATTGGCGGCATGCCCCACCCCATGGGGAATTCGCCGCGATGGCTATTTCCGTATCGTTCCGGATGTTGTGCCCAGCCGTTAGCGCTGAAAATCGTATTTGCGTTATCCATATCGCTCATGCAGAATGATACATAATGAACGTTGTCTTCCGGTGTATATGTGTTATCACTGCAGGGTTGAGTAAATTCAATTTCCGGTTCAATGGAGGCTGTTCCCGCAAAAAGCGAAAGATTCAGCATCCAGTCCGTAGGAACTGTGTACATGTTGTGATTGGAGTGGAATGTAACCGCATTATCTTCTCCAGGCGCAACGGAACTATCCCAACCATAGCAGGGAATATTGGCCTTGAAGTCACTAAAGACTTCTTCGGTCTCACTTAGGTCATCATGCCACCACGTTAATGCGCCAAGGGTAACCGGCAGATCTCTTAGAAATGCGCCGTGTTGCGTAATATCGTTTCTCTGCACAAAGATCGCTTCTTTTGTAAAGTCATCACTAAACTGATCCCACACCCATTTCTCATCATGCCCCCTTGTATCATATAACATCGGGACACTACGACTTGTCATCAGGGATTGGTCTGTGATATCGACAGCGATAGAGCCTGGCAACGCCGCCGCCAGATTGATCGCCGCAGTAAGTGAATCACCATCGTTCCCATCGAATAAGATATAACTGTCATAATAGCTGGCAAAATAATCCAGCGCCCAGGCAACAGGCCCGGCCTGCCCACCAATTGCATTGATACTTGTCTTGTTTACTCCGTATTGCGAATTCAGATCGTCTAACCAGAGTTGATTGCTGTCTCCTCTGATAAACAAAGCTGGTTTAACGCGAGCAACAAGTCCTTGAAGAGTTTGAAACATCACTTGCTGCGTTCTGTTTAGATCACTTCCTTCTAAATAGAAAACCTGGGTAGGAGCCGCTATGTTATAGTCCAGATAATCCTTACAGTTAAAACTCCGGACTGGACCGCTTTGAACCTGACCGTCGACCACTGCATCCACTCGCCAGTAATAATCTTGATCCAAAGAAAGATCCGGTTGATAATTCGGCGAATATGTGGCCGATTGAAAAACATCCGGCAGCACTGTCGAACCTATCCAGTCTTTAGCCAGTCGTGAAAAATCCAGATTATTCACATCATCATTTAAATCGATATCTGCCGAAGGCCCAGGTTTGGACGGAGTCCCCGACAGCCATTGCTGAACTAAAACATTCAAATCGCTGATTCCAACCATACCGTCAAAATCAACGTCACCCGCTAAAAAAAGATATTGAGCATTGGTAACTTCATTTAGATCCGTGCCCAGGTAAACCAGATAAGCCGAGGCCTGATCATTGTTTTGCCATGAAAGCGTCAGTTCATTGGACCATCCTTCACTGCCATCAGGTGGAAAATGGGTGTTCGTGACATCTACCCAGGGATTCACCGCCGTATTATCAAACCAAACAGATCCAGCGTACGATCCGAATGTACTGGCAGAGAAAAAGATATCAAAATACTCTGCGCCCTCCGAGCAGGTTGCCTCAACTACAATAGGTTGCCATGCGTCATTGGTTAGCCCGAGTGTTCGCTGAGCTTCACCTTTGAAACTACCACCACCGAAAAAACGAAATCGAACCTGCGGGTTGCCGCCTGCGCCAACTTCTGTCTTGTAATCAAAGGTAAACTGGTACTGCTCGCCCGGTGTGACATTATAATATCCATTACTTCGCCAGTCGCAACCGCCTGACCCATCCGATGTCAGTTTTGCCGATCGAACCCCTTCAGTGGCCTGCGTGTTGTCAATCGAACCGCCGCCGGTATTCCAACCATTTCCACCGCTTTCAAAGCCGGGATTGGTTTCGACCAGATTGACGGTGTCATCATATCCGGCAAAGACTAAATTCGAATTATTAAAAACCGCCATTACAAAAAAGAAAAAGGAAGCAAAAAGAAGCAATGATGTGCTTGATTTTTTTTTTCTCATTTTAAAAAATATCATCCGTCTTTTTCCTTCCAGATAAAAAAGAGGATCGGGGCAATCAAAGGATTGCCCCAATCCCTGTTCATTTGTCATACTCATATTGATATCTTACGGACAAAACCCGTTGATCAACGTACATCTCAGCCAGTCGAATGCAAGATCAGCAAAGTCATTGATGTCCACAACACAGTCATCGTTGGTATCGCCTGCCATTGGTGGATCACAAACCGGAGCGTCGGTTGTATAATCCCAAACATCTCCTACGCCCAACCCGCTGCTTAGATTTGTATCAATCCGCCAGAAGTACTGAGTCGTAAAGTCCATCGTCGGAGCGATCGAGGTGCCAGATTGTGTGCCCTGATATACTGCAGCATTGCCGGCAGTTACCAGTGCTTCATCAGTACCCCAGTAGACATCATAAGAAAGTGCACCAGGCACGTTACCCCAACTACAGGTTCGTAGCGGCGAAACACCTGTTTCTCCATCAACAGGATCCGGGCCAAATGCTATCGGCGGGATTGTTGTGAACTCCCAGACATCTCCCGTTACGCTTGTATCGACACGCCAGGAATAGGTTGTACCAGCAGCAAAATCAATAGCCGGATCATAACTTGTTTCATTCGGATCAGCCGTTGACCATTCAGGAGTTACCGCTAGCCAGTTTGGATCGATTCCTTCTACAATAGACAGTACATAGCCGTCGGGCGAATCGTTAAATGGTTTATCCCAGCTTAATGTCTGTTCTACCGGTACATAAAGTTCATCATCTGCAGGATCAGGATTACGGGCTACATCATCGCTTACCCATCTATTCACGACAGCATTGTCAAACTTTACAACTCCTACAAAGCTACCCCAAGTATTCGAGGAGAAAACGATGTCAGCGGTTAAATCAACAACATCAGCAGTATGTGTAACTTCAACTGTTTGCCATTGACCGTTAGTCAGATCCAAATTTTGTTGTCCTTCAGCGTTCCAGCTTCCGGTGTTATCGTAAAATCTAAATCGGACTTGCGGTTGGCCGGCTGAGCCAACTTCTGTCTTGTAATCAAATGTGAGACGATGCTCTACATTCGGAACAATATCAAACTGATTTGAACGGTAGTCTCTATTGCCACTGTCTGCTACATTATCTAATTCACCACAGCTTGTGCCCGGAAGGGAGGGACCATTGTCGGTATCAATAATCGAACCGCCGCCGGTATTCCAATCATTTCCACCATCTTCAAAATCACCATTTATCATCAGATCAACAGACGTATCAAATGCGGCAAATCCCGTTGAAACCATAAAAAAGGCGGATATTGACAGTATCATCAAAAATCTCATTTTTTTCATCATTCAAATCTCCATTTCTTAGCATGATCTTAATTTACGTTTCGCTTAATGCTATTTTTTTCTGCGAATTAATGCCAAACCACCCATTGCCAACAACGATAAAGAAGCTGGTTCTGGAACTACGACAGCATTGTCAAACTTTACAACTCCTACAAAGTCACCAAAAAGATGCGAGGAGAAAAGGATGTCAGCGGTTAAATCAACATCAGCAGCAGTATGTGTAATTTCAACTGTTGCCCATTCACCGTCAGTCTGAGCCAAATTTTGTTGTCCTTCACCGTTCCAGCCTCCGGTTGTATTCCAAAATCTAAAACGGACTTGCGGCTGGCCGGTTGCACCAACTTCTGTCTTGTAATCAAATGTAAGAATATTCTCGGCATTCGGAACAATGTCAAACTGATTTGAACGGTAGTCTCTACCGCCACTGTCTGCTATGTTATCTAATTCAGCACAGCTTATGCCCGGCAGGGAAGGACCGTTGTCGGCAACAATCGAACCGCCGCCGGTATTCCAATCATTTCCACCATTTTCAAAGTCGCCATTAAGGAATAGGCCTGCGTGGGCCATTCCACATACTGCCAAAACCAAACTTATGATCAATACATTCTTCATCATTACTTCCTCCAAAAAAAATTAAAATTAACATTTCTTCATTTTTCCATCACGTACTTCTGTAACACACTCCACAACTCAAGCATCGTTATCGCTGATACTCGCCTTGCTCATTTTCTCCATATGCATCTCCTTCTTAAAAAAACTACCGTTTACACACACACACCAAAACGGGCTTTAAAAAGCCATGAACATCATGGCATTAATTAACAAACTAACTTAGCAAGCTGCTCTGTCTTATATTTAACTCTGTCGGAAGCAGGACATGGATGTCCGATTCCTGATTGCCCTTCAAAAGCTCGTGGAGAACTCTTGCGCCCTCATAACCGACGCTTTCTGTATTCTGCGATATGCAGGACAGCGGAACATCGAAGGTTTCAGGATTCGGGGCATCTCCGGAACCGACAAGGAATATATCCTTTCCGATCTCAAGACCCCTCTCCTCAGCCGCCAGATAAACACCACGGGCAACATAGTTGTTACCTGCAAACACACATATTTTATCTTCTTTGATCTGGCTCAGCAGTTTTTTGGCAGCTTTGAGGTTTGTATCGTCGGTTTGCCCCAACAATCCTGCCTCAAAGGGGGTCACATCAAAGCAATATTTTTCCAGATCAAAGTAATTGGAATTCTGCATCGCCTCTTTCCAACCCTCGACCCATAGTTTACATGAGGACGGAGCTTCAGTACGTCCCAGATAGTACACAGGCAAAGAGTGCTCTTTTATAAGATGGGAAACAGCTTCGAAGGCCCCTGAAAAGTGGTCAGGACAGACTGTGCTGGTGTCTATACCAGGCAGCCCCCTGTCAAGAAGAACAACTTTGCTGCCGTTTGAAATTGCCTTAGCTACCGCTTCTTTATATTCTTCATTATGCTCAGGAACAATAAGAATCCCATCTACGCCCTGAGCAGGATTGACGATAGCGTTTAAAAATACCTCATGTGATTTTGAAGCGTCCAGCATCCTGAAAGCAATGTCGTGCTCTTCACAATAATTACGGATACCGTTGGAAATGCTGACACAGAATGCATCTCTCTGCCATCTGACGTATGACAAGGTAAGCTGCTTATCGACAACAGCGTTGTCAGCCACCACAGCCCCTTTGTTTGGCCGATAAACCACCACGCCATCCTTCTCAAGCAGGTCGATCGCTGAACGAATTGTGCGATAATTAACTTTCCACTTTTTTGCAAGTGCATATATAGAAGGAAGACGGTCTCCGGCCTTTAACGGCTTGGTTTTGATCGTAGTCTTGATCTGCTGACGAATCTGTTCATACAACGGTGCCTTTTTTCGATGGTTGTTTTCTAGTGCAGTTATTGTATTGCTATTAAGCATATCTAACCTTTCCTCGTTCCAATAAACACAAATTACACAATTACAGCACATTTGTCAACAACTTTTTAAAAAAAAACCAAAATAAATCCAAATTCACCCATCTGGGGGCCAAAAAACGCAAAATAACACCCCGAAGGGCTTTTAAAAACCAAAACCCCCCTTTGGCCACCCACCGCTCTCTGTGTACACAGATTTTACATTATTTTTGCATTTTCCCATTGACAGTAACCGGCAAAACCCCTATACATGGCATAAAGTAGCCATTAGGCAGTCAGTATATGTTTCAAGGAGTCAAAATGTCTATCAGAACTGATTTTATCGATTACATGCACAATGGCAGCGAAAAACCGTTTGTTTCCCTGCAAATTGGCGCAGGTGCCGGATTTGACACAAAACTGGCAAATAAGACATGGAACAGCGAAACAACCCTCCAAGACACGATCAACGCTTACCAGATCGCCGGCGGATACCCCCTGTTTAACATAGGCTTGCCTGATATTGCCAAGTCAAACCCTGATTTTGTACGACAAACTAACGTCGAACACAAAGAAAATGAGCGGATCACCGAATCATGGATGGATACGCCCTTCGGCCAGCTATACTGGAAAGGCCACGAGATTCCCAAGCAAGGCTATGTGCCTATTAATTACCCGGTAAGCTTTAACGATGGGCTCAAGGCGTTCGATCATGTCAAGTGGACGGCTGATCAGCATGCAAAGTCCCTCGACTTTATCACTGAAGATCTGGGAGCAAACCTGGAACTACTCCAAAAGCACGGGCCGGTCTCTGTTCAGTGGAACCTTCAGCCGTTTGAACTGTTTGGCCTGCCTACAGTAGACAATCTGGTAATGCTGGCAATGATCCACCCCAAAGAGTATCGACAATGCTGCGATCATGTACGAGAGGTAAATCTTGATGTATGCAAAGCAGTATTCGCTGCTGGTACCGATTTTGTTTTCTTAGGTGGTCACGGTGCTGAGATGCTGTCGCCGCAACTATATAAAGATTACCTGATCCCTGACTCAAAAATAATCACAGATCATATCCGGTCTCTGGGCGGACTGACGTACACCCACATATGTTCGCCTATTCAGCCGTTCCTGGACATGAAGCTGTATAACGAAATGGGTATAGACCTGTTCGAAACCCTTTCGCCGCCGCCTGTGGGAAATGTCGAAAGCCTTGCCAAAGCAAGAGAAATCCTTCCCGAAGAGATGTGCACCCGAGGCAATATCGGCCTGGACGTGCTCCTCAATGGAACCGTCGAAGAGATCGAGCAGAAAACTCTTGAGATCATAGAAGCAACTAAAGACCATAAACATATGATCGCAGCGTCTGACTACCTGTTTTATGATATTCCTTTGGAAAATGTACAGGCTATTGTAAAAACCGCAGAAAACTATAGAATATAAGAATGAAAAAGAAATTGCATTAAGCGAAAGGTAAAGCCAGGTGAATTTTCTAAACGGCATAGATTATACCATCATCGTTATTTACTTCAGTATTTTGATCGGTCTTGGATTTTATCTGCAAAAAAAAGCCTCATCCAGCCTTGAAGATTATTTTCTTGGCGGCAGATCACTCCCATGGTGGGCGCTCGGCATATCTGGCATGGCCAATTTTCTAGACATTGCCGGCACAATGCTTATCGTCTCTTTCCTTTTCATGCTTGGCCCAAGGGGTTTATTTATTGAGTTTAGAGGCGGAGCATGTCTTATCCTCGCAGTGACAATGCTCTGGACGGGCAAATGGCACAGAAGGAGCAAATGCATCACAGGTGCTGAATGGATGCTGTACAGGTTCGGTAAAGGCTTGGGAGGACAATTTGCACAGTTCGTTGCGGCGGTAGCGGCGATTGTAGGTACCATCGGGATGCTCGGATACATGGTCAAAGGCGTTGGGCTTTTTCTGTCTATGTTTATCCCGCTAACGCCGTTTTGGTGTGCCGTTATCCTTGTAGGGATCGCCACGCTATATACCATCGCATCGGGTTTCTATGGCGTTGTTTTCACTGACATCTTTCAATCCGGAATCATCCTGATCGCAGTAATAGTCATCTCAGCCATGGCATTGATTAAAATCGGCAAGGTAGAAAATTTCAGTGCAATTGCCACCGCTGTAACAGGAAACAGCGACTGGATGAGTTCCAAAATGCAATGGACAACACAGATGCCAGCAGGCTACGAAGCTTATAAGCATCTGATGCTGTTTAGCTTCTTTTATCTGCTTCGCAATGTGTTCGGCGGCATGGGCATGGGCAACGAGCCAAAGTACTTTGGCGCAAGAAATGACAGGGAATGC
>SDBV01001061.1_pt1 | contig 40646 bp, 34 predicted proteins | sample 2277081 | NCBI WGS metagenome assembly SDBV01 (sample SAMN10402039, study PRJNA504765) | marine sediment metagenome | isolation source: marine sediment core GS10_PC15, 223 cmbsf | place: Arctic Ocean: Southern Knipovich Ridge | collected 2010
GACTGCGGACCGTCGCACCAGGCCTCCTCGGGACAAGGGTGTACCTCCACCATGACTCCATCCGCACCGGCAGCCAGAGCGGCCAATGACATCGGCGCCACCAAGTAGTTCTTGCCCGTGCCATGGCTCGGATCGACGATAACGGGCAAATGGCTATTGCGTTTGGCTATCGGTATCATGCTTAGATCTAAGGTATTCCTGGTCGAGTTCTCGAAAGTACGGATCCCCCGCTCGCAGAGGATCACTTCGCTCGAACCACCCTTGACGACATACTCCGCCGCCATCAAGGTCTCCTCGACAGTGGTGCCGAAACCCCGTTTGAGGATGACAGGCTTGCCGGTGCTCCCAGCTTCGAGGAGCAGGACGAAGTTCTGCATATTCCTGGTGCCTATCTGAATGACATCTGCGTATTCGGCAACGATGTCGAGATCGCGAACGTCCAATAGCTCGGTGACGATCGGCAATCCGACGCTCTCGCCGGCTTGCGCGAGCAGCTTAAGCCCGCCCTCTCCGAGTCCCTGAAAACTGTAAGGAGAAGATCGCGGCTTGAAGGCGCCGCCCCGCAGAAACGCCGCTCCGGCTTTTTTTACATGCTCGGCCACCTTTATCATCTGATCTTCCGTCTCGACCGAGCATGGACCGGCGATGACCGCAAAATGGCGACCGCCTATCTTGCTGCCCTTAACTTCAATAATGGTGTCTTCTTCGCGAAACTCGCGACTGACGAATTTATAAGGTTTCTGAATAGGGATTACGTTCTCGACACCCGAAGCAACTGCCAGCGGCAGGTCGGTGATCTTCTCCCTGTCGCCGATGACGCCGATGACCGTCTTAAATTCGCCCCGCGACAAGTGGGCGCCCAGTCCGGCTTTTTCCAGGCGCTCGACGACATGCTGAATCTCTTCCTCTGTAGCCCCCGCCTTCATGACGATCATCATCGCTATTTTCCCCCTTTTCGCCACAACTCCCGATCTACCTGAAACGACCCGTCGACCGGCAGTCTTCGGGACTGATGAACGCCATCTAGATTAGCAGGCGCAGCGGCAATTTACTAGAACGGGCCCAAAACCCCGTCTGCGGCGTTTTCCTCGCCCTCTGTTCGGTCACGTAATGGCACATACGCTCCCTCACCTCGGACTTCGTCAGCCTGGCAGTCGGAGCTTTGGGCCACGTTCTCGATTTTAACAGGCGGCATTTTGGCCGGCGACTGAATCTCCGCACACACTATAGGTTGCCAAGCGCGGCGACTAGGCGCTCGTTCTCGGACCGCAGACCTAGAGTGGCGCGGATGAACCGGCTCCGGCCGAAGGCGCGGACGATAACTCCCTGGCGCTGGAGGCGCTCGAACGCCTCCATAGCCGGCAAGCCACAGTCGAAGTAGACAAAATTGGTCTGGGACTCGGCCCGCGCGAATCCGAGCGCGTCCAGCTCTCCTTCGACGAAGTCGCGTTCGACCGCGTTCTCACGCGCCCGGCGGGATATCTCCTCTTCAGAGTCTAGGCTATAGTAGGCGGCGACTTGCGCCACAGTATTAACATTAAACGGCTCCCGTACCTTATCGACTGTTTCCACTATCGCCGGTGCGGCCACACCATACCCTATCCGCAGGCCGGCTAAGCCGAATATCTTCGAGAAGGTCCGTAAAACGACGATGTTTTGATGTTCAACGCGAAACTCCAAGGCTGTCCTGTAGTCCGGGTCGGTTACATACTCGTGATAAGCCTCATCGAAGCAGACGACAACATCTTGAGGGACCGCTTCCAGGAAGGCCCGGACAGCCTCGGCCGGGACAACTGTGCCGGTCGGATTGTTGGGATTGCAGATAAAGATGAGTTTGGTGCGCGAACCGACCGCTTTGGCCATCGCCTCCAGGTCGTGTGCCTGCCCGTGCAGGGGAACCTCCACCATGACCGCCTCTCTTAATCGCGCGACCATCGGATAGACGATAAATGACGGCACAGCGGCAACCACCTCGTCTCCCGGCTCCAAAGTAACGTCCGCCAGTAGCCGCAAGAGCTCGTTGGAACCGTTGCCGATCAACAGCGATGTAACCGGGACACCCAAATAGGCGGCGAGCCTCTCCTTAAGGAGGACAGCCGCCCCGTCAGGATAACGATTGAGCTGACCCGCAACACTCGTGATAGCCTCGAGCGCCGCCGGAACCGGCGGATAGGGGGACTCGTTAGAGGAAAGCTTGACCACCGAGTCCAGCCCCAGCTCCCGCTTGACCTCCGACGCCCGCTTTCCGGGACTATATGGTTCGATATTCTCTAGCGACTCTCTGACCCAACTCAACGACTGCCTCACTCCTCGGAAGTTTCGGGAGAACCCGACCCTGTCCCGGCGAGAGACCGCGCCTCAGAGAGGGCCTGCCTCGCCTCCGGGAACTCAGATTTTATACCGACGGCGCGCTCAAGCCAAACCACCGCCGCGTCAGGTTCGTTGAGAGAAAGATGGGTCTCGCCGAGCAGATAATAGGCCGGGGCGCTCTGAGGCCACAATTCCAAGGCACGTTCGAGATCGAGTCGCGCCTCGGTTAAGAGAGCGGGATCACCCCGTTGCCCGGCAAAGAGACGGGCCTGCCCTCTTAGCATCCACGAATCGGTCGACCCTGGGGCCACCGTCACGAGGGCCTCGAATATACGGTCCGCCTTGGCAAAATCATCCGCCGAACCAGTGGCAAGCGCTTTATTCAGTTGTAGCAAGCCATAGTCCTGCCAGTAGGCGCCCTCAATTGGATTGAGCTGCACAGCCCGCTCGAAGAGTTCGATGGCTCGAGGATTACTTCCGGCTAAATTGGCGTTCTTGGCTTTCAGGTAGAGCGAGTCGGCCCCCGCCCGGGTCAGAGCCAGCACGACCAGCACAGCGGCAAAAACTATCGCCGGACCGATCGCATATGGGACCGCGCCCTTGAATCGCGCCCGGGGCGCGATATCAATAGTCGAACCACGCAAAATGCCGAGAAAGATCCAAAAAACAAGGCCCGAACCAAGAGTGTCGACCGTAAAAAGTAGGCTGACAAGATAAGCGATGACCGCAACGACCAAGCCGGTGACATACCGGGTCTCAGCGATCTGGCGCTCCCGAGCCAGCGCGACCGTCAGAACCAGCAAAACAAGTGTGAAAAAGACGACTACCGCGGGCACGCCCAGCGTTGCCGCCAATTGGAGTGGATAGCTGTGCGCATTGTCGACCAGCATACTCCCCCCGACTAGAGCCACCCGGCTTTCTGTGTCATGCGGAGAGAAGGCCGACCGGAAAGTGTCCGGACCGTGACCGAAGAGCGGCCGCTCAGCCACTACCGGGAGTGTGATACGCCAGGTCTCAATCCGTTCATCGATGCTGCCGCGACGCGACAGAAAAGCCTTTGAAAACTCGTTCCCCAGGGACATTCGCGGCAGCACGGTCATGGTCAGTACGATGACAACTATAATTCCAACCGTTAAAGCTGCTAAGATCCGGCGGCGTCCTTGAAGAAAAAGAAGTAGGGCGATACCAACGAACCCGGCTATCCAGCCGGCCCGAGTGACCGTAGCCCCAAGCGCCAGGATGATCGAGATGGTGGCGACAATTCCCAGGACCTTGGTTCGGCGGTCGTCCTCGCCCATCAGAACAAAAGCGACCGGCAAGATCAAGGCTAGGTATGAAGCGAAGAGGATCGGGTTCCCGAAGGTAGAGAAGGCGCGCCCGGCTTCAAAACGGACCTCGCTCCAATTGAATGGGTCAATACCGGCGACCTGGAGAAGACCGTAGATCGCCGCGAGAGTTCCAGTGGCGGCAATAACAACAAAGAGTCGACGCAGGCGGTCGGCCGACCACTCGATACCGGCGGCCAGATAGGAGACGGTAAAAAAACCGGCGTAAGTTATCAGCCCCTCGTACCGGCCGTACCGGCCGAAGACCGCCGTCGCCCTGTCCTCGGAGAGCAACGTGGACACCAAGACCAAGACAGCCAGCCCGATGAAGAGCACGTCGACCGGCTGCCGCCGGCCGCGGCCCAAGCCGACCCCCGTCACTCCGACATATAGAAGCATGACCGCCAAGATAAGCTGGAACAAAGTCGATTTTGCCAAAGAGAAAACCCCGAATAGGCCGGGCCAGAAGACGAGCGGCACAACAGCTATTAATGCTAGCATCGCCAGGAACATGGGGCGGTCGACGGCGGTCGAACGTCCCAATCAGATCACAGCCATTCGCCGGTGGCAATCACGGCAGAAGTTAAGATCCTTATGGATGTGGCACTCTCCACAGGGAAGTTTGATCCCCTTGTTCAAAGCCGGCGTCACGCCGTATTTACGTTTCATGCGTCTCATCATCCCTATCACGCCGGGTCCGCCAACTTTCTTATGATGGCATCGGTTGCAGTAGTTTGCTCCCGGCGCTTCTTTCCTCGCGTGGCACATGACGCAGGGGGCCGTGGCGCGCTGCCAGCGTCTGCTTGGCCAGCCTTTGCTGGCCCGGCGCGTGACATAGGTGAAGTGCACATTTCTCCAGTTTGAGTCGTGCGTCATGGATATACCTTGGTGACACTGCGTGGAACACCAGGTATTGCGGTCGTGGCAACGATAGCAAGGCGAGCCATTTGTCGCTTTGGCGACGACCCCGTGGCGCTGCTTGCCGCTCTTCCAGTCTGCCTCTTCGAGGTTGAACTCGTACTCCTCGACAAAGGGTTCGTGGTGGTGGCCGTTGGCCGCACACCGCGGCACCGTTCCAACCGTGTGGCACATCTTGCAGAGTTCGGCGCCAACCTGCTTCGCTTTGGCCCCGTGTTCGGTCGGACTGATCCAACTCGCTTTGTGGGGCATGGTGATCCCCTGATGACACACTGTGCAACGTTTCGCCGGATCGTGGCAGACCTTGCATGGTTCAAAGTCGACCTTGCGGGCCGTCTCGCCGTGTATTTCTCCTTGGCGCCAGGGGGGCTTCTTAAAGTGCCGGGCCCGGACTCGCTTGACGTCGGCCTCAAAAGCAAGCAACTGATTATTGGGGTGGCACGACTCGCAGTCGACGGCGACCGGCGTCCCGTCCGCCTTTTTATACGGACCCCGATAGGTGTCCCCATCGGCGTCGACATAGCGACCGCCTTTTTTGTGGCACCTCTTGCACCCGGCCATCAAAGTATTGTCCTTGTAGGCGAAGTCATCATCCTCCTCTCGCAACGGACTATATTTCTCAGCGCCGGGGTGGGCGACACGATTGTGGCAATCGGCGCATCGAATCCCATTCGTCACGTGCGCCTCGTGCTCGATGCGCAGGTTGAACTCGTCGACATCCTTGTTCTTGATCTTCTGGTGACAAACCTCACACCGGTCGTCGGGCACGCGGCGCCGGCCATACTCGCCCTTTTTATTTATCGGTTGGCTGTATTCTCCCGAGGCTTCGAGCGCGATCCCGTGAGTCAAGAGATCGAGCCGTCCGGCTAAGGTCTTGTCGGCGTGACAGGCCGAACACCCGACATCGGCGTGGGCTGAACGCCGCCAACTCTGATATTGCGGATTCATGCTATGGCAGAGCCGGCCGCAGAAGGTCTCGCTATTCGTTAATTGATACGTGCCTCCGAAGACGATAGCCGCCAGCCCGACCGTCCCGCCGACGAAGAGGCCAAGCGTCAACCAAGGCCGCGTCAAGCTCCGCAAGCGCCAGGCCAGGCTACGAAAACCGGTTATTAGGGCTCCAGTACCCAGCCACAGGATAATCACCCCTATGACCAGCATGGATGTCAGGATGACGATCTCCGTCGAATTCCCGGCCGGATTCAGAAAGAGGGAGCGGTAGTGGTTAATAAACTCGACTATGGGCTCGTAGAATCTCATGTTGCAGGGGCTCCGTAAGGCAATTATATCACCCGATCGCCGCTAGGCAAAACGCTGGTACCCTTGCTATAATGATCGATTATGGGCCGGTTCCGATACCTACTTTATATCGCAGCCGCGGTCGGCCTTTACGGTCTCTGGACTCTCGCGGTCTTCCCGATCGCCGCCGACCACACTCCGGCCTGCGGTCTTTGTCACGTACCCCGTCAAGCCTACAGCACGGCCTATGGTTCGGCCCACGAAGACATCGGTTGTCTGGCCTGCCACCGCTCGCCCGGTCTTTCCGGCGCCGTCGCCTCCGACTTTCGCGGGTGGCGCAACCTCGCCTCCTGGGTCTTCCGGCGCCCGCCCCGCGACTACCGGGTCGACAACGATTCCTGCCTGTCTTGCCACGATGTCATTCTCTACGGGATCACGCGCTCGAAAGAGTTGAAGATGAGCCATCGCGAAGTCATCGATGCCGGTTGGCGATGCGCCGAGTGCCATGGAGAAACGGGACATAAGCTGCGCCCCGGAAAGTCGGCCCTCCAACTCGCCTCGATGGACAAGTGCTTGGGTTGCCACACGGCCCGAAAATCACTGGTACGGTGCCGTCTCTGCCACCGTCGCGAAATCAGAGACAAGAAACCAGACGACCTAAAGACCATCGGGTCCGTCGCTCATACGACCGGCTGGAAAGGCAAGCGGCACGGCGCGGCCGAGAATAGTCAGTGCCCCCTCTGCCACGAGGGGTCTTTCTGCCGAGATTGCCACGGGATAGACCTCCCCCACCCTGACGATAGTTGGCCGCTGGACCATTCTGACGTCGCGGTGACAGATGGAGACGCCTGCCGGCGCTGCCACGCCCGGGACTTCTGTTCGGACTGCCATGGAGTGCCGATGCCCCACACTGCCGACTACTTGAACGGTCACATGGCGGGCGTGAAGAAACCGTCCATTTGCGAGAATTGCCATCTACGCGACGAGTGCCTCGCCTGCCACGACAGCCACCGACTACACGAAATCCGCCGCGTCGCCAAAAACAGAAGTGACAACCCGACGCCGGAAGCCGCAAAAACCGGATCAAACAGCAAAACGAGGAGGAACTGATGGAACAACCGTCTCCACCCTCACTCGACCTCGGTCCGGACCGCCGCCGCCGGCTGGGGTGGGCGGGGCTGGGGATCTTGGCAACCGTGTTTATCGTCGGTCTCGGTTTCGCCGCCAACCATACCGCCAAACCAGCTTTCTGCGGCAGTTGTCATAATATGAGTACGTATGTCACGAGCTGGAAAGCGGGCGAACACAAGAAGGTCGGCTGCCTTGGGTGCCATCAGGACCCGGGGCTGATGGGCGCCGTCTCGTACCGGCTGCGCATGGTGCGCTATTACAGTCTGACTAAGATATACCTCCGTCGCCATCGCCCGGCTTTGACCACTGGCGGGTTCTCGGCCTGCGCCCGCTGCCACCAGCGGGTCCTTAAACACGCTATCGTCTCCAAGAATGGAATTCGAGTCAGCCACCGCGAGATAGCCGATGCCGGCATCGGCTGTGACCGATGCCACATAGCAGTCGGCCATGAGTCCCGGGCCATGGGGCTGACGAGACCCATGCACGACTACTGCTTCGCCTGCCATAAGAAGGAAGAGCGAAAGCAGGACTGCTCGTTCTGCCACCTTAAAGATATTTCGGTCGCCAGCACCGAGAGCCTTGGCGATTACCGCAGGGTGAACATCAAGAGCATCAACGACTGCTCCGGGTGCCACACGACCCGGAGTTGCGAAAATTGCCACATTGATAAGCGAAGGCTATTCGAATATTAGGTTTATGGAGTTGCGTCGCCGGCGCTTGCAGTTTCCGCAGCTCTTTTGGCCGCCTGTTCGCTCCAAGGACCATCGCTAACACGACCGTACGACTCGAGTGCGTCCTCGACTCGGCCCATACTCTCGTAAACGAAACCGAGCCATAACCACCCTTCGTCGAAAGAGTGAGCCAAGGTCACCGCTTCGCGGGCGTGCACTAAAGCCTGGTCGAGATCGCCTTGGCTAACGAGCACGGCGGCCAAAGCCCGGTGGGCCGTCGGCAGATCGGGAGCGAGCGACAAGGCTGTATCCGCCGCCGCCCGGGCCTCGCCCGCCCTATCGGCGTCGAAATCATCCGTGGCCATCTGCAGGGCCAGGGCCAACCTGGTCCGATTCTGAGGATCGTAAGGACCGACCTCGACGGCAGTCTCCAAATACTCCAATCCCCGCCGCAAGGCCTCGCGACTCCCGGTCTCTCGTGCTTGCCGGAGGAAGTTATTTCCCAAGAAGACATAATAGGTATCGACGCCCGGAGCGCGGACCGTCGCCGATTCATATGCCTGCCTGGCCGCCAGCGGATCGGCGTCGGCGGAGGCCAGACCGCGGCCGAAGTGGAGATCGGCCGTCCATAGGCGGGCCACGGTCATAGTGGCCGGCAGCGCGACTATAAGGAAAGCCACGGTGATCGGTACCGCCCACGCCCGGTTGGGCCGCCACCCTAGGTCGGCAAGCGTCCCGGCCGCGATGCCCAGGAATAGCCAGAGATAGAAAGAGCTCATGAGCCCGATCGGCTCGAAAGTAGCGTAGACTAAAACGGCCGCCACCCCGCCCAGCGGGCCGACCAGTGATTCCCCATCCTCATCAACTCGCGATCCGCGGAGGAATGTCAGGCCTATCAGCGCGACCAAGACGGCCAGGGCCGGCAGGCCCAGAGACGCGGCCGTCTGCAGCCAGATATTGTGGGCGTCGTCGATGCGCCATTCAACCCCCTCGAGCGCCGCCGCCTGCCGCCCTTGATAAAGCTGCGCGGCCCACGGGAAATTGCTCGGGCCGACGCCGGTAGCCGGATAAGCGCCGATGGTCCTGAGGGCCGCGCCCGCATAGACCTGCCGGGTGGAGGCGGCTTGGATGAGTCGCCTGCTCCGAAAGGCTTGAGCGAGATTCTCAACGCCCATGTTCGCGGCCCAAAACTGCGAGGCGGCGGCCAGGACGAGCGCCGTGGCCCCTACCGCGGCCAGCGCTTTAAACGAGACTGAAGGACGTCGCCCGGCGAGAACAAAGACGACAACCGAGCCGGCCAGTGCCGCCGCTAGGGCCGAACGCGAGGCCGTCAGGGCCAAGACCGGGACGAAGAGCGCCGCCGCCGCCCAGAACCCCGCCCGGGCCGCCCCCGGTTTCGCCTTGAGGGCGCCCGCCAGCGCCGATGTCAGAGCAACCGCCAAGAAGCTCCCTAAGAAGATCGGGCTGCCGAGCGTCGACGACAATCGACCGCCGGCCGGCTGCACCGGAAAACTAATGATGGAGGCGGCCTGGGCCAAGGCCGCCAGGGAGACGATGACGCCCGAACCGACGATAACCGCGATGAGCCTGTCGGTCCTCCGGGCCGTCCATCGTCCCTGGGTTCCCAAGAAAAAGAGGATGGCCAGGAGTATGTACGTAACTAGTCCGTCGTGCCGCGGGTAGTGACCGAGCCAGCCGCTGTTCCGGTCGAGAGACAGCGCGAAGGAGAGTCCGGCCAGGGCGGTCCAGGCCGCCGCCAGGCCGCCGAAGAGCCCGACAGGTCGAAGATCTACCCGTCCCAGAGCGACCAATAGAGCGAATATCAGCGCTGCCAGGGACAAACCCGCTCCGAGGACTAAGAGCTTCGGCAAACTATAGTGCTGAGCGCCCCAGGGCGAGTAGACCAGCGGCAAAGCGAAGGCGAGAACGGTCGCGGCCAACGCCGGCCAGGCCGCCGGGGTCGCCGACTCCGCCGTCGCGCTATCCCGCGGCGAGCGTGCCGGTCTTGTCTGCGAATCAGTCTCCATGTCACATTGAGGAACGAGATAATATTGTATAATCGTCCCCATGAAAGGACAAGCTGGACGCGGCGCCGGCGCCGGTGTCTTTTGGGCCGCCGCCTCGATCTCCGCCCTCATCCCCTTAGCCCACAGCCCCTCGCTTTTCGGTCCCTTCACGGCGCCTAAAGCGATTCTTCTATGGGTGGGGGCCGGTATCGTCTTGGGCCTGACAGGACTATTCGTCGCGACCGACAGACGTCAAAGGCGACCCGGCGGCGTGCCTCTGTGGCTCCCGGCGGCCTTCGCGGTCGCGCTGGCGCTGACGACTTTGACCTCTTTGGACCCCGTCCTCAGTGTCTGGGGAACGCGCAATCGGTATTTGGGCCTGGCTACATACGCCGCCGGCATCGCCCTTTTCTACGGCGCGGCGCTGACCGCCGAACCCGTCCGCGCGCGTACCTTCGCCAGGCTCATCGCCGCCGGCTCGGTACCGCTCTCGGCCCTGGCCCTGGCCCAACGAGCCGGGTTGGCCTATCCTCTCGACTTCGGCCGGGCGCTCGGCGAACGCGTCGGGTCGACCGTCGGCAACCCCAATTTTCTCGGTATCTACTTAGCGATGGTCTTAGCCTTAGCTTTAGGGTTAGCCAAGGACGACGAGCGACGCTATCAACCGGGCTGGTACGCCGTCTCCGGGCTGGTAGTGGCCGGTTTGATCGTCACAAACTCTCTGGGCGCGTGGGCCGCGGCGGCTGTTGTCGTCGGCGCCTGGGTCTGGCGGGCCGCAGCCGATCTGCCGGGGAGGGCGCGGGCAACTTATCTGACGGCGGCATCGATATCGACCGTAGCGCTGGGCGCGCTCTTGGCGCTCGAATCGGACATCGCCTTCAGTATCGCGGACCGAGCGTCCGTCTGGACCGCCGGCATCCGGGCCTACGCGGTCGCGCCGCTGACCGGCAACGGATTGGGGGCGCTCCGCTCGGTCATGCCCGGGGTCCAGCCCCTCAGCCTCGGTTCGGAGGTCTACGCCGACGCCCATAATCTCTTCATCACCCTGGCCGCGGCGGCCGGGCCACTCCCTTTACTAATATTCATCGCCATTCTGATTACGTGGTTCTCGAAGAAACCCGGAAGCCATGGGCGGTTCATCTCCGGGTCCTTTAAAGCAGCTGCGGCCGCGTATGTCGTCGGCCATCTCTTCAATCCGGAATCGATCGCCCCGTTCGCGCTCTTCTGGGCCATCGGAGGCCTTCTTGTAGGCGACGCGGCCGGAGCGGAAACGAAGAGGCCGACTGTGGGGGCCGGTCAACGGGCGCGAATACCCGCCGGCATAACCCTGGTGGCCCTGGGCGTCATCGCGACCGTCGGCCTCGGTTCGGTGGGCTTACGCATCTGGCAGGCTGAACGATATATCAAGATCGCCTCGCGCGAGCCGGAACTGCGCGTCGCATTGGACTACGCGGCCAGGGCCCAGAACTACTGGCCCCGCCACCCGCTCTACGGATACCTTCTCTTCGACGAAGCCGCCCCTTACATCGGTAAAGATGCTATCGTCACCGCGGCTGTCGAGGCCGGTCTCGACCGGGCTCTGGCCTTCAATCCGCGCGACGCCGACGCCTACTATATGCGGGGCGTCTTCCACAGCCGGCTCAGCGCCGGCGGCGAGTCGACCGGCGAAGTCGAGGCGGCCCTCGCCAACTGGGAGGAAGCCGTCCGCTTCAACCGGGTCAAGCTGCCGGCCAACTTCGAGCTGGCCAAGCTCTACCTGGCCCGAGGTGAAAACGAGCGCGCCGCCGAACACCTCGAACTCCTACTCCGTCTCATCGAAGACAATGACGACCACCGGCCCGAGATAGAGAACTTGCTCCGGCAGGCCCGCTCGCAGTAGCACGATTTAAGCGACTCCCTCGAGCAACGGGAACATCTTGGCGAGCCCTATAAATCCAAGGTGTCCCGGTCCGGAGAGGCTAGTTCGAATTTCGCCCCGCGAATCGAGGCGCGAGCCGTAGTCGCGCAGCGGAGCCGATTAAATCATTCCTGGTTAGATCCGCTGGTGGTCGTGGTCATCGGCCCGGAAACTCCGGTGATAGAGGGCCCTGGCGATGACACTTGCGCGCGGTTGATTCAATCCCGGCAAGATCAAGGATGCGTCGTTGGGGCTCGCCCCGCTTTGAGCGTAAGAAAAAGCGGGGCGAGCATTTGCTCGCCCCGCTCTCTTGGCTTTGGTAATTACCAGCCCATGCGCAATACTTAGAATGTCTTGCCGACACCCAACGTACCCGCCTCAGTACCAGTGTCACGGTGACACTTCATGCAGAGTTGATCCATCCGCGGTAGAATGCGGTCGGCATCGTTCCTGTTCAAATTACCGGCAGTAAAGTCGAAAGCCGCGCCGGCAGCCGTCTGGATCTTGGTGTCTTGCGTGTACGTGTCGAAGAGCAGCTTCGCACCCTTGGTCTGATGCGGCCAAGCACTCTCGGCGTCAATCGGAGCAGTGGTCTCGTCGGCCCACATCTCCTCGGTCTTGTTGCCAGCACTCGAAGCTGCATGGCAACCACGGCAACCCTTCTGGGTGTTCTGCGGCTCAAGAGTGCCGCCGTCACCGTTAAGGTCGAGACTGCCCCAGTTAGCGACTGTCATGGTCGCCCCGTAAACCTCGAGACTACCATCGGCCGTCGGGCCCTGGACGTGCGACCTACCGTTCGCGCGAACCGAATTCGGATCAGCGTCAGGATCCTCACTGGTGTTCCAGTTCGGATTCTGGTCGTGGCAGTCGCCGCAGAAGTTCGACAGGGTCGCGTACGCATCGCCCGTCATTTCTTCGTCACTCGAGCGCCCATCCACACCCTCGGCAAGAATGCCGTTGGTCGGATTCGGGTCCTGGCGCAGGATCTTCATGCCCCATTTCCCGGACTCAAATCCCGACGACATAAGACTACCGCCGCCGTGAACCGTGTGGCAATTGCCGCACGACAGACCGCCCTCGCTCAAAATCTGATCGCCACCACTATCAGGAATAGCAGTCGAACCGAGCGTGTGCTCGCCTCTTACGACGTAGTCCTTTGGCCGGAACGGACGCTTCATGGTCACACCGTAAGTACCGTGGCAATAGTTACACTCGGAAGCGCGATCCATACCGCGCTTTTCGCCGTTCAGGACGTCGCCGCTGCGGAGAAGTCTCCAGCTACCGGTACCCGCCAAGTGAACCGCGTGACAAACCCGGCAACGGTTGGTCGAAGCCGAGAAGCCGCCGTGCGGGCTTTCGAGATCAGCCCCATCAGGACTAGGGTCATTCTCGAACGCCTCGTACTCCTCGGGATTCCAGATCGCTATCCCGTCGGAACCAGGAGTGCCGGTAGTGCTCATCGTATCATCCGGGTCGTGACTGGCCTCGTAGTCAACATCCGTCCACCCACCGGCCAGCGCCACGCTTCCCATCAGCGTCACGATAATTACCGCCAAAAAAGATACAAAAAGTAATTTTTTCATATACTTTCACCTCCCTTCAAAGCATATAAAACGCAATAAAGAGAGCCCACGGCTAAGCCAGGGCTCTTACTGTGTTCTCTTTGAGATGCATAAGCAAAAAACGAAGATGTCGGCGAAGTCCAAACTTGCTTCATACATCCTAGGCCGTAGTTTTGCTTGAAAGCGGTCTGGCGAATCAACGCTACCCCCATAGGAAAAGATTACCGGTTCTCCCGGCATATGTCAATTACCTTGTGCTACCTCAAGGGCTGATAAATAACGCACAACTTGCCGCTGCTATAGCCCCATTGGCCGCTTATGGCTCAATAGTAACCACTTATGGTAGCTTAGTCAATAACCTTGTGAAACTTTTGTCAAAGCTCGTTTAAAATGTCCTCTTCCTTAACTCGTTAGAAATGTTCCTCTCCTTGGAATGGTTCCGGCAAGCGGTTTTTTCTGCCACTCACGTCTCCAAGGATGATTGGCCGCCGGAGTATTGGCCGTGCTTTTCTTTGGCTTCTCTTCTTTAGCGGTCATTTCCTTGATCTCGAACCCGCGACAGCACCAGGAGCCGCTCTCTTTCTTTTTTGCTCATCTCTAAATGTCCTCTCAATGCCTGAGCCTCCCTCTCGTCGATCCGAAGGCAAGCTTACTTTCACTAAGAGGACATTTACTATTGAGTTTCAGAGAGGACATTATCAGGGAGTCGCGACATAACCTTGTGAAACTTTATTCCCATTCTTACTAACCTTAAGCGACCCCTATCAACAATGCTCTAAGATGACGAAAGCCTCCCCTGTCCGGGAAGGCTTTCACTAGGATACTATTTGTGCAATTACAGAGGCATAGAGGGCGGCTCGAAACCTGACTTCGCCCGCCGTAACAAGAGCCGCCGTAAAACCAGGGCAATCAAGACCAGCAAGACCAGCAGACCAATACCGTACGCCCATAGCGGTATCTCGCGCGCCTTTTCGCTCGCTTCTTCTCCAGGCGCTCGGGCCTCTTCGACGTTTATCCGCAATATCTGAACCCGGTCGTTCCACTTGTCGGCCACGGCGAAAGTGTTCCCGCCCATATAAGTGATGTCCGAGGGATAATTGAAGAGCCCGTCGGTATCGCCCTGGGTGCCTACTTCGCCCAAATCATCCCCGTCCTCGTCGAAAACGCGGATGGCGTGATGAAAGGCGTCGGCAACATAGATGCGCCCCAGATCGTCCTGAGTCATCCCGGTCCCCAATCCGAAGAACCGCTCCGAGTCGTCCAGATCCTGCGGGGGCTCCCCCTGGTAGGCGATAACTTCACCCTTCTTGTTGAACACCTGGAGCCGCATGTTCTGACTATCGGAGACGACCAGGTTGCCCTCTTCGGTGACAAGGAGGTCTTGGGGTGTCTCGAACTGGCCCAGCTTCCGCCCCTGGCTGCCGATATGCCGAGCAATTTCCATCTTCCCGTCGAAGGCGTAGATCGACCCCGGGGCGGCTAGATAGACCAGCTCGCCGGCTGTATAGACCTGTGTCCCCTGAATCGGCAGTTGCTCGAGGGTCTTACCCTTCGAATTAAAGACCATCAGGCCGCTGTCGAACGAGGCGGTGTAGATGCGGCCCTTGCTGTCGACCGTCACCCCCAACGGGGTGATGAGGTCGCCCGCCTTCAGTTTCTTACCCCGGGTCTTGATCTCGGACTTGAACCGCCCGCGACGATTGAAGATGACGACCCGGTCGTTGCCGGTATCGGCCACGTAAATATCGCCGTTATCGGTCACATGGACGGCGTTTGGATAGCTCAATAGGTCTTTCCTGCTGACCCCGTAGATAGAGAAGACATGGGTGATACCCGGCGCTTCTCGCTGGGTCACGGCTTCCGGGGGTTTGTTGAGGAACCAGTAAAAGAGCAGTAGGCCGAGCAGGATCATGATCAAAATGACTAAAGTCGTCAGCTGATTATTCTTGGCCGGGCGCTGAAGCGACGATTCTTCCGGGGCCGTAAGCCCTTGCAGTTCAGGCATTAGTGCGAATCTCCAGTCGTTTGCGATTTGACGTCCTCGGCGCCGAGCCCCTCTAGGGCTTTTAGCGCCTCCTGATAATCGGGGAGGAATTTGATGGCCTCACGATACGAGTCTATCGCCGCTTCCCGCTTGCCCACCTTTTCAAGAGCCTGACCTAGTAAATAATGGACATCGGACGCGCTGGGCTCAAGCTCCAATGTCCGATTGAGCGGTCCGATCGCCTTCGCGTAGTCTCCTTGGTCGAAATATATCTTGCCCTCCGCGTACCAGGCGCGATCGTATTTCTCGTTCTTCTTCTGTGCCTTCCTTAGGGTGCTAATTGCCGACTTCGTGTCGCCCAGGGCCTCATGCGCCTCGGCCAGGACCACGAAGTAGGCGGGTTTCGGATCCAGCTTGACAGCTTTGTCGAGATGCTCGATAGCCTGCTTGTAAAACCCTGTCCTCACCAGAGCGGCCCCCATGCCGGCTTGGGCGGCCGCATTCCTGGGCTGTTCCTTGATCAGGTCTTCATATTTAGCCAAATCCCGCTCGGCCGAAGTGCGCGGCGCCATAGGCTCACCCGTAACCGACAAGGCGATCATGCCGCCTATAACTAAAATGAGAATGCCGACAACCCAGGTCAGGTATGTGATCATCGAGCGGGCGGGCGGCCCTTGAGGGGCGGTGACGGTCAGTTTCTTGTCGCTTTGAACTTCCAATGGTCTCCTTCCCGAAGCCTCGCCGGTCCGACCGGTCCGGCCATCGAGAGCCTACAGTATATTCAAATATGTTCCCGAGTGTCAACAATAAACGGCATGTTTTGGCCGCTAAACGGTAACATCACCAGACCGCGCGGGCGGCGGCCGCTCCGGCGAGCCTCTGTCGCCGCCAAGAGAGGAAGACGAGTAGGACAAGCATGAGCGCCAGCAGCAAGTACGGATAGAGCGAAGAGGTCATCAGGGCGGCTGTCTCCTCTGCTCCGGGGAGACTGATCCGGACGATCTGAACGCGATCGTTCCACTTGTCGGCCACGGCGAATTTTCCCCCGCCCAGATGGACTATGCCGGATGGATAGTTGAACCGCCCTTCCAGCTCGCCTTGCTCGCCGAATTCGCCCAACTTATTACCATCATGGTCGAAGACGTGAATCGAGTGATGAAAGGCGTCCACTATATAGACCCGTTGACTATCGTCGAGCGCCAGGCCCATATTCAAGCCGAACATCCGGGACGCATCGTTGAGGTCTTCAGGGGGTTTACCTGTCCCGCCCTTGAGGGCCCCTTTATCGTCCAGTATCTGAATACGCGAGTTCTGCGTGTCCGAAACAAAAAGATTGCCCTCATCATCGTGGGCGAGTCCATTTGGATACTCGAACGCCCCCAACTGGCGCCCCTTGCTTCCCCATTCGTGCTTCTTTTTTCCGTTCAGCGAATAAACGAATATCGGCCCCGCCGTCGATATGAATAGTTCGTTGCCGTCGATGGCGATGTCGATCGGTTTCTCTACCGGTATTTGTCGCTTGAGTCGGCCGCGGCCGTCGTAAACTAGAACCAACGATCGCTCCATCGAGGCTACATATATATTGCCGGCCGGGGAGACGGCCAAGCCCAGAGGTAGGAGAAGCGGCCCCTTCTTTGGTTGATCGGCCGGATCGGCCGCCTTCTCGCCTATCGAGAATTTAAAACCACCGTCCTGGTCGAAGGCGACTATCCGGTGGTTGCCGGTATCAGAGACATATATACTGCCCCGCGGGCCGACGGCCACGGAATTCGGACTGTCAAAGCGCTCGGAACCCCACCCGTAGATCGAGAAGACGGACTCGATACCCGCCGCCCGACCGCCTCCTTCGGGCAAGGGCGGACGAGTAAGGTTCAAGTATAGGTAGAGCAGCAGCAGAAAGATCGCCAATAAAACCAGGACACGCGGCCAATCGGACCGCCGACGGTCTATCGGGATACGCTTTACTTGTGGAAACTCCAGTGTGTCTACGGGGCCGATTTCGGCTCCAATCTTTTGAGCGCTTCTTTGGCTTCCGGATAGTCCGGGACATACTTGAGCGTCTCACGATATGCTTGTGCCGCCTTCTTCTTCTCGCCTTGACCCTCGAAAGCTTGACCCAAAGCCAGATGGGCGTCGGCATTGCGGGGGTTCATCTCCAAGCATGTCTCGAAATCGCGGATCGCCTGTTTGTAGTCCTTCTTTTCAAGATATATCTGCCCGCTGGTGAAGAATGGCACGTCCCAGTCTCGAGCCAACCCTCTCGAGGCCCGCAATTCATCAAGGGCCTTGGCGGTCTTGCCAAGCTCACGATAGGCGACGGCGAGATTGTAGTGATACTGGGCGCTCTTGGGTTTCAAGCGAACGGCCGCCTTAAATTCACGCAACGCCTCATCAGCCCGCCCCATCTTCATGTAGGCCGTACCTAGGCCCGCATGAGCAACCGGATCCTTGGGATCGAGTTGAAGCTTGGCGGTATTGTCCATGATGTCTCGCTCGAGAGAGGTCCGGGGTGCCTCAATATTGTTGGTAAGTATATGCCGTAGCAACATTAGTCCCAGCAATATTATTAGGAAAACTAGAACACTACTGATTACGCCGGCAGGGCCCCTTCGATTGCCAGCGGACAGCGATCGAACGGGACGTAGGTTTTGGTTTGCTTCTAGATGAGAGATTTTGTCCATAATAGTCACGCTACGAACCGCTCATATTGTTACAAAACAAGCGACTCGGAACGAATCCAGTATATGAATCAGGCTGGACGCTGTCAATAAACAAAGGGGGTGACAGAGGTGCCCGACGACCTTATAATCAGCGTCGTCGGCTGCCTCCCACCAGTCGGCCGACAGAGGAGCGGACCACTATAGCAGTCAGAAGCAAACACAGTAAGAGAATCGAATGGGCCGGCGCGGCTGCCCTGGTCGTCATCGCTCTGCTACCGGCGGCCGTCCTGCCCGGACTTAACGATGCCTATTCGCTCCCCAAGTCTCTGCTATTACGGGGGGCGGCCATCGTCCTGGCGACTCTCTTGGCTTTTTCGGCCGGCGTCCGGCAGCCGCGCTTTGGGCGCCACTTCCCCGAGATCGCCCTAGCAGTGTTAGCGGCGTCGCTTGTCACCGGCGCGGTCCTCTCGTCCGACCCGCTGCTTAGCTTTTTCGGAGCCTACCGCCGGCACGAGGGTCTCTTGGTCTGGTTGAGTTACCTACTCGTCTTCTGGGGGGCGACGCGTTTCGGCAGCGCACCCCGTCGTCGTTTCCTTGTTGAGACGATCTCCTGGATGACGGCCGGCGTAGCCTTGGTGGCCATCACCCAATATCTCACAGCTGACGCGTCAAGCTTTCGGGTCCAGGGAACTTTCGGTAACGCCTCTCTACTGGGAGCGTTCTTGGTTCTGGCCGTGCCGGCCGCCCTGACACTCCTCGTAGGCGGGGATGGCCGCGCCAGGTTGGCCGGCGGCCTAGGCGCGGGAGGCGGCCTCGTTGCCCTATATTTGACTTTCACTCGAGGAGCCTGGTTGGCCGTTCTCGTCGCGCTCGTAATCGTGGCCTTCGGCGTGGCGCGCACGGGCGCCAGCCGCCGGGCGAAACGCACCATATCATTCGCTGCGACCGCGACTGTGGGGGTCATCCTGCTTGTGACTCTAGCGTCGGGCGGTCCGGCCGGCTCGTACACTTTAGCTCGCCTACAAAACGCTGCCGAATTCGATACAGGAACAACAGCCTCGCGCTTGGAAATGTGGCGGGAAACTGTCATTCTCATCAAGGAGAAGCCGGTCATCGGCTACGGCCTCGAGACATTCCGCGACACCTTTATGGGTACGGAGAAACTGGCAGCGGTCGAAAACGTCTACCGGCGCGCGGACAGACCCCACAATCACTTTCTCTATCTCGCTTTTGCTTCGGGCCTTATCGGAGCGGCAGCCTACTACGCCTTCCTGGCCGCCATCATCTGGCTGGCTTTTCGAGGGCTTTCAAGAATGGCTAACCGGAGTGACCTGCTCATCTATGGCCTGATGGGAGGCGTCGTCGGCTATCAGGTCCAGGCCGAGTTCCTTTTTAGCTCCGTCGGCACCTCGCCTATCTGGTGGCTCTTCACCGGGCTATTGGTTGCCGGCGCGCGCGACACCAACCCGGAAGAGCCGGGAAAAACCGCGGCGCCGGCCACCGCTGTCATCGCACCCGCGGTCGGCGTGCTGCTCTTCACGCTCTTGCTCTTCCAGGGGGGGCAGGCCATCTATGCAGACTATCACTTTACAAAGGGGTTGCCTGGACGACAAACGGGGGATCCACGGTCGATAAAGGCACTGGAGACCGCGGTCGACATCTCCCCCGGGTCGCGAGTATATCGCTTGGCCCTGGGCCACGCCTATCTGGCCAACGGCAAGATCACCGGCGACCGGACCATGGTCGATCAAGCTATGTATGTCTATGCCCGCGGGTTGGAGGAAAGCCCCAGCGATGAGCTCTACTATAGTCTGGGTGACGCGCAGGCTTTTTACGCGGCCAACTGGGACCGTGAGTTCTTCACCGCCGCCTTTGCCTCCTATGAGGCCGCCGCCGAACTGCGCCCCTTCTTTCCATATACATATTGGGAGCTGGGCTACATCCACATGGAGCAAGGACGGACTAAAGAGGCGGTCCCACTCTTTAAGCGAAGCCTCGAGCTGGACCCGCTAAACACAGATGCCTGGAACGATCTAGGGCGAGCCCATGAATCACTTGGGCGGCCGGCACAGGCGCTCCGGAGCTACCAACGCGCCCTCGAGCTGGACCCGCAGTCCGGCCCGGCGATTGACGGTCTTGACCGCGTGCGCTAGCGCAATGACGCTTCCAGACTATCGTCCATGGACGAACGGTGCTAACGCAAGTACGATATTGACTGAGTCAGATCATGAGGCTACTCTCGTTCAGATGGTCAACGATTGACTTTTGGGTCGCGTAGAGACCCGAGTAAGCCCGCGTAGATACATCGAGGATTATGAAAAAGACGGCACTTATAACCGGGGTAACCGGCCAAGATGGCGCTTATCTAGCTGAGTTTCTGCTGTATAAAGGCTATCTCGTCCACGGAATAAAGAGACGTTCCTCTTCATTCAACACTGAGCGGATCGATCATCTTTACAGAGATCCGCACGATGGGCATCCAAATTTCCTGCTACATTATGGTGATATTACCGATTCGACGAATGCTATACGGCTGATTCAGGATATCCGCCCTGACGAGATCTATCACCTAGCAGCCCAGAGCCATGTTCAAGTCTCTTTCGAATCCCCGGAATACACCGCAAACGCCGACGCCTTGGGTACTCTAAGATTGCTGGAAGCGCTACGTATCTCCGGTCTGTACGAAAAAGTACGTTTTTATAACGCGGCCACCAGCGAGCTCTACGGGCTCGCGCAGGAGGTTCCCCAGACCGAGAAGACCCCTTTTTATCCCCGAAGCCCATACGCGGTCGCCAAACTTTATGGCTACTGGATAGTCGTAAATTATCGGGAGGCCTATGGAATCCACGCCAGCAACGGCATCTTGTTCAACCACGAATCGCCCAACCGCGGGGAAACTTTCGTAACGCGAAAAATAACCATGGCCGCGACCCAAATTAAACTGGGCCTCCAGGACCGGTTGTTCCTGGGAAATCTAGACGCGAAGCGCGATTGGGGCTACGCCAAAGACTATATTGAAGCCATGTGGTTAATGCTGCAACAGGATGAACCTGATGACTATGTAATCGCGACCGGTGAAACACATTCGGTCCGTGAATTCTGCGCAAACGCCTTTAAGGCAGTCGACATCGATATCGATTGGCAAGGTACTGGCGTGAACGAGAAAGGCATCAATAGCGGCTCCGGCAAGGTGCTGGTTGAAATAGATCCGCGCTACTTTCGTCCGACCGAAGTCGAGATACTGATGGGTGACGCGTCGAAGGCACGCCGGAAACTGAAGTGGCAAGCTAAAGTCACCTTTTCAGAGCTCGTAAGAATCATGGTCGAGGCAGATATGGAGAAGCTCGTCGGGAAGAAGGGCGAGCAGCCCTCCACGCCACGCGTGCCGGAATCCCAACCGTAATGAGTTCGCCTTTTACTCTTGAGGAGACGTCAAAGATTTACGTTGCGGGCCATGCTGGAATGGTGGGTTCGGCTCTAGTCCGAAAGCTGCGCGCAGACGGTTTCGACAATCTAATCTTGCGGTCGCGCACAGAGTTGGATCTCTCCGATCAAGCGGCAGTATCGCGTTTTTTTACAGCCGAACGACCGGATATAGTATTTCTAGCTGCCGCCAAGGTTGGAGGAATCTGGGCGAATAGCCAATTCCCCGCTGAGTTCATCTATGAGAATCTAATGATCGAAACAAACACGCTTCATAACGCGTTCCGCTGCGGTGTGAAGAAACTATTATTTCTCGGCAGCTCATGCATCTACCCGAGGCTCGCGCCACAACCGATACAGGAATCATCGCTCTTGTCCGACCCGCTCGAACCGACGAATGAAGCCTATGCGATCGCGAAGATCGCGGGAGTCAAGCTGTGTGAATCCTACAACGAGCAATACGGCACACGTTTTATCCCGGTCATGCCGACTAACCTTTTCGGCCCTGGAGACAACTTCGATCTAGAGCTCGCATGTCTTGCCGGCTCTCTTGCGAAAATTCCACGAAGCAAAAGAAGCGGGAGAGGACACAGTAACCGTTTGGGGTACAGGCCGGCCGCGCCGGGAGTTTCTGTACGTTGACGACCTGGCTGACGCCTGCATATTCATTATGAAAGAATACAGGGAAAACGAGCTTATCAACATTGGGGTCGGCGAGGATATCCCGATAGAAAGCCTGGCCCAGATGATCCAAAAGGTCGTTGGATTCCATGGCGATATTCTCTTCGATGAATCAAAACCGGACGGAACACCGAGAAAACTACTCGATGTCACCGCCATAAATAAGCTTGGCTGGCGAGCCAAGACCGGTCTGCGGCACGGTTTGTCAGATACCTACAAATGGTACGTGAAAACAGAGGCTGCCAGGGCGGTGCGCTCCCATCAATAATGGCGAGGATCACGCCTTCGTACTCGACAGTCATGTTGACATTGCCTAGGCGCGATACTACCCTTGTTCATACAATGAACAATCGGATACCTTCTCCAGCATGCTCGCTTGCGAGTGAAAACACATAGATGGCCACTCTATCGCAAAAAACCCAGAGGAAACCGAGTGGATCGACTGAAATCGACGATCCCGTTCCCGTCACCATAATCAGGCCGGATTCATCCCTGAGACTGATCGACATAGCCGAATTGAGGCAGTACCGCGATCTCTTTTACTACTTGGTGCTCCGGGAGATCAAGGTAAGATACAAACAAACAGTGCTCGGCGGAATCTGGGCCATTCTGCAACCGTTACTGACAATGGTCGTTTTCAGTTTGTTCTTTGGCAGACTGGCGCAGGTCCCGTCCGACAATGTTCCTTATCCGATCTTCTCCTTTGCCGCTCTAGTCCCCTGGATATACTTCGCGAACGCCGTAAGCTTTTCGAGCAATAGCCTAATCAGCAATCAAGCCTTCATAAATAAGGTCTACTTTCCGCGGATCGCCGTCCCGGCGGCTTCAATATTTGGCTGGCTCCTAGACTTTGGGATCGCGCTGACCGTCTTGTTTGCGATGATGGCCGTATACGGAATCGCGCCGACGCCACTGATCGTGCTCCTGCCGGTGCTGGTGTTGTTGATAGTGCTCTCCGCAGCCGGAACCGGGATGTGGTTGGCGGCGCTAAACGTGCACTATAGGGATTTCCGGTACGTCGTGCCGTTTGTGATCCAGCTCTGGATGTTCATCTCACCGGTCGCCTACCCGATGTCGCTTGTGCCTGAAAGATTTCGGATTATTTATGCGCTGAATCCAATGGCGGGGGCAATAGAAGGGTTCCGCTCCATTCTCCTGGGGACGATTGACTTCCCGTGGGTCTTGCTGGGAACGTCAACTGTCGTCAGCATCCTAGTCTTCCTGAGCGGCCTGGCATACTTTAAGAAAACCGAGGAATCGTTCGCCGATATAGTATAGAAGATGAGACAAGAGCAATAAAAACATGAATGACACCGCCATAAAAATCGAGGGGCTCGGGAAACGGTATCGCCTTGGTGTTCGCGAACAGGGATACAAAACATTGAGAGAGGCCTTAGTCAGCGCCGCCAGCGCTCCGGTGCGAAATTTTAAACGGTTGCGCTCGCTTACACACTTCAGCAATGAGACGGACGAAGCGAATGTCTTATGGGCCCTGAGAGACGTCAGTTTCTCTATCAAACGGGGCGAAGTGATCGGCATCATTGGCGCCAATGGCGCCGGTAAAAGCACCCTGCTCAAGATCCTTTCCAAAATTACGAAACCAACCACCGGTTTTGCCGAAATTCACGGGAGAGTCGCCAGCCTGCTCGAGGTAGGCACCGGCTTTCATAATGAACTCTCAGGACGCGAAAACATCTATCTGAACGGCACGATTCTGGGAATGAAGAAGAAAGAGATCGACCGGCAATTCGATGCGATTGTTGAGTTTTCCGGAGTCGAGAAGTTCATCGACACGCCGGTCAAGCATTTCTCTAGCGGCATGCAGGTACGCTTGGCTTTTGCAGTTGCCGCACACCTGGATCCGGAAATCCTCATCATCGACGAAGTCTTGGCCGTAGGAGACGCGGCTTTTCAAGAGAAGTGCTTGGGGCAGATGAGCGCTATCGCCTCCCAGGGCCGGACCGTTGTCTTTGTAAGTCACAACATGGGGGCCGTCAATCAACTATGCGAGCGAGCCATCCTATTGAAAGACGGCCGCCTAAGCCTCGATGGCACGCCCAGCGCAATTACTGCAAACTACCTCGAGAACAGTCGACGCCAAACCACCGTCAATACCAACAACTTCGCGGGTCCATTGGCTCCACGCATCAAATTCGACAAATTGGCTGTCAACTCGCAAGCAGTGTCAAATTCAATCGTTGTCTCCCCATCATCAAAGATCATGCTCAGTGTGGAAGGAGAGGCACTCGAGGCCATACCGGATTGTCAGATAACATTCTCTGTTTTCCGTGACGGTTCCAGGCTGTTCACCTTACACGACGTTGAAAAACCGGAGCCATTACAGCCAGGCTCCTTCAGGTCCCAGATCGAGATACCCGCGCTGTTGCTGCGGCCCGGAGAGTATTCGATCGCACTCGGCGCTCTCCAGGGATATGAGTGGATGTGGGGAACTGATCTCGGCCATTTTTATGTGAATGAAGAGTGGGCCACTGACTACCAAGAGGTCAACCTTGGAGTTATTAATCTGCCCCAAAACGGCCGGCGCGTTCTCTTGGCCCAAGAAAGCGGATCGCCTGCCAAATAACATGCTGTTCTCAATCTTCTCATGCGTAATAAGCGCATGAGGACATGCCTAGGAGGCCAATGTCTAAGAAACTAGTAAATCTGATTCTGAATAGGGCCGGCTATCAAATATCCCGCAAACAAGCACAAAACCACGCTGCATCTACGAACTCCCATATTTCAAATGACGTCATATACGAATATTCCCTTGTCTCGAATACACCAGGTTTCCTTGATCAGGAAGCATACAATTTCTTCTGCACTCTTGCTGATATTTTTCCTCTCAATAAAAAGGATCTACTGGAGATCGGGGTCTTTTGCGGTCGAAGTTTGATAGGACTCGCTCTCGCATTCAAGCAGTCTTCCTCCGTTGTTGGAGTTGATCCATTCTATGCAAACTTCGATGATTCATCCGCCTACGAAGACGAGACTGAGCTCCTATCGCGAGCTGCAAATTATTCATCACGAGAGATCCGACTCGAAATGCTTCATGGGAAGATCGAAGAGATCCGCGCTTATAACTCGGACATTGCCGAGCGCATCATCCTGGAAGAAACGACCCAGGAAGAGTTTGTCGTGCGATCGAGCAGCAAAGCCTATCACCTGGTGCACATCGATGGAGAACATACATATACTGCAGTCAAACACTTCCTGGATCATGCCTCAAAGATTCTTGCCCGCGACTCCTGGATTATTGTAGATGATTTTCTGAATCCGGGCTTTCCCGGAATATCTGAGGCGATGCATGTTCATGATGAATACAAGAACTCAATCTTTCCTGTCTGTTACGGCTTCAATAAAGCACTCTTTGCATATCGACCCAGTGATCCGGCAAGAGTTGCGAAAGCGCAAAACGAGATAGTTGCCGCCTACTCCAACGATCGCTACCTTCTGCGGACTCAAGAGGACGGCTCTACGATGATAGAGCCTAGAGAAGCTCGATGAGTATCTACGTTCTGCCAATCGACCCCTCTCTGCAGCCTCACTCGCAACCCTTCCAATACCCAAAAGCCAACGAGGACTATGGGGTCGAACAAGATTTCCACAGATACATCCTTGACCACGACCAACTACAGACCGGATCGGCCCTCCAAGCGGCCCGGCATTATCTACCCATATTCTGGACGCGCTGGCACTTAAACCACGACTACGGCAAAGAAGGTCGAAGCGAACTTCAGCGCCTGGTTGACGAGTCGATCATCGATGATTCGAAAACATTCACGATCTGCCAATACGATGACGGCCCGATTGCGGATCTTGGTGAAACTGCCATCTTCCTCTCGTCAAGGCAGACTGAGAATGGCAACGACATTCCGCTTCTTTGCTCACCCCACCACAGACCGTTCATCCGAAGGCGGAAGAAGTACCTGGCTTCGTTTGTGGGACGACTATCAACTCACATAATTCGACGTGAAATGGCCGATCAATTACAAGACCATGAGGCGATCTTCATCTATGATGGTGATGAAGGCGAAAAATTCTTCGTTAACAGAACAGTCGAATCTTACGTCGCTCTTTGCCCAAGAGGATATGGAGGGAGTTCGTTTCGCTTCTTCGAAGCCATGCAGCTTGGCGTCGTGCCGTTCTTGATAGGAGATCGCGACACCCGTCCATTCAAGAGATCAATTGAATGGGATGAGGTCAGCCTCTTCGCCAACTCACCGCGCGAGATCCCCGCAATGCTGCACTCGCTATCTAGACCAGATCTGATTGCGATGGGGGCAAAAGCCGCCGAGGTCTGGCAAGGAGAACTGAAATACCAAAAATGGTGCGACCATGTGATCAAGGAGTTATCGTGAGAGAGGTATCTGAGAAAATCAGGCAGCTTGCCTCGGAAGCAGACGCAAGCTGGGGGGCCGATTACGGACTGTTTGGTAAAGTGATCGCCGAGAAAACGTTGGAAACAGGGGCGGAAATTGGCGTAGCATTCGGAGGGCACGCAGAATCACTCCTGAGCATCCCTACGATCAAAAAACTCTATGGCATCGATCCATATCTCCACCGGGCCAACTACGACGACCCCACGAATGTATCTCAAGAAGAGTTCGACCAGATCTACAAGTTCGCCTCGGAGAGATTAGCCCGTGAGGGCGCCCGATATCAACTCATTAGAAAAAGCTCGGCCGAAGCCCACCGAGATATGCCCGAACTCGACTTCGTCTATCTGGGCGCCAATCACTCATACGAAGGTGTCTGGGAGGACCTCTGTATCTGGTTTCCCAGAGTCCGCGCCGGAGGAATTATCGGCGGTCACGATTACTCCCACCCAAACTTCAAGGGGGTCAAAGAGGCCGTAGATCAATTCTTCAAACGATTCGGTTGGCAAATCAGCGTCGAGGGAAGAGTGTGGTCAGTTGAAAAAAAAGAGCTCAATATCAGCTTTTTCATGCCGGCTTATAACTGTGCGGCCACTATCGAGCAGTCTGTCGAATCGATCATGTCCGAAAACTTTGTTGACGGAGACGAACTGGTCGTAGTAGATGATTGCTCCAGTGACGGTACCGGCGACGTCTTACGAAAACTGACGACAAAATACCCGCAGATCCGGACCTTTAGGCACAAACACAATAAAGGTGGCGGCGCCGCGCGCAACACAGCTATTGAGAACACCCGGGGTCCGCTTGTATTCTGCTTGGATTCCGACAACGTTCTCGTACCGGGCAGCATTCAGAGACTGAAGATCTTTTTAGAGAATTCAGGCGCCGATAGCGCATCCTTTAGCGAGCTCTTCTATTTCAAAGAAGACATCGAGCAGGTCACACATAAATGGACATACCAAGACGGCCTGGTCTCTTTGTCCGACCATCTATCGACAATTGCTGTGCCGGGCGCGAGCGGAAACTACTTGTTCACGAAGGAAGACTGGCTGAGGGCCGGCGGATACCCCGAGTTCGCGAGGGCTCTGGATGCTTGGGGGTTCGGCTTCAGACAGCTGGCGACCGGCTCCAGGATGGCCGTTATGCCTGAGTCACACTACTTCCACCGGTACGGTTATGAATCATATTGGGTTCGTGAATCGAAAACGGCCCAGTTGTCACTGACGGCCTTGCAGATCCTTGTCCCCTTTTCTCATATGATCAACAAGAGGGACCTCAACCGCATCATGGGTCCGAATGGACGGTATAACTGGTTTGATGAAATTGAAAAGAGGCCTGTCAGAGTGAGAGATGGGGAGTCGCACACAGATCGCCCGCCACAGAAGAAACGGCTCCTGCAGATGGTTTCTCGAGCCGTTCCACGACCGGTCAAAGCGATTATTCGAGGCAGAACATGAATCACTCAAAGACAAACACACCTCTGGTTACCGTCATTATCACAGCATACAATGATGGCGATTGCGTCTCGCAAGCAATCGAGAGCGTGCTGGCCCAGAGTTACCCTAACTTCGAACTTATCGTCGTTGATGACGGCTCAACCGACGATACGGACAAGGCTGTTGAGGCGTTCGGTAAAGCTGTTAGATACATCAACCAACCTCATACCGGGCTACCGGCGGCGGCCCGAAATAACGGCATCAGGAACTCGAGCGGGGATTTTATTGCCTTCCTGGATGCAGACGATACATGGGAGCTTAAAAAACTAGAGCGACAGGTCGCTGTCGCGCGAAAGCGGCCGCAGGTGGGTCTCGTTTGCGCCAACGCCTATCACTGGAAGAACCCGGCCCAGACAAGCAATCTCAGCAAATACCTACGGCGAGGGCTGGGGCATTCCGGCGCTGTCCTGCCGTTCTTGCTGAGAAACAACTATGTTATCACCTCAACTGCGTTTGTCAGAAAGAGCCTCCTGGAACAGACAGGCCTATTCAGCGAAGCACCCGAACTTAGGGCAATTGAAGACTACGACCTATGGCTTCGTATAGCGGCAGTGTCAGATATTCACTACCTGACGGTCCCGTTGGCCACTTACCGGGATTTTGGCCCAAGTATCAGAGACGAGCGCCCTTACGAAGCTCACTTACGCGGGATGATTCTGATCCTAGAACGCTTACAAGACAAGTTTCCAGAAGCATTGGTGGGGCTGGAGAAGATACGAGATAGTCAGATTGCGGCATTCGAAAGACAGCTGGCTAGCGACTAATGAAGATACTTCATACTGTCGAATTCTATCAACCGAGTGTCGGCGGCGCCCAAGAAGTTGTTCGACAGCTCTCCGAGCAGCTGGCGACGGTCGGACATGACGTCACAGTCGCAACGACAAGGTTGCCGAACCGGGCAGATATCATGATGAAAAACGTTCGGATCGAAGAATTCACGATCTCCGGAAATACGGTAAAAGGGTTGAGCGGGGAGGTTGCACGCTACCAAGAGCTTCTCACAGACGGGAACTTCGATATCATCATGAACTACGCGGCGCAACAATGGGCCACAGATAGCGCCCTGCCAATCCTAAACAAGATTTCAGCAAAGAAGGTTCTTGTTCCCTGCGGTTTCTCAGGACTTTTCTGGCCCGAATATGCCGATTATTTTGCGCGGATGAAGGAGCGACTGAAGGAATATGACGCTTGCGTCTATCATGCCAATGAATATCGAGATATCGCCTTTGCTCGAGAATGCGGCGCCAACAACGACGTGCACATACCAAATGGTGCTTCAGCTAAAGAATTCAACGCCAGGCCCAAGATTGATATTCGATCAAAACTTAAGATTCCCAGCGACGACCTACTCATATTGCACGTCGGCTCGCATACCGGCGCAAAGGGACACCGGGAGGCCATACAGATTCTCAAGCGGGCGCGTATCAAGCAGGCTTGTCTTTTGATTGTCGCCAATGATTTTGGTCACCGGTGTACCAATAGCTGTCGGAGGACCGCTGCATTCTACCGCGTAAATCCAAATGGTCTGGCAAACCGTAAGACGATTATGATCGAGGAGTTGCAAAGAGAAGAGACGGTGGCCGCCTACCATGGAGCCGATCTATTTCTCTTTCCATCCAACATCGAGTGCTCCCCCTTGGTCCTCTTTGAATCCATGGCCTCGCGGACGCCTTTCTTGACCACAGACGTTGGCAATGCAAAAGAGATTATCGATTGGTCCGGGGGCGGACGTTTACTGCCAAGCTCAAGGGAGTCGAGTGGATATGTTAAAGCAAACGTAAGCGAATCGGCGCGCATCCTTGAAGATCTCGCGGCCGATCCCCGGGCACGCGCCTCGCTTGGACTTTCAGGACACAAAGCATGGACGTCGCGGTTCACATGGGAGAAAATAGCGAGAGATTTCGAAAAACTATATGAAAGTCTCTTGGCGGATGGACGAATCGAGCGTGACCTGGATGTTTCCAAAAATATTTAAGCCTTCTAGATCAAGCAATATCAGCGTCGAAACAATTAAGAAAGAGGGGTCGGTCTTTGAGGTCGATTGCTGGGCGCTGAGCGATCTGCTGCTGGATCGAATCATCCCCAAGATAGGCACGCGGCCATATCCATTGAATGAGCAAATGCTGATGGCCGGCGCTGTGGCGTTTATTCAACCAAAGCTGATCGTCGAATGGGGTACGCATCTCGGAAAATCCGCCAGACTTTTCTGGGAGACAAAGGAAGCGCTTGGGATGGATTGCTCGGTTCATACAGTGGATTCGATGGAGCCCGATCATCCAGAGTTCCCGGGTGTCGCCCGCGGCAAATACCTCTCTAATACAGATGTGAATCAAAGCGTCGGAGATGGAGCGACTATCGCCCGTAAACTGATCGAGCAAGCAGATGGGCCCGTGCTGCTTTTTGTCGATGGCGACCACTCACGGGAAGCCACGAAAAAAGATCTGTCTCTTTGGGAGAGTCTCCCGTCCGGGTCAGGGCTCTTGGCGCACGATGTATTCTACCAAGAACCCTCAACGTACAACATCGGACCATGGCAGTCTTTCCAGGAGCGCCTGCAGATATCAGAGTCAGGTATTTCTGATGTTCATTGGCAGATGCTCCGTCTGCCCGGTATGGCGTTTGTCGGCAAGAAATGAAGATCCTCTACGTCGCACTCAAGTTTGATTATGGCGAAGTAGAGCGGGGTCTCAGCTTCGAACACCATAACTTCTACGAGTCACTGCACCTTATGGGTCACGATATTCTTTATTTCGACTTTATGGGACTGATGAAAAAACAGAGTCGAGATTGGATGAATCGTCGCCTGCTGGAAGTTGTAAAATCGGAAAAGCCCGACCTGATGTTTACCGTCCTCTTTAAGGACGAAATCGACAAGGCAGTCATCGAAAAGATATCGCGAGAAACAGATACGACTACAGTCAATTGGTTCTGTGACGACCACTGGCGTTTCGAAAACTTCTCGCGCTTCTTCGCTCCGTCGTTTAATTGGATTGTAACCACTGCTCAGAGCAGTGTTCCAAAATATGAACAGCTAGGCTATCCAAATGTAATCAAGAGCCAGTGGGCCTGTAACCATAATTCATACCGGCGACTCGATCTGACACCAAAATACGATGTAACGTTCATCGGCCAACCTCATGGAAACCGTCGGCAACTCATCGAGATGTTGAGAGAGGCGGGCGTCGATGTTCACGTCTGGGGAAGAGGCTGGGATTCCGGTCGATTGTCGCAAGAGGAAATGATCGAGATCTTCAATAACAGTCGTATCAACCTGAACTTGTCGAACTCTTCAGTCGCGTCAGAAGAACCTTCATCGCAAAAGAGTATCCGGCAGATCTCTCGCGCTCTCGATCGCCTTCCCCTGGGAGGGCCCATAAAAAGAGGGCTTAAGAGGATAAGGTCGGCAACGACACAGGCGCCTGAGGCTCTCGAACCGGACGCGATCACATATCACGATCAAATCAAGGGGCGTAGTTTTGAGATTCCCGGATGCGGCGGATTCATCCTTTCCGGCCTGGCGGACAATCTGGAAGACTATTATGAGCTAGACAAAGAGGTTGTCTGTTTCGCTAACGCTCGTGAACTTATTGACCAAGTGCGCCATTACTTAGATGCTGAAGATGAGCGTGTGGCCATCGCCAAAGCGGGTTATGAGCGAACACTGAACGAACATACTTATGCGCATCGCTTCGCGGACATCTTCAAGCGAATCGAGCTGGAGACAGAGTCGGCCCCGGGAAATATAGACGGCGAAATAGAGGCTGGACAAACTGAAGAGGTCAGCTGAGACGCCAAGGGATCCCTTGATCACCGTAGTGCTGCCGGTATACAACGGTGAGCGCTATTTATCCGAGGCGATCGAGAGTGTCTTGGGCCAGACTTTTAGCAATTTCGAGTTTATCATTATCAATGACGGTTCGACCGATAACACTGGGTCGATCCTCGATCACTATCAGCAACAAGACGCCCGCATTAAGCTATACACGCAAGCAAACCAGGGGTTGATAGCCTCACTTAATACCGGGTGCTCTATGGCCCGTGGCCGATATATCGCCAGAATGGATGCCGACGATATCAGTTTGCCTCAACGATTCAAACGTCAGGTAGAGTTCATGGAAGAACATGCGGATATCGGTATCTTGGGCACACGGGTCGACTTCATCGATGCCGATGGAAAATATCAAAAGAGATGGCGACTACCTTTGAGGCCGGCTGTAATACGATGGTCTCTCCTCTTCCGCTGCGCGGTAGCCCATCCGTCAGTGCTCATGCGAAACGAGATCGTCAAAGAACTTGGCTACTATCGGACGCAAGCCTTACACATCGAGGACTACGATCTTTGGACGCGAGCCCTGGCGATCACTAATATCGCCAATCTGCCGGAGGCGCTAGTGAAGAGGCGCAGCTGGGACGAGAATGTTACCTCCCAGAACGCAAAGACACAAAGGGAGAGCGTGGCCGAGGTCGCCTGGACGATGATCTCCGATTTACTGGGATCAGATGTCGATCGCGGCAGAGTGTCGAAACTGTTAAGAATCGATCAGGGTGATTATTCCGCTCTCGCAAGCATTGCGGAGATCGAGTCCGTGGCCGCGCTCATTGGGCAAATACACGAATCTTTCCGGGAAAAAACGTCGCTTGACCGTAGTGAAGCTCATCAGATATCTCGTGATGTAGGCAGGCAGCTGGCAATACTAGCGGCCAACGCAAGCAAATTCTCTCTATCGACCGGAATAAGTATGCTGGTTCAAGCGCGGCGCTCCGATCCCCGAATATGGCTCAGATTTATTGCCAAAGGAGCGCGAATGCTCGTAAGCAGGACTCAATGAACTATGGTCGCGCAGTTCACTGTAGACAGAGGTTTTGGTAAACTTCACTATAAGTAATCATCTGACCACACAGACCTGGAGCTATTGTTGGTAATTAAAGAAACCGCACAACAGATCGATGAGCTAAACATAGAAGCCGAACTTGGGGGTGTGAAGCCAATGCAAGCTATTTTCGGCGCGAAATGGTCTATACTCGCGTTTGTCTTTGCATCGATTATTGCCTCTTTGGTTTTCAGCAATATGCTGACGCCGACATATCAAGCCTCGACAACGATATTATTGAGCACCTCAGCGCAGACGGCGCTCGTTCAGCCAGGTGCGATAAATCAAATCTTGGATGGCGATCAATTCTTGGCAGATGTAGACGCTCAAGTAAAACCTAACTACACACAAGTTGAACTCCAAGATCAAATCTCCAGCGTACTAGTGCATGGGACCAACACTCTCGCACTCCAGGCAACGGATTCAAGTAGCAGGCGTGCGAAAATCCTCGCTGATGCGAGCGCAAAAGTGTTTCTTCTCGATATTGAGCGGCTAGAGTTGTCACAGATCAAAGAGAGACAGTTGGAGCTGTTACAGGTGGCCAATAAAGCGGATGGCGGCGGCATCGCAAATTTCAACGATATTGTCGAGGAGCTTGAGCAATTGAAACGCGAACTACCGACAATCAAGCAGAGCGAGCTGTCTGAGAGCGAGCTCGCGGCCTACTCGCTCGGTCTTCGGTCGCGCATCAACACTCTTGAACAAAAAAAGCAATCCCTGCTCTCAGAAGCGCTCACTGAAGGTCAGACCTTGATTCTCGCGCCCGCGGTTCGCCCGCGCACGCCGATCTCTCCAAATCTTCCTAGAAATGTGATCTTCTCAGCCATTTCCGCTTTGATCGTCGGAGTAACACTGGCACTCGCGCTCAGACCCTCGAGATTCGTGAAGTCATCATAAGTTGAACGGTTTCTTCCCCCTCCCGGGGCTAGTCTCAATAACGAAACATCGGTCAACCATCTTCGCACTCGCAATCTGTCTCGGGCTTGTCGTTGGAGTCATCGCAACCTTGAGCGCCAAGATCGCGATGGGAGCCGCTGTCTTCATCGTACTGTTCGCGATAGTCCTGCCCGATCCAAAGCGGGGCGTGTACCTGCTTGCGGCCACTCTCCCTTTTGAGCAATTAACGTCCCTTAGTCAGAGCTTTTCACTGCTGAGGCTCATTATGATCGTTATCTTCATATCGTGGTTGGTGAAGTTATTTCAAGCCGGCGGGTCGTTCGCTCATCTGCGCAGCACGCATAACTTTTCTCTGGCTATCTTCTTGGCAGTGGCCACCCTCTCGCTTACTCAGGCTCAAGATTTTTATCTCGGGATCTATCATCTGACTACCTTCGCGCAGCTGGTTATCTTCTTTTTGGTCGTTCAAGAGATCGTGGAGGATAAAGAAACACTCGTCACAATATTGGAAATATGGGTTGTATCCGCATCACTCTCCGCAATGATCCCCCTGGCTCAAATGGCGTTGAATTTCGGAATCCGCCCTGTTGGCGCCTACGGCGAGCCCGGGAAATCGGGGCTTAATATTGTCGTCCTCTTACCGCTGGCCCTCCTGATGTTGAATCTTAGAGCGGGATACCGCCGAGTGCTTTACTTTATTGCTTTTCTGCTGCTCGCCGGAGGGACTATCGCCACTCTGTCACGTGGCCCCATGATCGTTTTGGTTCTTCTGGTCCTGATAATGGCGGGCAATCGTTTTCTCAACCGTCGGACGAGAGCCGCTCTGATTGCGGTTCTCTTGATCATGGTCTTGTCTGTCCCATTGCTATCCCAGATAGACAGAAGAATCAGCTTCGAGTACACAAAGAAAGATAAAGCATCCGGTCGTTTCGAGTTATGGTCGACTGGAGAGAACATATTCTATGATCACTGGATACTCGGTGTCGGATTCGGAAACTTCCGCCTGGCGTATATAAACTACGCCGCGCACGATCCGACCATTGAACCGGGGCGTGTTGTCGCCATCGTAGCCCATAATCTGTATATTCAGGAAGCGGTTGAGACGGGATTCCTCGGTATACTCAGTTTTCTGTGCTTCTTGGCCTTACTGATCAGACACTTGTGGCTAGCACAAAAGGCAGCAACCGCCAACAATAGCCGCCAGGACGCACTGATACTATCCATGCTCATAACGAGTATAGTCGGCCTACTGCTAGCCAGTGTCTCATACAGCACTCTTACTATGAAGATGCCGTGGCTGCTGTTTGCGCTTGCCTCGAGTTACGCCACCCTTACTCTGGACAAAAGCAAGGTGCTTGGGAGATGAGGGTACTGATCATCTCGCACATGTTTCCTAATGAGCAGAATCCCATCGGAGGAATGTTCGTCGCCGAACAGGTAAGAGCTCTAGCTAAATACTGCGATCTAACCGTCATCTCTCCAATCCCTTGGGCTCCCCCGCTTCGCCGAATATCCAGCTATTATCATTCATATTCCACGGTGCCCCGGGAGAGCAGATTCGAATCCATCTCTGTTTACCATCCAAGATTCTTCATTTTGCCCAAACTTTACTCGTTGGCTGCCTGGACATTCCCGATGGCGATCAGGGGACTAGTTCGGAAACTACACCGGGAGTCGCCTCTCGACCTCATACACGCGCATACACTGTTTCCCGACGGATACGGAGCGAGCATAGTCGCGAAAGAGCTTGGTATCCCTTTGGTCATCACCACGCATGGAGGCGATGCGTACACGCGGCCCGCTCAGAGCCGTATTCAGAACCGAGCCTGCCGAAAAGCCATCATAAATAGCGATCGAGTCATCTCCGTAAGCAAATGGCTTTCCGGTTTTGTAAAGAAACTCGGGGCGCTCGATGAACAGTTAGAGGTGATCCCAAACGTTGTGGATCGAACGATATTCTCAATGCAAGATTCGACCGAATGCCGGAAAACGCTGAGTCTTCCGATTGACAACCGCATCGTGCTGTATGTGGGCAATCTGGTGCCCATCAAGGGTCTGGATTATTTGATCAGGGCCTTTAGCGCGGTTACGCTCAAGGCTCCGGACGCAAAGCTCTACCTGGTGGGAAAAGGCACGCAGCGCGAGGCGCTTATACAATTACGTGATGAACTTGGCCTGGCAGACAGCGTTCACCTGGTCGGCTCGAAACCACACGATCAATTGCCCTATTGGTTTAATGCAGCCGACTTATTCGTCCTCCCAAGCATCAAAGAAGGCCTTGGGACTGTTTTACTTGAAGCAATGAGCTGCGGCCGGCCGAGCGTCGCTTCCGATGCCGGTGGCATCCCGGAAATCCTTACCGATCAAAGCGCTGGTCTGCTGGTTAAGCCGCAGGATGTTCAAGCTCTTACGGATGGAATATTGGCGGGGATAGAGCGACCTTGGGACTATCAAGCCATTAGCCGACAGGCAGATCAATATTCGATGGATTCGATAGCGCGACGACTAGAGTCCTTATACACAAGAGTAACTACCGGCAGCTAGCCAGCCTTTAAAGAACTTTCGAGTGCGCAATAAGTATGCCAACTACGTGGCATTTAGGCTAGTAGCCTATTTAGGCCTTGACCATACATGACGCAATCGGTAATTTGTAGTAGTAGTGACCACTACCGGGAATAATCGTGATCGATGGGAGATTATGAAGCTTCATCTGGGCTGTGGCGAGAAATATTTGAACGGCTATACGAACATTGATTTTCCGGAATCTGAGCATAATGTTCAGAGCAACCGCAGAGTCGATGTTGTTACCGATATTACCGAGCTGTCATATACCGACTCATCTATTGACGAAATACGTTTACACCACGTTTTTGAACACTTTACGCGCCCGATCGCTTGTGCGCTGACCGCGGCTTGGCGATCATGGCTCAAACCGCACGGAATACTTCGAATCGAGGTTCCCGATTTTTGCGAGACATCTTTAATATTGTTTGATCCACAGGCAAGCGATAGCGCCAAAGCGGTCGCACTCAGACACGTTTTTGGATCACACGAGGCCGCTTGGGCCATTCATTGTGAAGGCTGGACGATTGATCGGATGTCGGAACTGCTCAAGAACTTTGGTTTTGAGGTAGAAAATATCGAAAAGAATTCTTGGAGAGGTACGCACAACTTTGAAATCATCGCCAGAAGAGACGCTAACAGCCATTCAGCGATCGACTTAGAGCAACGAGCTCGGCGATTTCTCACAGATTATCTGGTAGACTCATCCGAGGGAGAATTGCAGTTACTAAATGTTTGGATGGACATGTATTGTCGCCAATTTCAAGACTGTCTCGCCTGATAACCACCGAGTGTACGGCTGAAGTGTCAGTATCAGCAACTCCCCTCTTGAGTACATCACTTCTTATGCACAGCCAAAAAAACCAGAAGCCTCCGGAATTTGAGGTCGTGAGGATGATGAGAAAAACTAAAGTATGCATCGTTACTTCCGTCCATCCCGCGCTTGACACTCGTATATTCCACAAACAAGCGCACTCATTGGCGCGCGCGGGCTACGATGTCGTCCTGATCGCACCCGGAGATGGCGACAAGCAAGTTGGCGGTATAGATATCAAGTATTTGAAGAAGCCGGGATCTCGCCTCCTCCGCTGGTTCGGTTTTTGGAGACCGCTGAAACTTGCTCTCAAACAACGGGCCGACATCTACCACATACACGATCCTGAGCTGTTGCTTATGATCCCTTTTCTTAAGGCGCTGACTGGATCCAAGATCATCTTCGACATTCACGAGAACGTCAAACACCAGATCCGCAACAAAGAGTGGATCCCTAAACGGATACGTCTCATTGTCGCCAAGCTGTACGGATTTGCCGAGCGCGTCTTCTTGAGATTCTGCGACACTTTGGTCATCGCTGAAGATTCCTACGCGCAAAATTATGAAGCCTATAGTGATGTCATATGCATACACAACTACCCAATAATCACTTCGCAACCAGATGAGCTACAGGAGCGACGCAGCTATCGCAGGCTGATCTACGTCGGCGGTCTTAGCGAAGCCAGGGGCATATTAAGCATCCTGGAAGCCGCGAAACTAGTTAAGAGAGATATTGAAAACCTTGAATTGTTTATCGTCGGCAAGAGTGGCTCGAAGGAGTTCGACCTTAACGTGCGCCGAAAGATCGACGAGAGCGATCTGGATGCGGAAGTCACTTTGACGGGCTGGCTGCCTTTTGTGGAGGCCCAGAAACGTGTAACCGAGTCCGATATCGGCTTGGTGCTCCTGAAACCGATCAAGAACTATATTGAATCATTTCCAACGAAGCTCTTCGAATACATGGTGGCGGGACTTCCGGTCGTAGCTTCAGACTTCCCTATCATCAAAGACATTGTTGAAGAGCATCATTGCGGGCTTACTGTCGACCCAAACGATCCAGATGCTATTGCACGAGCAATCACTTGGATCTGCGAGCATCCGAACGATGCTCGTATGATGGGCGAAAACGGTCGGCGAGCTGTGGTTGAAATATTCAACTGGACGCAAGAAGAAAGTCTCCTGCTAAGTATCTACGACCGTCTTCTTGGTAACCAAGCCGATCTTCCCGCCGGCGAGAAAAGCGCTATGTAGACAAGGCCTGATAGGTTGCCAGACCTCTCTTGATAAGGCACACTTGTTGCTTAACATAGTGCGCGGGAGCCTCTTGAGAATCTTATATCTTCATCAATACTTTACTACCCCTGAAGACCCGGGTGGAACACGCTCTTATGAAATGGCCCGCAGACTAGTGCAGGCCGGTCACGAAGTTCACATGGTTTCTTCTGACTGGCGAGCGACCGATCCTAGCGGCAGGCACTGGGAGGAGACCGTGGAGGCTGGAATCCGCGTGTATCGGCTGACACTGCCATATTCGAACAAGATGGTCTACGGCGACCGACTCAAAGCATTCTTCCGATTTGCAGCGCTGGCAACGGTGAAGGCGAGGCGCATCGAATGCGACATTGTCTTCGCCACAAGCACCCCGCTGACTATTGCGATTCCCGCCGTTCGAGCCGCGAAAAAGAATCGCTGTCCTCTTGTTTTTGAGGTACGCGATTTATGGCCGGAAGCACCGATTTCTGTTGGCGCACTCAAGAATCCCTTGGCAATCGCCGCGGCTCGCTGGTTGGAGCGGTTTGCGTATCGTCACTCCTCGCATATTGTGGCGCTTTCTCCGGGCATGAAAGAGGGAGTGGTTTCGACCGGCTATCCACAAAACCAAGTTACCGTCATACCAAATGCTTGCGACCTCGCTGACTTTAATGTCGGAACCAAACCGGGCGAGAAGCTGAGGCGAGAATTTGCCTGGCTGGCCGACCGACCGCTGATCGTTTACACGGGCACGCTAGGCACAGTAAATGGTGTCGACTATCTGGTGCGTGTAGCCGCGGCCGCCAATAAGATCGACCCGGAAATAAGATTCGCGCTGCTCGGAACAGGAAAAGAGGAGACCGCAGTGCGCAGTATCGCCGCGCAAGAAGGTGTACTAGACAAGAACTTATTCATGATGGGGAGCGTACCGAAACGTCAAATACCCCATTGGCTCTCCGCAGCTACCATCGCCACATCGATGTTCGTCGACAATAAGATCATCTGGTCAAATTCAGCGAATAAGTTCTTCGACGCCCTGGCCGCCGGTAAGCCGATTGCCATAAACTACGGTGGCTGGCAGGCGGATTTACTGAAGGAGTCTGGCGCCGGACTCGTTCTCGACCCGCATGATACAGAGGCAGCAGCCGCATCCCTGGTTGGCGCGGCAAGAGATAGAGATTGGCTGACTCATAGCGGTCAGGCAGCGATCGAACTGGCAAAAGAACGCTTTGATCGTGATAGATTGGCCGGTCAATTGGAACAGATTCTTGCGAGAAGCGCTGGATGAGCAAGCCAACCCCCCGTCCTGATTCATACTTGATTACTAAAAGGATGCTCGATGTTGTATTGGCCATCATTGTGCTTATCGCGACGAGTCCCCTGCTTGTATTGATTGCTCTCATTGTCAGGGCAACCATGGGAGCGCCGGTCTTGTTCCGTCAAACTAGGCCCGGCCTTAACGGCAAGATTTTTGCCATGTATAAATTCCGGACCATGCACGACTACCGCGATAAAGACAATGAATTGTTGCCGGACACCCAACGATTGCTACCGTTCGGTCGATTCCTGCGAAAGAGTAGTCTTGACGAACTCCCGGGGCTTTTGAATGTGTTAAGGGGCGAGATGAGCTTGGTGGGCCCGCGCCCGCTTCGCGTCGCCTATTTAGACCACTACTCCCCCGAACAGGCGCGCAGACATGATGTCAAACCCGGAATAACGGGCTGGGCTCAAGTCAACGGCCGAAATGCGCTGAGCTGGGAGGAGCGGTTCAAGCTCGACGTGTGGTATGTCGACAACCGCTCCCTCTCTCTTGATCTGCGAATTCTATGGTTGATCTTCATTAAGATAGATCCCGAAATCAGGTTTGCCGCCATCGGCACCGGCAAAGACGAGGCCAACGTTCGCGCGCTCGCCACGCGCCTTGGCGTCTTAGAAAAGAACTTTTTTATTCTGGACGGGGTACCAAAAGAATCTGTTCCCTCCTGGTTGAGTGCGGCCGATATGGCTACGTCTTTATTGATCGACAATGAAGATCTTTGGCATAGCTCACCCAATAAGTTCTTCGACGCCTTGGCGGCAGGCCGGCCCGTCGCCATCAATTACCAAGGATGGCTGGCCGATCTGGTCCATGAATATAAAGCCGGGATAGTTTTGGACCCAAAAGACTCCGGGGCCGCAGCCAAACTTATAGTCGATCGACTCCATAATAAGGATTGGCTGGATGCGGCCGGCACGGCAGCGCGGAGATTGGCGCGCGCCCACTTTTCTCGCAATGATCTGGCTGACAAGCTAATAACTGTTTTGGAAACAGTGCTTGAATCCGCAACGCGAATAGAAAAGGAGGCTGCTGAAGTTGGAGATCCGTCCGGCTGAGCCCGATCAAGCCGTGGCGCTGGCTCGAATCCACCACCGAGAAATCAGCGAGGGGTTTCTGCGCGGGCTTGGGGCGCGGTTCTTGACTTTGCTCTATAGCGAAGTGATACCGGCTACCGACACGAGTTGCTTCGTGGCCATGTCTTCCGGAGAGGTTCTAGGTTTCATCTGCGCTTGCGAAAAGACCGGCCGCACTT
>SDBV01001062.1_pt1 | contig 40622 bp, 36 predicted proteins | sample 2277081 | NCBI WGS metagenome assembly SDBV01 (sample SAMN10402039, study PRJNA504765) | marine sediment metagenome | isolation source: marine sediment core GS10_PC15, 223 cmbsf | place: Arctic Ocean: Southern Knipovich Ridge | collected 2010
TCGGTGGCGGTGGCTCTGGCCACTCCGGCCGGCGCCGCCATTGCCCTGGGACCGCTCAGCGGCTTATCCGAATCGGGTCTGGGGATTATGATGGCTATAGCCGGCGGTTCATTCCTGTATGTAGCTGCCTCTGACCTTATACCGGAAACCCACGAAAAACAGGTGTTCCAGAATGCTGCCTTCCTTCTGGCGGGTGCTGGCTTCCTCTACCTCCTTACCTTCCTATTTGGATAAAATCCTGCTGCTGGTCATCAAGATTTGACTTGCTCCTCCAAGTGCAATATCCATGTCTTCTTATACCCGGGGATACTAGCTCATGTTTAAACTCTTCAGCTTCTGCTCGTCAACCGATTTGGCTTGAAGCCTGCCGTCGCTGCCTGACACTGACATTTTACCGGATAAAGTACTTATACAAACTGAATAAAATAGGCTATATTTTACAAGAAAACAGGTAGTATGATATAATTACACATCTTGCAGTGATAATATTTATGGGTTATACTATCAAATATAGATTTGTGGAGAATTTTGTAGATTTAAGTGAATTATTATATACTTAGTCGAGGGGTTAAGAGCACCCAGTATATTGCTCTTAGCTCGAAATAGTTTCCGGTGAGCAGAGATTTTGAACCAAGAATCTTTAGTCAGTATAAGTGAAGCCAGCCACGTCTTGGGAGTTAGTGAGGCGGCACTACGCCAGTGGACAGATGACGGGAAGATAAAGGCTTTCATAACCCCTGGCGGTCACCGGCGCTACTCAATGGAAAACTTAAAGAAGTTTATAACCTCGCATCAAAAGACGCTTGGCATTAAAGACCTAGTCGTTGAGTTGGAAGATACTGTCCAGCTACATCGGGAGATTGGGCGGAAACATCTTAGCAGCGCTTCATGGTATCACCAGCTTGGTCAAGAAACTCAAGAGCATTTAGGTGACCTTGGTCGGCGTCTCCTGAATCTGATCATCAGGTATATAACTGAGCGTTCCAAGCGTGAAGAAATCGCCGAACAGGCTCGCAATATTGGTCGTGAGCATGGTGAGACGCTGGTAAAGCTGGGACTTCCGCTTACTGATTCTGTAGAAGCTTTCATTCTACACCGGGACCCTATTATGAATGCCGCTACTCACCTGATAAGGAAAAGAGAGGCGTTAAACGCACGTGTCGTGGAGGCCTTACCGCTGGTACACCGCATTATGGATGAAGCCCTGGTTTCCCTGGTAGCCGCACATCAGCACTATAAGGATGTCATCACGAACCAAAGCAAAGGAGATGCTGCGCAGTGATATCGATAACGCGATTGCTTTGTGACACTATAGGACCGGGCGACCACCTTCGTTACGAAAAGAAGGATGTATCGAGACCGGTTGTCGTCTGGAATTGCACTAAACAGTGCAATCTGCGTTGCATTCACTGTTACGCCAGTGCGGGCAGCCGCAAGTCCCCCGGGGAAATGGATACGGCGGCTGGAAGAGAATTTATTCGTGACTTAGCTGATTTCGGGGTGCCTGTTATCCTCTTCTCAGGAGGTGAACCCCTGTTCAAGGAAGACCTGTTTGAGCTGGCCAGTCTAGCCAGGGAGCAAGGAATACGGGTTGCCCTTTCCACCAATGGCACCCTCATTACTGATGAGGTGGCCAGGAAAATAGGCAACATTGGTTTTGCCGAGGTTGGGATAAGCTTGGATGGCATAGGGGTGAAAAATGACCGCTTTCGTGGCCAAAACGGTGCCTATAAAGCCGCCCTTAAAGGCATCCGAAATTGCGTTGCCCTCGGCTTGAGGGTATCCCTGCGGTTGACCGTAACTCGCTTCAATTACCGGGAAATCCCGGCTATTTTCCATTTGATAGAGAGGGAGGGGATAGACCGCGCCTGTTTCTATCACCTTGCCTATTCGGGTCGGGGAGGGAAACTGCGAGAAGAAGATATTACTCACTCTGAAACCAGGTCGGTGGTGGACAAGATTTTTGAGCATACTCAAGACCTGCACCGGCGCGGCTTACAGAAGGAGGTTCTCACCGTAGGTAATCATGCTGATGGCGTCTATCTCTATCTCAAACTGAGAAAGCAGGACCGGCTGCGTGCCGAAAAGGTCCTTGATTTGCTCAAGAGGAACGGGGGCAACAACTCAGGTATCAAAATAGGCGCCGTTGACGACCTGGGGAATGTCCATCCCGACCAGTTCTGGTGGCATTACTCATTGGGCAACGTCCAAAGGAGAAAATTTGGCGAGATATGGATGGATACCTCGGAGCCATTGCTCAAGGGACTGAAGAATCGCAAACGTCTGCTAAAGGGCCGCTGTGCCCGGTGTCACTACCTGGACCTCTGCAATGGCAACCTGAGGGTGCGTGCCGAGGCAGTGTTCGGGGATGTCTGGGCAGAAGACCCGGCGTGCTATCTCAGCGATGAGGAGATTGGACTGGCAAAATGACAGCAGAAATAGAAAGCGGCCTATCGGCAGGAGATGTCATCAGCCCCAGGTTGCAGCTGGTGGCCTGGGAGCTAACCCGGAGCTGTAACCTGTTCTGCGCCCATTGTCGAGGCTCGGCAGCCTATGGCAGTTATGAAGGTGAGCTATCAACTGAGGAGTGCTTTAATGTTATTGATGAGATACTGGAGGTGGGCAAGCCAATTATTATCCTGACCGGCGGTGAGCCGCTTATGCGTAAGGATGTCTTCCAAATCGCCAGCCATGCCGTGACCAGGGGGCTAAGGGTGGTCATGGGCAGTAACGGCACCCTTATCAGCCAGGAAATAGCGGCAAAATTGAAGGACATCCCGGTATCACGCATCGGGGTAAGCCTGGACTTCCCGGTTGCCAGGCTCCAGGACGATTTTCGTGGCCAAGCCGGCGCTTTTGAAGCCGCCATAGCGGGCATAGCTAACGCCCGCCAGGCAGGAGTTGAAATACAGATTAACAGCACTATTACCAAGCTAAACGTCGACTACTTAGAAGACCTCCTGTCTCTTGCACTGAGATTAGGCGCGGTTGCCTTTCATCCATTCATGCTGGTACCTACCGGCCGGGGCAAGGGGCTGGAAGCCGTGGAACTACCGCCGGAGCAGTATGAGGAAACCCTGCACTGGATATATGATAAGCAGGTGGAGCTCGGTGACAGGATGTTCTTTAAACCCACCGATGTCCCCCACTACCTGCGAGTGGTTAAGCAAAGACAAAAGCAAAGTGGAGGAATGCCACCCAATATAAAACCAGCGTCTGCCGCCGGTCATTATCGGCCGAATTCTATCAGCCGGGGTTGTCTGGCTGGCACTGGCTTCTGCTTTATTTCTCATCAGGGGAAAGTGAAAGGATGCGGGTATCTAGACGTGGACGCGGGCGACGTTAGACAGGCAAGCTTCAGCCAGATTTGGTTTGATTCACCCTTGTTTCGGGAGCTAAGGGACCTGTCCAACATTAAAGGCAAATGCGGCGTTTGTGAATACAAAAGAATATGCGGCGGCTGCCGGGCCAGAGCCTATGAGACCACCGGGGATTATCTTGAGGCCGAGCCATACTGCATATATGAACCACTGGCAGAACGCAGATGTATAAGCAAGGTGGAAGATTAATGAATCTCGACGGAATTGATAAAAGGCTTCTCAATATCGTGCAGGTGGAATTCCCGTTAACCAGCCAGCCGTATGATGACCTGGGCCTGCGGTTAGGTATCGATAGAGACCAGGTTATGCGGCGTATTGAGCGACTTAAAACGAATGGCATCATTCGCCAGATAAGCCCGGTATTGGATTCCAGGCGTCTCGGATATCAGACTACACTGGTGGCGATCAGGGTGAAGGAGGATAAGCTGGAGAGAGCGGAACGGCTCATTGCCGAGCACCCGGGAGTCAGCCACGGCTATGAACGTAACCACGAATTCAATGTCTGGATTACCCTGGCTACTCCTCCCGAAGCTAACTTGGAGGCTGAGCTACAAAAACTGGGCAGTCTTATCGAGGCTGATGCTATCTTTTCGCTGCCGGCAGTAAAAATGTTCAAGATAGGTGCCTATTTTGATATGGGTGGAAATGGGGAGGTTTCGACCGGCATCGGAGTGCAAGCCAGTGGTGCGCTTCCTCAAGAAGCAGCGCTTTCCCGGACAGATAGGCTGGTAATCAGCGAGCTACAGAGGGACCTGCCTCTGGTTCCAGCACCATTTAATACCATGGCCGCACGGTTGGATATGGGTGTAGGGGACTTTTTAGCCCATTGCCAATCACTCCGGCGGCGTGGTGTTATGCGGCGCTTTGGGGCAGCAGTTAACCACCGCAGGGCTGGTTTCAAGGCCAATGCGATGGCCTGCTGGGCGGTTCCACCAGATACGGTGGATATAGCTGGCCAAAAGCTGGCTGCGTTCCGTGAAGTGAGTCATTGCTACGAAAGAAAGACTGACTCTCACTGGCGTTATAACCTCTTTGCGGTTATCCACGGTCATGGCAGAGAGGCATGCCAGGAGATAGCCCGTAAGATGGCTGATGAAACTGGACTCAGGGACTATATACTGCTCTTCAGCACTAAAGAATTCAAAAAGGTGAGAATCAAATATCTAGTATGAAAAAAAGAGGTCAATCACCTGTCTACTATCCAGTTTTCCTGGACATCGGTGGCAAGAAATGTGTGGTGGTTGGTGGTGGGCAGATTGCTCTCCGCAAAGTCAGGGCACTTCTGGAGTGCAGGGCTGACGTATTAGTCATCAGCCCTGACCTCTGCGCCGGGCTGGGGCAGCTAGCCGGGAGTGGCGAAATACACGTTATCAACCGGGAATACCAGGAGGGTGACCTGGAGGGCGCGTTTGTGGCCGTAGTTGCCACCGGTGACGGTGAAGCCAACCTGAGGGTAGCCGGAGAAGCTCGCAGAAAGGCGGCTCTGGTTAACGTGGTGGATGACCCAGAGAATTGTGATTTCATCGCCCCTTCATATATACGCCGGGGGGATGTTACTATTGCCGTTTCTACCGCGGGCAGAAGCCCTGCCCTGGCACGAAAAATCCGAAATAGGCTGGAAAAGGACTTTGGGAATGAGTACGCTGCTCTGGCTCTCCTGATAAACGAGGTGCGCGCTGAAGTAAAGGAGCGGGGAATCAAGGTCGATAGCGAGGTTTGGCAGGAAGCTCTGGACCTGGACGCACTCCTTGAGCTGGTGAGGCGAGGGGACAGGGAAAAGGCCAGGGCTATGCTACTCAACAAGCTTGAGACGTGATAATAGTAATGAGGTGGACTGACCATGCATGTAAGCCTGGTAGGAGTGAATCATCGGACAGCACCGGTTACCATCCGTGAGAAGCTGGCGATAAGGGCGGCGAAGCTTAGTGATTCCCTGTTATTGCTTCGTCGCTATGTTTCTCACGGTATTATCCTGTCTACGTGTAACCGTACTGAAGTTTATGCCGTTCATGGTGATAGTCGCCATGCCGAAGAAGCAAGCCTCAATTTTTTAAAGGCTTACTTAAATATCCCGGATGCCGACTTGCTGCAATATGCTTATGTCGCCGGTGGTAAGGAAGCGGTTGAGCATCTCTTCCGTATCGCCTCTGGCCTCAACTCAATGATAGTTGGCGAATATGAGGTCCTGGGTCAGGTAGGACATGCCCTGGAAGTTGCTGAAGAGGCCCGGATGGTGAGCCTGCCGCTACGCCATGTTTTCCAGAGTGCGGTACGAGCCGGCAGACGGGTCCGTGAAGAAACGGGAATCAGCAAGAATGCCCTTTCCATAAGCTCAGTAGCGGTAGACCTGGCCATCAAAGTTGTTCGTGACCTTAAAAACTGCAAAGTACTTGTTATTGGTGCTGGAGAAGCCGGCAAGATAGTGGCCAAAGTTGCCAGGGATAGGGGCGCATCCCAAATACTCGTTGCCAGCCGGACTGAAGAGAGGGCTTCGACTCTGGCAGCGACGCTTGGCGGTTTACCAATCAGCCTAAATAACCTGACCGAGGAATTGAGCACCTGCAACATACTTGTCACCTGTGCCGACGCACCCCACTGGATAGTGAATGTCGACCATGTAGAGGAGGTAATGCAGAACCGGCCGAAGCTTCCTCTGGTGATAATTGATATTGCCGTACCCCGCAATGTGGAGCCGGCAGTGGGGCAGATAAATAACGTGTTCCTCTACAATATTGATGACCTTACCGGGATTTCCAGTTTGAACCTTAAGCAGCGAGAGGGAGAGGTTCAGAAAGCTGCGGAAATCGTAACCCATGAGGTAAATAAACTCATTGACTGGTGGCGGGCTCTTGAGGTAAGGCCCGTAATCACGGCCTTGATGAGCAAGGCTGAAGATATACGGCGCAGGCAGTTGACCAGAACACTAAAGAATATGCGACCCCTATCTGATGAGGAGCAGGACAGCTTGGAAGCGATGACCAAGTCAATTGTAACCAAAATCCTGAAGGGCCCCGTCCAGCATCTCAAAGCAAAGGCAAATAGCGATGATGATTATACTGAAATGATAAGCGAGCTTTTCCATTTGAACGGAGAGAAACGAGGATGAGGACAAAAGTAGTGGTTGGTTCCCGGGGCAGCAAACTTGCCCTGATTCAAGCAGGAGCGGTAATGGCCAGGATTAAGGAACTAAACCCGGAAGCTGATGTCGAGATTTGTAAGGTAGTAACTATGGGCGACCGCAATCGCTATGCCCGGCTTGACCATATGGATGGAGTTGGTGTATTTGTTAAAGAACTGGAGGAAGCCTTGTTTGATGGCCGTATAGACCTGGCGGTACACAGCCTCAAGGATATGCCCACTCAAATTCCTCAAGGGCTGTGTCTGGCAGCAGTTACCGAGAGGCTCGACCCCAGAGACGTACTCGTCTCACGGGAACAGGGGCTTGCTGAGCTTGCCCCGGGTTCGAGAATAGGCACCGGCAGTCTGCGGCGTGCTGTTCAGATTACTGCCTGTCGTCCAGACCTGGAAATATGCAGCCTAAGAGGCAATGTTGATACCCGCCTCGGCAAGGTCTATTCCGGAGAGCTTGATGGTGTGATACTGGCCGCTGCCGCAATGTTGCGCCTTGGTTGCGAGGACAGGATAAGCGAATACCTGTCCCTTGAGCAGTTCCTGCCGGCAGTGGGGCAGGGGGCGGTGGCAATAGAAATTCGACTTGACGATAAGGACATGGCTGAGCTTGTCTCACCCATTAACCACCTTCCTACCTGGCAGAGTATAACAGCCGAGCGTGCCTTTCTAGATGCTCTGGGTGGCGGGTGCCGTGCTCCCATTGCTGCCCTCGCCACGGTAAACGGCGCTACCTTAAAGCTTGATGGAATGGTAGCTGGTACCAGCGGACAGAAGATAATCTGCGCCTCGGAAGAAGCTAGTAATACCTCGCCGGAAGAGCTGGGAATACGGCTGGCGCAAAAGATGCTGGGGATGGGAGCATCCGATTTTATGGCTGAGGTAAAGGTCAGTGAAAGAGGGTAAGGTCTATCTGGTTGGCGCCGGCCCGGGCGACCCCGGACTGATTTCAGTGAAGGGGCTTGAGTGTCTTAAGCAGGCTGATGTCGTTATCTATGACCGTCTGCTTGGTGAGTGGCTTCTTGATTCAATATCTGCTGAGGCAGAAAAGATATATGTGGGCAAGAAAGCAGGGGGACATACCAGGGAACAGGATGAGATAAACCAACTGCTGGTGGAGAAAGCGAAAGAGGGCGGGATGGTGGTTCGGCTTAAAGGGGGCGACCCGTTTGTTCTGGGGCGGGGGGGTGAAGAGGCAGAAGCCCTGGCACGTCATCATATCTCGTTTGAGGTGATACCGGGAGTATCCTCGGCGATAGCTGTTCCGGCTTACGCTGGTATCCCGGTCACCCACCGTGGCCTGGCGTCGTCTTTTGCGGTAATCACCGGGCACGAAGACCCCGGCAAGGAGAACTCAAGTATTGTCTGGGAAAAGCTGGCGACCGGGGTGGATACCTTAGTTTTTCTTATGGGTATGCAAAACCTGCCGGAAATAGTGGCCAGGCTAATTGAGCATGGGAGGCGACCTGACACACCGGTGGCAGTGATTAGAGACGGCACCGGGCCTGAGCAAAAAACCATTACCGGCAGCCTGACCGATATTATCGTCAAGGTGAAAGAGAACCACCTCAGTTCTCCGGCAGTGATTGTAGTTGGTGAAGTGGTCAGGCTCAGGGAAAAGCTGCGCTGGTTTGATAATCGCCTTCTCTCTGGCAAGCGCATCCTGGTCACCAGAGCGCGGCATCAGGCCAGTGCATTAAGCAAGCTCCTCGCTGAGCACGGCGCCCAGCCTATCGAGCTACCGGCTATTGATATCCAGAATATGGCCAGCACCGAGGAACTGGACCGGGCTATCTCAAATATAGGGAGCTACCAGTGGCTCGTTTTTACCAGTGTCAATGGCGTCGAGGCGTTCTTCCGGCGACTGTACAGTCAGAAGTCGGACGCCCGCGCCCTAAACGGTCTCAAAATCGCTGCCATTGGGCCAGCCACAGCCAGAGCCCTGGAGATGAAGGGGATAATCCCTGACTACCTTCCCGAAGTTTACACGACCGAGGGACTTACAGACGGACTCAAAAAGTGGAAAATCGGCGGTCAGCGGTTTCTACTGCTCCGGGCTGATATAGCCACTACGGAATTGGCTGAGGGGATTGCTCTGCTTGGCGCTGAGGTTGATGAAGTAGCGGTTTATAAGATTGTACCACCGGTGGGTGCCATCTTCCAGGCCAGGCAGATGCTTGTGTCAGGTGAAATTGATGTTATCACCTTTACCAGTTCATCAACGGTGTCTAACCTGATGGCGGCCTTTAATAAAAAAGCACCCGTGATAAATAGTGCTATAATTGCCTGTATCGGACCCAAAACGGCAGAAACTGCGGCCAAAGCGGGTCTGAAAGTGGACATAGTTGCCAGTGAGCATACCATACCGGGTCTGGTGGCGGCCATCGAACAGTACTTCGAAAAGGAGATTTAGATGTCAGTTTTTCCTCAATTACGCCTGCGCCGTCTGCGCCGGACAGAGTCATTGAGGGCACTGGTTCGAGAAAACAGCGTCGATATCGGGGACCTTATCTACCCCATGTTCGTCGTCGAGGGAACGGGTATAAAGCAGGAGATAACTTCAATGCCCGGCGTCTTTCATTTTTCGCCTGACCAGTTGCCATCGGAGGTCGAGGAGATAGCAGGACTTAAAATCCCGGCAGTTCTGCTCTTCGGCATACCGGAGGACAAGGATGAAGCTGGCTCAGCGGCTTATCATCCGGAAGGGGTTATCCAGCAGGCAATACGGGCCATAAAGCAGGCGGCGCCTGAGCTTATAGTGGTGACCGATGTCTGTCTCTGCGAGTACACCAGCCACGGGCACTGCGGCGTAGTAGTCGATGGCCATGTTGATAATGACCGGACATTGCCCCTTCTGGCCAGAATGGCCCTGTCACACGCTGAAGCGGGCGCTGATATCGTGGCTCCCTCGGACATGATGGACGGCCGGGTAAAGGCAATCCGGGAGGCATTAGACGAAAAGGGACAGCAACACATTCCCATCCTCTCTTATGCGGCAAAGTATGCCTCCGCTTTCTACGGGCCCTTCCGTGAAGCGGCGGAATCAACACCGCAGTTTGGCGACCGGCGTTCCTACCAGATGGACCCGCCCAATCTTAGGGAAGCATTGCGTGAGGTGGAACTGGACATTGCTGAGGGAGCAGATATTATAATGATTAAACCCGCCCTGGCTTATCTCGATGTGATACGGAAGGTGCGTGATAGCTTTAACCACCCCCTGGCCGCCTATAACGTCAGTGGCGAATACGCCATGGTGAAAGCGGCCGCCCAGCGAGGCTGGCTGGACGAAAAACAAATCGTGATGGAGATTCTCACTGCTATCAAGAGGGCCGGGGCCGATATTATCCTCACCTACCATGCCAGGGATGTCGCCCGGTGGCTGCGGGATAAATAGGGTCGTGTATATGAATCTGGAACATTCCAAAAAGCTTTTTGCTGAAGCCCAAAATTATCTGCCCGGCGGTGTCGATAGCCCGGTGCGCGCCTTCAAAGCAGTTGGCGGCGTGCCGCCCTTCATGGTAAAGGGGCAGGGGTCAAGAATCCATGATGCCGACGGCAACGAGTTCATCGACTACATTGGCTCCTGGGGCCCTTTAATCCTGGGACATGCCTACCCGGCGGTAGTAGCCGCGCTGAAACAGGCTGTGGAACGGGGTACCAGCTTCGGCGCTCCAACTGAGCTGGAGACAACGCTAGCCCGGACAATCTGCGCTGCCATGCCTTCTATTGATATGGTCCGCTTTGTAAATTCAGGTACAGAAGCCACCATGACGGCTCTGCGTCTGGCCCGGGCTTTCACCGGCCGTGACAAGATTATCAAGTTCGCCGGTGGCTACCACGGTCACTCTGATGGGTTGCTGGCTAAGGGTGGCTCAGGGATGGCAACCCTGGGCATACCTGACTCCCCGGGAGTGCCCTCAAGCTACACCCAGAATACGCTGATAGCGCCCTACAACAATGCCGAAGCCGTAGAACAGCTTTTCCGGCACTACCCTGAAGAGATTGCCGCCATAATAATCGAGCCGATAGCAGCTAACATGGGTGTGGTGCCACCCCGCCCCGATTTTTTAGATGGGCTGAGGAAATTGACCAATGAATTTGGCGCCCTCCTCGTTTTTGACGAGGTCATCACCGGCTTCCGTGTCGCCTATGGGGGAGCGCAGGCCCTTTATGGCATCGCCCCCGACCTGACCTGCCTGGGAAAGATTATCGGCGGCGGGCTGCCGGTAGGCGCTTACGGTGGTCGACGAGAGATTATGCAGATGATGGCCCCGGCGGGGCCAGTTTACCAGGCCGGTACACTATCGGGGAATCCTCTGGCTATGACCGCCGGAATAGAGACACTCAAAGTCCTGGGCCAGCCTGAGGTCTACCTTCAACTGGAGGACAGGGCGTCAAGCCTGGAAGAAGGGATAACTAAGCTCATATCTGAGGCTGGTATCAGCCTGCGTATTTCACGTGTTGCCTCGCTGCTTACTATCTTTTTCACCGGTGATGCCGTCGTTGATTATGAATCGGCAGCACGGGCTGATACGGCACTATACGCTAAATTTTTCCAGCAGCTGTTATCGGGGGGTATATACTGGCCACCATCTCAGTTTGAAGCCGCTTTCGTCTCTCTGGCTCATACTGACGAGGACATCCAGACTACGGTTGAGGCAATCGGTAAGGCACTCAAGTGGTATATAAGATAGCGCCTGATTCTTAAGCCAGGCCCCCCTCGTCCTCCAGCACTCCGATGACATCCTCCATGCCCAGCTCTTCGAGCTTCTCCCTCTTCTGTAAAGACGTATCTTTGTCCCATCCGTGATATTCGTAGTATTCGTCTTTTACCTGCTCCAGGTAGTCTGCCGCCTTCATTCCCTTGCCTACCCCAGCGGTTACCGGTTCGTTCATCCAGCGGTGGCAGAGGGTATCATCCTCTCTTCGCAAACCCAGCCGGGAGTTAAAGGCCTTTTCAATGTTTACGGTGCGCTCTCCGGACGCGCGGATTTCTTCAGGGGTTATTTCCATTCCGGTGAGCGCATAAATAGCTGAGGTATATAATTCCAGAGGGAAGTCAGCAATATTCATATGAGGAGCGCCCGCCCACCGGCATAGACCCAGCGAGTTGGTTATGGACGAAAAGACTTCGCTCAAAGCATGGGCGGCACCCTTTAGCGTAGAGCTGAAAGGGTCACCAGCATCCGGCCTTCCGAAGTAGAGACGGGATGTCTTTTCATCGATGCCCAATCCCTTGAGATGGTGGCACCCGATAGCCGATACGGCGCCGGCAAGAACGAACCCGGGACGCGCCCTCATCGTTTCCACGTGGGTTGCTCCTCCCTTCCCATAGTTAGCATAGGGCAACACGGGCACTCCTTTAATCTCCTCAATAGCCTTCGCCGCCCGGTAGACTCCTCCCTTTAGAATCTCCCCCATCTTGTTTTTCTGCAGGCCAGCGATGACTATCAACTTCTCCACAGCCTCGAGATTCCCCCACTCCAGAGACAGAGGTTCCCCTGCCCATGCCAATATATCCGGCTCGGTGATGATTTCCCTTTGCCATAACTCCATCAGCAAGCTGATGCTCATCCCCATCTCCAGTGAGTCCAGACTATATTCATTGCACAGCTCACCCAGGTGGGTCACGGCGGGAAGGTCACGGATGTCACAGCTTATGCCAAAGGCAGCCGCTATCCCGTACTCTGGCCTTTGTCCATGCTCACCAACATACCTTCTGGCCTGGGGACTCTCATTTCCCTTAAGAAAGTGCCAGTGCTGACAGACAGCGGCGCAACCCGGGCTACAAGATATGTGACGCTGTTTCATATTAGTCAGATACCAGTCCCCGCTCAGCTTATCTGCCTCCGGGCTCTGGCTTCCCTGCCCGTTACGAAAGGCATTCCAGCCGTAGTTGTTAAAGGGCACCACAAGGCGCAGAGTGCCGTATTTCTTTACGAGCTCCCGGTACTCGGGGTTTACATTTATGGCCGCCAGCTCGTTCTTTATCGCTTTAAAAAAAGCGCGGCGATCATAGACGCTTATCCCCTTGGTTCCCCGCACCGCTATGGCCTTCAGATTCTTGGCGCCGAAGACGCAGCCGAGGCCCATCCTGCCCGCCGAACGGTGGCGGCTGACAGTCACCGAGGCATAGGTCACCAAGTTCTCACCGGCGGGACCGGTACAGGCTGTCTCTATCTCCCCATCTCCTATCTCCCGTTTTATCGTATCATCGGTCTCTCTTACTTTCCTGCCCCATAGATGGCTGGCGTCTCGCAGCTCAACGACGTCATCATTTATCCAAATGTAGACCGGGTTTCTGGCGCGCCCGGTTATTACCAGGTGGTCATAGCCAGCCCAACGCATCTGAGGGCCAAAGGCGCCGCCACTTGTCGAATCGGCAAATAAGCCACAGGCCGGTCCCTTGAAGGTCCATCTGGATTTGCTTCCCCCGCCAAGCGCTGTCCCACCCAGTGGCCCCAATCCCCAGATTAAGACATTCTCGGCGCTGATGGGGTCTATCCTGGGGTCAACTCTTGAAAAATGCTCCCAAAGAAGGTGTGTATTAATTCCCTCTCCCCCAATGTACCTCCGGCACAGCTCGGGGGACATAGGCTCTCTGGTTATCTTTTCACTGGAAAGATCGATTCTCAGAATCGCACCGCGACCTTCCATATTTCGCCTCCTACTTTTTCACTGGACTGCGTTCCTCGAGGTCAGACCTCACCGGTTGACCTGGAGTACCCGCAATCCTCACCCGGGATAAGGCGCCATAAAAACAGTATTTTGCACAGAGGCCGCAGTTATCGCATTCCTCAGTAAATGATATCCCGACGTCAAGCTCCCCGCCGGGTTTAATGACCTTGCTGAGCTTGATAAAGGCTTTCGAAGGGTTGAAAGCCTTTTCATGTTTAAGCGTGCAAATCAATTGACACATGCTGCATAATTGACATTCTGACTGGTCAGCTACCATTTGCCACCTGTTTTTCACTGCGCTTCCCTTTCTCGGACCTGAGTCTTGCCAAACCCGGCAGGCTACCATAACTATAGCACTAAAGCTCGATGATACTCAACTCATCGGCAATCTCAGCATTTCCCTGGCAGTGCATTGACGTACTGGGAGGCAAATGATATATACTCCAAATACGAGGTCAAAATTCTACCGAAGGAGAAGAAAGCCAATGAAGGTATTAGAAGAAGTGGTCATGCCATATAACACGGGGAAATCATATATCGTGAAGAAGGGACAGCGTATCCGTATTGCTGCTGAATCTATCGTTGATTGCGTGCCATTCAACCTTGACAATTTGAGGGAGAGGTTTGACCAGGCAAGAACCAAGTGCCATAACGGCAAGATATTTATAAGCACGGGCGATAAGCTGTATACCAAGTTTGCCAAGCCTATGATGACCATTGGCGAGGACACCTACAGCGGCAACCATGACCTGCAATTCGGGATGTGCAGTAAATATGGCTTTGATACGTATTATGAATCAGTTAAGAGTGGAGACCCGATTATTACCAAGAGTTTTGCCTGGAATAAGACTACCAAAAGAGAGGACTTCCCTGACCACGGATGCTGGGAGAATCTACAGGATGGTTTAAAGGGTTATGATGTAGCCCCTGAAGATATTCCCAGCCCCTTAAACCTGTTCCAGAGCATTGATATAGCCCCCGATGGCAGGATGGTCTGGCATTTCCGTGAAGTGGAGCCGCCAGAGAATCGCTTCAAAAATGGGCCGGCTCACGTAGACCTCATTGCCGACATAAACTGCCTGGTTGCTATCAGTGCTTGTCCTGAGCGTGGTTTCGGCAAACCGGTACGAGTCCAGGTTTTTGACGAATAGATCCTGCCTGCCCTGGCAATATGAGACAGCAATATACAATTTCAGAGCCTACTTCGGCGAAGTTGCCTCCAGTGAGGAGACTGCCGCCCTGTGGAAGCAGCTGCTTGAATTTATAGCTTTTATAGCAATCATTAAAATAAAGAAAAAGGGAGGCAAAAGTGAGCAAGAGTAAACTAACCGAGGACGAAGCGGGGAAACTGAGCCCGGCCGAGATGCGTGCCATTATCCGGCGGGGTGAGTGGACTGAGCCAGATGAAATGGCCTGTCTTGGCTACTGGAAGGCAAACATGGCCATAGTGCCCAAAGATTGGGCGTATGAGTTTCTGCTGTATGCGCAGCGGAACCCACAGCCGTGCTGGGTAGGCGCCGCTACCGACCCTGGAGACCCCTGTCCCAGGCAAATAGCTGATAAAGATGCCGATTTGCGTACCGATTTACCCAGGTATCGTGTTTTCGAAAACGGCAAAATAATTGATGAGCCTACGGATATCCTCAAATACTGGCGGGATGACCTGGTTGCCTTCCTGATAGGCGCTTTCCCCAATACTGCCTGGATATTCAAAAATGCCGGTGTCCACTACCGCCTGTGTGGCGCCTACAACTCCGCCATACCCCTTGTCCCAGCGGGAAGATTGCACGGTAATATGGCGGTCTCGGCCACCATATTCAAGACCAGCCATGATGCGGTCAGGGCTGTGCAGATTTCGTCCAGGTACCCGGACGGTCACGGCGCACCGGTTCATATCGGAGATGGAGCCACTATCGGCGTCAAAGACTTCTATCATCCGGATATTATTCCGCTGGTAAACGTCAAGCCCCTCCACCACCCGGATATGGTCGGCAAGGGCTATGATTTAGAGCCAGGTGAGGTGCTCATGTGGTGGGGATGTGGGGTTACTCCGCAGCTGGCGGCTCTGGCGGCTAAAGTGCCATTTATGATTACCCACTGGGCAGCTCATTTGTTTATAAGTGACACACATTGTGAGGACTGGTCTATCCTCTAATGTTGCCTGGAAATAAAGTGAAAGCATAAAAACAGACATTTTTACTCATATATTCCCCTATGTATGATTCCGTCAGGAAAAAGATATTTAGGGACAATGCCAAGAAGCTCCTGCGCTTACAGGTATAAGTCTATTGTGGAACGGCAAAGGCTAAATCGAGGGGGAAACAATGGCTGATTTAAGCGTGGAAGTTGCCGGTGTCAGGTTTAAGAACCCGATATGGCTTGCCTCAGGAGAGCCAACCTCAACCTTCGACAAAATGAAAAGAAGTATTGACGCTGGCGCCGGGGCGGTAATCGCCAAGTCTTACTGCGGTGCCTATCTGACCGGTCACGAGCAAAAAAGACAGATGCCTCTGGCCAAATTTGTCATGCTGGGCTATGACCGGCGGCCGGTCTATGGGAAAAATATACCCAAGTTTTATACTAATTACTGCCGCTCAGGGGTAATTCAGTGGTGCAATGTCGGTGAAGATGCTTGGATTGAGGAGCTGGCCAAAACACAGGAATATGCGGCAAAGTCTGACTCTTATGTGATTGGCAGTATATTCGGTTCAAAGGTTATCGAAGACATGACCAGACTGGCCAGGAAGATGGAGCAGGCCGGGCTGAAGATGCTGGAAGTTGACCTGGGTTGTCCCAACGTTGAAAAAATGAAGGAAAAAGGTGGTTTGCTTAAGACCAGCCAGGACTACTTTAATGTTGCCCGGGAAATAGTCAAGAGCGTTTCCATACCGGTGATTATCAAGCTCTCACCCCAGCAGGCAGATTTAGCCGCAACTGCCAAAGGGATTAAAGAGGTTGGTGCCGCCGGGGTTACCTGTCAGAATCGTTTCCTGGGCCTTTGTATCGATATAGACAATGCCAAGCCCTATATCTGGGGCTGGGCCGGTGTCGGAGGACCATGGATGTTACCTATCTCCGTAGGCTGGGTTTCTCGAATTTACGATACCGTCCCTGACTTACCTATCCTGGGCTCGAATGGCCCTTACGATTGGCAGGATGCGGTGCAGTTTCACATGGCGGGAGCGAGCGCTGTGGAGTTCTGTTCGACAGTAATGGTCAGAGGATATTCGGTGATTAAGAAGGCAATACGAGGGCTCGATGATTTCCTTGATGCTCAGGGGTATCATAGTGTCCGGGACATTATAGGGATTGCGACCGAGGCCAGCCATAACTATGAGCAGATGTACTCTATACCTGAGTATCGAGAGAAGGCTTTGGTAGATGAGGAATTATGTATTAGCTGTGGAAAATGTATGGAAGTTTGCTGGTTCGATGCTATGGTAGTGGCTGATGGAGTTTATCAGGTAAACGAGAAAAATTGTCAGGGTTGCTATAATTGCCGCGTAGTCTGCCCTGTAGAAGGGTGCATTAATATAAGGACAGTTACCTGATTCTAAATAGCCGGAGAAGGCTTCGTTCCTTCTAAATAGAAATTCTTAAACCTTTTGTTCTCCTATCTAATCTCGTGCTCAAAACTATCGCAAAATAGGCAGAAAGCCGGGATGTGACCATTAACTTATAGCTTTGTCTCGCGAGGCTGGGTAAGTAGCCTGATGTAAGTGAATAGCGTCTTACGCTGTCGACCACCTGCTCCTGAAGCGATAATGCCGGTAATTGTGCCGATGGGACTAACTCAGAAAGCGGTATAGTTTATGAAGGCAGCTCAATAGTACCTTGACACCTTTGGCCCTTATATTCAAGAGGTTTTTCTATTGTACAATCAAGAAATTCAGCAATCCTCTGAAAACAACCCTAGATTTTTCTATGGCTATACTATAGTTGTTGCTGCCTTCTTCATTATGCTAATAAGCATGGGTACATATACTTCCTTTGGTGTCTTTCTCAAACCGATAATGAGTGAGTTTGGCTGGACAAGCGCAATGACATCGGGTGCACATTCGCTTTCTCTGGTTGCGATTGCCTTATTGGGTATTGGCATGGGAGGATTGAATGACAGGTTTGGTCCTCGAGTTGTGGTATCACTCTCAGGCCTCTTTTTTGGTTTGGGCTATTTACTTCTGTCACAGGTCAATGCTGTGTGGCACTTATACCTGTTCTACGGATTGATAATTGGTACTGCGGTGAGCAGTACCTGGGTTCCTCTGCTGTCAACAGTAGCCAAGTGGTTTACTAAGACGCGAAGCTTTGTGACCGGCATTGTCATGGCTGGAGTGAGCGTAGGCGGGTTGATTGTGCCACTAGTGGCTGTGCAGTTTATCTTTGCATTTGGTTGGCGTGTATCCTACCTCCTGTTAGGGATCATAATTCTCGTAATTGTTGTTTCAGCTGCTCAGTTTCTGAGGCGTGACAAAGAGCAAGTAGGGCTTATACGCAATGGTGGTAATAGGGGAGAAAAACCAGGGCCTGAGTTCAGAATCGAAGGGTTATCGCTAAATAAGGCAGTTCATAAGCGACAGTTCTGGTTTCTTTTTATCGCCTCTTTCTTTTCTGGATTTTGTATATGGACGGTCTTTGTTCATATTGTCCCACACGCCATTGAGTTGGGATTCTCTCCTGCTACTGCGTCCACCATTCTGGCTACTATTAGCGGAGTTAGTATCACCGGTAGAATCGTGCTGGGTAGTGCCGGTGATAGGATTGGGAATAGGCAAGTTCTTATTATTGGCTTTTTCCTTATGTCAGCGTCTCTATTCTGGCTCGTGCCAGCCATGGAATTGTGGAAGCTGTACCTTTTCGCTATCGTCTTCGGCTTTGCATATGGGGGCTCCGGTATGGCACCCTCGCCACTGGCAGCCGCAATGTTTGGTGTGCGGTCTCACGGTTCAATCTATGGAATTCTCAATTTTGCTTTTTCAATGGGAAGCGCAATTGGTCCATTTGCGACTGCTTATATATTTGATGTTACTGGTGGTTATGAGGTGGCTTTCATAGCAAGTGCAGCGGTCGGTATTCTTGGCCTCGTGTTCACTGCAATGTTGAAGCAGGTTAGAGGGAAAACGGCCAGAATATAATGGAAATGTAGCTATTATGCAACAGTAGGTCGCTATGACAGCAGACAGTCTCAGGAAGAAGTACGTATGGACAATATGACTTCCTGTTGCTTTGCCCTTGAACGGTTAAGAGCAGAGACCTCTGAAGACAATACACCAACCATCATTATAATATACTGCTCCCCATTAAGGTAGGGTTGGAGATAAGAGAGTAAAATGGCTGGAGTGAGCGTAGGCGGGTTGATTGTGCCACTAGTGGCTGTGCAGTTTATCTTTGCATTTGGCTGGCGTGTATCCTACCTCCTATTAGGGATCATAATTCTCGTAATTGCAGGTGAGTATCTCTACTTCTGGGGCCGCGATATCAAGGAGGACAAGGATTTTGAGGAGGTAATACCGCTTGATAGTATTATCGAGGTCTTTTTTGACTTTGATAAGCACCTGAAAAGTAATATGGACTCGTCATTCGGCATCGGTGGACCGGTTCCACTCGTTGTACACTATCAAGCTAATAGTGGAGAGCAAACAAAAGTCCGTATTGTCTCATTGGGATCACAAAAGCTTATTTTGTGTGATTCGCAAAATAAAAAAGGGCTGGACGTCTAATAAGCGAAAATATTGAGGTGAACCCCCTGAAACTGGACAGAAGGGTCACTAATGACCGATACGAACAACACATAAACCTTTCAGTATGTTATCAAGGGTCTCCTTAGTCTCCTGTAGTTCCTCATCGCTTTGGCGACGAAGCTTCTTACCGAGCGGATAATCTCGGCCTAACATCTCATATATGCTTACTCCGCCGCGATGATATGGCAGTAAATCTATCTCCTTTATGCTTCCTGGACCCAAGCTGGTTAAAAAATATCCTATTGCTCCGATATTCTTCTTAGTATCTGTACGCCCTGGTATCAAGGGTATACGTATAATTATATCTTTTTTCAATTCCACCATTAGCTTTAGATTGTGGATTATTACATCATTACGTACCCCGGTGTTTCGTTCGTGCTCAGCTACATCCATTGTCTTCAGGTCATATAAGAGCAAATCTGCCTCTTTTAATGCCCGGAAACCTTCCTGGCTCGTGGTGAACCCGCAAGTGTCCAACGCGGTGTGCATGTTTAATTGCTTGCACCGCTTGATTAACTTGAGGGCGAAAGCAGCCTGGTAGGTAGGCTCGCCCCCGGCTATTGTTACACCCCCACTTGAGGCTTCATAAAAAGGCATGTCTTTTATTACTACTTCCATTACTTCACTGACTGTTATCCACTTCCCAAACCATTGGCTCGCCGCCTTCTCCGGAAAAAGCCTGTTCCTCTCAGGATAAGCCTCTTGAGCTTCAGGACTACAACACCATAAACACCTAAGAGGGCATCCTTTAAGAAATATTGTAGTTCGAATACCAGGACCATCTACAAAAGACGAGCCTTGTATCTTGAGTACTAAACCTCTTAACTCTTCCTTAATAGCTGGCCTGTTAGTAATGGCTTTCTGCCTCACCCCCCCGGGCATGCTTAAACCTCCTCAATCTCTATTCTTCTAATAATGTCATTTTGAACGTCAGTACTAAGTTCGGTAAAGTAGGCAGTCCATGTTGAAACCCTCACCAATAAATCTCGGTATTTTTCTGAATTTCTTTGGGCATCTCTCAACATATCGCTGGATACAATATTGAATTGGGCATGGTACCCACCTAAATTAAAATATGTCTGAAGTAGTGCAGCAAATTTTTGTAACGACCTCTCATCTTTGAGAGCATCCGGATTAAACCTCATGTTCAGTACTGACCCGCATTTCATGCTTAAGTGGTCTATCTTGGCTACTGATTTATATGTAGCCGCTGGTCCCCTTATGTTTCTGCCATGTGCTGGCGAAACTCCGCCATCAGCCAGAGGCTCCCCGGCCCTTCTACCATCAGCAGAGGCTCCTACCGCAAGCCCTAGCGGGATTCCGGATGTATTCGCATTCAGGGCGGCCAATGGCTGCCTCCTTCCTCCTAGGATATTCTGTTTCTGCCATTCCTCACAGAATATTGAAGCAGCTTCCTTAGTCAGCAGGTCTACAAAATCGTCATCGTTTCCGAATTTAGGCGCTTCCTTCAACATTTGCCGTATCTCATCCTTATCTTGAAAATTATCACGCAGTGCATCTATTAATTGATGCATTGTTATTCTGTCTTCATCAAACACGCATTTCTTAATTGCTGCTAGAGAATCACCCACATTTACAACACCAACCCCAGACAGCCAGCCAGCGTTGAACAAGGCGCCGCCCGCTGTGACATCTTTCCCTGCATCCAGGCATCCCTGAACCAGCGAAGACTGAAATGGCGTGGGAGCAACTTGTGCATGAGCTTCAATCATCACATTAGTATATTGAGCCACATGTTCACCAAAGTAAGCTACTTGAGCCCTGTAGGCTTTTAGTACGTCTTGAATAGATATGAATTCGGTAGCATCACCAGTTGGTAGCCCAAGTTGCTTGCCTGATAAGAAGCTCACACCGTTATTGAGAGAGAGCTCCAAACAGAAAGCTAGATTTAAGTGTGCCATTGGCACATAATTGGATTTCTGAGGAACAAACGGCTCGTGACAGCCTACAAGAGCATAATCTCTGGCATCTTCTAATGCATATCCCTGGTTACGGAGTTTTTGTATAGCTACATGGTCATTGATAAATTTGAGCTTACCGCGGCACTTCCTGGCAACCTCACACGCTTTTAGCAGGAAATCTCTCGGCATGTCTCTGTGCACTCGAATTATGCTCTCGGGCTGCTGCATACTTAGTTCTCCATCTGCCTCCAGCATTAAATAACTTAGTTCGTTTGTAGCATCCTTGCCATCGCGCCCTATGCCGCCCAGCATGATATCCTGCAACATCAGAAATCCGGCGAAATACTTACTGACAGGAGCCGGCAGTAATAGGGCTAATGAGTTCAGCTTTATGAAGAAACACAGCAGTAACTCCTTAGCTTCCTCCCGGTTTAGTCTTCCCTCTCGTATATCTCTTTCGTAGACAGGGAAAAGGTACTGATCCATTCTGCCGGGAGCAATGCCATAACCAAGTCCTTCAATTAGTAATGCTATTTGTATGAACCAAAATGATTGTAGCGCTTCATGAAACGTAGTTGCCGCTTGACCGGGAACACGATAACAAATCTCTGCAATTTTCCTCAGCTCTTCTTTCCTTATGCCGCGCTGCTCGCTTTCCTCTAACCTTCTCGCCAGGTCAGCATATCTAGCAGCGAATGCCATAATTGCCTTATGAGTTATAATAACGGCTCTATAAAAGTGAATTTTTGCAAGCTCGACAGGGTCGCCCGGGCTCATCTCCTTTAGGCGCGTCTCATATTCTCCTGTCACCGATTCTAACCCTTCGTTTATTACCTTATCGTAATCGACAACCACATGAGACAGTCCCTCCGCAGTGCGTGTAAGCTCATTATTGCATACTTCGAAGTTTTCGAAGTATTTTCTCCGTAGCTCCTCTGGCATCAAAAAGTGGGAGCGGTCTTTTACTGTTCTTCCTTTCCAGAATGGAATTAGTCGGCGTATGGTCCCTTTGTCCCTCTCATCTATCAAGAGCTTATCCCCGTCTCTGTTATCCAGCGTATCCAACTCCTGTTCAAGCCAATCGCAAGAGTACTCCGGCAGTACTGGCGCCCCTCTTTTTCCTACTTTTTCTATATAGTCCCCTACTATAAGCTCTTGCTTACCTATACCTATAGGCATCTTAGATAGAATATTGGCCACTGCCTTTGCCCGCATTATGACAACGGGTTCACCTTCAGTTTCTCTGTACGATTCTGTCATAAGCTGAGCTCTTTTAAGAGAGACTGCGGGGAGACCTGAAGACATGCGCTTTTTCAAAACCCGTATGCGAGGTCCCATTGTTTTCAATTTTGACAGTTGAGCCGCTGTCTTACTCATAGAACCCTCCTGAATTAAGCTCATTCATAAGTATAAAGCTACTTCAAAATAATTTCTATCATTGAGGTTACTTTCCTCAGAAGCGTTACTAAACGGGATGTCCGATCATGGTTTGGGACTACTACTCCTCTTGGCCTGCCCTCCAAAAACTGTAGCAGTTACAATGTTAGAAAACAGATAAAAAAAGGGGGAGTTAATGGTAAAAAGGACTATAACCGGCGATGGAATTGGGTTTCGTACAATCGAGCGTATAGCCCTCTCTGCGCCATGAGTTCTGTGTGCGTACCGCGTTCAGTAATACGGCCATGGTTCATTACCAGAATCAAATCCGCCGTTAATATCGTACTTAAACGGTGTGCAATGACGATACTGGTACGTCCGGCCATAACCCGTTTTAAGGCCTCCTGAATCAGGGTCTCAGACTCGCTGTCGAGTGAACTGGTCGCCTCGTCTAGAACCAGAATGCGCGGGTCCTTGAGGATGACCCGCGCCAGGGCAAGCCGCTGCTTTTCCCCACCGCTTAAGCGGTAACCCCGCTCGCCGACAAGCGTGTCATAGCGCTCGGACAATCCCATAATAAATTCGTGAATATTGGCGATGCGGGCTGCCTCCTCCATCTCATCTTGCGTTGCCTCCGGCTTACCATACAGCAGGTTCACACGAACGGTATCGTGGAACAAGTAGGTTTCCTGAGTAACCATACCTATCTGTGCCGTCAGTGAAGCAAGGGTGACGTCCCGCAGGTCGTAGCCATCAATGAGAATCCGTCCGGTAGTCGGGTCGTACAGCCGGGGAATGAGATAGGTAAGGCTGGTTTTACCCGCCCCACTGGGCCCGACTAAGGCTACCAGTTGGCCCGGCTCGACACGAAATGAGATATGCTCCAGGACTTGCTCGCGCTCGTGATACGGCAAAGCTATTTGTTCCTCACCATTAGTGTTTTCGGTGACGCCGGCCTTTGGCAAACGGTCACCCGAGAGGACTGCCTGAACACTCTGCATCTGGCCGAACCGGCGCACATCTTTGAGCAAACCATTTTCATTTACCCTGTAATAGAAGCTAACATCGTCAAACTCAAGCAAACCCAGCGTGTTCTGCAATACCCGGGCATCAGGCTTCTCAGTAATCTCCAACTGTAGGTCCAGCACCTCGAAAACGCGCTCGAAACTGACCATAGAGGTAGCGAAGTCAACCGGGGCATTGGATAGGCTTTGCAGCGAGGCGTAGAGAATTCCCAGATATGCACCCATCGCTACTATCGTACCGATAGTCAGCGCGTTTTCGATAACCAGATAGCCACCAACGCCGTAAACCAGGGCAATACCTACCGCGCTGAATAAGCCTACACTGACAAAGAAAAACGTGCCCGTAACCGCTCGCCTGACCCCTATATCCCGAACCTCTCCGGCACGTTCCCGAAAACGGGTATCCTCCTCCCTAGCGCGGCCAAAGAGTTTGACCAGCAGTGCGCCACTGATGTTTAGCAGTTCGTTCATGACGGCATTCATCTTGGCGTTGAGGTCAAGCTGCAGACGGGTTATATTGCGCAGGCGTTTCCCTAGATTACGCGCGGCGACCAGGAAAAGAGGAAAAACAGTGACACTGATAAGTGCTAACCGCCATTCCAGGGCGAACATCACCGTCAGCACGGCGACCGCCTGGATCAAGCTGGTGATAATATTAACAAAGGTATTGCTGATAGCGTTTTGAGCGCCCACCACATCATTGTTGAGGCGGCTCATCAGCTCACCAACCTTGGTATGCGTAAAAAACCCGAGGGACATCCGATGTAGGTGAGAGAAAAGCGATGACCTGAGGTTAAAGACGACACCTTCACCCACCCGGGCGTTGATCTGGCGCTGTATTACGTTCAATCCGCCGTTCAGGAATGGAATAGCCAGCAGACCGATAACTGACCACAGCAAACGTTGCAGGTCTTTCTGAGGCAGGGTCCGGTCAATCAAGTCGCGCAGTATAAGGGGAGTGATTAAAGACAAGCCGGTGGCTGCCACAGTGAGGAGCAGCATCCCCACGATCCACCAGCGGTAGGGGCGAGCGTGGCTTATGACACGCTGCAGTAGCCGCCAGGTGACTTTGGGTCTTTCATCGGGAGCATTGATAAAGAAGGGACGATGCATCATGGTTAATTGCTCATCGCTTACCCGACCGCTATTGCGAAGCAGTAGTAAACAATTAGCTATAGTATAAGTATACGAAAAATGAACCTACAACGGCAAGACTTGTTATATTATACCATTAAGAAAAGTGTGCTAAATTTCACGTTTGGAGGCTAGATGTGGCGCTATCACTGAAAAAGGGAACGATTTAAGAGAGCGAAACAAGCCATTATTATCCTCAAAATGTTGGACAACGGGAACTATTTATCTCGTCTTAGTGCCACAAAGATAGCCCCCGCCCATTATGAGGGCCAAGTGCAGCACCTATTTGTTTTATATATATTCTTTGCTCGGGGAAAACCGAACCTAATCGTTGCTTTAATGCTATAGCCGAGTCGTAATCTGTACTATATGCGATACCCAAGTCCTGAATCCCCGGGGCATTGCTAATAAATTCAAACAATCTCTCACTGCCACCTGAAGGTGTAAGGGCCAGACCTTCGACTACAATTTCACCATCTCTAAAGGTAAGTAAGGGCTTTATTCGAAACATACTAGACAACTCTGAAATGCTATCAGGTTATCTTCCATATACTTTAAATCATTTCGCCCTGCTTCATCCCAATCCTCAGACAGGTATGTAGCTGTATCTAATGGTTCCTTAAAATTATTATCAGAACTACAACCACCAGATATGAGTAGGACTGCGAATATTAATACCACAGAAATACAATATGTAAAAAATCTAAAACCGTATATTTTTACTTTCATAAGTCTTTTCTCTTTTATCAGTTGGTTAATCTAAAAGAAGTCCTTCTGTTCAGGCAAATTATACGCCCATGCTAGCTTGTCAACAAGACATAACCCTTTTGGAGTATCTCAGAAATCCGACTTAGAACAGGCTGAAGGTAACAATGTAGCGAATTGTATGACTTCAGCAATCTAGATAAGGCTCAGATTGACTTCGAACCGCTACAGGCCTAGAATGCAAATGTAAATAGCCAGCAACATACGATGTCATTTTGTCGTAAATTCAGCAGAATGGCATACACATAATAATAGCAGCTAACGAATCCCAGTCAGTAGTTATTGTAAATACGACAATGGGCTTAAGCTATAGGCAAGGATATTACTTGCTTTGACAAGAAATAGACCAGAGAAGAAGCAAGATTGCATAGTAATATTCCCAATCTATCAAAGTTTAAATAATCATGATGCTCGACTTCTAAAGGCAGAGATTGGAATGAAGGGATATATTGAGATTAACCAGGAGTTTTGCAAGGGATGTGAAATCTGCATATCCTTCTGCCCCAAGGGCATAATTATTCTCTCTGACAAATTGAATGCCGGTGGCTATTTGACGGTTGTCTTTAATGATAACGGGGAATGCACGGGCTGTGCTATCTGTGCGGTAGTATGTCCGGAAGTGGCCATAGAGGTTTACCGTGACTAAAGTTCTCATGAATGGAAATAGCACAATTGGAGAAGCAGCCGTTAGGGCTGGCTGTCAGTGCTATTTTGGTTATCCTATTACCCCTCAGAATGAACTGACGGAATATATGGCTACCCACTTGAGCCGAAAGGAAGGGTGTTCTTTTATCCAGGCCGAAAGTGAAATTGCGGCCATCAATATGGTATACGGAGCAAGTTTGGCTGGGGTCAGAGCGATGACCTCCTCTTCCAGTCCGGGAATCAGCCTGAAGCAGGAAGGCATCTCATATTTGGCAGCTTGTGAGCTACCCGCAGTAATTGTGAATATGTCCAGAGGCGGGCCAGGATTAGGAAGTATATCTGCCGCTCAGTCGGACTATTTTCAGGCTACTCGGGGCGGAGGCCATGGAGACTATCGCACCATAGTTTTGGCACCCTCATCGGTACAGGAGTTGGCAGATTTAACCCACCGCGCCTTTGACCTCGCCGATAAATATCTGATCCCGGTAATTATTCTTGGAGATGGCATGCTGGGACAAATGACGGAACCGGTAGAATTCAAACACGAAGCTCCGACAACGTTAAAAGTCAGCAGCAGGGCATTAAGAGGGGCAAAGGGACGACCAAGCCGGGTTATTAAAACTTTCACCTCAAATCCAACTGAGCTGGAAGAGCTTAACTGGAGTTTATTCCGAAGATACCAGTTGATCAAGAAAGAAGAAACCACTTGCGAGACTTTCCTGGTTGAAGATGCTAAGCTGATAGTCGTTGCTTTTGGGATAGCCGCCCGGATTGCTAAAGGGGCAATCAAAAATGCGCGGGCAGATGGCTTAAAAGTGGGAATGTTAAGGCCAATTACTCTCTGGCCTTTTCCTACTGATAAAGTTCAAGAGTTAGCCAAGAAAGTAAAACATTTTCTGGTCTTTGAAATGAACATGGGTCAGATGGTCGAGGATGTAAAACTGGCCATGGAAGGGAGGGGGGAAGCTTCCTTCTACGGGAGACCGGGAGGTGTAATTCCCACCCCCAGCGAGGTTTATCGAGTAATTTCACGTATTTATCATCAGAAGGGTTTGAAGTAGGGAAATGAAAAAAGTTTACACGCGGCCCAGATGTTTAAAAAGTAAACCTTTCCATTACTGTCCTGGATGTGGTCACTCTATTATTCACAGGGTTATCGCTGAAGTAATCGACGAGATGAATCTTCAAGATAAAACTATCGGTATCCCACCGCCCGGATGTTCGGTCTTTGCTTACAACTATTTTGACATAGATATGGCCGAATCAGCACATGGCAGGGGGGCGGCGGTGGCTACCGGTATAAAAAGGGCCTTTCCTTCGGCAATAGTCTTCACTTATCAGGGCGATGGCGATCTGGCTGCCATCGGTACTGCCGAGACTATACACGCTGCCAATAGAGGGGAAAATATAACCGCCATTTTTATCAACAACGCCGTCTATGGAATGACGGGGGGCCAGATGGCTCCAACTACCCTTTTGAATCAGAAAACTACCACTACCCCGTACGGACGAGACGTAACGATAGAAGGCTATCCTATTAAGATGAGCGAGATGCTGGCTCTAGTTAAAGGCGCGATATATATTGAGCGTACGGCGGTAAGTTCTCCGGCCAGCATCAGGAAGACAAAAAAGGCTATCCGTAAGGCATTCCAGGTACAAATCGACAATCTTGGGTTCTCACTGGTAGAAATACTTTCTCCATGCCCTGTCAACTGGAAAAAAAGTCCACTGGAATCATGGCAGTGGATTAATAAGGAAATGACGAAGGAGTTCCCTTTGGGAGTGATAAAGGATACAACCGGGAAAAAAGATGCTGATTAAAACTATTTTTGCTGGTTTTGGGGGTCAGGGTGTTCTTTCCATGGGTCTCAATTTAGCTGAGGCAGCCATGTTAGAGGGAAAGAATGTGACCTACTTGCCTTCCTACGGTGCTGAGGTTCGTGGCGGTACTGCCAATTGTACGGTAGCCATATCAGACGAGGAGATTGCATCTCCGGTTGCCTCTTCTCCAGAGTTTATTGTCGCCATGAATCAACCTTCTCTGGTTAGATTTCAAAATCATATTCAATCAGGGGGTTTACTCCTTATCAACTCCTCTCTGGTAGAAACTGAAACCTCAAGGGGTGACATTGACATCGTCACTGTGCCAGCCAACAGTATTGCTGAGGAGTTAAAAAGTCCCAAATCAGCTAACATGGTAATGCTAGGTGCATTTACTAAAAAAAGTAACCTGGTTTCCCTTGCCAGTGTAATTGAAGGGCTTGAACATACTTTAAAGAGAAGGCAAAAACTGATGGCCACTAACCGGAAGGCTTTAGCGGCAGGATACAATCTGTTCTAATGCAAATTGCGGGTTTTACACAGCGAGGGTCTTTAAATTAAAATTCGGACAAATAATAAATTTAATCAGGAGTGATTAATGTGCGTAAAACAGATTTCGGTTAGCCTGGAGAATGTGCCCGGGATGTTCTTGCATGTGAGTGAATGTCTCGGAGCTGAAGGAATAAACATCAGGGCTATTTCAGTAGCTGACACATCTGATATTAGTACGGTGAGATTTGTGTCAGATGACCCTCAAAAAACCGCTAATGTCTTAAGAAGCCATGGCTATTCTATAAGAGAAACTGACGTATTAGCCGTGGAAGTTCCAGATCATCCCGGCGGCCTAAGAGCCGTACTTAAGCCCTTAAAAGGGGCCAACATCAATGTTCTCTATCTCTACCCCTACCTGGGCAGGGGAGCGAGTGGGCAGCCCATAGTAATTGTGGGCGTAGACAAAACCCAAGAGGCGATAGTTGTTTTGAAAAAGAACTGGGTTCATACCTTTGGGAAAGAAATCTATACCCTGTAATGTACGACGACCCAGGTAGTCAACGATAGTCCATTTTGTTGCCCTGACTGAGTAACAAAAACTCGTTCTGTTAATTCATTACACAATGACGAAATGTTCAGTAGAATGAAGATTATTGACACCGGTAGACAGCACCGTTAATCTGGCGATGATAATGACCATTGATAAGACCCGCCTCACGGATAAATGCGGTGAATTAAGTGAATCAAGGATGGAAGAAGTAGATAAGGCTATTACGGCAAGTTTGGGGTTGTAGCTCAATAAGTGATAGGCAAAGTCTTTGTCCTTGACGGCTGGTGAATAGGTGAATATAATAATCTCTGAAAGGAGGCAAGCGGCCTCCGCCTTTTATTGAAGCCACAAAGAACCTGGTTCTCCGTTGCCCAATCCATATTATCGAAGGTACACTAAGCACTTCACCCAGGAGAAACCGATGAATTCACCCGGACCATCCGGCTACAGAAGTAGAACTTAAGCCTGAAGACCGACCGTTAAGCTAATGGCAGATATTTGAGCGATAAAATCAGGAGTGGATACTTCTCCTGCTTCTCGAACTGGATCGCCATTCCTTGGATTTCCTGGTTACTACTGACCTCTTTAGTGACGTGTAAAACGTCTTCTGGGTATTTGGACTCATAATCTTCGAGAAAACTGCGAAAGTCCATATTAAGGTCTCCTTTCTTGCCTGCTTGGCCTTGCTTTAAATTAGTAGTTTCTATCCTTTTCCAACCCGTCCCCGAATTATTCTACATTGTTAATTTCGCTGACTATTCAGGGTCTATACACCGGCTGAATATTAAAAATGTTTTATTATTGCGGACGATTTACATTTGTATTCTAGACTCGTAGCGTTCAAAGTCAATCTCAGCCTTATCTAGATTGCTGAAGTCACACAAGCCGCCAGAGGGTTTAATCTTAGGGAACATATTGACATCCGACTACCAAATAACCTATTCCCTATACAAAAAGGGGGTCAGCAAGCATACCGCGTCATGTGCCGAGCTAAGAAGGAAATGAGGGAACCAAAGGCGATAACAATGAAGAATGGCAAGCGGCCACACAAAGGGTTGACAATCTTGAAGAAAAGGACAAGAATAATCTTACCCCGGCATCAAATATGCCATCGTACATGTACGAACGTGGGGTGTTGTCATTCGTAGGTAAAATTAGCATCAAGGCGCTGTTCAATATGACTCATTACGGAAAGGAGGCAGGTAATAATGCAGATTGATGAATTTCTCGAGTTGGTCAAAAAAAGAAGGAGTATGCGGAGATTCAAGCCAGACCCTATCCCGGACGATTATATAGAAAAAATGATTGAGGCAGCTCGTTGGGCACCATCCGGGGCTAATGCTCAGCCCTGGGAGTTTATCATAATTAAAAATCAGGGGACCAGGAACAAGATGGCAGAGCTTTATCGACAAATTCGGCACGAGTATTATGTTATAGAACAGACCCATGTGGAGGAGTTAAGGCATCCTCAGCTGCGTTATCCTCCCGAAGATTTACCCTTACCCGGTTTCAATGATGCTCCGGTTATATTTATTATTTGTGGTGACCGGAGAACATTCCAGGCTACTGCATTAGCTGCGCGCTTTATCGGCGAGGAATGTGGGATGCAGGGGACTTATACGAAGGGCGTAGCCAATGCTACCTATGGTCTCATTTTAGCGGCGGCAGCCCTGGGTTTAGGCGCCCAATGGCTCACCATCGGCGCAGATTGGGCGCAAATGTTAAAACCCCTCCTGGGTGTGCCACCAATTCTACAACTTCATACAATGGTTCCAGTAGGGTACCCAGCCTACCAGCCACCAACGCCCTACCGGAGAAGTATAGAAGAAATCGTTCATTATGAGAAGTATGATATGTCTAAGTTCCGTTCTGGTGAACAGATTATTAATTTTATACGCGAACTCAGACAGTTTACAGAGTCAGCCTATTCTCCAGAGCAGAATCCCTGATATATGTGGAAATCCCAAGCGTTGTATAGATGAAAACAAAAGGGTACTGAGAAAAAATATTGACTTCTCGTTTTAGTATCTGGCAGCTCCAAAATCGACGACTAAATCCTTTATGACTTTCCCCCGTTTTAGCGGTGAAAGGGTGATTTCCTTTTGCCTTGGAGAAACGACTTCCCAGCATACTAACCTTGGTTTGTCGTTGACCATCATCAGGCATGCGTTACACATTTTAGCATTACATAAATGACGCCTGTATGCTAATGAAGGGTCAATTTCGTCAAAAATATAATTTAGGAAATCAAGGACCCTTACTTTTGTACCTCGTGGAACTTCATAAGTCTGGACGTACTTTTTATTCCTCTCCGGATCATATCTTTCTATATCGACTTTTACCATATCTTTATTCATAACTATCGCCTTCCGGCAATTTAACATGTGATGCTTTTACCTTTTCAGTTCTAAACAACAGTTTACCATCCATACGCTGAGTGATAATGTTCTTAAGCCATTGTTTATTGTTCAAGTTAGAATAATCACTCCGATAATGGGCACCCCTCGATTCTTCCCTCATTAAAGCTGCTTTGACTACTGCGCTACACAGTTCAAGCATATTTAAAAGTTCAAATGCGTGTATTTGATCATAATTGAATATTTTGCCAGGCACAATCTTCAAATCGTTTTTCGCCTGTTCTTTCATGTCACTTATGTCTTTCTGTGCTTTCTCCAGTCCTTTCTTGTCTCTTACAACCCCTACATATCTGTACATAGTCTCCCTTAGTCTCCGAATCAAAACACTTGACCTGGTCTTTCCTTTTGTAGAGTCAGGATTGAATAGCAACCTCAGCTTTTCCTCCTCATCTCTAATGCTTGTCTCTTTGACCTCTCCGAGCCTTTCTCTACGAAAATTGGCTGCCTCTTTTCCTGCAATCTGGCCGAAAACCATACACTCCGGAAGAGCATTACCGGCTAATCGATTCCCTCCATGAACGCCACCGGCAACCTCCCCGGCGGCATACAAACCGGATATGCTTGTCTCGCACTTTTCGGTAATCCTAATACCGCCCACTGTAAAATGATACGTAGGGGCCACTTCAAAACGCCGGCTGCTGATACCAAAACGTTCGGGCCATATATAGGAACGCGGGCGGTCCTTGCGAATCTCTTCCCAGTTTTCTATATCTGAGGTCTGCAACCATACACCGCTATGATTGGTACCTTTTCCCTTCGCTATTTCCATAAAAATGCCCCTGGAAAGTATATCCCTCGGAAGATTTTCGCCCAATTCAGGATATTGCTTGGCCATAAACCTCTCGCCGTCGACATTATATAGTTTCAGGCCTAATGTCCATAGTGCGCTTGAATGAACAATAATTCCATGTAGGGACTCCGGATGAACAAAGGCAGTGGGGAAAAATTGAGTAAACTCCATGTCAAGAAGTTCCACACCGGCATCTAAAGCTATGGAATAGCCGTCTCCGGTAGCTCCTGTATCCATATCTGTCACCTTGTAAGAAGAGCCGGCTCCGCCTGTAGCGAAAACAAGTGCTTTACACGAGAACACCACGATCTCACCGGTACGTAAATCCAATCCCAGGGCTCCCTGCACCTTATTATCATTCACGACCAGCTTCCAGACATAAATGTCATCAATGACCTGGATATCTTGTGAATGCTTCAAAACCTCTTTGCAGAGAGCATTCTGGATTACCTGCCCGGTTCTCTCATCATGGTGGACTCCTCGATTATATTTATGGGGTGGACTGGGGAGTTGATAGTAATTATAGGTGGCAGGATTGATTCGATCCTTACCTCTCTTATACCAGGCTACACCGTAGCGCTCCAGATCATAAACGGTTCGAGGAGCCTCTTCGGCCAATATTTTGACCAACTCCTGATTTCCCAGGTAACGACCTTCAATAACTGTATCCAGAAAATGACATTCGGGAGAATCCCTATCATCTGTGTGGCCCAAACCGGCTGAATAAACTACGCTCCCCAAACATGTGCTACCGGACCGTCCGAAGGTTCCTTTATTGGTCATAACTACTTTAGCTGTTTTTTCTGCAGCTGCAATCGCAGCCGCACAACCAGCAGCTCCCGTACCAACGACCAGAACGTCACATGATATTCTCCGAAGTTCTCGCATTGCAAAACATAGCCTTTAAGATCGCTCTTTAATAACAGGTGTTTAACATTATCGTTGCATAAACTTTGCTCGCATCGATTAATTGGTCGATTTCAATAAATTCGTTTTCCTTATGAGCATTTCCCCTTTTTAAGTCTCCGGGTCCATAGCCTATACCGGGGATGCCACCCTTTCTAAATATCGGGGCTAGATCTCCAGCGGCAATTGTGCCACTTATTTTAGGATATTCACCCCTGATTTCTTTGGCCGCCTCCCTCACAATTTTCAAGGCGGCATCATCTTCCGCGAGCTCAACTGGATCGTTATCTTGAATTACTTCAATACTTGCGTCCAGTTCGGGATGCTTTTTCTTTAATTTGGCAATAACATCCTCCATATACTTTACGGCTTGCTGCCAGGTCTGTCCTGGAACAAGACGAAAATCGATGCCAGCTTCGCAATGATCACAAACGACATTATATCTCTCACCGCCACGTATCCACCCAAAGTTCACTGTATGGTCACCTAATACCGGATGTTTCTCATAAGGCAGTCCATTTTCCAGCTCAGCTAATATTTTAATAGCACCGTTTATGGCATTGACACCCTCCTGCGGCGTGCTACCGTGAGCCGTCTGTCCCTTTACCGTGAGTTTGTACTGGGTTAACCCCTTAAAGTAGGCCTTTATTTCCATGTCTGAATGTACGCAATAGATACAGATATCAGGGTCAATAATCCCGTTCTTGATCAAATACTGCATACCTAGGCGTCCACCTACTTCCTCATCTACTGTACCCACAATTGATATGTCCCCTTTAAGTTTTACCCCTGACTTAATCAATGCTTCAATAGCAACCACAACAGAAGCTGTTCCTCCACCCTTACTATCCATGACACCCAGGCCATATATTTTATCCCCGATGACCTCCCCTCCATAAGGATCAGTTTTCCACTTGCTCAGGTCTCCTGGGCCCACTGTATCCATATGACCGGAAAATTGAACTTTTGGGTTCCCGGTCGTACCGCGTAAAACGCCAACGCAGTTTGGCCGGTCTTTCTCACCCTCTGCCCATTTAACTTCCAAACCCATTTCCCTGAGCTTATTTCCCAGAAATACGGACACCTCTTTCTCATTACCAGTTTCGCTATTGATTGCCACCAGTTCGCGGCTGACTTCAAGAAGTCTTTCCTCAGTGATCTTTGATAATACTTCCTTCTTTACCTGTTCTAGAGTTCCCATTTATAGACGCCCTCCTTTTCTTATACCATTGCTCGTATTTTTCTTAAAATTATTTTACTGTGCACCGTCAGTAAGATTGGCACAACTCAGTAATAGACACTATAGATAATATGGGCTGGTATTGTCAAGACTACAAGTTAATTGAACTTAATGTCAAAAGGTGCGAAGCTCTGGCAAATTTTTAGATGGTATGGAAGACCGTGGGGACGCCAGGTCACAAAATGAGTTTTCGTGCAATGGTTAAAAAGTCTGGACAATTTATTTTTCTATAAGCATTGCTACTTCCTGATAATCAGACGGCCAAGGTAGCTTCTGTAGAGTAGTATAAGAACGTTTGATAATGGCAACGTCGATTGGACAAAAATTAAACAATCAGTCAGGTTGTGTGATTGCAACAAAGGTAGATTTATACCCAAAATTCTACCCAATTTATTGAAGAGTTTTACACACGGGGTAGGTAATAGAGGGTTTTACGCCTGTAGTGGAAGCTAAGAGATATATCTAAAAATAGTGGTCGCAAGCTAAAATAAACTTTGTTCGAATTCGGTATGCGCTACCAAAGCAAAGAAAACCGCCTATTTTGAAGCTAATGTCAGGATACAGGCGGTTTATTATTAGGGAATTGCTACTAATCCTGCTACAAAACTATTTCCACACCAAGCGGTTTTAAGCGTGATAAAACGGTTCAGAAGAGACTACTAAAAACATTGTTTACGCCTATAAATGGCCTTTACGACAACAAGCTTACAACTTCGGAACCGAGGGTCGTGGGTTCGAATCCCTCCAGGCGCTTAACAACAAGGTAACATTTTGTCATTTTGTTAATACCCACTTAAAGGTACTCAAACTCCTATATTTACATGGAGTTGGTGCTCAATATGAGAGGAGATAGCTCTTCTGCAATAATAGAAAGGGCTTTAGGTCCCCTTCTCTGCACCTTACCTCTTACCTTTAGCCAGCCTTCTCTGAACAATACATGGCCGCATTTTTCCTGGACATCGCCAAATACGGTGACATCGGCTACACCTGTCCCGTCTTCCATAATTACATAGACTACCCTGTTCCCGTTCCTGGTTGGTGGAGTCTGATACCGGATAACCGAACCGGCGATACTCACCGTCTTGCCCGTCTTTACCGATGCCAGTTCCCCCATCCTCATAATGTCATCGTCAAGGGACAGGAAATCCAGCGGGTGAGCCGACAGATCAAGTGACAGGAACTCTCTTTCCGCCAGCATCCTTGACTGACGAGTATTGCTGGATGATGGATTGGTTACTACAGTCTCCTGCCCGATATACTCAAATAGTTGTTTTGATACCTTGCTCGTTTTTTGTTTCAGATCAATCACCTTTGGGACTTGCGCAAGAAGCTCTTCCCCACTTCCAAAGGCATCAAACGCCCCGACCTTGATAAGATTTTCGATAGTCGGCTGACTGGTGCCAGCCCTCAATACAAAATCCCTCAGCGAGGTGAACTTACCACCAGCCCTTTCCGATAATATCGAGGCAATCGCCTCTTCTGATATTCCTTTAAGCTGTCTGAACCCTATCCTTATTGCCTCACCTTCGACTGTGTAGTTATCAAATGAATGGTTTACATCAAGTGGCAGTATCTTCACCCTCTATATACAGCAGCGTTGCCGTCAGTCACTAGAAATGCTCTTTAATAATATCACGGTATCCCCCTTTCAGTGAACCTTGCAAACCTTTACAGTAATCTCAATAAACGTAAAACTCTTTCACGAGATAATGATGAATTAATACCTAATTGCTTTTCATCCCACCATTTTCGGACTTGTTCTGAAGGAATAATCCAAAAAGGAACATTCGGGAAACCCTCAACATCTGATATTACGTATCCTTTTACCTCATCGAGTTTGTCAATAAAACCATCCTCTTCAAAATGCCGCCCAGAGCCTACCATATAGCTGGGGCAGAAGTAAATACCGCCCTTAGTTATACTCCTTACTTCCCACTTATCTCCATTGACATCGAGCAAGTCGTAGCCAGCTCCTTCCGAAGGGGCAAGAGTTCCCTTAAACACTTCATTGGCTAATCTTCTCTCCAAAATAAAAGATACTCTTCTTCCATCGGTAAAATATTCACGAACAGCATCTTTGCTTATTTTTAGAGCACGGGCAACTTCATCCAAGTCCCAAACCAGTTTCCCATTGGATTCAGCACTCACTTACTTACCACCTTCTGAAACAGTACTATCCTGTTTGAATTCGTTCCTTTGTCGTTATTATCAATTCCCCATATGTTGGCTGTTTTTGTGAATTTCTGTTCATTTATTACTATACCCTCACACCTAAACCCCACTTCCAATCCTAAAGGTACAATATATTCGTCTAACTTTACTTTGCCATTTCGCACCTCGCCAACTTCAAAGGCCACCATGCCATTTGGTTTAGTGACTCTAAATAGTTCCATTAATACTTGTTTCATAACCATTGACCATTGTTCGACTGTCTTGGACATAGTAATATTCCTAGATACAGTAGTAACATCAATACTGTTAAACCAACACCGTAACCAATTATCCTCAGCATATTGTACGGTATCTAAAAATGGCGGTGATGTTACCGTTAAACTAACGGATTCCCCTGTTATTTCACTTGTATAGCGTGCGTCATTAGTAATAAACAAAGCTTGGTTTGATATTTCATAAAGCTGTTCTCTTAGATGTTCAGGGACACCTTTTATCAATTGAATCGATTTTTTTAGAATAATCTGTTTAACATCTCTGTAGTCAGGCTTTTGTTTACGTTTTTCGTTTATCCTTATTTGGCTTTGTGCAGATACTGCTTGGTTCGGTGGTAAAGTATAGACTGAAAAGAATCCTGATGAGTGTCCGGTTAACCGATTGGTGGCAATCATACGTATCCACGAATCCAAGTCATCTTCTTGATTGTTACACTCTTTCTGTAATAGATAATTTCTCAGACAGAGTATCTCACTTTCTGTCTTGGGGTCATAAAACATTGATAGATTTATGTTCCCTTTTAAGTCGTAGTTTATCGGAATATCGTTCAGCCGATTCTTCAGAGCTTCTATCGAAGGAACTCGTAACCTGGGTGATGAAAGAATCTTGCTAATAGGGTTTATGTCATTGGCTATCACATTCCGGTTTAAGATAGCAGCTTCAATCGTTGTTGTGCCACGTCCACTAAATGGGTCGTAGACAATATCTTTAGGATTGGTGAATAGTTCGATGAAGAATCGAGGCAATTGAGGTTTGTAGCAAGCTCTATAAGCTATTTCATGAAGAGAGTTGGCTTGTCTCTGTTTTGCCGTCCAGTATTCATTGATATATCTAGGATAGCTTCGGGCATTAACGGTGTAGTATTCGATGTTCGTCATCCTCTCAAGGCTATCAAGAAGGACGCCTTGCTCTTGTCTCAAAGTATACGCCTCAAGGAAACGCTTTAGTTCGCTACTTGATGCCGCAATAACCATTTGCCACCGCTCATGAGTCTTATTTCTCTGTGTAACTGCTCTCAGATTGCCTTATATTTCTTCAACAGACGAAGTACGTTTGTTTGCATCTCTATTGACTCGATATGCCCGACCACAGTTCGGACAAACTGTATGACAAAGATGTCCAAACTGAAAGTAAGCCCTTCCGACTAACGGTAATTCCTCACCGCAAGGGCAATGCCATGCAGCACCAATACCCTCGGCTCTGGCATTTGATATAGAACCATCTCTGAATGTTACTGGAACTGTAAATAATTTGAGTTCAATATCTGCCATCAGCGACCCCCGTAATCTGTATATCCCTTTGTATGCATTCTAAATCGTTGGGGGCATCCAGTCAACATATCGTTGTAAGATTATACCTGTGTAGCAATGTCTAACCAAATTTCAAATTGACCCACTACCGTTATCAGCCTCAATTTGTCTTAGTAACCCCATGTACTTCATTTATTGTGGCGTCATCTGTATAATTACTTAGGTTGTAGAAATGCTGAGTATTTCAGACATATCAAAGTCTTACGGGGATCAGACTCTATTCAGTGCTGTTACCTTTAATGTGGGGGCAAGGGACCGCATAGCTGTCATCGGGCCGAACGGCTCAGGGAAGACGACGCTGTTCGGTATTATCGCTGGGAATGTGCTCCCCGATTCCGGCAGTGTAAATATACAGAGGGAAACTACAATCGGCTATCTGGAACAGGAAATCAGTCCCTCTTCTGAGCGGCAATTGCTTGATGATGTCTCTAACGCGTCAACCGGGATAAGCAAGCTGGCGCATAAGATACAGGTTCTCCAGGAAGAATTGGCCGGGGGAGCGGATGGGGAAAGTTCTAAAGAACTCCTGCATGAGTTGGGTGAACTTCAGCATAGCTTCGAGTTTGCCGGTGGCTACAGCGCCGAACATGAGGCCCAGGTTGTCCTTTCCGGGTTAGGATTTGCGGAGTCTGACTTCCACCGTCCTCTAACTGACTTCAGCGGTGGGTGGTTGATGCGGGCGGCACTGGCCAAGCTTCTTCTCCTTTCCCCTGATGTGCTCCTGCTTGATGAGCCGACCAACCATCTCGACCTGGAGTCCTGTATTTGGTTTGAGCGTTACCTGGGAAGCTATCGTGGGGCGGTCCTGGTCGTTTCGCACGACCGTGCATTATTGAATCGAGTGGTAAGCAAAGTGATTGCCATCGAGCAAGGTAAATGCATCTTTCATCGTGGCAATTATGATAGCTTCGTTATAGCCAGAAAGAAAGAAATTGAGGTTACGGAAGCTACGGCCAAAAGACAGAATCTCAAGATAAAGAAGGAGATGCGCTTCATCGAACGATTCCGTGCTAAGAATACCAAAGCAACTCAGGTTCAGAGCCGAATGAAACAGTTGAAAAAGATGGAAAGGGTGGTAATACCCAGGGCGACCAGGAAAATGAAATTCTCCTTCCCCGAACCGGTGCGGAGCGGAGAGATGGTTATCACCCTCAATCATATCCTCAAATCTTACGATGCAAATGTCGTTTACCGCGACCTTAATCTGGTCCTTAATCGTGGAGACAGGGTAGCCCTGGTGGGCCCCAATGGTGCCGGTAAAACGACCCTGCTCAAGCTCCTGGCCGGAGTGCTTCCTTTCGAGAAGGGCGAGCGTAAATTAGGCTATAATGTCACCACTGCCTATTATGCCCAGTACCAGCTTGAGCTTCTCGATCCGGCAAATAATATACTTACTGAGCTGCAGAGCGTAGCTCCGGATGAACCAGAACAGAAACTGAGGGGGATTCTCGGCGCCTTTCTCTTCAGCGGTGATGATGTCTATAAAAAGATATCCGTCCTTTCCGGGGGTGAGAAGAGCCGCCTGGTGCTAACCAAGATGTTGATTCAATCGGCCAATTTCTTGCTGATGGACGAACCGACTAACCATCTTGATATTGCCTCGCGGGAGATACTGGCAGATGCCCTTGAAGCCTATGGCGGGAGCCTTTGTTTCATCACCCACGATAGGACGCTAATTCGCCAGATTGCCAATAAGATTATCGAGGTAAGGGATGGCAACCTGCAGGTATTAACCGGAAATTATGATGACTATCTCAATTGGAAGGAGCCTTCGGGACAAGGAGTTTTAGAGATTTCCGAAGTGCCGATGCCCCTGGTTATAGGGAAAAGTGCCACCATTAAAAGACCGCGCCGGCGTAAGCTAATCGAGGGGGAACTAAGGAATAAGTATTACCGGGAGAGTGCCCCCGCTAAAAAGCGAATAGCTGAAATCGAATCTGAGCTTTCCGAGCTTGAGACACAGCTTAGAGAAGTCGAGAGCTTGTTTGCCGATGAAGAGCATTATGGACATAGTGCCCGGGTTGTCGCCACCATTGAGAAGCATCACAGACTGAAGGAGACTATAAGCTCGCTTGTAGAGGAATGGGAGCGGCTTTCTATAGAACTTGAGAGGATGAAACGAGAATTTGAGAAAGCGAAGAGTACCACCGAGACTTAAGTTAAGGTTGTGAGTTACACTAAAAGCCAACATGTAACCCACTGAACAATTCATCTTTTTGTTGAGTAATAAGAAGTCAGATTGCTCAATCAATTATTGTTTATAAACCACAGTACACAACAAATTAGTGCTAAATTACGTGGGCCATATTTATTTATCACGATTTATTCTTAAAAAGCTGTGCAACCGGCGAGAATTTCGCATGCTGTTCCTGTATATCTTGGACTTGAAGTTTCGTATACCTCAATGTCGTCGTCAAGCTCTTATGTCCCAGGATGGCTTTCAGATGAAAAACGCTGCCTCCATTAATAATGAACCGAGTAGCCAATGAATGACGCAGTATGTGAGGTGAGAATTTCACTCCCTCAAGCCCCGACTTAACCAGTAGTCGCCTCATGAACTACTGAATACTATTTATTAAAATCGGCTCCCCATCCGAATCTGAGAACAAGTATGGACAGTTTTCGGGACAGAGTTTCGATCGTACTCCATCAATGTACTTCTTAATGTGTCTTCGCGTATAGACCGTTATTGGTACAAGTCTTTCCTTCTGCCCTTTACCGATGATCTTGATAGTTGAGGTGGTCCCCGAAATTTAGACAGGTTGTTAAGAGCGGGTTCTGCTCCTAGAATAACAAAAAAAGGAGGAGCAGGACATGAAACAGAACCGAAGGAAACACAGCCCATCATTCAAAGCCAG
>SDBV01001063.1_pt1 | contig 40599 bp, 68 predicted proteins | sample 2277081 | NCBI WGS metagenome assembly SDBV01 (sample SAMN10402039, study PRJNA504765) | marine sediment metagenome | isolation source: marine sediment core GS10_PC15, 223 cmbsf | place: Arctic Ocean: Southern Knipovich Ridge | collected 2010
AAGGGGTCATTTGTAACAGTTCCCATAACTCCACCAACAGAAGAAGCAAAAAGAAATGTCTCAACATTATTTGTGCTGTCTCTAACTGATAAATTACTTGGACCAGCTCTTGTTACTAATAAACCAGTTGCCGTTATATCAGATGCATCTGTTCCTGTTCCCACATGCAACAATTCTTGAGGAGTCGCTGTCCCTACCCCCACCCTTGCATTAGTAGTATCAACTACAAACACATCCCCACCATCAGCATCCTTGCGTACTAGGAGTGCTTCAGTGTCTGTTTTTTCTATAATCAATGCACCAGTCATGGTGTCGCCAGTTACATTGACGTAGCGAGAATCTAAAAAGCCTATACCAGGATTGCTTCTCTGAATCTTCATGTTAGGGCTACCTTGTATACCTTTTGTCCTGTAGTTCCACCAACAGCATATAAAGCCGCCGAATCATCATTTAATCCAATTGTCACACTTTGGTCTGGTTGAAGAAATGTAATTGCATTAGCCCCAGCTTGGGTTACGGCTGAACCACCTAAATAAACTATTGTTCCATTACCGAAGTCTGAGGTAATCATAATTGACTGCGTTACGCCTGTAAATGTTAATTCTACTGCTGCCGTTCCTACTGATACGGTTCCCCCATTGAAGTCAGTTACTTCTACTTGGTCTGTTGTGATTGCACCAGTTGAGGTAACAACAATCCTTCTGGTTTCTGCTGTTCCTGCCGTACCAGAATGTCCTAGTAAAGCTGGAAAATCATTCCTGTCCTGTTCTGCGTCTTGGCCTGCCATCTGAGTACCTCCCTTCTGGAGAACGCTTCTGGGTTAATTTGTTAATTTTCTGTTTAACAGATATCTCTTTGGGCACTTCTTCCTTTACTCTGCTAATGTAGAGCATAGCTTCTTGTTCCATATCTTCCTTACCAGACCTAATTACCTCAACCTCAAATCCTTTACTACCGAAAAATAGGGCTAAGTCCTTGTCTAGTTCGTCTTTGTATTTCCATGTATCTTTTGGGTCGAAAATAAACGAGTATTTTATATATACTTTCATTTCATGCTCCCTACTGTTTTGCTGTCATAACTTTTAGACTTTTTGTGCCACTTGGAACTACCTTTTTTCTTTTTTTGAATAGAAGCATAGAACACAGCTTTACCTTTCTTGCCACCGTATTCTTTTTTCATTGATGCTAATATCTTTCTCCCTTGTGCTGTTAATGGCATTACCTTCCACCTCCTTTTTGTGTAGTTTTTCTTTCTACTTTAGTTTTTCTGCCTTCTTTGCCTGTTTCTACAGTTTCAGTTGTTTGAACTTCTTGCTCTCCTTGGGGTTGCCTTTTTCCTCCCTCGGTTTTCTTAATATCTTTCATTGCTTCTGCTGTTCCTACTTTGGCTTCCTCTACTCTAGCTTCTCTGTCTGCTAAACCTGAGTCTTTTACAACTTGTGCTAGGGCTACTTGCATCTTCATTAACTGGTCTTCACTTAATTCTTCTGGCTTAAAGTCTTTCATGGCATCCATTACTTCAGATGTTGCACCAAACTCAAATGTTTCTAATAGTTTTTCTATAAATATCTTAACCGCTTCTGGGGGAATAAGTCTTTCAGTTGCTAATACTCTCAGGTATTCTGCTAATCGCATTGATGCTTCTCTTCGGCCTTCGTAGGTGTAGCCCATTCCTGCTCTTATTTCTATATCTACCTTGTAGTCCTTTTTAAGTGGGATTGTGCCTTCGGCTACTTCTATGCCTAGTTCTTTTCTACCCTCAATTCCTCTCTGTCCCATGATGTCAAAATACTGTGGTTCGCCCTTTTCCATAATCATTGTTGTTTGTGGAGTTACGAAGTAGTTATCGGCTATGTCTATCATCTTCTCAGCTATACCCTTAACTGTTTTCTTAAATTGTCTTGAAGTTATAATTAGATTAGATATTTCTGATTCTTTTAATGATTCAATGGCTGCGTGGGCTTTCACTCCTTTAGGTAGTTTACCCATACTTGTAGTTGTAACCCCTTGTTCTTCAATAATTGAGTTAAGTAAACTAATGTAATTAAACAAATGGGCTGGAAGAGTAGCCATCTGTCCCTGAACTGGAGGAGTTGAATCGTACTCTAACACCTGACCACCCGCTATGTTGTTAATCTTAATCTGCTCTCCCCTTCTTTTTAACCAAGTACCAGTAGTCATCAAATGAGAATATCTCTCTATTCTTGAAACGATTGAGTCTAATGATTTATTGGCTGACTTAAACCTCTCAATCTGGGGTACTTGATAGATTGGGCCTGGTTCAAATCGCAGGTCAACGAAGGGGTAATCTGGTAAATCAGTATAAACATCTCTGACCCAGATGTTACCCGCAGCGAAGACCTGCCTAATTATGGGGTCGCCCTCTTTCCTGTTTCCAAGAATTTTCTCTCCATCATCTTGCTCTCTGATGCGAGGGATATTGTAGTCATTGAGATATTCTTTGATGTAGGCTTCTTTTAAGATAACTGTGGCTGCGGAGTCTTGTATACCCATTTTGTTAAATCTAGCACTCATGTAGGCTTCTTTAATTTCGCTTGAAGCATATTTATTATCTGGGCTTATCTGTTGTACTTGGTCTTCATCAAAATCCTCATTCGCTTTAATCTCACTTATTAACTTGGGAACACCTTTAATTATGAATGGTGAATCGTAAATACTTGTTAAATTACCCATTAAGAATATATCAAAAGCATCATATACCTGCATTTTAATCGCTTCTTCTACTGCATCGGGCCATACCTGCATATAACTAACTGAATGTTTGGCAGCTAGAATACCCATAAATGATAACTTGGAGAACATATCTTGGTTCTTCCATTCTTCTTGTATCCAGTGGCCGACTCTCTTAGCAACTGATTTAGACAAATCTAGTGCTTTTTGATAATCTTCTTCACCTTCCCCGTAGTTTTCTTTTAATATCTTCTCAGGATAGACAACAGGCATATAGTCGCCCTGCATTAACAAATTAACTATTCCCCTAATTTGGCGTGAAGCCTTTGGAATAGCCCTGAGAGGTTGGAAGATATTACTGCGTTTACTTAAATCTACTATCTTGCCTGTGCTTCTACTAAGAAATCTGAAGTGGTGTCCATCATCAAAGAAGTTATTATCATACCAACGCTTCTCATGGGCTCTGCGTTGATTCTCAGCCATAGTCTTCATATCATCAACGACTTGTCCCATTCCCTTTGATTCAACTCTTGAAGTTGAGTATTCGTCTAGTCTATTTTCAGCCACGTTCTTCCTCCTGTACTTTCTTAAATTCGTCACTATCTACATCCATATCATCTATCGGGATTAGGTCAGGCGGTTCGTCTGGCTTGACCTTAATCTTGGTTTGTTTAGCTAGTCTGATTTTAGTTAAATCCTCACTATCTTTAGAAATGATAATATCCACTAAACTCTCCCTCTCTTGCCGAGAGTTATATTCCTTCCAGCCTATATAGACCAGTAAAGCTATAATTACTATTTCTTTCATTTAATCCTATTCCTCACTTTCCAATATCCTTCAAATGAATTAGGTACTCTATACTCTCCTGCGAGGTAGAATACTGTATCGGGATATTCAAAGTATTTTGTGTCCTTCTTGATTATCCTTACTTTAATGGGTACTCCATCTTCAGAAAAGAGCGATACTTTGTCTTTGCTGATTTTGTAGTTCATATTAGGAACTCTCCATGGGCCTTCAATAACTGTTTTGAGCATCTTTTGGCCTGATTCCCGTATATGTTGGTCTAAAACCGCTAAGTCTATATATTCTAATTGATGGAGTTTTTCACCATCTTTGAGTTGTCTTGCGACCTCACCTAATAAACAAATAGGCACTCCTGCTCTATTAAATATATCCCACGCATAATCCAGAGCTTTATCTAGTTCTCCTTGTCCCCCATCGAATACTTTTGGTCCTTTCACCTTTTTAACCTTCTTCATACCACTCGTCTGGGAACTCTTGGTCTTCTTCTTCCTTTTCATATTTAGTCACCACCTTTACATAGTGTTTTGCAACCTCACTTACAGGTTTTACTTCTTCGTCTGAAAATAAAGGTTGTAATGATAAGACTGCTAAAGCGTGTGCGATAACAATATCATCATTATAACCTTCTGGCGCACCATATCTTATTCTTCCTGTTATTCCTATTTGATAACTAAAATTGTCAAATTCAAGGAATGTTTCTTCTGTTGGAAGCATTTTAATTTTCTTTTGTTCAATCCAGATACTTAACTTTTCAACTAAATCCTTCTTTAGCGGTTCGGTTATCTTAATCGGTTCTACTGACACCCCACCTCTTATTAGGTCATCAGCTATTGGGTCGCCCAATCCTGTTGCGTCTATCATTACTAAAGCGTTGTTATAATGTTTAGCAACCGCTTTAATCTTTTTCTTCTGGAATGGCCACTCTATTGTTCTAAATCTATCTTGATAAACTTGTGCGTTTGTGTGTCTATCGTAAACCGCAATAACTGTATAATCTTGTACTTTTGCTAAATCTACCCCCATTACATATAAATGGTTTCCGATTGGCTTTTGGGGTTTAGCTGTGCATATATCTCGTACTCCCCTAAAGACTTGTCCTTCACCTTCTAAGAAATCACACTCCCATTCTTGGTTATATAAAGACTGTCGCATTGTTTCTTTAGACCTTGCGAGTTGCTCTGGTCTAATAACTCCTGATGTACTTGCTTTTAATAACCAACTCTTCCATTCAGAATCGTCTTTCTGTCCTCTATTGTATAAATCGTATAAATGATTTTTACCTTTTGGTGTTCCTATAAACCAGGCCCAGCCATCATTCCCTCGTATTATTGGTTCTGTATTATACCAGGCTTCTGGCTTCATATCCGCAAACTCATCAAAGATTATTCCATATGGCCCTGCTCCTCTTAAAGATTCTGGGTCATCTGCTCCCTTTAATGAAATAACACTCCCATTCTGTAAGTAAAGCGTTAGTTCCACTTCATTCTTCCTTGCTATTATTTCTTCAGGAATAATCCTAAAAAACATTGTCGGGTCTTTCCATATAGCTTCTTTAGCTTGGCTATATGTAGGAAACACAATCCAATAGACTCCTTTTTTAAGGTGCGCTTGTTTTGCTACTTCGTTTATTGCTGTTGATGTCTTTCTTGCTCGTCTGTGCCACACCAGAACTTTGAATCTGTGGTTGTCCATTAGTAATACTTCTCGTTGATGGGGGAATAAACCCTTTTCGGGTAGAGTCAATCCCTGTGAGAATTGTAATTGGGAAGAGTTGTCCATATTTTCCTGTTATTTCTTGTGAACGCAAATCTGGTACTGACTTGCCTAATATTACTTTGATTGCTCCTAATACAACAGAGGGATTAGAATTATCAAGTAATTTGGCCGCTTTCCTAATTGCTTTTGGAGAGTGTTTTGCCGCCATCGCATATAGTTTTTGTTTACTAGGATATACCCCCTTCCTTGTAGGTTTAGACTTAGCTTGTTTTTTATCTTCCATTTTTCCATTAAAAAAGACCCGCATGTTGCGAGTCCTCTAATAGTCGCTTGCCAGCTATTTCGTCTGGTTCTTTATTTTAATTTAGTTATTCGGTTTTGTCAATTAAGTGACAATGTGCGTGGTCTTTAATACTTCTCATGTTCCATCTAATATTCTTAAATATACTACTTAGCACTTCCTTCTCTTGACTGCTAAACTCTGGTTTGTGTTCTCTTGATACAATCATTGGGACATTACAGGTCTTACAGATTGTTAATATAAACTGCGGATGGATTGGTTCTAGTTTACAGAGTTCACACATCTTTACTGAAATCGTCTTTCTTAAATGGTTCTTTTACTGCATTGCTAATCATATTATGGGCTTCTGTTTCCCAAGACCAATCAGGTTTAGGAGTTCTCCAATCCTTGCCGTAATATATCTCAAACCATTTTTCAGGATTACTTGGTATTCTCCATGTTCTTCCGAAGAATTTTATTGTATCTGGGTTATCAAAGTGATATGCGGGCCATATTAAATTTCTTTTCTTTTCCATACATATGTATCTGATATTACCCATCTTGTGTAGAGGAAAAATATCTAGTGGACCGACCTCATCCTTGTATTTGATGTCGAAGTGACAAAACGAACCCAAACAATATCTGCTTATCGTTTGTTTTGATTGGTTTTCTGATTCTATATCTAAATCTTCTATTAAGCACATTAAATCTACATCATTCTCTGTGGTAATCTTTCCATCTCTAATTATATTAAGTAGTACGCCAAACCCTAACATAAATGGTATTTCTGCCGCTTCCATAAACTCAGCACCTTTGAATAGAATGAATTTAATCTTTTTTTCTTTTTCTGTCATAAATCCTCCCAATTCTTGTAACAAGGAGCATTGTGCCAATTACTTTTCTCTTTGGTTACTTTCCAATCATTACCATACATTGCCTTGAAATAATCTACATGCCTATATGGTATTTTCCAACGTCTGCCTAAATGTGTGATTTCTCCTAGTGGGCCTTCGTAACATTCTGCTGGGAAAACAAGACACTTATTTCCTATCGGATTTATATATCTAATGTCGCCTTTCTTATACAATACGAATATATCAAACGAAATATTATCTATTCTGAATGTAAAGTGTCCAAACTCTTCTTTACCTTTGTTGTGAACCTTAAAAAACTCTGCCTCTTCTATTGCCTTTACTTTGTCAGGTGTTAAGTCCTCTGCTAAGACAGTTACATCTACATCTTTGTCGTGAGGTAGTAATCCTCCATCTCTCATAATCCCCAAGAGTGCGCCACCAAATAGAGTAAATGGTATACCGACTTTATTCAGATAGTCTCCACCAGCAATCAAACACTTTTCTAATTCTTTTACTTTTGTCATTTATTTTCTATCTTGTTAAACCAAATCTTGTCCCAGAAGTAATACATTATTAATTTAATAATCGTATATGTTCCTGTTATCTGGGTTGCTTTTGAGAATTGGCCTGTAAAGAAGTAAACAATAAGGCCGCCAATTCCCATTCCTAGAATAATTTCATAGGTAATTGCTTTAATTGGATGGTTGGGTTTTTTAAGCCAAAGCCATAATCTCTCATGTAAATAGAATACAATCAAAAAAGTAGCGTGGTGAACAAAAGTTATATATGTAGTAGTAATCCAATGTCTTGTGAAATAATAAGTAACTGCCGCTAAAACAAATACTCCCATAATTCGCCACAGTATACTTTTAATCATAGAAAGTTTGTGACTAATCATTTTTTATCTTCTCCTTAATCTTTGTTGAACTCTGAATTGGGAAGTAGGGTAATACTACTGTTCTGCCAAAAGGGTTTTGGAATTGCTCTTTGTGGCTTGTGCTTTCAACTAAAATGTCGGGCTTGATTGCTAAAACATTATCACCTGGAGAGTAGGTTTCTTGGGCTACTGCTAAATCAACCATTTCAAGCCCATCAACAATATCTAATCTCTCTATAAAGCCAATCGTAGGTTTTGGCTTCTTTTCCATTACAGCCTTGTCAGTAAGAACCCCAACGATTAGTTTATCTCCTAATGCTTTTGCGTTTTTTAAGTAATGAAGATGGCCTTTGTGAAGCACATCCCCAACCACATAGCAATAGACTATAACCATTTTAATTATCTTTCTTCCTTTTAGCTTTCTCTATGTCTTTGAGCTTTACAATCCAACTACCAGACTTAACACGAACAATTATATAATGAACAACATCTACCAATTTCATCGTTTGAGATTAATGTAGAATGGTTTGTCCGTATTTATGGCCTTTTCTACTAATTCAGGTATTTCTTCTTTTGTTTCTGGCCAATGTGATTGTATCTTTCTAAAATTCTTCATGATATATCTATCTTCTTCGGCCCAATGAGACCACCCATCGTGTAGGTAATCCTGGTCTCTACCACTTCCTATTAGCTTAACTGGTATTCCTTCTCTGTTGATATAGTTACGTATGGTTTCAAAAGGTCTGTATAATAGGAAGGGTGTTATACTATAGAGGAAAGGGATTTTACCTTCTAGTGCTAGGCCTACTGCTATTCCTGTGGCTGCTTGCTCGGCTACATATGTATTAATAAACCTATCAGGAAAATCTTTTCTAATCTTGTCAAAATATCCATAACCTAAATCCGCTACTATAACAAATATCTTCTTATTCTTTTTCATTTGGATATGAAGCTCATGAACGAACCATCCCCTTTGCGTTGGATACCTAGACTTCCCCATTTTTCCCTCCCTCTAGTTTATCTATTGCGTTCTTGAGGTCTTTTTTAGACATAACTGCGTAGTGAGCAGCTTGGCCTTTTAAGAAATCAAAGTGTTCTACTTGGGTAAAAGCAAATACTACTATTGGCGTACCCAAAACTTCTCGCTTTAATCCTTCCATAATATCTGCCTTATTGTGGCCATCAGCTAATTGAACCCCCCAACCAAAAGACCTAATTCTTTCTATTAAGGGTGATAGTTCTACTCTATCGTATGCTGCCCACCCATTTGCATTGACTATAATCTTCAAATTCCTTACTTTTTGTTCTACTGCTATTCTTAGGGCTTCCCAGATACTACCTTCCGCCATTTCTCCATCACTAATCAAACAATAAATATGTTTTGACCTATCTGCTATCGCCATTCCTAAAGCTATTGGTAGTCCTTGACCTAGACTGCCAGTTGAGCAATCTATTGGCCCACCTCGTTCTGGGTGTACTCCACATTCCTTTAGTAATCCTTCTGCGTTACCAAGTCCATGTTTTTCTAATACACAATATAGAGCTAGTCCTGCATGGCCCGCACTTAATATAAACTTATCTTCTGGTTTCTTAAATGAATATATTGCATCAATTAAATCAACCGCACTTAGGCAAGAACCTATGTGTGATAGTTTATTTTTATAGCTTAAACTTAAAAGTTGTTTCTTCATACTCCTGGCGGTGTGTACCACTCTATATATTTTTTGATTCCTTCTCTTAAACTTATTTTGGGAGTCCAACCTAATTTTTTAATTTTAGTTATATCTGCTACCCAAGATTTAGAAGTATCGTAATCTCTTAACTTGCCTACTTTCTCAATGTCTAACTTAATACCTGATACCTCTGATGCCATTTGAGCTACTTCTTCGTTTGTGTGCTGAATACCTGTACCGATATTTACTACTTGTCCTTTTAGTTCGTTTGCGTGTTTAGTTACTAATAACAAAGCGTCTATAAAATCATCTATGTGTATCCAGTCATGTACTCCTGGGGCTAGCTTAATTCTCTGGTCTGTGAATAAACTTTTGGTTAAAATAGGTATGAATTTATGCTCTCCTTCTCCTGGGCCATATAAACTAAAGGGTCTTATAATTACAATCGGTTTATTTCGCTGAATTGCCCATACTCTAGCCAAGTGAGTAGCTCCTACTTTACTAGCCGCATAGAATGTTTCAGGCTCTAATAGGTCGGTTTCTTTCATTGGTTTGTCTTTTGTTCCATATTCGCTTGAAGTTCCTATAACAATAAATGCTTTATAGTCTATTTTGTCTGTTTCTTTGATTAAACTAAGAAGCCTCATAATATTAGCAGTATAAATAGCGGTTACATTCTTTTGGTCGTATTTGTTGCCATAAGCAGCTAAATGGAATATCACATCAGGGTCAAACACCCTGGGTCTTGGGTTTCTTAGTTGATATTTGTTAATTCTTTTGATTTTATGCTGTTCCTGGGACAATCGTTCTCGTAATCGAGTACCGAGAAATCCCGAAGAACCCGTGATTAAGGCTCTCATCTTTCCTTTCTGTTTTGATATAAATTGGCTCACTACAAATCTCACAATATACTGCAAAATCTTTACCTATTATTCGTGTATATCCTTTGTGAAATCTCTGAATTAAAAAAGAACCATCTTTAATTTCACCTAAAACATTAATTGTGCCGTTATTGCGACAACTAGGACAGACAATTAGATTTTTTCGCATATTCTCTCGCCTCTTTTAACTTTTCAGGAGTTCCAATATCAATCCAATAATTCATAAAGTTCGTGTTGAAGGTTTTATTGTATTTAGTGTTTTTCAAAGTAGTTCCTGTGTAGATTTCATTATCGTAAGCGGCGACATTCATTGACATTTGTTTCATCTTAGCAATCATTTTATCTATATCAATGTCGGTTAAGGTATCACCGTTCATTATTATATACTGCTTATCAAGCCACACTTTAGCTTTCTTTTCAGTTCCTTCTTCTCCTAAGAGTTCAGGCTCGTAAAAATAAGTCAATCTATCTCCAAAATAATCAGTAATCTTTTCTGGTTTGTAGTGTAAATTAACTGCAATTTCATCAATGTCGTATTTGTTAAGATGTTCAATTAAGTGTTCTAATACAGGCTTTCCACCAACTTTTAACATCACCTTTGGCGTGTCTTTAGTTAGCTTGCCCAATCTCTCACCATATCCTGCACAGAATATTAAGGCTTTGATACAAAACGCCCCCTCTCTCTTTTTCTATCTTCTTCTTTCCAGTCATACTTGTTATGACAAGACTTACACATTCTCAAACAATCCTGTCGATTTCTGCTACATTCCCCCGATATATTTGCCCATTCAAATCTTTTTGCATCCTCTATACCACATACTTCGCAAAATTTCGGTTTTCCATATTTAGATTGTATCCATAAGTGTTTGGCCTTATAGCTCGCATCTTTTCCCTTCCACATGTGATTAAGTTCGCCATTTTGATTAGAAACCCTCTTTTGGCTTGCTCCCTGAAAACCTTTATTGCTAAAGTATTCAAATGTTGACTTACATCGTTTTGAACAGAATATTGCCTTTTTTGCCCCTATATAACTAGGCCATACACTAAATTCCTTTTTACAATTAATACAAATCCTCTGTACTAAGTTTCTTCCCCGACTATTTTTTCCATCACAAGCCTTGCACCGCCGATATTTCTCCTTTGACAATTTTTTACCGCAATCTATACAGTTCATGCTTTAATCTATCCTTCTAACACTCAACCCATTCCAGCAAATATCAAAATCAGTTTCTTTTAAGACTTTTTTTAATCTTGCTCTGTTTTGAGGGCTAACCATTAAAACCATAAACCCCCCTCCACCAGCACCACAGATTTTTCCAGCCATTGCCCCTGACTTTGTTGCTAAGTTATATATTTTGTCTATTTTGGCGTTTGTAACTCCTTTGTTGCTTAACTTCTTTGCTTCCCAAGTTTTTCTTAAAAGTTTAGCTAGTCCTCTTATATTTCGTTCTTCGATATAGCTTATTGCTTCGTATGCGTTTTTCTTTAATTTATTCAATGCTCTTACTTGTTCCTTAGATAGTTTTTTGAAACCTTCCTGTATTACTGATGACTTCCTATTCTTTCCTGTGTAGACTAGCATTAGATAGTCTTTAATCCATTCTCCTGCGTCTTTCTCGAAAGGGTCTACCGTTACTTCGTTATTGAAATGGATAGTATTGAATCCTCCGAATGCGGCAGCATATTGGTCTTGTTTGCCTCCATATAATTTTAATTTGTTGACTTCTATCTCCCATGCTTTTTCAGCTATCTCTGCTCTAGTCATACCTAAATTTTTGGCTTTGTTAATTGCTCCTATTAAGGCTATAGCTGCTGAAGCTGAAGAACCAAGGCCAGATTCAATAACAGAATCAAAGGTGGCACTAAACGCAGAGTAATAGTCAAACTCTTTGAAAAAAGCCTTATAAAAATCTACACTTGCCTTAGGGGGTATGTTGCTAAAGGCCAAGGATTCATTTATGATAATCTCTTGTCTCAAATTAATTGCCATGTTTATACATACCCCTCCATATTCTTCTGCATAGGGATTAACGTCTGTTCCTCCTCCAAAGAGTGATAGTCTAGTGGGGGCAGTAGATATTATTTTCATCCTAAATATTTACATACATCTTGCCAGTTAGTAAACCTTATCGCTCTGTCGTCCAAGTATATATTTGTTCCTTTTAATTTTCTATTTGTAATATTTAATCTAGGAAAGCCATGTCCATACATCCAGTATTCTATTTCAGACCATTGTTTTTCACCTCTATTAGTGAATACATAGGGCTTAAAACCTTGTTCTTCAAGCCACCAGATAGCTTCTAAGGCATCCTTTGTGGGTTTATCAACCATAAAGTCGCCTTGTCTTGGTATTCCAGGTCTTGAGCAAATCACTCCGTCAAAATCTACGCCAATCATCTAAATGCCCTTTCTACTTTCCCACAAATCTCATGTAACTCCATCAAATGTATTTCTTGAACATAAGGAGTAGCTTCGCACCCTATGTCCATTTCTGCTACTTCTAATCCCATTTCTCTGGCCACTTCTTTAGCCTTAATACAGTTTTCGCTTTTACCTGATGTAGTAAAAACCAAAAGCACATCGCCTGGTTTACCTATTGCTTCTATTTGTCTACTAAAAATGTTCTCAAATCCATAGTCATTTCCGATTGCTGTTATTATACCTGAATCGGTTGTTAATGAAATAGCGGGTAATGCCTTTCTTTTATATTTGAATTTACCTACTAATTCTCCTGCCATGTGACTGGACATCGTGGCACTTCCGCCATTCCCACAGATTAATAATTTTCTTCCGTTCTTAAAAGCCTTAATAATTATATCTGCTATTTTCTTAGTTCCCATATCCTCAACCTTTGTTAAGATGCTTTAATTTTCACAATAGCTCCTTTTAGAGTCTCTATTTTCTTGTGTTTTGGCATGGTTATTTTTTTATGAATCTATGTTTCTCGTTCCAAATGTCTTTTAGTAAATCCTCCCAGAATAACTCTCCAAATTCCACAGCAAAGTCATTTCCCGACATCTCACACCTATTAAACGAACACCACAGTTCTGCAAGTTTCCTTAATTTCTTTTCTGTGTCTAATTCCTTCATCCTCTATCCACCCTCTTTCTTTAGTTTGTCTAAAAGCCATGTTTCTAAATCTTCATTAGTTAGCAATTTGTCGCTTGTCCTCTCATTCAGCCATTGGCGTAAAAAGCCTATGTTTATTTTTATCTGTTTAATAGTGGCCTGTTGGGTTTTGTCTAGTAAATCCAAAAAGGGTTTTAATTGTTTTTCTTCCCACTTAACATACTTCAACCCACCTGCACCTTTTATGTTTTCGCCAATAAACTCAGCTAAAATTTTTCTCAACCCCTCCAGTATTTGTTCTTTGTGTTTGTCTGTCATTTTTCCTCTCTTACTTGTTTAAATAATTCTATCAACTTAATTTTCAAATCTTTATTGAGCTTTGGCACTTTCTTCCCACCTAGTTGTTTATACAGATAAATTAAGTTTTCCCTTCCTTTTTTTGTGGTTACTGCTTTCATTATTTTTTTAGTTGGGTCTTCACCTAGGAACAGACATCCTTTGGGGTTTGACTTGCTCATCTTTTTTGTCGGGTCATTCAAATCCATTATCCTTCCGCCCCTGTAATCTCCCTTTACTTTGGGAATCCCGACTTTCTTAAACAAAACATTTACAAATTCAACATGCTGTTTCTGGTCATCCCCGACAATAACTTTGTCATACCCCACGAGGTCATGAGCCATAAGAACAGGATAAACCAACAAATGCCCCGTCTTTCTCCTTGTGGATTTATATTGTGTCATTCTTTCAAGTATTCCAATAGATGTTGCTTCAAGTAAAGAAAAATATAGTTCAGGGTCAAAAGTATCCTGCTGTCTAATAACACAAAGGCCGTAGTCCTCCAGTTGTCCATGAAGTATGTCTCCGTCTTGTGAGGGGGCATGGTAGTCTGCAATTAAAACATCAGCCTTATACTTCAAGGCTGGTTTTATCACCGAGAAGTAATGCCCTATATGTAATTTTCCTGTTGGTCTGATTCCTACTATTGTATTCATTTTTCCTGTTGGTTAAGGTGGGCTATTATTTCGGTCTTTACTAAATTCTTAATATGGCCTTCTAAGACCCACTTGCCAATCTTTTTTTTGGTATCAACACCAAACATTTCTAGTAATTCTCTAATTTTTTTATTTAATTCACTTTCCATTTTGCTCACGCTCCTTTATCTTCTCTATTTTCTTGTCTTTAGTTGCCATATTTAACTCTATGTTTTATGTGCTCGTAAATGAACTTTCTCATAAACTCCAGCTCCCAAAGTTCCATGTCTTTTATTATTTTGTATGCTTTATCTATCCTGTCTGTTTTATTCATCTCATTCACCTACTTTACGGACAATTTGGCCACCTCCACGTTTCCCCCTTATCATAGAGCTTTTTCGCACAGACGACCTGGTCTTTCCAGCTTCCAATATCTCCATCACAATTACTATAGAAAGTATTATTATCGAACTGATAAAGACCAATATATTTCCCTGAAGGACTGACAGCATCAACACGTAAACGTGACTCACAAATAGCGGTATTAAGACCAAATACAAAATCCACGCCAAAGACTTCTTGGATGTAGGTTTGGATTTCTTCGTTGGATATGCTCTGTTTAACTTCATCATCTGTTGGTAATACTCCTCCCCCGATATTTTCTTCCCCGTTACTGGGTTTATCCACGTCTTGCTCCTGATGTTGTTCCACCACATTCTCTGTTTTTTTGTTAACATAAATTGATACTCCTAGAATAGTAATGGCTGAGAGAATAAGTAAAATGTTTAAGAGTTTTTGCCACATTCATTTAAGTTTTTTCCATTTACCATTCACAAAAAGAAAGTATCCTCCGTCTATGTCAGTATGCCCCCAAGTAAACCTTTTGCTTAATCTGTCTTTCTTTTTCTTCATTTCCCTTCTATAGCCTCCTTACTTTTTTTGATTGCTTGGTTGAAACCAAGGTCAGTATTGAATTTAACTTTCTTTTTCTTCGGCAAACAACTCAAGGCATATTCTTTACAAAGGGAGAGGAGTTTTTTAACAATTTTTTTTCGTGTTCCTGCACAATTCTCACATGGACATCCAAACTCTTCAATTCCAAGGGGTGTTTTAGTTACTATCTCCTCTATCTTCTTTTTTAATTGTTTGTTAGTCATACAAAACCAGCTCCTTTCTATCAGCCATTAAGTGATGTTTTTTACAAAGCCACCATACTTCTAAAGGCTTGGAGTAATCTGGGTGGTGTATTTCTGATAAAAAGTTGCCACAATATTCACAGGCTAACTTGGCAAACTTACCTGTTTTTTCCCAATATTTTGCCTTTGCTCTCGCTGCCCATTTTTCAGGGTATTTTTTTCGAGCTTTTTTGGAAGCCCTATTCATCACATCTTTGCCTGCTTCTGTCTGAAAATATTCCTTCGCTTGAACAAGTATCTTTTTTCTATTTTTGCTGTAGTATTCATTCTTTGCTTTCCTGTAACAAGACTTGCATTTTGTTAAGTATCTCTTATAAGTGTTGCAGAAATAGTAATCCGACAATGGTTTCATTTCTTCACATATTGGACATTCTTTTAGTTTCAGCATTGGTTTTTGAGTTTGGGAAATAAATGTGGATACTTCTTGAGCAATTTCTTAAATAACTTTCTTTCAGGGGATATGTAATCTTCTATATCTTTCCATAATTCCTCCCTGCCCCTTTGTTCTGCTGTGTCTAGGGCTTTGGTTAATTCGTCCTCTGCACTTAAAACAGGTTCTTTAAACCAACCCCTGATTAGTTTTTCCGCTATTTTTCTATTCATTTGATTTCACAAGTTCAACAGTTTCCCCTATAATTTTTCTAGTAAAATCGTGCATAAACTGAACCAAGACAGCATCTTTGCCCGTAACGCCCAACCTTAACAACATACTTTCTAATTCTTCTATTTTCGCTTTCTCAAATTCCTTTATCTGTTTTGCTTTACTCATAGTTTAAATTCTTTTTCTAGCTCAATATAATATCTATTACCTTTAATTTTGCTAAATGACTTGATAATATAAAACTCTCTTGATTTCTTTTTTAGTCCTTTTCTCAGTATATCTCTTATCCATTTTTCGGAAACAACGAAATTGTCTAAGTATGGTAGCGTTTCTTTCTTCTTACTCATCTAATTTCTCCTGTAACATCTTAACTAAATCTTCTAGTTGGAAGTCTTTATACTTTTTAACTGTTACAAACTTTCTGTGTAGGGCATCGTATCCGTTAAGACTCAGTTCCTTAATACAATATCTGGTAAATGGGTGTGAGTCATGGGCTGTGTGCTTAAAGTTACAAGGCCAACATTGAACATGAACATTCTCTAAATCCCATCTAGTTGAGTAAGCCTTTCTACTAAACAAATGGCTAGGTGTTGGATTGCCCTTTCCACAGGTTACACATTTGCCGTCTCTTTGTTTGACGATTTCAAATACTAACTTGTCCAATTTTTTAACTAATCCTTTACGTGTTATTTTTCTTCCCATGTTTTCGGTCTAATTACTTGACTTTTCCTTTTAGCAGTCGTATAATCCGAGTGCTAGTAGGGGAGTCGCCCAGGTGTAACTACGACATCCTTTAAGACGACTCCTCTTTTATTTCAAATATTTTCTTCGCTTCTTTTATAATATCTTTAGTTCCCATTTTCAAAGCCTTAGCTCTTCTGATAAAGATTGGTTTTAATAATTTCTTTTTTGCTTTAGGTAACTTTAACCATTCTATTCTAAGTTTTTTTAGTTGTTGTTGGATGTTCATATTAAAACTTGTTGTGCTAATCTTTTTTCAGCTATCTTAATATATTCTGGGTTTAATTCAATTCCTATGTAGTTTCTGCCTAATTTTTTGGCAACCACGGCCGTTGTTCCACTTCCAAGAAAAGGGTCTAAAACTGTATCATCTTTATCTGTCGTGGCTGTTATACACTTTGCAGGCAATTCTTCTGGAAATGTCGCTGGATGTTCTTTGTCAATTCTCGGACTTATTCTCCAAACTTCGCCATACTTAAATGCTTCACGATTAAACTTAGGTGTCTTTGCCTCCTTCGTTATCCAAAAGATATACTCTACTGTCGGCATAAATCTGATTGGCTCTAGGGTTGGTGTGTTTTTTCTGTCCCAAATTATCATTTGTCTAATATTAAAACTCATTAACCATTCATGAGGAAAAATAATTCTATGTTTAGATATTCTTGGCTTATGGTTATAAAAGATACTCCCATCTTTCTTGAGAACTCTCAAACATTCCTCTATAACACCAATTTGCCAATCTTGGTATTCTTCTTCGGGCAAATTATCATCAAATCCACCATAAGATATGTTTGCCTGTTTCCAGCTATCGGTTTTGCCAATTTTTCTATCAACAGAACCCTTATTGTAGGGCGGACTTGTAACCACGCAGTTTATACTTTCATCTGGGAAGGTTTTTAAGACTTTTAGGGCATCACCTTGATAAATTTTGTTTAATTCCATGTTACCCTTTCTTGAGTTTGTCTAAAATATCCGTAATGCAATTATCTTCGTGAGGTTCATCTCTTTCGTCTCCAGCCGATTGGTCGGCCATACAATTCTGGCAAACACCCATCACATATTTTCGTGTTTTTTTCTCTATTCTCTCAATAGTAGCCTGTTGGGTTTTGTCTAGGGCTTTCTTAACAATGTCTAAATTCAATACCTCTTTTTCTGTTATGAAGTAATCTTCTTTTTTCGCAGGACAACCTACTTCTACGAACTCAGCCCAAACTAAACCATGTCCACTCTCCTCCAGTATTGGTTTATTTTTCTTTGGCATATTCTTCATTTAATTAACTCCTCATAATACTTTCTACCACTTTCGCTTCTTCTTAAATCTTTACATCTGTTACAGTATTTACCACTTCCTCTTTTAATAAACTTATCTCCGCATGGACAAGTGCCTTGTTGAGTTCTTTGTGTATTTATCATATCTTAATCTTTTTAATTCCCCCCTGACCCCCCAACTAATTATCTCTTTCTTATTAGTTTTTAACTCCGACTGCTTTAGCAGTTGCCCAAGTCGCCGTCTTTTTTTAGAGTCGGTTGACGGCTGTTACCTTGCCCCGACTATTTGTCTAAATTCATCTCTTAATCTTTTTCTACTACTAAGCCAGTTTTTATAAGTTCCTTCTTCTAATACTTCGGTTCTGTCAAAATCTTTGCTGTTGTGCATAAAGCGTCTACTAAGTAAAATTTGACGACCCGCTCCGTAATTACCTGAATGAGAATGTTCAGTCCAGGTCTTTATTGACGCTACTAGGAATTTTCCTGTATCAAGTTCTTTTATTTGGATTACTCCCTTTTTACCTCTGAGGTAACGATTAAAAATGCTTCGCTGGATGCCGTAGCTGTTACCTGCAACCCTTAAAAGATGTTTTGTACTATCTACATCCTTTCTGAAGATTAAACCCTTAGAACCTTTTTTAAGAGTTCCTATAAATCTTTTACCTCTGATGGGGTCTTTTATGTATAGCTTTTTCATATTTCTGCCTTTATTTCCTCTTGGGCGGATTGCCATTTTTCAAAAAACTTTTTAGCTATTCTTTTGTTTTGGTCAAGTAGCCAGTTGTGGACATCTCCGCAGTCAACAGAACACCTCCCGCTTAATGGATAATATCTAAATAAAACTTTCCTGTCTTCTTTCTTCATATTTCTACCCTCTTGAGGCAGTCCGTGAAGTGCTACGTTGATGGACTACCTCGACAGTCAAGACACTAAACTTTTGGCAGTAGTATCTGGGCTGCCTCAAAAAAGTAGAATGTTAAGATGCTTTAGCTCCTTTTTGCATTTTCTGTTCAAACTTTTCAACCAATCTTCTATTAACTTCATAGATTAAGTGTGAAAGAGTTAAGATGATTTCCTTTGCACCCTCTCTACCATATTTTTCAAGATATTCGTCTAGTGTCCCAACAATACCAAAGTCAATTTCCCCCACCTTATACATTCCTGTGTCATCATCTGTGTGATAGTTTACTTCTAATAATTTTTTTGTTTGACTCATTCCTTCCACCCATTACCAGAACACCATATTTTCTTTTCATCGTCTTTAGAATGTGAATACCAACTCTTTCCTTCTTTCTCATAATAGCTCATCTTTACATTATGTATTAAACAATGTTCTCTACTAAGGCGTTTAGGGTCGTCTTTGTTCATTTCTTTAGGGGCTTCTCCTTTAGTTTCTTTTACCCAAGAAGGATTAAAACCTCTGCTAACTAAATCATTTACAAAATCTTGTACTCCTTCAACACTTAATTTACCTTCCATATTTCTTTTTGTGAATAGAACACTAAAGCCTTTATAATAAGCTCGGATAGTAGTTGAGGCTTTTGCTTCTGGGTCTATTGAATTTTTTTTCATATCTTCTCCAAATATTTCTTCGGCTGTTTCTTTTATATCTTTATCTTCTGTCATTTAAGTATTTCTGTTATTTTGTCTAATTCTGCAATAAACTCTTTCCTCTGTATATCTAGTTCTTTGGCTAGGTGTTGTTTAACAAGAAAATGTCCATTATATTTTGTAGAAAGGTAGGCCTCGCCAGTATCAGCATCAATTAGTTTGTCAGCAAACCCTATAAACCTTTGTTCTTGTTTTTTTGTTAGTTTCATATTTCTGTAAGTTCTACTTCGTGATACTCACACACTGGTTCTTTTCCATTAGCTGTAGTAATTGTTCTAGTTGATATTCTTATACAATACTCACACTTGGGTTTCATTTGTTTACTCAGCTGTTTTCCCACCCAAGGCATGACGTTAACTAAATCCATAGGAAACTTACATAGATAGCAACAAATATTAAAGAGTAAATTGCTGGTTGTATAAATTCTTTATTCATAAGCCTTTACTATTTTAATCGCTTTTAATATTGCTTTGTCCCAGATGTCTTTCATTTCCTTTATGGTTATTGTTACGCTATCTTCATCTTCAGTTTCTACATATTTACCCATGCCCTCAAGTTCAGTTTTCCAAAACACTATCCTTGTTGTATCTCTTAGCTCTTTCTTTAGTGCTTTTATAATTGCCTCTTTCATAAGCCTTGATAATAGGTTGCCCTTAATACTATTGGTAGCTTGTCTGTCATTAAATAATAGGGCTTGCATTTCTTTGCTCTCCCGTATACTTTAACTACTGCATCTAGGTTACTAATTCTAGCCCATTCTATTGCTTCTGCCTTTGTTCCCCAGCAATAGACAGGTGATTTCATAAACCCGTCCTTTTTAATTTGAACTGCCTTGTCTTTGGTTGTAGCGTGGTATAGTGTTTTATTCATAAGCTAATGACTTGTTTCATCAAATATAATTCCTTCTGTTTCTTGTTCTTCTGCTTTTTTAACTATTTGATGTATTCTTTGGCGGGTGAGTTTGAAGATTCTTCCTAGTGAAGCAATTTTATAACTTCCTGTCTTGTACATGGAGACTATCTTTGCGTTTCTTTTTTCTTCTGGTGTAGATTGTGGAGAAACCATTGTTAGAAGAATAACACCCTCAGAAGTAGGTGTCAATGGGCAAAAGTTATTAAAGATTTTGTTCATAAGCCTTTAGTTAGGGGAAACGGATAGCTTTTGTACTTCTTCATGCTTGAGTCAAAACACTTCCTACATAGTGGTTTGAAGTTGTTCATCACCTTAGAGCTACCGCAAACTTTGCATCTGTATTTTGTTTTATTCATAAGCCTTATTGTTTATATAATAACACAATTACATACCTTTGTCAAGGGGCAAATATACCGTATTTCTGGGGTTATCTTTTAGGAGTTTATTTCGAGGATATCATCAAAGTAATCAATTTTCTCTTTGTCTTTTCTTAGTACAACAGAACACCCAAACATTTCTTCTATAGATTGTTCAGCCCATCCGTGTTTTCTTGAATACTCATCCATAGACTTGTAAGGGCCGAGAGATAAGAAATGTACTTTCCTTGCTAATCCCCCGAAGTCTTTAATTGCTTGAAGTGAGTGTCCTTTTTTGTGTGTATGGCCTGAAAAATAAACATCTGCTCCTTGTATTTCTGCTGAAGCTCTTTTTGGTGCCCAAGTATTATCTCTAATAGAATGTCCTGGTAGTTTGTGAGCACCAGTTAGTTTATAAGGTATATCTCCTACTCTAGCTGTTAGGTGTCCTACTCCGTGCATATAGTAAGCTCCTAAATCTTGAGAGAATTTATAATAGGGGTCTGGGCCTGATTTAGTTGCCCACAACTCATGGTCGCCACCGAAACCAATTAGTAACCTTTTATTACTAGATAAATATTTCATTAAAGAGTCTACATAAGCCCATTGTTCTTGGGGTTGTTCCATTTGAAGGGCTTGAGGGGGATTGAAGAAAAATCCATCTACTAAATCTCCGAGGAGGATTACATAACTGTCTGGGGTGTTAACGATTGCAGTAAGTTCTTGTTCTAATCTGTCATAGTGGACTTCTGGGCTACCAACATGAGTATCGCCTATAAAATTGATAATGGTATCTTCCTTAAATGAAATCTCTACGTGTTGTTTTTCTACTAAGGTAGCAGTTTCTTTGTATTGCTCTTGGCGTTTCCTGAAGCGTTCTGACCAGTAATCAAATTTCTTTTCTTGACCAGGTAGGGGAGTTTCAAAAACAGGGAGTTCTCCTTTTAGTGCAAACTCTCTTTTAACTTCCATTTCTGGTTTGAAGTCTTTTTCATTTGGGCCTGTAAATATACCTCGTTCTCGCATCTTTTTAATCTCCTTTGGTGAATAAACCTGGTGTCCGACATCATCAGATTTCATAGGCAGGTGGGATTAGCTATCCCTCAAATATAATTCCCGAATCTACTTTCGTCTCTAAAACTTTTTCTACTTTTATTATTGTCTCGGTCATGCTAATTCCTTCCTCCTCTAATCTTTGTGCTCGAAGAAGTAAATTTTCCAATTCTTCTTTAGTATGGCTTTCGTACCTGTCCTGTTCTTCAACAATTTCAGGAATTGTATGTCTTTCTTTCATTAGGCTGGAATTTTATAAATTAGACTATCGTATTTGCCTGCAAAGAATTTAGCTCTTGACCACTTAAAGACTGCTTTGAATCCTGCAACAATAGCGGCTGTACCTAGCGATGGTAGCCACGCTTGCCACTCTTTTAAGTTAACTCCTGCTTCAAATTGGATGTAAACGATTGCTAGAAATGCAGGTAGAAATACACGCCATGCTTCCCAGCAACCCTTTTTCCATGCTTCATATTTTTTTGCCAATTTTCTTCACCTCCTTTTTTACTCTGTTAATAAATCTCGTAATCAATTCTTTAATTACTTCTGCCACAAGTTCCCAGGGTTCAAATCTGTGGAGTGTCTTTCTTTTTCTTAACAGTTCAAGCTCGTCTTTCATGCTTTTGTTCTTAGTAACAACCTTCTTTTTATCCTTACCTAATATCCTTAGAGCGTTTCTAAGGCTCTCCTCATCCTCAAAATGACCCACTAGCTCATCACACACCGCTACTAGCTCTATATGCCTTTGGTCAGTATCTACCAATTCTTCTATAAATGCCTCTACATGACCTAAGTCAGCCTCATCTTCGGTCAGTTCAAATTTATCTACCCATTTCTGGACAAAGCCTTGAAGTATTTTGGAGTCGCCAAACCATTGTCGCACTGCACCTTCTATCTGCCCATTAGTCAGGTTGTGTTCAACAAAAAATGGTTGTAGTTTTTTTGCCCAGTCTGGCATATCTAATTCCTCGCTTACTTCACCGAATAAGTATGGTTCTGGGTCTGAATAACCTCCCCAACCATCCCTTCGGTTATAGGGGTTAATTCTTAGTCCGAAATGAAGATGTGGACCTGTTGAGTTTCCTGTATTTCCACTTAGGGCAATAATTTTCCCCTTTTTGACCTCAGTTCCTTGACGAATTTTGAGTTCCGAAATGTGTGCATAAATCGTTTCGCCGAAATCGTGTATGAGCTTAATATACTTGCCATACCCCACTTTACCTTGGTCGATAACTTCTTGGGCAAATCCATCAGCCACTGCAAGAATTGGTGTCCCCACTGAAGCACGCAAATCAACCCCCTCATGGCCCCGTAGGGGTACTCCCCCAATTTTATATCTTTTATAGAAATCCTTGTTCTCTCCATAATGCTGTGTTATGTATTTCTTTCTTTTAAGTGGATAGATAAGTTTTCTCATCTACAAGTATTTGGCGATAAGAATGCCAACAATAATTGCTGCGATATTCAATGTCATTAAGGTTTTCAGTTTTTGCATATCCTTTTGTATAGTGGGAATATGGTTTGTTAAAATACCATGTTCTCCATATAAAACTTCATTGTGTTTATCTTTGGTTTTTTCTAATTCTCCTACTCTCCAAGTTAGTGTTGTTTTGTTTTTAGTCATTGATTTTGAAAAACCCTCATTCCTTCTAATAAATCCCTTGCATAGCTTAACCCCCTATCTCCTCTTGGTTCCCAGGCTCTAGCGAAATCTTGTATATCTCCACTTTGTCTAAATGGTTCATAGTAGGCAGTTTGTCGGTATCTAGGGCCCTGCGGTCTATCTCCTGAGATGGCTGAGATTGCATCTGCTATTGATTGTTCCCAAGATTGAGGACTATACAATCCTTGCTTTTGGATTCTAGCAGCCCAATTAAGAGGATTATTTTCTCTGGTTACATTCTGGCCGCCAGAACTTTCAAGAATGGCTAGTTGGGGTAGTAAGTACGGATTATCCCGAAAGACTGGATATTTTTCGGCTGCTTCAACAAACATCGGGATATACTCTTCAATCGGAAGTTCTTTACCTCCTGAATATTCCCTGAAACCCTCTCGTATGTTTTTCTCAATATCTCCTTTTTCTTCTTTTGGTTTTTCTTTAACCTCTTTTTTGGCTTTTGGTTTTCTGCCTAAAATCATATCAATAAGACTAAGGCCTGTAACAGTAATTTTGCTCTCTTTTGGTATTGGTGAGAGCATCTTTTGTCTTCCAAATAGTATGTCTAAAATTCCCATTTGTGTTATAATTCATTAATGCTTCTTAAAATAATTTTAGGTATCATCGTTTTTTATATTCTTGCTGTAATTTTTACTTTCCTATCTGATTCTAGCCACGTTGACTAAAATCTTCCTGTTTGTACCATTAGCATTTTCATTAAAGGAGAACTTTCTAGTGTCCTGCCTGCCCCACCTGTCACTCCTCGCAAAACCTTAGATAAAATTCCTGGTTGTTGTGCAATTCTCTTAGATAACATTTCTGGTCTTGTAACTGCTCCAACACCTAATCTTCCCATTAAACTTGTTGGACTTAGGCCACCCAAATAACCACCCTTTAATGGAGCTGTGCCCGCTTTTCTAAGTTGGTTTTCCATTGCTGTACGAAGATTAATATAAACGGATTCGTCTGTGAGTAAATCCCCTATTTCTCCCCCTAGAACTTTGGCATTTCTTAACCAATCCCTGGCTTTGCTACCTAATGCTCTTTGTGCCGAAGCACGTGTTCCAACAATTTCGCTTGCCCTTTTCGTAAAAACGCTGTCTGCTAGTGCGGCATCCATTGTTCTTTTCAAATCAAGAACTTGTGAAACTGTTAAATTATCTCCCCAATGTGCACCGACATCTTCTTTGAACTTTTCTAAGCCCTTTGCCTTGGATTTGTTACCTTGTTTACTTGCTTGGGTAATTAAATCATCAATTGAGTTAAGTAAGTTGCTTGTTTTGATGGTTTTTGTAGAACCACGCTTTGTCAAGATATCATCTATCTGGCTCTCGGCAGTAGAAAGCAAATTACCAGCCTGTTGTCGCATACTTTGAAAGTTCCCAGATTTTAATGTCCCATCATCTAATTTTTCAATAAGTTTTTCAGAAAGCCAGCTTGTACCTTCTGGCGTTAGTCTTACTTTCCTCGGAGTTAATCCTAATATCTGATTAGCAAGTTTTTCTTTAAGTGGTTTTCCTACTTGGGCTAACCATTGAAATCCTTTCCCTGCCACACCTAATGCTTTACCCGTAACTGCACCCACTCCTGCCCCTAGACCTATTCTTCCCAATCTTTCACCTACTCCCATTTCTTCAGGAGCAGTTGCACCCAAAAGTCCCCCTGCTAAAGCACCACCTTTTGCCAAACCAAGCCCAGCAGGTAAAGCATAAGCCCCTGCTTCTCCTAGTGCACCCACGCCTTCCCTTGAAATCCCCCCTCCTGGCCTAGTAGCCAAGCGACCTGCCGACAACCAGGGAAGAATCGTACTTAAAGGGGTTACCCCCCTTCTTAGTTGCTCCCGCCCTGCTGGTTCTTCGGCCATTCTACTGGCTCTAGGGAGTAAGAATTTTAGAAGACCTGGAACTTTTGCGGCTTGTCGTGGTTCTTCAACCCTTCTTTCAACTGCCCTTTCTGAAACAACAGCCTCTTCACCCTTTTTGCCAATTAACTCTCGTATGTTTGCAAGTTTTTCTTTAGCAACCCTTTTGGTATCAGATATAAAAGGGAGCATCTTCTCTGCTCTGGCAATATCTTTGTCAGTAAGAACACCAACTTCACCAGAGATTACTCTTGCAATCGGGCCGATTAGGCTTTTTCTCATTGCTTCATAATCAGCGACTTCAGGAAACATTGCACCGCCTGTAAGTGTAGAAAGCCATCCCATTCTCCCTGCAACTGGGCCTCTTATTTCAACCTGTCCCAGATTTTTTTCTAATATACTCAGGGTTTTTGAAAGGGTTTCTTTTTTTGCAACCTGTTTTTTTTCTTCTGCGGTTGGGGGTTCTTCTCCTAGTATTGATTTCTCATACGCAGACTTCTCACTTTCATAAGTTGAATAAGAAATACCATATGAAGGAAGGTCATTGGGTTGAACTATCTTAGTCGCACCAGTTCTTTTGTTTCTAATTTCAACTGTGCCATCTGGAAGTATTCTCATTGTTTAGCCCCATTCATCTCTCCCTGCTGTTTCTGGTTTGTAATAAGGTTTCTCTAGTTCATACTCATACATTCTTTCCTTAAATGGTTTCTCCCATTCAAATAATCCTTTTTCCCATTCTCTTTCCTTTTCTGCTTGAGCTTGCTGTTGTTGCATTTGAAATAACTGAAGTGCGTTTGTTATAGCATCTCCTGCACCACCTGCTTGAAGTTGAGCCATTGCAGTTCTAACTGCTCTAGTTTCTCCTGTTTCACCAGTTGTTAAGCCAGCAATCATATTAGCTAATTCTAGCGATGATTCTTCTCTTGAAATACCTGCTTCTCCTAGTAAACCAGCATATTGTCTTGAAATTGGTTGTAGCGTTTCACCTAATCTTTGTTCATATGCCCCACCTAACGCTGACAATCCCCTTCTACCCCATTCCCTTTCTAGTCCTATTTCTGCTCTTTCGGTTTCTCTTTCTTCATATCCCCTAATATCTTCAATTAAGGTTTTATATCTTTCTTGCATTAGGGGTTCTTTGCCTCTTAGGTATTCTTCTTTTTGTCCGTATTTAGCTTCTATTTCGGGGATACCTGCTCGTAGAGATTCGATTGCGGGTTGAGCGGCTTCTTGTCGCATTTGTAACATTTGTCTAGCTAGAGAAGTGTAATCAGTTGCACCACCTGGAGCACCAGGGGCACCTGGGGCACCACCACCCTTGGCTGCCCAATCAGCCGCAGCCTCAACATCACCCCAGGCAGTATAAGCCTCTGTTCCATATTTAGAAATTGATTGTTCTCTGGTTAATGCCATAAATAAAAAAACACGAGTTTCGCCTTGCCTTCTAATTCACAAGGAAGTCGCCCGTGTTATGCGATAGTTTATTTTAACTTATGTTTGATTTTGTGTCAATTAAAGTAAATGGAATTTCACGCTCTGGACATTGTAATGGTTGTAATTGTACAAACCCTCTCTGCCAAAAAACGATTATTAGAAGGCCGATTATTATTGAAATTAGGCCGATAATAACTAAATTTTTGTTCATTCTTAGAACGACACACCAGTTCCAAGTTCGCCTGCAATATTTAAATTTCCACTGGTATCTAATTCTGCAATTGTTCCAGAACCAGATTTTATTCTAATTAAGGACACTTCTGAAAAATCATTTATATTAAATTCAATAGTTCCATCAACACAGTTAATAAGATATCTTGCGCTTTCAATATAGTGGTTCCAACTGATAGCATTATGTTCCAAGTTTACAGTTCCACCGATTCCTCCCTGTGCATTGATTATTACATCTGATTCTTCTCCAGGTGTACCCCAACCAATTTTAGCACCATAATTTAATTGCAAATCATCCCTGTCTAGACTTATCCTTTGTACTCCTTGCTCATTATTGACAATTAAAACACCATCACCATTTAGGGTTCCACCAAGAGTAGCAGTTCCACCACTTATCTCATTAAAACTTAGTGTTCCTATGTTAGCTGTACCTATTACAGCAGTTCCCATATTTGCATTTTCAACTGCCAAATCTCCTATCTTTCCTCTAGTAATAGTTGCTCTATCTGTGTCTATATCAAAGTTAGTAGAAGTCATAAATCTGCCCTTCCTTAAAGCAGAGAGGCTAGTTACGCTTTGTAAGTTTGGAGTTAGGCCGATATCTGAATAATCTCTCATTTATTTCCTTTCCATGAAGTCAACATCTACTACAAATCCATAAAAGTGAAATCTTGTATCTTTTGAAACCTCAGATACTTTCCAAAATAATAATTTACCTCTACCTTGTGGGAATTTAGTTTCCATTACTCCATCTGTTAATTGTTTCATATCCATCCATTTCTTCTTGCCCTTAGTGAATGTATCCGAAATGGCTACTTGGAATTTGGCCTGACAGCCTGGGTTAGTAAAAGCCCATATATAGTTAAACTTTTTGTCAGTTTCGGGTTGACCAAAGTGTAAAACCCCTTCCATAGCACAATCTATGGCCGTTCCATTATCAGTTAAAGCAGTACCGCCTTGTGTATAACATTGACCCCCTGCATCACCGAAGATTAGTTGCTGGTCGCCACTTTCATCCTTGTAAGAACAAAAAGCAGTTGGTCTGTCTGCGAACTTCCAATCAGCCCATTCGTCTAGTTGAAAGTCATATTTCATAATACAATCTGCGATAGTTTCGTCAGTTAAATCATCTGTTACTGTTCCTACTGAACACAAATAATCGTATCTATGTATAATTCCTGGGGCGTTGTCAAAAGTAGTTCCTGCTATCCCCTCACCTGCATCATTATAAATTTGTCGTTCTACCGAATTAGATAGGATTTCTGGTTTCTCTCCTCCATATCCAAAAAACCCTAATCTATTAAGACCTATTCTGTAATCTTCAACCTCGCCGATTGAGTAAGGAGATGTATAGCCCAGATTCGTGGCCAAATCCACCAAGTTATACCCATCATATCTAAATATTGCTCCTGAGTTTTTATTAAATACTAATCTGTCATTTGCTTTGAATATTTTATTTAACTTACCCCCACCACCGATAAACTGAGAAGATGAGTCTGTTGTCCAATCGGTAGGAGCGTGAGTTCCAGCCCTTGAATAAAAACCAAAAGAAGCTGTCCCCATTGCCCACATTCTACCTTGATAATCAGTAAATTCAGAAGCTATTGGAGCGTCAGTAGTATTAGTAAAAGAAGTCCCATCGGTTGAGTGTCTAGTAGAGCCCACCCCATCACCAATTATTAGGGTATTGTTTAATATTCCGTGTCCAATATGAGCACCATCACTTATCGTTCCATTTCCACATATGGCCCACTCTGCTGTTCCTTGAGTTGAATAGTAAAGAGCACTTCCTGAAGCACGATAATTAAATATTGTAGTTCCGTCATCTTTTACCCAAGTAAATAATGAATTAACCTGGTCGTTGTCTGCTGTGCCTAGATAAGTAGCATACCCTGGGCGTTTCTTCTTTGCCCCAATCATATCTGTTTCCATGTTGAGACAACGTATCATTTCACCCTCTTTTGCCAAAAATGGACTCACCTTAAGTTGTTTTCCACCAATATTAAAAACTCTTAACTTGCTCATGCTTGGCCCAAATCATCTACTATATCTATGTAAGTGGCATCTGTTCTTAATCTAGGGGTTAGGTCTTTCTTAAATCTTTCTTTTGAAACCATAGCTTCGCCTAATTTTCTATCCGCTTCTGCCACTTTCCCATCCTTAAATAGTGCCTGAGATAGACCATAATTGACAAAACTTTTAGTATAAGCTCTCATTGGTACTGGCAGTTCATCCATATCATCTACTAATCGAGGTTCAATCTTAGAATAAATAACTGCGGCTGTACCACCATTGTCGTGAGGTTGGCGGCCTATTATATTATCTCCATACATATAAAAGTAAGGTGATGTTTCGTAATATTCTTGACCTGGTATTACTTTGTTCATATCCATTTTTGTCGCCTTATACCAGTCGTTTCCGTTGTTTGTTATCCAAACCCTAATAGGTGCCTTGAAGTCAGCACTTGTAATTGTGCCTAAATTAGAAGTTCCACTAAATTCTACACTTACTGAACCCAAAGAGTAGTCCTCATTCACATCAACTAAAGTGTTCCCCATTTCGTCTTTCCACTCGTTCATCCAATCATCAATCACATCATCTGTTACAAAACTAGAGTCCCATAATTTATTCTTAACTCCCTCTCTTAATTTCATTAAAACATAAAAAGGTACAGTAGCAACAATCCAATCACTCTCAGAAGTGGTTACATTTAATACTGAATTTTTGAAATAAGTCTTGTAAGCATAACTAGCTGAACCCGAAGTGTGGTCGAACTGAGTAACATCACTATCTGCTTGGATAGTTACTGTCCCATCTGTAATAGGTGCGGCTGTACCTGCTGTACCAACGGTTGATACTTCAAAAACTACTTGGTCATATTTAATTGCATATAAAGGAGTATCTACGTGGTGTTCGTAGGAAGTAGTGGCTGTAATTGTCCCTGCTGTGCCTGAAACGGCAGCAGTTCCTAAAAGTCTAATCTCAGATTGTTCGTGGCCTGTTTCTCCTATTTGGATGCCCCATGAAGCTGTAAAAGCATTATTATTTTTCCACCTTAAAGCTGTTGCCCCTGCCGCCTCTGTATGAGTTAGAAAGGTTTTTTGAGATGCTTCTGATAATGAATTTTTGGCTTTTATTAACATTTTCTTATCTTCCTACTCCTAATAGAGTCATTCTAGCTGCCGTTCCAACGGCTGGCCCTTCTGTTGGGTCACAAAGTCCAGCATTTATTTTTGTATAATCTATGTGATATTCACCATTTCCTGCTACTGTTCCGTAACCATGAAGTAAGACATTCCCGTCACCAGTAGGAGTAGCATAAGAACAATCAGCATCAGTAGCACTAGGACTTGATTCATCGTCAATGTATATATCCGCATCCGTTTGAGAATTGTGAACATCAATCCTAATCGTATGCCAGCCATTATCCCAAGTCTTAGTAACTACTTTGTTATAACCCACCCCATCAAAGACCCAAATACCATCTGTGCTTCCATCAGCCTGATTGCCAATAATACAAATAAAAGCATTGGTTCCAGCCTCAATCCAAAGTTTGAAGCCATCATTGGCTAGGTCTTGGTTGCCATCCCAAACATCCCCCTTAAACCTTATGTAAATTGTATAGTCCCCGTTCCCTATTGTTCCAATGTCTTTACTTCTCTTTGCCGCACCAGGATTATCATTAGCCCGACAATCAAGATAAAGTTGGCCTGCAGGAGATATTGAAGAAACAGCTCCAGCAGCATCACCATCAGCCCAAGTACCCATAGCATCCCAAAGTTCTTCTAATAGTGTCCAATCGCAAATTGTCATTTATGTTCCCTTCCAATAAAAATCACCAAAATAATCTTGGCCTGCCTGACAATAAGTTCTCCCTGCTTCTTCGGGCGTTTTGAAGTATCCAAGATACATCAATTTACCGTTAACACGAATGTTAGATACCCATTTCCCGTTTTCTTTATTGAAACTTACCCCCTTGAAGCCAGATGTATTATTCTTATACCTTTTTCTGTTTTGACAATTCTGAGTAGCATTACAATTTCTTAAATTTTCTTTGCGATTATCAAGTTGATTTCTGTTAATATGGTCTGTTAAAAGACCAGTAGGAGTATTATTAACAACTCTATGCATATATATTTTCGTTACCTTTCTATCTTTCATTGTTTCTCTTATTGCATAACCTCGACTACTTAGATACCACTTATGTTGATTAAGGTATTCAAAGTTTTCGTCATCAACAACTGCGTATTTACCTTTTGTCAGCTTTATTCTTTTCATGCTTTAAGTAGATTCCCAATAATTAACTGCAAAAAACACTGTTCCTGCTCCACCTAATTTATAACAAATTTCTGAGTTTGTACCTGAACTCCTAATAGCACTTGAAAAATCTCTAGCAATACCCCCACCTTCTGTAAATTGACCCCTTGCTAATACATCTGCTCCTGTAATTGCAGTTCCAAATCCTAAATAAGCATCTACTGTTCCTGAAGAAACGACTATCTGAAGTCCTGTTGCATTATGATAAGTTCCTGCACCCGAAGCTGTTGAAAGAGTACCAAAGGCTGCCGCCCCTGCTGTACCTAATGCACTTGCATTTACAATCTGAGTAGGGGATTTAGGGTTGACTTGTACAGTACCCGCTTTTAATAGAGTAACCTCATCTATTGTACCCCCTGGTAGGTCTGGAAGAGCTGAAACTGTCCCTGCTGTGTGAATAACTCCTATGGCCGTAACGCTTCCTACTTCAGTGACTGTTCCCTTTGCTAAATTGGCTATGTTCGTAACATCTGCGAGTGTTCCAGTAAAAGGACTAGAAACCCCATCTCCTCCAATATCAAGTTTTATTTTCTGAAACCATACACTAGAAACATCATCTGCTGCTATTGCTTTTGCTGTCCCCTCATTTACTGTTACATTATCTGCCATATTCTCACCTCCTAGGGTCTTTGTTTTGTTCCACTCTCATCTGCTATATAAGTCAAAGCTAATAATAATCCCATTGGCTCACCCGCATGAACTGCATAGGGGTCACTGTATACTTTTGTTTCTCCATAAATATCTTTCATACCTGGTTTTATATCTGCAATCCCCAACATCGAGGGTTTTCTTGACCTCTCTGTTAAATTTTGTTCTTCGTTATAAGTAAGTGCTAATAATAAACCAATTGACTGTGCTTTTCCCAAAACAACAGCATTAGGATTTATCTCTGCTGATATTGGTCTTTGAACTCCAATTTTCGGTTTGATATCTCTAAATGTACCTGTCGGCTTGGTATCAATAAAACCACCAGCCTTTGGTTTTACATCTAATAATTTACTCATTATGATTCGTAAGTAATTGAAAAAGTGTGGTCAACGCTTACACCCTGTGTTCCTTCTCCAGTTGCCACAATTGTCGTTGTACCAAATACAGGAAACACCGTACCAATACTAAACATTGCATCTTCTGTTTTAGTTCCTGAAGTATAAAGAGTTCCACCATACTCATTTGTCAAAGTAAAGTCGGTTGAATCAGTACCTTCCATTACACCAGTAGTAAAATCCATCCACCTCACTAAGCCGTTAATGTTAACAGTCGTTGTACCATTGGCTACTGGAGCAATAATGGTTACAGTACCCTTCTTTACGTTTGTATTATGTTGTTTGTCTGACAATTAAATCACCTCCAAATTAAAAAAGACCGCATAATACGGTCTTCTAATTCACTCGCTTGGCAGACCCTGTTGTTCTGCTCACTTCTTAGGTTTTCCTAGAAGTTCCTCTTGCAATTCGCAAAGGAAAGGAATCCACTCGTTCTTAATTATAGTTTCATTATCATAATTTGTCAAAACATGCTGACGACAATCCTTCGCAATTTGTTTTCCGTTTTCCTTTACATTCTTATATAGTTTCTCCATTTTATTATAGAGGTCTTTAGTGTCTGGTAAGCCTACATAGCCTTGAATTGGTGTCCACCTTTTCCATGCTACTTTGACTCTTTCACCTGTCTTGCCAGGGATTATGTGTTCTGGCATGGCTGTAAAATCAGTAACTATTGCAGGAGTTCCGCAAGCCATGGCTTCAATTATTGGTAGCCCGAACCCCTCGCTACATGAAGGCTGTAAAAGTATATCAAAAGCATTCATTTCTTTGGCTATAATTGTATGGTCTGACTTGTGAAGTATGGCGTAGTCAGGAAAAGAATAAAGAACTTTATCTATTCCCAAAAATCTAGAGTAATCTCTAATAGGAAAGCCTCCCTGTTGTTGCAGCAATGTATGAATGAATAACCCAGACTTAGGATGTTTGTCATGAAACATTTTGAAAGCATCCATTGCGTGTTGGAAGCATTTTCGGGGAGGGTTTTCTTTATTTGCTCCCACCATCCCAAATAAAAACATATCTTCAGGTACACCTATTTCTCTTCTTAACTTCTTTTTATTACCCATTGGTTGAAAAATCTGTGTATTTGTGCCTTCTAATATTAACTTTGAATAAAAGCCTGCTTTTTCTAGTTCCTTTTGTCCGAATTTAGAGAAAGTAATTATTCTATTAGCGAATCTAAGCCTGTCTAAAACAATAGGAGGGGGCGGGGAGTGGTCAATGGGGACATAGGCAATCCAGGGTATTTTAAGTTGTTTAAGCCAGTTGGGGTCTAACACCCAGACATCCATCATTGTCATTACAACATGTGCCCCGAAATCCTTAGAGTGGTGAACCATTCCATCTGCTCCCCAAGGGTCGCCCATTTTGGGATAGATTTTCAATCCATTTAATTCAAGAGATGCCCCCTCAAGTCCGAAGTATGCAATCTGTGCAGTTGCCCAGCCATCTCTTAAAAAAGCGTACAGAAGCTCTCTCATATGTACCCCATAACCTGAAGTTGCAAACACAGAGTTTGAGTTCCAAATCATCCTTAATCGTCTATCTTTTACTTCTTGTTGCTCGTTAACCATTTTAATCGTTCCGCTACCTCTGGTTTGAAGTTCAAGTTAAACTTCATTTTTCGGGAATCACGCCCTCCTGCCCAATGTAACGCCCGAATCGTTTTATCCCTATCTTTCGGCCACTCTTCATTCTTCTTTAATTTTAGCACTTCCCCCTCAAGAGTGATATTCGGCCAATAGCCTTTTGAGGCTAATCCGTAGAATGAATCCCCTGCATCCATATTTTTAACTTTGTAGTCACCATAAAAGGCCAAAATGTTTAGCAAGTCTTGCTCCCGATACTGATAATTCAAGAAATGTTCCGAATTGCAAAGTTTCCACCAATGATTGATAAATTTCTTACTTTGCATGACAACAAGTCCGCAATTCACATAAGCTAAAGGGTGAATGTCCCAAACCGAGGTCACCTGGCCTGTTTTGTTCATATGGTCTAGGTTTCTAGGATTGGAATTATTAACTACTCCAACATCGAATTTGCCTTTCCATAGTTCGCTCAAATCACCTGTAACTACTTGGTCTGAATCAAATTTAATTACTACATCATGTTCTTGTATTAAATCTTTAGCTATCCTTGGGGTCATGCGGTAAAACTTGTGGGGGTCGGCTATTTGCAATAAAGCATTTGGGTCAATTTCAACTAAAGGAAGTTCCTCCTCTGAATGAAATTTACGCAAAGAACTAATAAACTTCTTGGCATATTCTTTATCATTGTGGTCATAGATTACGAACGCAATCTTCTTCATTTCTTAAAATACCAACCCCAAGACTCACCATGTAGCTTTATTTTGTTTTTCTTGCAAAACTCATCAACTGCTCTCTTAACTGCTGGTAAATCGTAGTCGTGTCCAATCATCAACTTTCCCTTTTTAAGTTTCGGCAACCAGCTTAAAATATCCTTTTTAACCATTTCGTATAAGTGGTCACCATCAATATATACAAAGTCTAATGAATTATCTTCAAAATCCTTTGCCGCATCAACAGAATATTTATAATGCCAAACGACTTTGTTCTCGTGTTCCATCAAGGTCTCTTTTGCTATCTTCTTGTATGAATCCATCTCATCTTGTTTAACATGCCTATTACTTTCATCTGCATAATATGCTTTGAATGGGTCAACTAGGTGGAGTGTTTCTATGTCTAGGTTTTTAATCATTTTGATGGCATGAGCACCTTGAAGCACTCCAATCTCTACTCCTATTAGGCTTTCCTCTAATCCCAAGAGTTCAACTAATGGCTTTATTCTTTCGTCAACCTTTTCGCTACCCATAATTCCGTTTGGCTAGGTATCCTTTCTAATTTGAATCCCCTTTCTTTGAGGGCAAAGCTGACTTGTTCGGGATTTCTTTTCGATGTATTGAAGTGATGTCTTTCAAAAACAATCGTATCTATCTTATCAGCCACCTTACCAAACCCATCACCGCCAAAAACCTCTGCTTCCGAACCTTCAATATCTACCTTCATAAAATCAACATGTTTAATTTTCTCTTGTTCAAATAAGGTATCTAGCCTAATAGTCTCAACTTGTTCTGGAGGAATCGAACCATCTGCATTCCCCAGCAAATTAAAAGCACTCCTATTGGAAGAATCAAGAAATAGGGGAGCTACTCCATCTTTGTTGGAAATTGCTTTTTGGATAGGCTTAACATGCTTGAAATTATTGAACTTAATCATGTAAGTAAGGCATTGAAAATGCTCGGTAGATGGTTCTATTGAATAAATCTTTTTGGCGTATTCTGAAGCAAAGAGAGTAAAAACACCCACATTGGCACCAACATCAAGGACTGTTAAATCCTTTTTATTAGTGAAATAGGGCTTATAGACACCATCTCTGAAGATTTCAGCGACCATATGGCCGATTCTATTTTTATAGATGTCTCCCTCGTAGAAAATTCCTTTCATGCTAGGTACATACGGGCAAGCCTAGCACTTACCCATATGTATTATATCCTATTACTATATGCAGTCAACTATGTCTGTTGTGTCATTCCACACACCAAACCTTCTTCTTCCGAGTTATAAGTTGGTTTTGCCCAAATCTGATAAGAGATTGTTCCTATTATATCGTCAGGTGCTTTGATGTGGTGATATTGCGTGCCAACAAAGGCAGCAATAGTTCCACCACCAATAGCGATACCTCCCGTACCTGCTGTGTAGGAAAACATCTTTATATCAGTTGTCCCTCCAATTTTGAAAGGAAGTCCGAATAAAGCAGTTGTTCCAGTCGTACCTACCCCTAGAGAAACAGTACCGCTACCAACGGCTGTACCAAAAGCGAAAGTACCACTCCGAACTGAAGAAAATATCTTAGTGCCTACTGTAGTACCTCCATTTGCTGCTTTAACAATAGCAAAAGTTTCAGTAATAGATGCACCAAACTGGTCTTTTCCATTAATGGTCATTGTTCCAGTCATATCTCCGTGTGTCCCTTTCATTGCACACTCTAGGCTTCTTGGATAGTCCAATAGTATGTTATCTGCGACCAAAGCCTCCTCGCCTGATGTTCCATTTACTGCACAAGTACCAACGAATGCCTCGTTACTTGACGGACTGATTATTGTATATACTTCATACCTATCAATCTCATCTGGTGTAACAGCAAAGTCTTTAATCATCGCACCTTCCGAGGTTGTTCCTCTTATTCTTAATGCTGGTTGATTTTGTTTTAATCCACTCATAAATTACCTCACCCCCTTATTCTTCATATATCTCACTATAAATATTCTTTGTTTTGGGCTTATGCCCGCCAATCTACACATTTGTTTGAAGGACATCCTAGAGTATTTCTTTCTACGAGCCTTCTTACTTCGTCTTGGCATTTTTAATTTTCGTAATAATATCTTCTCCTCTTAATGCGGCTAGGTTTCTTTTACCTAAATACTTTTCAATTTGCCCACTCATTCCCCAACTTTTCCTTTTAAGAAACATGGCAACAGCGTCAGTCCTTTCCCTAACCTGCTCTTTATAATCTGCTCTTTTCTTTTTACGCAACTTTTCATTCTTTTCAATCGTTCCGTTTATAACTCGCTTATTATGTTCAGGACTAAATCCTGGCTCTGGGTCTTTAGGCCAAAACCTTCTGTCCTTTGGGTTTATCTCGTCTAATTTCATGTTAGGTCTAAAGGTCGGTTTGATTTGAGGTCTGGGTTTGATTTATGTGTTCGTCAAACTTTTCCTCTCATCGATGACAAACCGACCAAAACTCACCGTTAGTCTGTCTTCTGAGCCAATCGAGCATTTGCTGCTGGACACAGACACAAAAGGTTTGTGAACCAAACCATTGTGGCCTGATAGGTAATCTTGCTGGCTCTCCTCAACATTGTGGATGCGGAATCACCGTCCATCCAGTCTATATCGGAAACCTGACAAATTGTCCAAGTATCTAAGTTAAGAATTAGACACTCTCCGTCTGGCACATCGTAGTCAAGGAATACCCCGACTTTACCTGCACCTGCCGCAAACTCCAGTCCTGTCCATCCACCGAGTAAATCGGTTTCGTTAACAGTACGCCTCATAGCAGTAAGTATGCTTCCATACTTCTTGTAGAGCGTTTTGTTAACAAAGATGGCAAATTGGTCATTGTTGTACCCATACTCTTTAGCTGAAAGATACTTGTCTTCCATTTTGCCAAGAGTTAGAGCTTCAGATACGCTTCCGAATTGCCTCTCCCAACCAGTAGCCGTCTGCGAAATTCCCGCATAAGAACCACTTGTTGAAGATGACAACGCTAGTCGAACACCCTGAATCTCTGCACTTCCTGCACCTTCACCGCTACCATCCTCTAAATAAATAGAGTCATTGGCAACGATTGCTGGAGCACCAGTTACTACAACGGATGAACCAGTTATTGTTGCAACGGTTCCCAAATCTACACCTTTTGTCCCAATCCCAAGTATAGCTCCGACCGCCATGTATTTCATCGGGCTTATGTCACTATTAACAGTTCCATAAACATCCGAAGCTACATCTCCGTCATCGGTACTTGAATCAGGAAGCTCAAGTGCTATTGTTCCTGAACCTACCGAACCTCCAGTTGCACGTGCTTTTGATACAACTCCAAATCCCATGCTGAAGTATTGTCGATTAACTGACCTTGCGAAGTCAGAAGCCAAAGTTTCTGCGTTGTGGGTCAGCATGTTTTCTACTGCACCCTTGGTGGTCTTGGTCGCATCGATAACCAATTTGGATATATCGAACGAACCTGTCATTATTTTTACACCAACACTAGCTTGGCTAATCGTAGATTTGCCTGAAACTGTGCTACTGTCGTCAGTCGCCAATGCCACAACTCCTCCGTGCCGACCTGTTCTAATAGGAGCATAGAAGTAGTCATTCATAAACGTTACTCCTTTGTTTCTCTTTAGTTGGTCGAGTAGGATTGTCTCTTTAGGAAGGTTATCCCTAATAAAAGGCATAATAACCTTCTGCAAGGCATTAGTTACATCACTAATCAATACAGTCATATATTTATTCTCCTTTCTAACAGTTTCCAAATGAAACCGTAGAGAAATCTAAATTTCCCTTTTAGACCTCTTTACCGTTTCACTTATTCACCCTTACTATAAAGGGCTTCGCTGATATGTTTCGATAGTGTTTCCTTAGTTGGTTTGGTTTCTTTCGGTGTTTTACCACCAGCCGTTGATGTTTTCTCGGTCACTAAACCTGAACCTTTCTTCTTACCAAGTTCTTTTTCTTTCCACTTATCAATTTGTTCTTCAAACATATCTTTGAGAGCTTTTTCGGGGTTGCGAATACCTGTTTCTCGCATGTGTTCGAGTAAAGACTCTTTATCAGTCTTAATACCATATTTCTCCTGTGCTTCACCAACTGCAAGTCCGACATCCTCAAGTAAATCTCTTCCTTTAAGAAGGTCTGTAACAAATTGTGTTGCGTCTTCTCTTGTGAGTAAACCGTGCTTTCGGGCTTCAGCTTGAACTTGTTTTTTCATTTGCTCATCGGTTAGTGGTTCGCCTGTTTTTTCAACCTTCTCAATTTCGGCTTTCTCCATAGACTCTTTTAGTTCTTTGAGTTCTTGTCTTGACTTTGTATATTCAGGCCAAACCCTGTCAATCTTGGTTTTATACTTTTCTTCAGCTTCAACACCAATCTTGCCCAGAGAAATTAATCTATCAAGTTCGTCTTGAGAATATTCATCATCCCCGACTTTTATCTTTTCAGGTGCTTCGGTTTCAGGAGCTTCCTCTTTAGGAGCTTCTTGAGCCTTTTCTTCAAAAAATTCATCTTTTGCCATTCTTATTCACCTCCTTTCATTTCCCTCGTGGGATTGTAAACTCGGCCAACAACAAAAAAGAAGGCCGTTTCCGACCTTCTAATTCGTCAAATTGGCACGCTGTTTTATCGTGCTAGTTATATAATACTAATTTTTAACTTGAGTGTCAACTTTCGGCAATTCTCCCACACTTGTTTGCAATCTCATTGACCAAGTCCCATCATCCCTTGCTACCCAAGCGGGTGTTACGACAATTCTAAACTTCATCTTGTCACAGAGTTCCTGATACTCTTTAGCAAAATCCCCTGCTTTATATTCTTTAGGCTGAACTTTTTTTGTTCCCTCCTTCATCTCAATCACCCACCTTCTCTTTACCAGTCAAATTCATTCTTCTATTATACTGCATCCCCATCAAACATCTTATCTACCTGAAACTCCACATGATAATCTAAAACGATAACATCATTAGTTATGTCAGGGTTAGTAGCATCTATCCTTCTTAGCCTGAAAGTTAAATCATCATGGTCTGTTAGATTGTCAGGGTCATCAACGTCATAGTTAATCGTAAAATGGAGTTCATAGGTAGAATACTGAGCGTTTCTGTCTGTTAAAACTGCCTGTTCTACTTCTACGTCATGGCTTGTTACTGGTATAACATCTCCTTCAGTTAAATGTTCCCAAGATACCTGAAACTTGAAGTTATCATCTACATCCTCTGCTCCTGCTAAAGCTACTAATAAATGGACAATTGGATTGCTGGCTCCATCCCACCTACCTGGCACATGAATGTTAAAAAACAATTCTTCATTCTGGTCGGCAATATAGACAGGCATTGAATAACCATGAAACACACCCACTACTACTTGAGTTGGTTTCCCTTGGGCAGTAATAACAGTGTAATCAAGGTCAGGTCTTACCGCCAACCATCTCTTGGCCGTGCCTGCCAAAGTTAATATTCCACCCGCAGAAATTTGCAAGTTGTTGCTTGCGTCCCCTAATTTAGTGTCTCCAACTACCTGTAATTTGGTATCTGGGTCTGTAACCCCAATGCCGACGTTGCCGTCTTTATTTATTACTTGCGCTATATTCCAAGTACCACCCTCTTTAACCCTAAATCTTAACTGTCCCCCGTCAGCATCTTCTTGATTAGCGGCAATTTGAGCAACCTCTTTATTGGCATCTGTGCTTTGTGAATTGTAGAAATACATAGTAAAGGTGTCGTTTCCAACTGCTACATCTCCCCATATATTCATACGTGCCGCTGAGGAAGAGTCTTGCAATCTAAATATTCCCCCATCAATGTGCAACTTCGTTAATGGATTTGTTGTTCCTATACCGACATTGCCTCCACTCGGATTTATCAATAGTTTCGCAATCCCCCCACTTATAGCCCCAGCCTCAATTATCATATCTCCTGTTCCGCCAGTATCAGCAGTTACTTGTAAGTACCTATTTGCAGATACATCAGGCAAATTGACTCTAAAAGATACATCGTTTCCTGTTTCACGGAATACTTCAAATTGACCATTTGGATTCGCCGTTCCAATTCCTACATTCTGAGAAGCATCAATAAAAATAGCACTAATGTTGTTAGTCTTAATGTTTAAGGGGTCATTTGTAACAGTTCCCATAACTCCACCAACAGAAGAAGCAAAAAGAAATGTCTCAACATTATTTGTGCTGTCTCTAACTGATAAATTACTTGGAC
>SDBV01001064.1_pt1 | contig 40595 bp, 22 predicted proteins | sample 2277081 | NCBI WGS metagenome assembly SDBV01 (sample SAMN10402039, study PRJNA504765) | marine sediment metagenome | isolation source: marine sediment core GS10_PC15, 223 cmbsf | place: Arctic Ocean: Southern Knipovich Ridge | collected 2010
AGGTTTCTTCTACCCGTTCCATGGCACTAAGCTAAGAGAGTATTGTCTCAGTAAAGGATATATTAACGACGAGCGTTATGAAGCTAATTATGGCATATCTTCGGTATTAAAGATGCCTCAGTTTTCAGTTGAGGAAATAGAGGGATTACAACGAACGTTTGCTATGTATGTAAAAATGGACAGATCATATTTGCCGGAGATCCGTGAGGCGGAACATGATGATGCTGTGTTTGGGAGACTTTCTCATGTCTATAATAGCCAGTATCTTTCAAAGGAAAAACTACGGACATTAGAATTGTTCAAAACTAAAGAGGAATTACTTTATGTTTGAAACATTAGTATTTTTATAAACATAACGGGGACAAAAGTATGAGAATTAAAATTACAGACAACACAAAAATTCTTGTTACAGGTGCTGCCGGATATATAGGTTCCGTTCTTATAAGGCAACTATTGCAGAAGGGATACGCCGTCAGGGGATTTGACAGGCTTCTTTTCGGCGATGAGGCCCTTCTTGGTGTGTATGATCACCCCGATTTCGAATTTTACAAAGGTGATATCAGGAACAGAGAGGACGTTGAAAAAGCACTCGATGGCATAGATGGAGTTATCCATCTGGCAGCAATTGTCGGTGACCCGGCTTGTGCAGAAGACGAAAAGTTAGCTGAAGAAACTAATTTTACAGGTGCAAAGATACTGTATGATGCGTGCAATGAGCATTTGAATGTAAAACGTTTTGTGTTTGCTTCGACCTGTAGTAATTACGGGAAAATGGATGGCGAAAAATACGTCGATGAGAATTCACCTCTGCGTCCGGTATCATTGTATGCAGAACTGAAAGTACGTTTTGAAAAGTATATATTGGAAACAAAAACCAGGGGCGATCTCATTCCTGTCATAGTTAGATTTTCAACTGCGTATGGTCTATCGCCAAGAATGCGTTTCGATCTGACAGTGAACGAATTTACAAAGGAGCTTGCTTCAGGAAATGAACTTGAGGTTTACGGAGAGCAATTCTGGAGACCGTATTGCCATATCAATGACCTTGCGTGTGCATGTATATTGATGCTTGAAAGTGATAGCGGGAAAGTGGACCGTAATGTTTTTGGCGTCGGTGATACGAATGAGAACTATCAGAAAAAGATGATAGTTGAGCAAATACTAAAGCTGATACCGGATGGCAAAGTCAAATATGTACATAAGGATGAGGACCCGAGGGACTATAGAGTAGATTTTAGCAAGATAAAAGACGATCTTGGCTTTGAGGTGTCATGGTCGGTTGCAAAAGGCATTACAGAGATTGAAGAGTTTGTGAGAAACAAGATGCAGCAGTGTAGTTGAGCCGAGATAAAATGTCACAGAGTTCCAGATTAGTCAGGAATTATTAATGAAAAGTTCTGTTACAATTGAACAACTAACCGCTTTGACCTCAAAGCAATTAGGCAGTCTTTTTATGTTAGATACTGAAGTTGAACTACGGGATGAAATCGAGGAAGCTCTCAATCGTTCCGAAGCTTGTTATTCGTTATGCAAAATTAAGGATTTTCAGTCTAATGGCGAAACGGCGTTTAACCCCTTTCATTCAGGACAGTATTGCATTTATCTTTACCATCTGTCTAGGATCCTATATGAAAGGGAAAAGAAAGTACTGGCAGATAAAGTCTACTACCTTAATAAGACATTGAATGGAACTGATCTTTTTTATGAAATAGATTTACCTGAAATTTTTGGGCTTCAACATCCAGTTGGAAGTGTGATAGGTAGAGGCAGTTTTTCCGACTACTTCTTTTTTTTCCAAAATTGTACAGTTGGTGCTAACCACAAAGATCAGCCTGTTATTGGGGAAAATGTAATGTTGATGGCCGGCGCCACTGTAATAGGAAACTGCCAGATAGGCAATAATTGCATTATTTCGGCTAACACTTACATAAAGGATCAGGTGATACCGGATAATTCTATCGTATTTGGTACTTCGCCTGATATAACAATTAAGCAAAAAGAGAGCTCTTATTTTATTGAAAATAGTAGGTTCTTTCTTGAAGAATAACATAATTAAGGAATATTAATGAGTGAGGAAGTCAAATCAAGCGTAGCGGTTAAAGAGCGGGTGATACCGCTTAGCATCCCAAAGATAGCCGGCAACGAATGGGAGTATGTCAAGGAATGCCTTGATACCGGCTGGGTTTCTTCGGCGGGTGCGTATGTCGACAGATTCGAGAATTATATCTGCGAATTGACCGGAGCAAAGCGTGCCGTGGCATGTTCTACTGGCACAGCGGCGTTACATACCGCATTGTTGGTACTTGGGACAAAGCCGGATGACGAAGTGATAGTTCCGACGGTTACATTTATCGCTTCGGTCAATGCGGTCTCTTATACCGGGGCAACGCCTGTTTTTATGGATTGCGATGACTATTGCAATATCGATGTTGCAAAGACGATTGAGTTCATTGAGAACGAAACCGTATTCAAAGATGGCTTTACATACAATAGGGAAACCGGTCGCCGGATCCCGGTACTTATGGCGGTACACGTTCTCGGCAATGCCGTCGATCTGGAACCGCTTGTCACGATTTGCAAGGAAAGAAATATAAAGATCGTAGAAGATGCCGCTGAAAGTCTTGGTACGCGATACAAGTGTGGAATGCTTGATGGCTGCTGGACCGGTACAATAGGCGATATCGGTTGTTATTCATTTAACGGTAACAAGATCGTGACCGCAGGCGGAGGCGGCATGTTCGTTACGGATGATCCGTCATATTCGGAAAAGGCTGAGTACTTAACTACTCAGGCTAAGGATGACGCTGTTCGATATGTTCATGATGAGGTCGGTTACAACTATCGGTTAACAAATGTTCAGGCAGCTATAGGTGTTGCTCAACTTGAACAGTTACCTGAATTTATCGCCGTAAAGAAGAAGAATTACGGTGTTTATCAAGATGCCATAAAACAAATTGACGGTTTGACTCTTGCTGATACTCCTGAATATTCCGACAACAATTGCTGGATGTATGCTTTGCAGATTGATCAGGATATATGTGGATGGGACAAAGAAAGCCTTATGGCTGATCTGGCAGAAAATGGCATCCAGGCCCGCCCGCTATGGCAATTAAATCATCTGCAAAAGCCGTACAGTAATTGCCAGACGTATGAAATTGAAAAAGCTTATCGCATGTATGACAGAACATTAATGCTTCCATGTTCGACAAGTCTTACCAAAGATGATTGCCGTCTTGTGGCGGACAGATTAGGGGCTATGCAAAATATAGAACAATAGCAAGGGATGTAAAAATAAAGGTGTAAAGTGTCTCTGAAAATGGAAAAAATAGTTGTTATAGGCGGCGGCGGTCATGCCAAAGTTGTTATTTCGATTTTGAAAAAGAATCGTGATCATGATGTCATCGGCTATGTTGATCCCGTCAACAATGGCCAGATACTCGGTGTTCCTTACATTGGCGATGATTCTGTGCTCTCGAACCTGGCGAAGCAGGAAGTAACGCAAGCCGTTATAGGCATAGGTCATGCTGCCGATCCTTCACTGAGGATGTCCCTGGCAGACAAAACTTTGGAAATGGGATTCTCATTTCCGGCGATTATTTCTCCGGATGCGATTGTCAATGAAGATATTGAATTGGGTAAGGGAACGGTGGTAATGGATGGCGCGGTTATCAACGCCAGCCTGCGTACAGGTAGTTTTGTAATAATAAACACGGGCTCATTGGTTGACCATGATTGTCAAATTGGCAATTATTCACATGTAGGCCCCGGTGCTGTTTTGTGTGGAGGCGTGAATATTGGAGATGGTGTTTTAATAGGTGCCGGTGCGATTGTTTGCCCTGGCAAGATCATAACAGATAATTGTGTGATCGGGGCAGGGACAGTTGTCACGGGAGATTGTAAACAGAAAGGTACTTATGTAGGGGTGCCCATGAGGAAAATCAAATGAGCAGGGTTTTATTTATAGCAACTCATCCGGATGATGAGACACTTGGATGCGGCGGGACGATCCTGAAGCACAAGGATTGCGGTGACGAGATATTCTGGCTGATCGTGACGAATATTTCAGAATCACAGGGTTATGGCTCTGAACAGGTAAGCGATAGGCAGAAAGAAATAGCGGCGGCATCGGATGTTTATGGGTTCAATGAAATCTTCAAGCTTGATTTTCCAACAACGAAGCTCGATACGGTTGGTATGACCGATCTGATCAGTGGGATTTCAGAAGTTATTTCTAAGGTTGAGGCTGAAATAATATATTTGCCGAATCGAAGTGATGTTCATACGGATCATCAGATCGTGTTTAAGGCTGTGGAGAGCTGTAGTAAGAATTTCAGGTATCCGTTCATAAAGAGGATATTGACGTATGAGACTCTTTCTGAGACGGAGTTTTCTCTGGGGCCGAAGGATGCGTTTTCGCCGAATGTGTTTGTTGATATATCCGACCACTTGCAGACCAAACTTAAAGCCATGCGAATATACAAAACGGAAGTGATGGAGAGCCCTTTACCGAGAAGTATTGAAGTTATTGAGTCTCTGGCGAGATTAAGAGGCAGCAGGATAGGAAAAGAGTACGCTGAATCATTTGTGCTGCTTTATGAGGAAATGGCATGATGAATGAAATCAGGATAGTTTTCATAGGCGGCTTGACAAACGGAAAGATCGTATTGGATTACCTCAATTCCAATAAGTATGTCACGGTTCCGTTGGTGATAACTCACCCTGTCGGAAGTGATGTTCCCCGATATGTCGATATTTCCAAAGATCTCGACAAGGCGGAAATCATTTTCGATCTGAACGCTAACAACTATATTGACGCGATACGTTCCGCAAAGCCCGACTATATTTTTGTTGCCGGATGGTCAGGACTCTTGTCGAGAGGAGTAATAGATATTGCTGCCAAAGGAACTATAGGTTTTCATCCGTCCAGACTTCCTTACGACAGGGGAAGGTCGGTTCTTGCCTGGCAGATAGAAGAGGGGTACACGGAAACTGCGCTAACAATGTTTTTTTACAACGAACTTCCCGATTGTGGAGATATTATTGCGCAGGAAAAAATTGTTATCGAGTATAACGATTATATAAGCGATATACTTGACAAGCTTGACCGTGCCACTTTTAATATTATCAAGGCATACTTTCAGTTGATCAGGAAAGGTGTTTTTCCTCGCAAAAAGCAAAATATAAACGAGGGCAGTTTCAGGAGATTGAGAACCGACCTTGATTCTCAAATTGAATGGGATCGAAACGCACGCATTATCTACAACAAGATAAGGGCTATTTCCAGGCCCTATCCGGGTGCGTTTTTTATGGATAACGGTAAAAAGCGGCGTGTCTGGAGATCGGAGATTGTAATCGCCGAAGATATTGACGGATTTTCAACAGCAAAGCCGGGCGATTTCCTTAGTCATCCGGATGGAAATGAATATATAGTCAGATGCAGGGACGGTGCGATAAAGATCCTTGTCGACAATGAAACATTTGCGGGGTAAGAGTCTTGAGAAATAAAGTTGTCTGTTTAACTACGATCTATCCTGGTGTTGAGGATTATATTGAGGAATATCTTCAGAGCATACAAAATCAGGCTTGCGCGGATTTCGATCTTGTGATAGTTAACGACGATTTCTCATTACCCATAGATCACATTCTGGACCGGATGGATATTAAGGCGAAAGTTTTCGATAGTTCGCTCAGTCCACAAGCCAATCGGCTGTACGGCTTAAGGATGTGCAGGGATATGGGATATGATATTATTATCTGCGGAGATGCCGATGATGTCATGTCAAACGATAGAGTTGAAAAGGTTGTCGCATATTTTTCTGAAAATAAGGAAAGCAGGATAGTTTATAATGACCTGGTAAACAAAGAATTCAATCTTGTTTACAAAGATAAAATAACACTTGAAGACATCCTCGATTTTAATGTTTTAGGTTTTAGCTGCTTGAACATAAAGAGCGACCTGGTAGAGTTCGTTCTTAACCATCAAAATGAAAAGATACCTGCCTTTGACTGGTGGTTTGCTCTGGTATATCTGCTAAACTTTAAACAAGTCGATTTCTTAAAGGATGTTAAAAGCTATTACAGAATGCATCCGGGCAATTACGTCGGGCCTACTCTCGATATTAATGAAGACAGGCTCAAACGCGGCATTTACGTCAAAAGGAATACATATTCAGAGTTGTGCAAATATTGCAAAAAGAATGGTTTTGTAAAAGAAGAAAATATATTTTTACAAAAAAACAAAGAAATTGATGGAATAGAGAATTTCATTAAGGCCGAGTCTTTTGGGGCCTATTATGAAATGGTCAAATCGTATTTGGCTGATGTGTCAAAGATGTTTTGGTGGCAGGATGTTGTTTCTCTAAATGAACTTGGAAAGGTAGTATCATGAAAGAAATAAATATAGGAACAAAAGTAATTTGTGACTTTTCAGAGCCTTTGATCATAGCCGATATTGGGGCGAATTTTAATGGCGATATAGAGATCGCAAAAGAAATGATCATCAAGGCAAAAGATGTGGGTATTGATGTCGTGAAGTTTCAATCGTGGACGAAAGAGTCATTTATGGCAAGTGAATTGTATAACGATAAGCCTACTGATATAATCGAATTCGGTCATGAAAATCGCGGCGAATTTCTTGACTTTATATCAATAACTAAAGATCAACTGTGGGAAATGAAAAAACTATGTAATGAGTGCGGTGTTATTTTTTCTTCAACGCCTTTTTCGTATCAGCAAGTCGATGATCTGGTCGAGATGGATGTGCCGTTTATAAAGATCGCTTCGATGGATCTGAATAACCTTCCATATCTCAAACACATTGCTGAAAAGGGCAAACCAATTATTTTATCAACGGGAATGGGAACTATTGAGGAGATAGATAAGGCAGTGAAAGTAATCACCGCTGCTGGAAATGAGGAGTTGGTATTGCTGCATTGCACGGCTTTGTATCCTCCATTAGATGATGAAGTAAATCTCAATAACATTGATTACTTAAGGGAGAGGTTCAATTGTCCTATTGGCTATTCGGACCACACAATAGGATGTAGTATTCCTCTGGCAGCATCTGCAAAAGGTGCGTGCGTTATAGAAAAGCATTATACACTTGATAAGGCGATGCCGGGGTGGGATCACGCAGTCTCAGCTACCCCACAAGAGTTTAAGGTTATTGCCGATGAATCAAAGAGGATCACAAAAGCACTTGGCCATAAAGAGCGAATTGTCGGGGAGCGGGAATATGAACAGCGGAAAAACTTTCGCAGGAGTATCGTGGCAAAACAGGATTTGTTGAAAGGTACCCTGCTTACTTTGGACAATGTGGACTTCAAAAGGCCTGGAACAGGCATTCATCCTGATCAGCTTGAATTCGTACTGGGTCGCTCGATCAAGAATGATGTGCTGGCCGATACGCTGTTGAGCGATAAACTGTTTGTTTAGAATGCATACAAAAACATATAAGACTTGCTGTGTCTATAGTACAAAATTAGCATTTACAGCCTGAAAATGGAGATACTTGCAGAAATAGTCCATGAAACAACTATGGCACAATTATTGCTCTTTTCTATGTGATAAGGACGCTTGTTCCGCATATTTAGCGTGTTCTGGCTCTGCAAATAGCTGAATTCAGGCATTTTATTCGTCAACAGACGGCATGGTGTGGCGATGAATTGTACAGGTATATAAGAATGGTAAACGGTAAAAGTTTTTTGTGTTTAATGCTTGCCCGCGGAGGCTCCAAGGGCGTTGTCGGTAAGAATCTGCGCATCCTGAACGGGATGCCTTTGATCTACTGGACCATAAAAGCTATCCAGGGCAGTGGAATATTTGACAGATTCATCCTTTCGACGGACTCGCAGGAAATTGCCGAAGTTGCAAAAAGTTATGGTGTGGAAGTACCTTTCCTGCGATCGGAAGAACTTGCTCGGGATGATTCGCTTGCAAAAGATGCCATCACGCATGCATTGAAATGGGTCGAAGACAATGATAAAAAGTATGATTATGTTCAATACATTTTTCCCACAGCACCTTTGAGAACTGAAGAAGATATTCGTAATGGTGTTGATGTCCTTTTCGAAAAAGATGCGGATATGGTTCTCAGCGTTTGCGAGACCTCTCATCCGCCATTCTGGTCAAATGTATTGCCTGAGGACCATTCTTTAAGAGGTTTCATAAAGCCTGAACACATGGTAAACAGGCAAGAGTTACCAGCCACATACCAAATCAATGGAGCAATATATGTGGGCAAGTGGGATATTTTCTATTGTAGTAAAAATTATTACGACCAGAACACATACGCATATATTATGCCGATAGAGCGAGCGGTAGATATCGATTCAGAGTTTGATCTCAAGCAAGCGGAATTCTTAATGGGAAAGCAAAATGACCGAGCCTTCGAACATTGTTATTGATGAGTGTCAGGCTCATCTGCCTATGACACATACGATTGAAGAGATATACCAGAGAAACAACCTCTCTGCCTACATCGTCGGTGCCCAAAAAACTATCAGGGAAGCCTTCAGACAGGCCACTGTGAATAAGAAGGGGTTTGTTTTAACTATTGATGATAATAGCAGGGTTACCGGTATAGTTACGGATGGGGATTTCAGACGAGCTATATGGAAGAGGGTGCAACTGGACGACCCGATCATTTCTATAGCTAATGACAGTTTCATCCATGTCAACGAGGGAGATTTTAATGTCGATGAAATAAGAAAACAGTTCCTGTCGACGTCTATCTTGCAAATACCCGTTCTCAAAGAAAGGTTTCTGGCAGACATTATTTTCCGAGAGGATTTCTTCGCCGCCGAACCTACTCTTGCAAAAAGAAAACTGGATCATTCTGTTATAATAATGGCTGGCGGAAAGGGCAAAAGACTCGATCCATTTACCCGTATATTACCCAAGCCACTGATCCCTGTCGGCGAAAAAGCGATTATAGAGATAATCATGGATAAGTTCGCCGAATATGGAATTACGGATTTCCATCTTTCTCTCAAACACAAGCAGAAAATGGTAAGAGCTTTTCTTGAAGAATCAAAACATTCATATAAAATCTCATATGTGGTGGAACAAAAATTTCTCGGTACCGCAGGAGCCTTGAAGTATCTTGCGAACGCTTTTGATAAACCGGTTTTCGTTACAAATTGTGACATTATTGTCGATACTGATTACGGCAAAATAAGCGATTTCCATCGAGACGGTAATTACGCGATGACAATCGTAGGCTCTATGCATCATCATGTAATTCCATACGGTGTGTGCAGGCTCAAGGCCGAAGGCGAACTGGAGATGATGGAGGAGAAACCGAAATACGATCTGCTCGTTAATACAGGTGTGTATCTACTCAATCAGGACGTACTCTCCATGGTCCCGCTTGACGAGAGGTTCGACATGACAGATCTGATCAAACTATTGCGTAGTCAAAACAAACGTGTCGGAGTATACCCCGTTTCCAGCGAATCATGGATAGATATAGGTCGGTGGGAAGAGTATCGCAAAGCAAGTGAAAAATTGCAGGCTTCTTGCTGAGAAGAAATAATACAAACTGACAAATTGGAAATAATATATGAGTGACAAAACGAAAAAAGCAAGAGTCTTATTGCTCAATCCGCCAACTGCTCCTGAGTCTTCTGAGCCTCTCCTGGGTCTTGGATATCTTGCTGCTATGTTGAGAAAATACGGCCACAGTGTGAAAATTGTTGACGCAACCGCGCCATTTAAACCTGTAAGCTCTGCCGAAATTGAAGATATCGTAAAAGAATATTCGCCACATTTCATTGGTGTCACGCTTACGATCAACTATATTCCACAGACTTATGCATATCTGGCAACACTAAAAAAACTGGGAGTTCCGATCGTTGCCGGGGGACCACATGTCAATCCACTTCCGGAAGAAGCCTTAGATCATGCGGTCGACATCGTTGTTCTGGGTGAAGGCGAAATTACCATTGTGGAATTGGCGGACTATTTAGTCGGCAATAGAACGGCTCTGGATGATATTAAAGGGCTCTGCTACAAAAAAACCGACGGTAAGATCCATCGTACCGCCCCCCGAGAGTTGATCGAAAATCTTGATGATATACCTTTTCCGTCTTTTGAAGACTTTCCGATCCAAAACTATACCGGAAGCAAAGCCCCGGATTCTAATCGCATCTTCTGGAGCATTTTCAGCAGCCGTGGATGTCCATTTAATTGTATATTTTGCTGTAGCCATAATGTATTTGAAAATAGTTATCGAATTCGTAGTGCAGAGAATATTTTTGAAGAAATTAAGCATCTTGTTGATTCATTTGGAGCGACCTATTTTGCATTTCAGGATGATGAAGTCATGCTTCATAAAAAGAGGGTCAGAAAGTTATGCGAACTGATCATCTCCAATAATCTAAAAGTCAAGATATCGGTACGTTCCCGTATTGACAGTCTCGATACGGAACTTTTGAAGCTTTGTAAACAAGCGGGATTATACCGAATAAGTTTTGGAGTCGAGAGTTGGAACGATGAGACACTTCAGAAGATTAATAAAAAGTACAATGTAAGCGGCATCGAAAAGGGTCTGTCTGTATTGGATGAAGCTGAGTTTCCACATGTTTCATTTAATAACATTATCGGTTGGCCCTGGGAAACTCGTGAAAATTACAAGAAGAATCTGCAAGTCCTGAAGAGAATGCCAAAGTCTTTACAATATTTTTCAAATGTTGTTACTCCAAATCCTTATCCGAATACGGTTTTGTATAACACATATCACGAGGAATACGGTTTTACAAATTGGTGGCTTGATCCGGATAAACATACGCCTCACTGGAAGCGATTCGTGGGCGGTAATTACAGACCGGTATTCTACAGGTTAGCCAAAACAATCCTTGCCGCTTTTGTACCTGACTTATACTGGCAGTATTCCAAAAAACAACGTAAAGACATCGAGTTTTACTCATGGGGAGTATTTAGTTTATTTGCCCGAAGGCATTTAGGTTTGCTAAGTTCAACATCGGTAGTAATGCTCTGCCGTCTATCAGCCGTTCTCTGGAGAATATCTCCCAGACTTGAACGGATTACACTCGGAGGCTTGTCTTCAAAATTATTAGACAAGATAGCTTTGAGGCTTTCTTTTGTAAACGCAGGATAAAATTTTGATTTCCATATAAAAGGTAAGAGATGTAGGTTGATGGGAAAATTACAAGAAACATGTAGATATGCTTTCACGAGTTTTATTGTGATAAACAAACAGAAAAATTTGCAATACTATGAGGACAAGTAAATATGAATTCGTTAAAAATTGAGAAATCCAAAAGATTTTTATTCAACACTCAGTTTCATTGGCCTTATTCGGCTGTTGATTATTCGGTCGCAATGGCACTTCGAGCACGCGGTCACGAAGTAGCCATGGTTGCCTGTGGTTATCTGCCTTTCCACTGTAAACCGAAATTAATAGCTGAAAACGCTCATCAAGACATGTGTGATAACTGTGCAAAAACAGTAATTGCAGATTTTGAGAAATTCAATCTGCCGTATTATACTATTAGAGATAACATCAGGGCCGATGACATAAAATTGGCTGATAATATTGCAACCAGCCAGACCGTTGCCGAACTACGTGCATTGGAATTCAGAGGCATTCCGGTTGGAAGAATTGCCTGGCTGAATATGTTTGCATATTATCAAGGTCATCCCTTTGAAATGAATGGTGAAAAGGAAGATGTTTTTCGTGCTTATATTCGTTTAGTTGTATTGACGTCAATCGGTCAAGAGCGAGTATGGAACCACTATAACCCTGATATGGTTATAACTACTAATGGGAAGTACTCCAGGTGGGCGCCGTTTGTCCATATTGCTAAGCAAAAAGGCGCTGATTTTGCCACATGGGAAGATTCAGGTATTACCCCTTACGCTGTTATCTATGAATTAAACGGCCTTGCCCATGAGCAACGAATTGACTCTGTATGGGCGGATGAAAGCAAAAAGCCTTTGACCGAACAACAACGCCAGAAGATTCTTGGACATTTCAGCCTTTGGAAGGCAGGAAAATGCACGCCTTATCCATGTTATGATCAAACAATCGAAGAAAATGCAGGCAATATCAGGAAAATGCTGAATTTACGGCCCGGCTCACCAATTGTTTCTTTATTTACAAATGTCGCGTGGGATAGCAGTTCGGTTGGGTTTGATTATATATTTGAAAGTATGTACCATTGGGTTTTTGCAGTAGTAGCACACGCTAAAAAATATCCTGATGTTGAATTTGTGATACGTGCTCATCCAGCAGAATACAAAATCCCCCTTGAGCATAGAAGTTCAACACCTATTTGCAAGGAAGTTCTTAAAAGATTTTCTGATTTGCCTCCTAATGTAAAGCTAATTGATAATACAAGTCCAATCTCCAGCTATGCGTTGGGTGATATGTCCGATGTTGTAATGGTTTACACCTCGACTTTGGGCATCGAGTTTGCGCTACGTGGCATACGTCCATGGGTAGCTTCGAAACCATATTACTCGGGCAAAGGTTTTACATTGGATATGGTGTCCCCACAGCACATGTTCGAACTTCTTGACAATAATACTTTTGATAACAAGTTGACTCCCGAACAGATAGAGTTGGCTGAACGTTTTGCATATATTGTCAGATTTCGCCGACTAATTTCGTTCCCATATCTCGATGGCCCGAAGAATATATTTGCTCCCCCGGATCTCAGTGTTTTTGAACCAGGCGGTAATCCCGTTATCGATAATCTGTGCAATTATATTTTACATGGTAAGCCATTCCTTGATATAGGTAATTCACTTGAGTGTAAGGAACGAAGACCAAAGAAAGAATTTAAAAGAGAAAAGTTTTTTATTGATCAAAAGCAGAATTGCGATTGGCTTGATATCGCCAGAAAGAGTTTTGAATTTGGCGATTACAATAAAGCTTTTGATATATATGAACAACTCTATCTCATCTATCCCGAAAAAGCAATTCAAATACTTGCAGAAGCGTACGATAAATACAGTACGATAATGGACAATGACAGATATGTTCTCTATCAGTCAAGATTTTACGATTTTAACATACAACCGGGTCAGAAAGTGTTAGACATAGGAAGTGGGCACCACCCTCTGAAGATGGCTACCCACCTGGCTGATGTGGCGGTTGAAGATGATAATTATGGTAGAGCGGGTGTGCCGTTCAAGTATTTGGATAATAAACCGGTATATGAATGCAATGTTGAAAAGATGCCCTTTGGCGACAAAGAGTTTGATTTTGTATACTGCTCTCATGTTTTAGAACATGCAGCCAATCCTGACAGAGCTTGCAATGAACTCATGCGAATAGCTAAGCGCGGATATATTGAAACACCAGCGCCCCATAAAGATATGATGATGGATACGGCAAAATTAAGCAATCACTTATGGGCGGTAGAGCTAAGGGAAAGTACATTAGTCTTCACTCAATATTCAAAAGAACAAGCACAGGGCCTTGGTAGCAATATATTGCTGGAAATGCATTGTTCTCCTCAAACCGAAAGAGAAAAAGCATTCTCTGCTCTTATTTATTTAAGGCCGGAACTTTTTAATACAATGCTTCTTTGGAATGATTCGTTTGAATTTCAAATCACAAGACTTGACACGGATTCCATAAAAGAGAATTCTGTAGAAAATTTTCAGAACACCAGGGACGATAAAAATCTGGCAAAAGAGATATATCAGCAGGGCATATTACACCTTGAGAAAAGCGATGCACTAAAGGCTGTTGAACTATTTGATAAAGCCAATAAGTATTGCGATAACTTGCCGGGACTAAATTTTGCCAGAGCCATTGCCTTGGCTAAAATAGGTAACGTTGATAAATCGCAACAAGCGTGCGAGCTGGAGTTAAGATTACACCCTGACAACACAGAGGCAAAAAAATTCCTTGATCGTCTTAATGTTACTGTTCAAAGTTGATCATAATAATATCTGACTGGGAGCAACTAATGTCTTACAGATTTATGATTGTAAATACCGATTACCCGGCTTTTATGGAACAGATGTATCTTGATAAGCCCAAACTATGGTCAGCATCTTTTTCCGAACAATATGCTGTAAGAATAGAGACGCTATTTGGTGTAAATGATTTTTATTCTTCAAATCTGCGCAAACTTGGACATGAGGCAATAGACTCATTTTACAATAACCGCTTTATGCAATATGCATGGGCGGTTGAAAATAGACTGATGCCAAACAGTAACTTCAGCGAAAAACAGATAGCTTCTTTGCCAGACGAATGGCTTGCATCCGTTTTGCAGGCACAGATAAAAATGTTCAAACCGGATGTCTTTGTCAACCTGGCTATGGACGGTATCGGCAGCAGTATTTTAGCTTCTCTCAAATCCGATGTGCCTTTGATAATCGGTCAGCACGCAGCACCAATTAATCCGGCAATGAACGATCTGTCTGCTTATGATCTGATCGTTTCATCACTTCCACATTATGTAACGCATTTCCGTCAGCAGGGGAAAAATAGCGAGCATTTTAAGCTTGGCTTTGAGTCTACTATACTCGACACAATACAACCCAGACATGACCGAAATATTGATGTTGCTTTTGTAGGAGGCTTCTCAGGCATCCACACAATAGGCCGGGACATCTTTAATCATTTAGCGGAAATGGGGTTCTCCATGGCCTTGTACGGCTATGAACCACAAGATCTATCTCCAAAGGCCATGCACTTCTTTAATGGCGAGGTCAATGGCCTGGATATGTACAAAGTATATGCTCAAGCAAAAATAGTCATCAATAAACATGTGTTTTCTGTCGCAAATGATTATGCAAATAACATGCGTTTATATGAGTCAACGGGAATGGGGTCATTATTGATTACTGACCACAAAAAAAATCTGGACCAGATATTTAAGCTGGATAGTGAAGTAATTGCTTACCAAAATCCAGAGCAATGCGCAGAGCTAGTTAAGTATTATCTTGACCATGAAGACGAAAGAAAACAAATTGCCTTAAACGGCCAGAAAAGAATATTGTCTGAACATACATATTCTCATCGAATGACGGAACTTGTAAACATGATAGATCATTATTTACAAAAAGGTGGAATGGCATTAAGCAAAAACGCTGTGATTTTGCCAAATTCTTTAGACTCGGAAAAAACAAAAAATCACGGAGATTGCCTTGAAGACAAAAAGGAAAAGCTTCTGAGAAGGGATATAAATAAAAAAGGCTGGAATGACTATGCAAAAAACTGGGATAATAATAAAGCAACATCAAACATTCCCGGTTTGGCAGCGGAAGATCATGGCCAAGCCCGCTACTTGGGTGACGAATGGAACATAATGTGTGAAAAAGACAGACATCCTTATGGAATTGAAGCTTATTCTAATGAGGAGTTCCAGGATTATCTCGAAGCAAAGTTATTAAAGCCTTATCTGCCAATAAAAAATGACTTAAATATAATGGAACTCGGGCCTGGCGGAGGACGTTTGACTCAACTGCTTGTTCCAAGATGTCAGAATTTATATGCCGTTGATATATGCCAGGAGATGTTGAAGCAACTACAAAAAAAATTCGCTGATGATGCAAGGGTTAAGTATGTTTTAACGGATGGCAATAATATTTCCGGGATACCCTCTAACTCGTTGGATTGTATAGTCACTTTTGACGCTTGTGTGCACATGGAACCTTATGAAATATTCAGATATTTAGAACTTTCAAAAGATTTATTGAAAGAAGGTGGTATTGGCATTATTCATTTTTCTGATGTAGAAACAGAGATAGGTTTTCAGTTGTTCAGGGATGACTACAAAAGCTTATTAAAAAATGGCCCTACATTTTCAAATTTTTCTATAATGTCAAAAAGTATTATGTCCAGATTCCTGGAGGGACTCGGATTTGAAACGACAGTTATAACAAATGAGATATTTCCGAGAGATGCTGTTGCGGTATTTACAAAGAAAAAGGCCTCTTTGAATAACGATTCAAGATTAGTGGAGGATTTCCCCGAAGACAGGCATCCTTCCGTTAAAACCGCCGATACTGCTGCTGTGTCCAAATGTACACGAATGGATGTTTCAAGTGATAGCATTGAAGTCGGTTTACAGAAGATCAGGCAATTAGCGGACAAAAATCGTTTTGGCAGTTGGGAGGTTCATTTTAACGGCTTGACAATATTCTGTCATGATCTCTTGTCATTTTATATGGCTGCTAAGGACATTTTCCTGCATCGCATTTATGATTTCAAGGCCAATACCAATACCCCGATAGTCATAGATGGAGGTGGACATATCGGCTTGTTTACTTTGTATATCAAACAAAAATATCCCAATGCCAAAATTACTGTTTTCGAGCCTGACACTGAGTCCTTAGAATTTCTCAGAAAAAATCTTCAGACTAATTCGATCACAGATGTAACGATCGTCGAAGCGGGCTTACATAAAGAAAATGGCGTTCTATCATTTACTTGTGATCATTCTGATGGAAGCGCAATATGCGACAGTGACGGCAACACCTCGATAAATGTAGTTAAACTTAGCGACTATATCGGCTCCGATGTTGATTTTATGAAACTCAATATCGAGGGTGCCGAACTCGATGTAATAACCGAAATGACCCCGAAACTTGAAAAGGTCAAGGAGTTGGTCATCGAGTATCACGGTTTTCCGGAGATTGGACAGAATCTGCATAAGATTCTGGCAGTGCTTGACAAGACAGGCTTTAGATACTCGATCCACGATTTTGATGCAGAGACCAACCCTGCTACAAAACCACCATTTAAGATAAGTAAGGACAGCCGATTCTTCCTGCTTATTTACGCGAAGAAGCTTTTCCTGCAAACCGCATCAGACACTTTGACATCTGATCATTTTGAGTATAACACATCGCATCTTCCCGTTTCCAGACAATTCGGTTTTGACAGAGGTACACCCATTGATCGTTACTATATTGAAAACTTTCTAAAGGTTAATGCGTCCGCGATCAGGGGCCGTGTTCTTGAGATAGCCGACAACGCATATACCGTGAAATTCGGTTCCGGTGTAACACAAAGTGATGTGCTCAATGCCGTCCCCTCCCCCAATGCTACTATTGTAGGTGATCTTACCACTGGACAGAATATCCCTGAATCAAGTTTTGATTGCATAATAATGACGCAGACAATTCAAATGATCTATGATGTAAAGTCGGCTCTGAAAAATGCCGTCAAAGCCCTAAAGCCCGGCGGCACATTACTCTTGACTGCATCCGGCATCAGCCAGATTTCTCGATATGATATGGACCGCTGGGGCGAATACTGGCGGTTTACGGATAAATCGCTAAAGATGATGCTCTCCGAATTCGTTCCCGAAACCGCTGTCAACGTCGAATCCCACGGTAATGTCACCATCGCAAAGGCATTTCTCGATGGACTTGCATACGAAGAATTGGACGCAGAGACTTTAAACTACAATGACAATGATTACCAGGTCCTGCTAACCGCTGCGGTCTGCAAGCCTGCCAAGCAATTACCATATAACACCACAAATACCGTCCGGCAATCAGCTAATGAAATTTTCCAGCAAAATCCGCTCATCCTGCTCTACCATCGCGTTGCCGATGACCCAATCGATTCGCAGTTGCTTGCGGTTTCGCCGAACAACTTCGAGGCCCACTTAAGAGAACTTGCAGAAAACTATCGAGTTGTTTCGCTACGCCAGCTTCTCGCCGAAGCCAGAACCGGTCAAATCGCACCGAACACTATAGCTATAACATTTGATGACGGCTACATCGACAACCTTACAAATGCCCTGCCGCTGCTGGAAAAATACGGCTTGCATGCAACTATCTTTGTGACATCAGGTATGGTCGGCTCCGACAAGGAATTCTGGTGGGACGCTCTGGAAAGACTGTTCCTTGTAACGCCAGATTTACCGCAGCGACTGAATGTCTCCTATGCCGACGGCCATTTTGACCTTAACCTCACAACACCTCAAGACAGAGTAAAAGCTCTTGATGAATTGGCCGGATTCCTGAGACTCCAACCGGTCGAAGATATCGAACCGTTTGTCGATAAACTTTTCGAGTGGGCACAGATCAGCCGCATTACCAGAGACTCCCACAGAGTGGTAAACTCCGAGCAGTTGAGGCAACTCGCATCAAGCCCCTCTATAGAGATCGGCTCACACACGGTCACCCACACCAGGCTAAGTTCCCTGTCACCGGATGCGCAATTACGCGAAATACGTCATTCCAAACAGTATCTCGAAAGCGTTATCGGCAAACCCGTCCGCATGTTGTCATATCCGTTCGGCTCAGCAGACGATTTCACTGCCGAGACCGTCCGCATCACAACAGAAGAAGGCTTCGAAGCCGGAATAGCCAACATCCAGGGTTCGGTCAACCTTCCGATAGATATGTATTCAGTGCCAAGGCGCCTTGTAAGGAACTGGACTCTGGAGCAATTTGCCGCTTGGCTAAAAGACAGCGGCAAATCTAACCTCGAAGCACAAACCATTGCCAGACGAGTCGAAAAATTAACCGAAAGCACCGCTGTTTTTGTTATGTGATGATTAAATTTGACTAAGAACTTTTACAGTATAAGCAAGAAAGAGACATTGTTAGATGGATGTAAAAAATTTTAATTTACCAGTGCTAATACTTACGCCGGGAAGATCAGCGACTCATACGATAGGCAATACATTGAACCATAATGGTATTATAAATGTTAATTTTCATAGTCTACCGGAGGCAGAATTCAGTCGAGGTAGAATGAAACCCGGAGACATCGAAGATCTCTGGTACAGACGATATGTTACCCGCCGCATGATCGACTTGTCTAAGGGTAACAGTCGCTGGAAAATCATTACTCTTGTCCGTGAACCTGTCGCAAACATATGCTCAAGAGTTTTTAAGGGTCTTGATTTATGTTTTCCGCAATTACTTGGTCTTCCGGACGAACAGAAGTTTGAGGGCATCATGGAATGCTTGCATGATCACTTAGTCTCTGCGGATTCGAATGCTAATTGTGATGGAATGAACCCGTTTTTTGTTAACAACTGGTTTGACAAAGAATTAAAAGGAACTTTCGAATTTGACATTTTCAGCATTCCAGTCAACAGAAATGCGGATTTTCAGATTTACGAAACCAAACATGCCGATATATTAATGATTAAAGTCGGGCGACTCTCGGACTGCTTCCAGCAAGCCTTATCCCCCTTCCTTGGTCGCCCCATCACACAGTTATATAACAGTAATATGGCTTGGGTAAAATCGTATGCACAGATGTATGATAGAGTAAAGAAAACATTTAAACTTCCTCTGCAGACCCTGGAGTATATCTATTCCCAGAATCAATATATACGACATTTCTACAGTGATGATCAGATCGCGGGCTTTATCCGGAGATGGGCGGATATGGAAAAGTTATCTGTCAAACAAGATCATACTGTTTTGTCAGTTGCAAAGTGAAAATGAAATTTGAACGAGGATATGTTTCCATGGTTTCAAACGATGTAAAACTGATCGTTACGCTCGGGCCGTCGACCCATACAGAAGATGATCTTAGGAAGATAAAGGACAAGGGTGTAGATTTTGTGCGTGTCAATATGTCCCACTCTTCAATAGAGGATCTTCGCTATTTCATCGACTTGTCAATAAAAGTCGGCATTGCCTTTATCATCGATACGGAAGGCTCGCAGGTACGTACCGGTAAGATGAAGGAAGAAGTACTGCTCCTCCAAGAAAACGATGAGGTAAAGCTTTGTGTGGATCAGGCAAGCGAAGGCACCAAAGATATCCGCCTGAAACCGTCATGCGCCATCGACCAACTCGAAGAAGGCGATCTTGTCCATATCGATTTCGATACAGTTATCCTGCGAGTCACCGACACCTCGACTCTGTCATCCGGAGGGTATATTATCGCAGAAGCCGTAACAGGAGGCAAACTTGGCAGTAACAAGGCGGTTACAATATACCCTGCTCTACCTAAGAAGATCAACTTGCCGCCTCTAACCGATAAGGACCTCCAGGCGATCGCTCTCGGTCTGGAAAAGAATATAGGACACATAGCTGTCTCTTTCGTAAGGTCAGGTGATTGCGTCAGACATGTAAGGGAATTAACACAGGGCTCCATGAAGATCATCTCAAAAATAGAGTGTACGGATGCCCTCGAGAATCTTGATGATATCATCGATGAGTCCGATTATCTCTTGATCGACCGTGGGGATCTAAGCAAAGAGGTCCCCATTGTAAAAATACCTTTTATTCAGAAGATCATCCTGCACAAAGCCCGCAAGAAGGCAACGGGGGTCTTTGTGGCTACCAATTTGCTGGAAACAATGATCGAAAACAAAAACCCGACACGGGCCGAAGTACACGATACGATGGCAACTATCATGGATGGCGCTTATGGATTGACCCTCGCAGCAGAAACAGCTATCGGTCGCTATCCGATGGAATGCATTAACATGATAAACAGGCTCGCTCAACATGCCGCAAGCTACACAGAACCTGACGATCAGCTATGCAATGAAAATACTGTTGTCAAAAAACTTATTGATTCCGATTATCTTACCGACCACCAAGCCGGTTCCTCGTTGGTACTGCCGCATGGCGGACGACTTGTTGACCGTGCGATAAAAGAAAGGCCTTCGCAGTCTTATCTGGATTCTCTTTTTAAGATCGAGTTGGACCAAGCCAGGCAAATGGATGTTGAGCAGATCGCTGTTGGAACTTTCAGTCCACTGGAAGGTTTCATGGGAGAAGAACAACTGCGATCGGTTATCGATACAATGAGGTTGCCGAACGGGGTCATCTGGCCCCTGCCAGTTACCCTTGACGTTTCGGTTGAACAAGCTGGTAACATTGCTCTCGGGAAGGATATAGCATTGACCGACAGCGATGGACAAATTGTTGCCACTATGAATATCTCAGAGAAATATCGTTTTGATAGTGGAAAAGAGGTCAAAAAAATATACGGCACTGACAGCGACGAACATCCGGGAGTCCGAAAGACAAAAGCAATGAAACCTGTTCTATTGGCAGGGAAGATATCTCTTATACAACGCAGGCATTCGGAAACAAAACAGTACGAGTTGACACCGAGGCAGACAAGAAAACTTTTCGAGGAAAGAGGTTGGGCAAAAGTAGTAGGCTTCCATACGAGAAATGTCATTCACAGGAGTCACGAATTCATCCAGATCAAAACTCTGGAAGAAGAATGTTGCGACGGTCTTTTCGTACACCCGGTCATAGGACAGAAAAAAAAGTGGGACTTTCATGCCAGATATATCATAAACAGCTATCAAATGATGATGAAACATTTCTATCCGAAAGGCAAAGTGGTATTTGCGACTTTGGCCACCTATTCCCGCTATGCAGGTCCAAGAGAGGCCCTGTTTACAGCGATCTGCCGCAAAAATTTCGGATGCAGCCATTTCATAATCGGAAGGGATCATACCGGAGTAAAACAGTTCTATGAACCATACGCCTCACATGAGATATTTGACCAGTTCCCCGATCTTGGAATAAAGATCATAAAATACGGCAAGGTGTTTTATTCAAATAGTTATAAACAATATCTCCACGAAAATGACTTTCCCGGCCATGATGAAACAGATAAACGTCATATCAGCGGCACAGAGGCCAGAGCATTTCTGGTAAAGAGATTGATGCCTCCGGAATGGTTCATGAGGCCTGAGATAGCATCAGCTATTATTTCTTCGATAGATAATGGAGAGGAAGTATTTGTGCAGGCTAATCAGGCAAGCCCGGCTTAGCAACAACCCGGAAACGCCACCGTTTTTACCATGTGATATAGCTCTGCCAATCCCTGGAGGCACCGGACTGTTCGGAGTGTTCAGAATCCTTACACAGCGGAATATTATGCCGCTATCCGGCAAATAACACCCCTTTTTTCAAGCTGAAAACGCTGATTTTAGCACATCTGACGATTTTTTGGGTTTGGCATAAATATTGCAATAATATGAATTAACGCGGGCATGGTGTGTCCGCATAAAGGTTAAAAGGTACTAATGAATCTACAAGAGGTTGTTTATGGGTAGCAGTTATAATAAGAAACTGTCTATAATCCACATCAATGCGCATGATGTCGCTGGCGGTGCCGCCAAGGTCGCCTGGCGTCTGGCTGAGGCACAACGCCGGAGAGGACATGATTCAAAGATGCTGGTCGGCCGGAAGATGTGTGATTCACCATTTTCGACGGCTTTTGCTATTGAGTCAGATCCAGCAATTATGAAATATTGTGTTGATAACGGACAGCTTTTTTATCATTCTCAGGGAAGTCACAAGTTGCCCGGTCATCCGCTGGTCAATTCGGCAGATGTACTGCACTTACACAATCTGCATGCAAATTATTTCAATCCGTTTTCTCTGTCGGCTCTTTCGCATGCAAAGCCTCTCGTCTGGACATTACACGACATGCAGTCGATCACCGGCCACTGCGTCCATTCCTTCGACTGCGATAAATGGCAGACCGGCTGCGGCAACTGTCCTTATCTTAACATCGAGCCTGCTCTTAAGATAGATACTTCAGCACAATTACTGGCCGACAAGAAACTCATTTACGATCATAGTTTTTTTAACATAGTCACGCCCTCAGATTGGCTAAGAAAGAAAGTTCAAAAGAGTATCCTCAAGGATCATCCCATAGATTTGATCTATAACGGCGTCGATACCGCGATCTTTAAACCTTACGATAGGACCCAAGCCCGGCGGAAATACGGCATCGGTAACAATGTCACTGTAATAGGTGCTGTCGCGCATGGAGGTGCCCTTACAAATCAATGGAAAGGCGGCCAATACACAGAAGCGGCCTTGAAGGCTTTGCCCGGATTAGTGGATAATTTCGTCTTTGTCAATATCGGCGGCGATTACGAAACTGATGATCCCAGGATAATCAACATCCCACACATTAACGACGAAAGCGAACTTGCACAGGCCTACTCGACACTTGACATATTTCTTAACACCTCGATCGCCGATAACTGTCCACTCGTCATCCTCGAAGCCTTGTCCTGCGGCGTACCCGTAGTATCATTTGATACTGGCGGAATCGGCGAACTTGTCCTTGATAATAAACAGGGCTGCATAACACCATATTGCGATCAGAATAGCCTCATCACTGCCCTCGTCGATCTCATTTCAAACTCTGATCGGCAGCGTCTTTATTCCCGCAATGCCCGCCAAAGAGCGATTGCGGCATTTGATTATGATGTAATTGCAAGCCAATATGAAAAGCTTTACATACAAATTCTTGAAGAAAGCATCTCTCAGCAAAAGCAGACAAAACTCCTGCCGCATGCAAAACTGCCCCAAGTGATCATAACCGAAGAATTTTTGCAGGCAGAGAATACCAAGAATAACCTGTCAATTACAGAGACTGAACAAATGATACAAACCAACGCTCATCCCCAGCCGCAATATGACGTCAGTATTGTTCTGGCTACGAAAGACAGAGCCGCATTACTCGACCAGATGCTTGCAAGCCTGAAAAATGCCGTCAAAAACATAAACTGTGAGCTTATTGTCATCGAGGGCGGCAGCAGCGACAATACCCTTGATGTATTGCGCAAACACGACATTAACAACATCTATAGTGAGGCCGAGCATCTCGGTCCAGGCCGTCACTCCTGGCCGCAGTTGTACAATTTCGGCTTCGCAAAGGCAACTGGCAAATGGGCCATGTTCGCAAGCGACGACATTCTCTTCGGAGAAAATTGTATCACCAATGCTGTTGTACAGCTTAATAAGAACGGAGATGAAGTCGCCGGAGGGATATTCTTCTACAAGAATATCGTAGCAGAGAATGGCTGGGATAACTTCGGGATAGATTTTACCTATGGTCAAAAGTTACTGCTGAATTACGGATTGATCAGGCTTGATCATTTCCGACAAGTCGGAGGCCTTGATGAAAGCTACAAGTTTTATTGTGCCGATGGTGATCTCTGCTACAAGTTCTATGAATCCGGCAAGCAGTTAATTCCTCTCCCAGGCAGTTTAGTGGCCCACAATAATGTTATGGATATTCAAAAGGAGGCAAATGCCGGCAACAGCCAGGCGGATATCACGCTATACAAGAAACGATGGGAACACTTTATTTCTATGGAAACGCCTGAACCAAGACGTCTTATGTGGCAGGAGGATCTGATGGACGCTCTGAATCTGCCGGTTGCTTTACAGGAGTTAAATTCATCCATCGAGCACTTCTGGCATGGCCTCAGCCTTATGCAGCAAAACATGTTTGAGAAAGCAGTATCAAATATGTTCCAAGCTGTTCAGTCAGGATGTAAACATCAGGTAGTTCTTAAATATATCGAAAAGGCTGCGATTCAAAGTGGAGACAAAACACTGATCGAAAATACCGCCAAAGTCATCCAGCCCACGGCTGGGATACTCGGAAAGTTAAAAAATAACGGTCTCTGGCAGGAAGGTAAACCTTTGCAACTTCATCTCGGATGTGGCCAGCGGCATTTTGATGGTTATATTAACATAGACTATCCTCCTACAGAACATACTGTCCAGAATACAAGTGCAGCGGATATACATGCTAACATCCTGGAACTCAACTTCCCTGACGGAACTGTTGATGAAGTACGGCTGCATCACGTCTTCGAGCATTTTGACCGTCCGACAGCATTGGCATTACTTTGTCGATGGCACAGATGGCTCAAAGTTGGCGGTACACTTATCATAGAAACGCCCGACCTCGAAGCAAGCATGGATCTTATGCGTTCGGATCAATTTTCCTACAAAGACAAACAAATTGTCCTGAGACACCTGTTCGGATCACATGAAGCTAAATGGGCTATGCATTTTGATGGATGGTACGAGGATAAGTTCCGTGATATACTTGGCAGACTCGGCTTCGATATTACCAAAGTCGAATTTACAGAATGGAAAATGACAAGAAGTATTATTGTATCTGCACATAAAACGAAAACCGCTCCCTTTGCTGAAATCATAAATGCCGCAAAGAACATTTTTCGTGATAGCATGGTGGATCAGGTACAAAGCGAACAGTTACTATGGACTTGTTGGTGTGAACAATTCGATCAGGCTCTAAAAAAGGTCGATATCCAAACGGTGGATGTTAAAGACCCTTGTCAGGATCAGTCGGAATTCACAGAAAAATCCTTGCAGAAGAAACCTCCGGTGTTGTCGATTTTCATGCCGGTATATAACACAGCCCAATACTTGCCTGCTACGCTCGATTCGATACTTAACCAGACGTTCAGGGATTTTGAACTGGTGATAGCCGACGACGGCTCTCAAGACGATACTCTCAGCATTCTTGACAAATACGCTAAGGTCGACAAAAGAATAAAGATTCTGAGATTGCAACATGTCGGAGCCGTTGATGCAAGAAATGAGGCGATCAAACATTGCAACCCGAATAGTCTGTACCTGTTAAATCATGATAGCGATGACATCTCGCTTCCGACCAAATTCGAAAGACTTATCGACCACCTTCAGATACATTCGGACATAGCGATAGTTGGCTGTTTTGCTGATTATTTTGATGATGATGGCAATTTTAAGGGGCAGCCGTCAATAGAATGGCAGCCTGAACGTATTCGCCAGACATTCGGAAAAGTCAACTCCATGATAAACAGCGCATCTGTGATGCGAAGAGAGGTAATCGAAAAAATAGGCGTTTACCGTAATGATTATTCCTCTGTTGATGATTATGACTTCTTTGCACGAGCACTGATAGCCGGATTTGAACTCGCCAATATCCCCGAGGTATTGCACTTAATCCGCCTGCATGATAAAAGTATATGCAGTACACAGTCTGGCACACAAAAAATTCTCGGCGACAGGATTCGGGCCTACTACAACACATTTATGAGAACGCAATACTCTGCTATAAAAACACAAACGATAAAAACTATTCCGTCCAGCCAAACTTCTCTGTCAATTCTAAATACTGTCGAACGCTACTATCCCTATCTTGGAGGCGCAGAAATAGTCGTTCAACAGATTTCCGAGCGACTTGCAAAACGCGGCCATCAGGTTACCGTTGCCACATCGGCCCACCCTCAACGATTTTCTACGGAACTTAATGGTGTAAATATCGAGCAGTTTGATATTCACGGCTCTATGGCAAACGGTTGCGGTGGAACTGACATAGAAAGATATCGCCGGTTCCTGCTGGAACACCCCGCAGATGTCATGATGAACTATGCTGCTCAACAGTGGGCCACTGACCTGGCCTTTGATCTTATGCCGACACTGAAAGAGCAACGAGTAAATGTTCTGGCCCCCTGTGGCTACTCGGCGCTTGCTGACAGCAAAACCTTAAAAAACCCGCAATTCACGGATTACTTTAACCAAACGATCCCGCACTCAATTCCGCTGTATGATGCCGCGATCTATCATTCCGGTTGCTATCAGGATTATGAATATGCGCAGAACCATGGATTCACAAACAGTGTGATAATTCCAAATGCCGTCTGCGAGGAAGAATTCTATACCGCACCAAAGATCAATTTCTGTAAAAAATATGGTATCACCACAAAATATATGGGCCTGTGCGTAGCCAACTTCTATCGGGGCAAGGGTCATGACCGAATCATTGAGTGTGTCCGTCAGATGAACCGTCCGGACTTTACTATGGTCTTTATAGGCAAGGAAAGTGACACCTTAAACGATCTCAGATCAATGGCCGCAGATCTTAACATAAAAATATGCGTAGATATTCCCCGTCAGGATACTGTTGCAGCGTACCATCAGGCGGACATCTTCCTCTTTGCCTCTAAGGTAGAAGCCTCACCATTGGTTATAATAGAAGCCAAGGCTTCGCGAACGCCTTTTATTTCTACCGACTGCGGCAATGTTCGCGAGTGGACCGGTGGAATCGTATGTGCACCTGAAAAAATAGCACAATATGCAAACAGGCTGCTTGATGACGAGACAATAAGAAAGACCCTTGCCGAGGAAGGCTTCAAAGAGTGGAAAGAAAAACTTACATGGAAAGCCGTAGTTGACCGTTACGAAGATTTATATTTAAAATTATACCACAAGAAAAATGTAAATAATAAAAGTATGTCTAATAATATTTTGGTTGGAGGTAATGCTTGTTGATAGCTTGGCTTTTTGATGAAATTGTTGATGTCTCAGTGAGGAAATAGCGAAAATGGTAGATGTGTTGAGAAATCAGGATACGAAGGATATTGTCTCTTCACATTCAATGACCTTGTTCCGGCAGGGCATTGAATACATGAAGTCGGATAAGTTCTCAGAGGCACTTCTATGCTTTGAGCAGGTTTATAAAACTGGCGGACATGTGCCCAATTTGCACTATGCCTGCGCGGTGGCATTTATAGAATCGGGGCAAATAAGAGAGGCCATATTGGCATGTCAGTCAGAGATAGCAAGAACCCCCGATCATCGCGACACCATTGCGCTTTTGAATAAAATATCATCACAGTTTGGACCGATCTGGCCGGAAAACACTTATATTGTAAACCATGAGCATCGTTTCGTGTACTGCCCGATTCCCAGGGTGATGTGTTCGAATACGAAAATGGCCATGGTGAAAATAGCCGATTTGCACGAAAAACACGGTCATGATGAGAAAGATTGGTCCTGTAAAGTACATGGTAATACTAATAACTGCGTAAGAATAGAATGCACTTTCAAGACGAATATAACTGGTGTGCAGCAAATTTTAAATGACGACAGGTATTTCAAATTTGTTATAGTGAGAAATCCGTGGTCAAGGTTGGTGTCAGGGTATCTGAGTAAGATCGTAAATGCTTATAGCTCATGTAAATCTTATAATAAACTTATAAGGCAGATCGAAGCTGAAAACGATCTTTCGCCGGATACTGACAATTCCATTACATTCAGGCAGTTTGCCGAACATGAAGTCCGTAAGAGTGATATGAAAATGAATGACCATTGGAGACCCCAGGTTTGCTTTACCGCCGGCCATAAGTTTGATTTCATCGCAAAGTTTGAAAATATTCAAAACGACTTAAATTACATAAATAATAAACTCGGTCTCAATTTGGATATTAGTGCTAATAAAAACACTGCCGGTTACAGAAAAAATAACGACCATCAAGATAAGTATTTTGCCGACTGTTATGCCGACGAGCTACTTGTGAGAAATGATAACAGTGGCGGTCATCCAGATTACAAACAGTTCTATCCGTCGGAGTTAAAGAAACTTGTTGCCGGAAGATATGCCTGTGATATCAAGGCCTTCGGGTATGAATTTTAGTGTAAAGGCACTCGGTATCTATGCAGATAATGTGTGAGCGTAGTACGTAAGCAGAATGTGTGCTTATAAGTTCAAACGATAGCGAAAGGTGATAGCAAAATGGCAGATGTATTAAAAGATCAGGATACGAAGGATATTGTCTCTTCACATTCAATGGCCTTGTTCCGGCGGGGCATTGGATACATAGAGTCGGGCAAGTACTCAGAGGCACTTGTATGCTTTGCACAAGTTTATAAGACTGATGAACAGATATCCAATTTGCATTATGCCTGTGCGGTGGCATTTATGAAGTTAGGCAGAAAAAGTGAAGCCGTATTGGCATGTCAATCCGAGCTAACAATAAATCCTGACCATCGCGACGCTATTGCTCTTTTGAATGGGATAATGCCACAGTTAAAGTTGGGCTGGCCGGAAAATACTTACCTTGTAAACCATGACCATCATTTCGTATACTGCCCGATCTTCAGATCGCTGTCTTCGAATATGACAAAAGCTATACTGAAGATAGCTGGCTTGCATGAAAAACATGGCCACACTGAGGGAAATTTTGATTGCGAAGTACACAAAAATATTCATATGTGCTCAAGAAAAGAATGTAGATTCAAGACAAATGTAGGACAGACGCTGAAAATCTTAAATGATGACAGGTATTTCAAATTTACTATCGTGCGAAATCCATGGTCGAGGCTGGTGTCATCACACCTTAGCAAGGTCGCAAATGTCGAGAATTACAAGAACGCACCTCACCACATACGCATTCAGCAGATCAAGAGCGAAAACTATCTGTCGCCTCTCACGCCCAGTTTCGATACATTCAGGCAGTTTGCCGAACATGAGGTCCACAAGCGTGATATGGAAATAAACGACCATTGGAGACCCCAGGTTTGCTTTATTGGCAATAACAAGTTTGATTTTATCGCAAAGTTTGAAAATATTCAAAATGATCTTAATTATATAAATAACAGGCTCGGTCTCAATTTTGATATTAACTTCGATTATAAGAACTCTGTCTGTTACACAAAAGACGCGGCCCATCAGAGCAGGTTCTTTTCCGACAGTTATGATGAAGAACTGTTGGCGATTAAAAAAAGCTGTGGCGGTTTCCCTGACTATAAACAGTTCTATCCACCAGAGCTTAAAGAACTCGTTGGCAGAAGATATGCCTGTGACATCGAAGCCTTTGGATATGAATTTTAGAATAAGGAACCAACGAAAATGGCAAATGTGTTGACAGACCGGAAAATAGAAGGCACTGTTTCTTCGCATTCAATGACCTTGTTCCGGCAGGGCATTGAATACATGAAGTCAGATAAGTTCTCAGAGGCACTTCTATGCTTTGAGCAAGTTTATGAAACTGACGGAGATGTACCCAATTTGCATTATGCCTGTGCGGTGGTATTTATGAAGTTGAGGCAAAATAGAGATGCAGCGTTGGCATGTCAGGCAGAGCTAACAAGAAATCCTGACCATCACGACGCTATTACGCTTTTGAACGGAATAATACCACAGTTAGAGTTGAGTTGGCCGGAGAATTATTACCTTGTAAACCATGAACACCATTTCGTATACTGCCCGGTTCCCAAGGTGATCTGTTCTAATATGAGAAAAGCTATACTAAAGGTAGCCGGCTTGCATGAAAAACATGGTCACGATAGGAGCATACATACTTGCAAAGTGCACGGGAATATTTATGAGTGCGCAAGAAAGGAATTCGGATTCAATACAAATATGGGAACGGCATTGAAAATTTTAAATGATGACAGGTATTTTAAATTTATCATTGTAAGAGATCCATGGTCGAGGTTGCTCTCCGCATATATAGATAAGTTTGTATCTTCTCCTCATACCGGGGATAAAGCGTTGGGTAAACTTATCGGACAGATCAGGGCCGAAAGCAATCTGTCGCCTGATATGAACAAGACCGTTACATTCAGACAATTTGTCGAATATGAAGTCCGTAAGAGTGACATGGAAATAAATATACATTGGAGACCCCAGATTTGTTTTATTGGCGGTCATAAGTTTAATTTCATCGCAAAGTTTGAAAATATTCAGAACGACCTTAATTATATAAATAGCAAGCTGGGTCTCAATTTTGATATTAACTTTAATAAAAATACAGTCGGTTACATAAAAAACGCGGCCCATCAGAATAAGTACTTTTCTGACTGCTATAGTGATGAACTGATGATGATCAAAAAAAACTGTGGCGGTTTCCCAGATTATAAACAGTTTTATCCGCCGGAACTAAAGGAACTCGTTGGCAGAAGATATGCATGTGACATCGAGGCCTTCGGGTATGAATTTTAGCATAAGGACTCCTGGCAAGATTATTGCAATGCATAAAACTTGTAAAGAGTTATAACGTTAATCTAAGAACCTTAGACCGGATTTATCTTGGATACGATAAGAAATGAATAATACCATTGGACTAATATTCAGTAAAGACCGTGCCATGCAGCTCCAAGCTGACATCGAATCGTTCTATTTGCATTGCAGCGACGCCGATTCCGTGGACATGACCATTTTGTATAAGGTCTCGGATCAGCGGCATCGACGGCAATATGATACACTAAAAAGAAAATTCACCTCAGTAACCTTTGTTGAGGAAAACAACTTCAGATCACAGGTTCTCTCGCTGCTTGACGGTTATGAATATGTACTGTTCCTTGTAGATGACAATATGTTCATAAAACCGTTTACGGTCAGTCAGGCGATTAACTGCTTGCAAAAACATACTGACACGATTGGCTTTTCTCTACGTCTCGGCAAAAACACCACTTACTGTTACGCTAATAATGTACCGCAAAACCTCCCGGCATTTCAATCGCTTGGAGGGAAGGTAATGAAGTACAACTGGACCTGCCAACAGGCCGACTTCAACTATCCGCTTGAAGTCTCCAGCTCGATATACAAGATCGCGGACATTATGCCCCTACTCGTACAGATAAATTTCCATAACCCCAATAAATTCGAAGGGGCCATGGCGCAAAACGCAAAACTATATCGAGAGCTAAGGCCCAGCCTGCTATGTTATGAATACTCTGTCGCCTTTTGCGATCCTGTGAACATCGTTCAGCAAACGGCAAAGAATAGATTCGGAACGGTTAATAATTATACCGTGGATCAATTAGCCGATCTGTTCGATCGGGACATGTCTATTGATGTAGCTAAGTATAAAGATTTCATTCCGAATTCAACTCATCACGAAGTTCAATTGTATTTCAGGAAAGACGCTCTGATCGAACAACAAAGCGAAACATTTGTTGACACTGTTAAAGATGATGTTGGCAGTGTCAATACAGCATCCCTGCCGCAGTTTTCCATAATAATGGCAAATTATAACCATGCAAAGTATATCGCCGAAGCCATCGAATCCGTTCTAAAGCAGACATTTACTGATTGGCAGCTTGTTATTATTGATGACGGATCAACCGATGATTCACTTGCGGTAATAAACAAATACTTAAGCGACTTGCGTATTCGACTCATACGGCATGAAAAAAACAGCGGTTATACCGCCAGCCTGAAAACAGGCATCGCCAGCCTGCAAACGGAGCTATTCGGCATCCTCGACAGCGATGACTGCCTCGGATCAGATGCGATCGAGACAATGTACGCCCATCATATTGCCAAGCCTGATTGCGGCCTGATCTATTCACAGTTCATGAAATGTCATGAGAATATGTCCGTCAGAGATCTCGGCTTCTGCGCGCCAATAACAGGTGGCATGAGCAATGTTGAGCTGGATGTTGTAAGTCACTTCAAAACTTTCAAACTCAGCCACTACTTCAAAACGGCAGGCTATGATGATGACATCATGTATGCCGAGGACAAAGACATCGCCTATCGCATGGAAGAAGTTACCAAACTTTTCTTTGTAGACAAATGCCTCTACTATTACCGGAAGCTTCCAAATTCCATAGGCCATGCAGGCAGGACCGTTGCGATTGGAGAAATGGCAAGGGGTAAAGCTAAGTTAAACGCTTTTATAAGAAGAAAAATATTATCGACCAGACCTTTATTTGAAAATCCGCAGGCAGACGCCAAGCCGCTCCTCAACAAACTCAAAACCAACCACCCATTGGACATTGCCCTCTTTCTTGATGTCCTTGAGCTCGCATGGCACCGCCAACTGCTTAACAGTATTGATTTGCCCGCACAGTCCCAGTCCTGGCCAATTGAAAACATTATTTTTTGGATGGCTTTCGATCTTAATTTCAGAGACATCATCGACTTGATAGGCGACAACATTCTCGATCTGTGTTCTGCAAGGAAACAAATAATACTGTCCCGGCAAAAGACTTCTGAATGCGAACAGAGCGGCACACTCGATTCTGCTCGGCCAACACCTGAAACCGCCGCCTGCCCTGAGAATAATAAGCAAGTAAGAAGCGATCCCTTGTTTACAATAATAATGGCAAATTACAATAATGCAAAGTACATTGCTGAAGCGATAGATTCCGTACTTGCGCAAACATTTGTTAATTGGGAGATCATTATTGTAGATGACGCTTCTACCGACAACTCATTGGAGGTCATTGACAATTATCTGCGTGACAAACGAATACGACTATTGCGACATGACGTGAATCAAGGTTATACCGCGGCACTTAAGACCGGGATCGCAAACGTCAGATCCGAGTATTTCGGTTTGCTTGATAGCGATGACATAATCACTCCTAATACTATTGAAGTTATGTATGCCGCACATATCGAACATCCGGATTGCGGCTTGATATATTCTCAGCTTGTCAAATGCAAAGAGGATATGACCCCATATCACATAGGTTATAGCGCTTCGATACCTGAAGGAGCATACAATGTTGACGTTGACAAAGTAAGCCAGCTAAAAACTTTCAAACTCAGTCACTACCTTAGAACAGCAGGTTACGATAATGAGATCATGTACGCCGAGGACAAAGACATCATCTATCAAATGGAGGAAGTAAGCAAACTTTTCTTTGTGGACGAATGTTTATATTACTACAGGGAACTTCCGAATTCCATAGCCCATTCAGGCAGAACACATACTATTGGCATAATGGCAATGGGCAAAGCTAAGTTAAACGCTTTCAGAAGAAGAAAAAAAATATCGTCAGAACCTTTACTTGAAAATCCACGGACAGATGCAAAGCCGCTCCTTGACAAACTCAAAGCCAGCCACCCAAAAGACATTGGCTTCTTTCTTAATGTGCTGAAACTCGCCTTGCATCGCCAAATGTTTGACAGTATTGACCTGCCCGAACAGGCCAGGTTCTGGTCAACAGAAAGTACTATTCTTTGGATAGCTTTAAACATAGATTTCAGAGATAATATTGACTTGATAGGCGATACGATTATTGATCTTTTTACTGCTATCATCTACTTCCAAAAGGCCCAGCAGGCATTTGCAACCAAAGATTTCCAGCCCGCCACAGACTATATCGGCCAATACAAAGCAAAAATGGATTATTCGCTGCTGCCGGTAACCGAAAAACCGACTATCGAAAAGACCATCCCTGATATTTCAGTTGTTATAGTTACATACAATCGCAGCAAAGAAGTGAGAGAACTTATCGGTTGTCTCACCCGGCAGGATACTTCCGGATTCGAAGTGATCGTCGTAGATAACAACGATGAAAAAGACGAATCCATTTCGAAAATGGTCGACAAATACATCGATTGCCCCATAAACTTCAATCTATCCGAGGGAAGAAACATAGGGTCATATTTCGCAAAGGGTCGTATACTTGTTTTCATTGACGATGACGCCCTCGTCGACAGCAATTACATCTCATCGATAAAACAGGCTTTCGATGAATACGACATCTTTGGCCTAAGGGGCAGAGCCTATCCAAAAACAAACGCAGATGCCAACAACCATATAACCATTTACAACATGGGCGAAGAACCGCTGCCGACCTTCTGCAGCCAGGAGGGCAACTCCGCGTTCCTGCGTGACGTCTATATGGAAATGGACGGGATGGACCCGCTGCTGTTCGGCCATGAAGGTTCAGACTTTACATATCGGATCATTAAAAAATATGGTTTGAAAAACAAGATCATCTATTGGCCGAAGACGATTATCTACCACGATTACGGTACTGGCGAAATATTCGTATGGAAAGAGCAGGTACACGCATGGAGCAGAGACTACATCGCCGCCAAGCACGGCCAGGATTACTTTAACCTGCGCCAATCCGTCAATGCCGAACCTATGCCTCCGCGAAAATCAGCGCTGAATTACTTGACTCCGTCACCTGCTGCTTTCAATGCACCAAAGGTTTCTATCGTAATGCCGTGCTATAACAGTTCGCAATATCTCCCTGAATGTCTCGACAGCATACTTGCCCAGACCATGCCGGACTGGGAACTCTTCATTCTTGATGACGCCAGCACCGACGACACACCGGAAATAATTAAAAACTATGCCGCCGGCGATAAAAGAATAAAACCGTATTACTTTACCGCTAACGAAGGACCGTATGTAAGGAGGAATTTCGCGATAGAACGTGCCGCCGCCGACTTCATTGTTATCCAGGATGCCGACGACATAATGCACCATACGAAGCTACAGCGATTCTACGATGAGATAATCGAAGACCCCCGCCTCGGCATAGTCGGCTCATTCTTTTTGAAATTCCTCGACGAGTTCAAAGGCACTGAATACGCCGACAGGATAGAAAAGGCCGTAACACACGAAGAGATCATGGCCAACTTCCCGCATACCTGGCACATCGGCTGGCACGCTTCGGCGATCATTCGCAAGAATATGTTTGACGCCATTGGCCCCTACGACGCCCAGCCATACGGTTCGGATACATTCTGGATGGCAAAAGCGGGCCTCTACGCCTTGGAAACAAATGAGATCAGGGTAAAGAACATTCCCGAATATCTCACTTACAAAAGGGAACATCTCTCCTCCCAGACAGGTACCATCCCACCCCAGGACCCGCGGGGAAGACGTGTGAAGCTGGAACAGTATATAATCAACATGCTTAGCAAGATCCAGCAAGATGTAAGAGTCAATCCTACCATCGACCTGAAAACAGAATTACGAAACTGCAAGTGCACCGATTTTCGAACCCGCTACGGCCATCTTTTCAGCCAGTGGGAAACCCAGCCCCTTACAGAACAGATGCTAAAGCAGATGGTAGATAAGGCATTCGCGCACTTCACCGTACAGCAGTTTGCCTCATGCGCGATTCTTTTGCACACGTTGGAAAGGATCGCCCCCGGCACCGAAAATAACTTCACCAACATTGATCTGATAAGAGGATTGGCATATTTCGCGATGGACGATGAACATAAAAGTCGAAAATATGCCTCCCGGGAATACAGAAACCACAGAAACGAAACCGCACTTGAGTTCATACACAACTACCTCGACACTCCGGACCCAGCGCTCTTGCCCGCAGACCGTCACAGGATCGTAAAAAATACTTGGTACTCTGCCGAAATGAACTCCGCTGGGCGGAAAAACTTCCTCCCAATGCTGAAAAGAGGCATAGACTACTTAAACAATTCGCTCCCGACAGATGCTCTTGCCTGTTTCGACCAGGCACTTAACGCCGGTTGCAATATTAGCTGCCTCCACCACGCAAGGACCGTCGCACTTATGCAGTTGGGACGTACCGACGAGGCAAAACTGGCATATCAGGCGGAAATGGCCGCGGGCCCGTCAAGGAATGAAACCGAGTTAAACAGAATGTCAAAAGACAATAATCTGCAAATTATATAAAAACTAATGTAAAAACGGAAATAAGGAACTGAAAAATGGCTCAAATACAATTACCAGGCCTGTCAACAGGTATTGATACCAGTGCGATCGTGCAGCAATTGATGGCGATTAACCGCATGAGGCTCCAGGCAAGACAGGCCGACGTTAATGAAGAAGAAGAGGTCAAAGACGCATTAGGTAAGTTTGACACAAAGCTTTCTTCATTCAAGTCCGCCTCAAGTGCCCTTGCTATCAGCACCCAGTTAAAATCGTACAATGCAACCACCAGCGACGATGACGTAATGACAGCCAGCGCAAACTACAATGCAACAGAAGGCAATCATTCCGTACAGATAAAACAGCTCGCAACCAGCGACAGATGGGTACATGAAGGATTCAAACGTACCACCAGCTACGTCACAGCCGTCGCCAGTGAAAACTTTATCATCTCATACGATCATGAGGAAATGGTAGTTCCCATCACAGACGAAACCACACTCGATGACCTCGTTGGCCTGATCAATAACAGCTCCGACAATCCCGGTATCACCGCCAGCATCTTAAAATACGACGCCGGCACCAACCAGGAATACCACCTCGTCCTAAGCGGCCAGAAGAGCGGCTCAGATTACCAGATCAAGATAAATGATTTTGATACAGATGTACATACTGCTAATGACCCATTTCTGAAAGATACAGAAAACGCTGTTCTTACAGATAAGCTTAGTGAACTTGATGGTTTTACTGGAACATTCGATGAGGATAATGACATAATTACCATTGACGGAACCGGCATCTCGCCGGTGGAATTTAAGCCAAGCCAATATTCTACGGTTGGTGATCTCATTGATGAGATAAATACGGCCTTTTCCGGCATAGCAACTGCCAAGCTCGACAACGGCAAGATTAAGCTTGTCGCTGATAATGATGGTGCAAACACTGTCACAATCACCCTGGCTTTTGATAACGGCAGCGATGGCAGCGCGACTCTGACAGTACCAGGTTTTACAGAGACCACTATTGGCGGCACGGAATCGGGAAATACCACAACCCTCGACCCGTCCACCACTTTCCTGCAAACACAATCAGCTCAGGATTCGCTCATCCGAGTCGATGATTACCCCCCCGCAACGGCCGAAGTACAGAACTTAACCAATACCGACATGGCAACAGCCGGAACATTTACGCTTACCTATGGTGGACAGACAACCGCCCCCCCATTAGATTTCAACGCCACAACAGGAGATATACAAACCGCACTTGAGGCGCTCTCTACGGTAACCGCAGGTGACATAGCCGTTTCCGGAGACCAATTAAATCTGGACGGAGGCGGCACTACAACATTTACATTCCTTCAGAGCCTTGGTGATGTTGGAATGATAACAATTAATACATCCGGCCTTACGAGCGAGGGCACTCATACTTTAACAGAAGACACATCCAACTGGATCAGCAGAAGCACCAACACCGTAACCGACGTCATCGATGGCGTAACGCTGAATCTCCAGGAAACAACCATCAGTACCGATGGCATAACCTACGACGACGTCGAAGTAACCATGACAAGAAACACCGAAGCCCTCAAGGAAAAGGTCGAGCAACTTCTAACCGCATATAACGATGTCCTCAAGTTTGTCGATGACAATGCCGAATTCGACCCCGACACCAAGGAAACCGGCCCGCTCTACGGCGATTCGCTCGTCCGCACGATCACAAGTACCCTGAAATCGCCATTTTCATCCGTCGCAAGCGGTTTCAGCAGTAATGACTCATTCATTCAACCAAGCGACATCGGCATAGAGTTCGAATCCGATGGTACATTAACATTGAACACCAACGAGTTCGACGAAGCCATCTCCGAAAATTACCTTGACGTACTCGCCCTCCTCGGTGCAACTAAAACAGGAGAGACAGATAGCGCTGACATAAAGTTCTACGGAGCCGGAACAGCTACCGACGGTGGAACATATCATGTAGAGGTTACATATAGTGCAGGCATCATTGCATCTGCGCGTGTTAAGCTGTCGACCGAAGACTGGTCGGATGGACGCGATATTGACCTCACTGATCCAAACGATGTTATCGATAACGGAACAACTACAACAATAACAATTGACTACGGTAGTAACAACAGTAATTACCCGGAGCATAACCTGCAATTTGACACCCCGACAAATTCAGGCACGAACCTGTCGGCAACGATAAGTGTCAAACAAGGTTTCGCCGGCGAACTCAAGGATTCGCTTGCCAACATGTTAAAGTCCACTGGACGCATCCCAATAGCAATCGACAGCTCAAACGATAGTATCGACCGCATGGAAGACTGGATAGAAGGCGAAGAAGCGCGGCTGGAAAAAGTGGAAGAAAGATTGGTAGCAAAATTCGCCCGGCTTGAACGGACGCTGTCGTTGATCCAGGGCCAAATGGCCATGTTGACGAGTATGTAACAATTACAAGTTCCATATCTTATTTGCTGTTTTGTGGGGTTACCGCCACCGCCAACAGCCGGCACGAGCCCGCTTTGAGCAAAGCCGAAAGTTTATTATCGTAAGCGGTGGTTTTGCTGAAGATAATTGCATTCTTAGATAAACCGGTAATTGCCTTACAGCTTTTTGAAGACCCCAGATTTGGAGCATAGATAATTACCCGGTCATAGATTCGGACCATTTCTTTAAGTAAACTGCAATCGCAATTTTCACCAGTTGTCCATACGAACAGATTCTCAATACATGTCTCGATGCTGTTTTTCGCTGTCGCCCCGGGCTCGATCTCAAAGACCCTTGCGATAGCGTTTCTTTTGCCGTCAGCATCGATAAGCAGTGTCCGCAAGCCCTTCTGCGTAGTTTTTATTCCGACGTTTACCGCTACCGTAACGGGAAGTTCATCGATCCCGTCAGCGACAAATAATACCGGCATCTGTTCGGTTTCAAGCTTGCATACCCGCTCGGCGATTTTATTATAATAATCGTCAATGTCATCGAACTTATCCATGACGGGCGCCTGCGCCGGCTTTGCAGGTTCGGCGACCGGCTCGAAACTGACGATGCTTTCCTTATCAGGTCTTTTTTCAGATTTTGCGACCACTTTTGCCGCATCGGAGGACACCTCAGCGAAATCTGGATTCAAAAGTTCCACGGTTTCCTCATCACCAGTCTGCTCGGAGACGATCTGGACTTTTTTACTGGCTCGTTTTTCGTTTTGTTCCTGAGTAGCACTGATACTTAGCGTGCTCTTTCCAAGAAGATGCGCCGTAGTAAGAGCGACCGTAATTGCCGTTACGATCACAAGTACCGAAGCGCCCGCTCCAAGCAGCGTATAAGTATCAATGACAACTGTTTCGCTCGAACGGTTAAGAAAAGATACCAGTCCCTGCCCGGCAATAAAAGATAATACTACGAGACCTGCAATCGCGCCGTTGCAATATAAAAGTTTGGCGGCGCCGGTCATATTCAGATAAAAATGTTTTTCCTTTGCTATTTTTTCGCGTAGGTTTTCGGCTTCGGTTTTTGTTATCGTTGCCGCATTGAGGTCGGAGTCGACACCGATGAGTTTGACGGGCATGATCTCGATGAGAAATTTTGCAGCGGCTTTTGCGATTTTTCTGGCGGCGGTGAATATTATTACCAATACGACAACGGCTGCGATAGCCAGTATCATTAGCATCCATAGCTGACTTCCGGCGTAAACGCTTTTGCCGATGGCGTTTATGATGGTTCCGGCTTGGCCTTCAAGAAAGATCATCCTCACCGATGCGACCGACGATACTATCTGCAAAACAATAACACTGACCAGCAGGAGCGGGAAACTGGAAAGCTCGCTGGAATTTTTTGCGGAAAATGCGATCACTACGATCATCACCGCAAGGCAGAGATTGAATACCCATAGAATGTCGAGGGCCTTGGCGGATAGCGGCAATAGAAAACCGGAGAGCATCGCGATGGCTGCGGTTGCAAAGACGAAGTCTCCCCGCGAGAAAAACACCCGCAAAAGGCTTGGGGCGGGTTTTGTATGAATATCTGCCTGTTCCAACTCCAACCTCTGCAAAAATTGTGCTGATAATAGCTCTGCTGCGATCCGATCGTCGGTGCGGCAAGCTGCGTTTATTGAGTTGTTCTATATTATATTGCATTGGAGCCTTTTTACAAGGATTAGATGAAGTGCCTGAAATTGGATTTGGATTGGGCGGCGGGCCGTCGGTCCGAGAGAGTAGAACAGTAGAAAGTAGACAGTAGAACGAGTAGAAAATTGGCTTTGATCGGGTTCGTATTGGGTTCGTATTGGGTCCGTATTGGGTTCGAATTGGGTTCGTTTTGGGTTCGTATTGGGTTTGCTTTGGGTTCGTTTTTGGGGTGGTGGTTTTGGTGTGATCTGTTGTAATCCTCTGTCGTTTCGCGAGTTAGGGTGGAGGTCTCCCTGTTGAAATTGGGTTCGTTTCGCGAAATAAGGTTTTTTTGTAATCCTAAGGATTCCCGAAAAAAGTTCCGCGCTAAAATGGGGATTGGGAGTAGTGAAAAAATTGGCTTTGCTTTCCATAAAAAAGTTTTTTGTTTGGGTCTCACTCGAAAAGCGTGGATTTTCCTTTTTGAAATAGGTTTCGTTTTTCATGTTTTTGTTTTCACTTTTAACGTTTTTTTCCGTTTTTGTGGTTCTTTTGTTCGCATAGTCGTACTAATTTTTATCCCGCAAAGGCGCCAAGGCGCAAAGAAAAGATATATT